>JACCDW011283506.1_pt1 | contig 32442 bp, 59 predicted proteins | sample 7449781 | NCBI WGS metagenome assembly JACCDW01 (sample SAMN15323449, study PRJNA562643) | freshwater metagenome | isolation source: river surface water | place: USA:Blue River Watershed | collected 2017-08-18
CCACCGTTCCCATGTGGATCTTGAAAACAGGTGGTAAAACCTATTATGTGGAACATGTGAGCTGCGAAAGCTCATGGAGCACCAAAGAAACGCCAGACAACAGTCACACCAAAGGCGCTATCAAAATCAAGCATTGTTTACTGGTTATTGACGAGCTCAATAACGCAACAATCAGACCCCTAACTATAGATGATAAATTCCGTTTGCACAATCAGCAAAAGGGCATCACACGAGTGATTGTGAAAGAAGGCCCTGATGCATTTGTCATGCGCAAGTATCTTAGGGATCTTGAAATCAGTCATGGTCCAATCAAGGGCATTGGTGGTGCATGTTCTAGCACCTTCTATATCACGGACATCATGGAACCCAGCCATTTCACAGCCCTGGGCTTGGCCATGGCAGGCACTACCTTCCGTGAACTTATGCCCAACGAGCACTATTACCGCATCTATGATACTGGCAAGGATGCACCTGCTGATCATTTATGGGAGGAGGACTACTACGAAGATGATGACGAAGAAGACGAAGATAGCCCTCAAGAAAATCACGAGGCGAAAATCATGACTTTATGGATGCGCCTGCGTAAATTTTTCAGCTAAAATAATCATACATACATTAGACATGTATGTGTCAACTTAAAAGGAGAATCAAAATGGCATGGACCACACCAGCTGCTCAAGATCTGCGTTTCGGTTTTGAGATCACTATGTACATCGCAAATCGTTAATTTTTAATTAACACCAAAAATCCTCCGCAAGGGGGATTTTTTTTTTTGGTTGACACAAAATCCATTTTTATGTAAACTGTGGGCATGTTCAACTCACAGTGGAACCCATGACCCTTTTTATAATTCTTGTGGCCATTGCTATTTTTGCAACACGGCACAACGACAGTTTTTGGTTTGTGGCCTTGCCCGGAACCATTGTGCATGAATCTCTGCACTGGCTGGTGGGCAAACTTTTGGGCGCCAGACCTTACAATTTCAGCGTGGTTCCGCAATACGGAGCAGATCATGTGACCTACGGCAGCGTGAGCTTTGAAAACTTCAACACCTTCAATGCCGCACCCACCGCCCTGGCTCCACTGTTGGGCATTCCCCTAGCTCTGGTGATTTGGCCCTATGTACAAGGCTTGGACACTGTTTGGCAAAAGGGCCTGGGCATATGGTGCCTGGGTGCGGTGATTGCGCAGAGTTTGCCCAGCGAAGCAGACTGGGCTGTGGCACTGCGGCATCCTGTGGGTCTTGTGGGCTGGACGGCAGCTGGTGCTTACATTTTGTTGTAAAAAAGCAACAAAAACCCTAGCGTTTGTGCGGGTTTTGCCCGGGCAAAAAACGGTTGACCCAAATGGTCCATTTTGCTATACTATAGGCTAAGTTAAACAAAAGGAGCGTTCCAAATGGCTTACATTTCCGCAGATGATGTCAAAGCAATCCGTACTGAACTCAAGCAGGCTTTCCCAACTTGGAAGTTTGCAGTTCGCAAAGGCTCTGGTAGCCTCAGCGTGGATGTTGCAGTATTGCAAGGTGACATTGACTTCATTGAAGACTATTGTGCCAAAGGCGTGGACGCTCAACAGGCCGAATACACTCGCAAAAATCGCAACATTCAAATCAACCAATACTGGATCAATGACCACTGGGGCCATGCTCCCCGTGCGGCAAAGGCACTGAATCGCATCAACGAGATCATGCACAATGCCCCAGGTCGTGCAGGTGGCAAGAAATTCTACGACAATTCGGACGCAATGATTGATTACTTTGACACCGCGTTCTACACTCACCTGAACATTGGTCAGTGGAACAAACCCTATGCATTGGCAAAATAATGAAAGCATTTTTAGAAACCACCGACTGGGCAGACACTGAGTTCAACTGCAACCATGTGTACTGGATGGACGACAGCAAGAACAAGATGTATGCCTATGCTCGGTTTGGTAATCCCAACGATACGCAAACATTCAAGAAACCTATTTCAGTTGATGTGCGCGGTCGTCGGTTTGTTGAGGTACGGCACGACATTTACCGATGGACAGACCCCGACGATATTGTGCCTGCTACAGTGAATCCAACATGGCGTGTGGCCGGTAGCAAAGGCGCCGAATATGTTGTAGAAAAAGACGGATCCGTGTACACTTGTACCTGTCCAGGTTTCAAATTTCGCGGCGAATGCCGACACATCAAAGAGGTAGACCCTAATGCGTAAACCATGGGAAGTAATTGCAGAGCTAGAAGCAGATAACAGCCGCTTGGCCAAAGAGTCCATTGTGGCAAGAGAAGTTGCCGCAGGCAACGACGAGTTCTTTCGTGGTGCTCGTGCCGCACTAGACAGCATGATCACCTTTGGTGTAAAGAAAGTGCCTGAGGCCAACGGCAGTGGCGAAGGCTTGCACCCAGATGCTTTTTGGGCTGTGGCGCAGGAACTGGCTGAACGACGACTCACTGGCAATGCGGCACAGATGACCATTGCTGCCTTGGCTGATCGTGCAACAGAAACAGAATGGAATTCATGGTACCGTCGTATTCTAATCAAAGACCTTCGTTGCGGTGTAAGCGAAAAAACAATCAACTCAGTGGTAGGTAAACAAAATGATCTATATCGGATTCCTGTGTTTTCTTGCCAGTTGGCTCATGATGGAGCTAACCACGAATCCAAGATCACCGGTAAGAAAATCATTCAGGTCAAACTGGACGGAGTTAGGGTTGTGGCTATCGTGTACCCTACTGGCCGTGTCAATCTTTTTAGTCGGAACGGCAAAGTACTGGTAAACTTTCCGCACATCGAAAAACAATTTGCACAAACAGTGACAGGCATCACAGAGCCTGTGGTGTTTGATGGCGAAGTCATGAGCTCCAGCTTTCAAGATCTCATGCGACAGGTACACCGCAAGAGCGATGTCAATGCTCAAGATGCTGTGCTTCACTTGTTTGACCTTGTGCCATTACAGGCATTCCAACAAGGTGTGTACAAGAAATCTCAAGTGGATCGCTTGCAAAAGCTACAGGCCTGGAAGGATCTCTGGGCAGAAGAAACACCCAACATTCAAGTGCTAGGACACGAAACAGTGGACCTGGACACCGACGCTGGACAAACTCGTTTCCGACAAATCAACGCCGAAGCCATTCACGGTGGCTACGAAGGCATCATGATCAAAGATGTGGATGCTTCTTATGAAACCAAACGAACTACTGCATGGCTCAAGCGCAAACCGTTTATTGAAGTCAGCCTCACAGTGGTGGGCCTGGAAGAAGGCACAGGCAAAAATGCCGGCCGTCTTGGAGCTCTTATCTGCGAAGGTGCAGATGATGGCAAGAAAATTCGCACTAATGTTGGCTCTGGTCTCACTGACGATGTACGGGATGACATTTGGGCTGATCAGGCAAGCATACTTGGACAAGTGGTCGAGATCCGCGCGGATGCAACTACTAGGAGCCAAGATAGCGATGACACTTGGAGCCTACGGTTCCCAAGATTCCTTCGCTTCCGTGGCTTTGAGAAAGGTGAAAAAATCTAAGATGAGAAAAAGTGCAGTTAAAGATCTCATGTTTGGCGGGCTCATGGAGCTCAGCCGCAATTCAAGATACTACTATCACAGCACCGTGGGCAAGACCTATTGCTACTGGACCGACGAAGGCAAAGAAGCCATTGTGGAGTTCATGAAAGAACTGGCTCCCATGATGCGCCTGGCTGAAGAGCAGGACCTTGACGAGCGAGCAAAACAAATGGTGCTGAAGGAATTGAAATCCTGATGGTGGTTGTTGTTTGTGGCAATGACGCTCATGCTGTAGAGCACTGGCTGGACCCTGCTGATTCGCACAACATATACCGACTGGCAAGAAAAGATGCCAGCAACTTTGGTATCTTGCAACAGGTGCTGTACAGCCAAAAGTTCAAACCAGATCTGGTACTGGTGTGTTTTGCTGGCCCTAGCGATCTTGAGTATGTGGCGCCAGAGTTCAATCTGCTTGATGCTGTGCGTGAGCGCATGCGATCATGGTGGCCAAAGAATCTTAAAAATTTGGAAACACACTTTCACCGAAGCATGGATCGTTACACTGCAAGCAACATTTCTGTTGATTCTTGGACCAAGGGATTCTACATTGAACCATACGAAATACTGAAAAGTTATCTGTATATCACTCATGCCTTGGAATTGTTATCACAGGCAAAAATTGCACACTTGGCAACCTTGGGTGATTTTGAACAATACAAGAATCAAGAGATACAAAATGTTCAAATCAAGTTTGATCAATTTGAATCTGTGCTTCGAAAGGCAGGTTAACAGTGGCAACGATTTGTGTTTGTGGTGATAGTTTTTTTTCCAGGGACAAAAATTATCCTGGACAGCATTGGTCAGAACAACTGGGCTCACAGCACGAAGTGTACAATTTGGCCAGACCCGGCGCCAGCAATTTTTCCATATGGCATCAGGTCATGCAAGCTGATATGTTTGATCCAGACCTTGTGTTGGTTGCGTTTACTTCCTGCCCAAGATTGGAGTACACAGAAAGAAAACTGGTATCACGGTCTTTTGATCCAGCTGAACAGAGTGTTGTCCAGCGTATGGAAAGATTGATGCACATAAAAAGCAACCAAAACAAAATAAGTCACATCATACCCAGATCCAATCAAAAAATTTTCGAGCAATGGTCCAAAATGTTTTATGTGGAATCATTTGACTTATTGAAAAATTGGGTGTATATTAGTGCAACATTGAATCATTTGGAAACAACTGGAACAAGGTATGCGTTTACTCTGGGCGGTTTTCAATTGCACATCAACAAATTTGATTTTGAGCCTTGGCAGCAACACCGCACACTGCCCAATGGCTGGCATCATCCAGGAAGAAAATCAGTGCCGTTGTTTCACATAGAAGATCAAACATGGCACAAATCACATGCCGCACTGGCTGTGCAACTGTTAGGAGGTAAAAATGGTTAGATTGATTTTGGTGTTTTTTGCTTTGTCGATTGGTATTGGTGTGGGCATCCAAATGGTCAGAAAAATGAACAATTTGGAAAGATGGGACTTGACCAAAACCATGGCATTTAGTATAATGTGTGCGTTGGGTGCCATTGTAACCATGATGGCTATTGTTGTTTTATTCTAAAGGAAATCAAATGAAGCGTATTTTCACTCTGTCTATTCTTGCTGCCGCTGTTCTTGCTACAGGTTGTACTCGTATCGAAACCGGTGAGGTGGGTGTGCGTGTGGGCTTTGACAAACAAGTGCAACCCGGTGAACTGCTGCCTGGCTCGTTCAACCAAGTGATAATTGGTGATGTGCTCACCTTTCCTATCAAAGATGTGAATGTCACACTCAACGACATGACACCAGTGGCTGCCGACAACTCAACCATGAAAGACTTTGATGCTGTGGTTGTGTACAACATCAACCCGCAACAAGTGGCAGAACTGTATTCAACCAAGAACAAGGCATTCCACGCAGAGTTCAAAGGTGACACCTATGTGATGTACAACTACATTGTGCAAAATGCTCGCAATGCCATCTACAAGGCAGCTCGCAAATACGAAGCATTAGACATGGCCGACAAGCGTTCCGAAATGGAAAAGTTCATCCAGGACGAGATTGTGCGCAACCTGGCCGAAGAAAAACTGGACGGTACCATCATGATCAGCCAGGTCCTGATTCGTAATGTTGTGCCTGCTGACTCAGTGGTTGAATCAGCCAACGCTCTGGTTCGTGCCAAGAATGAATTAAAGCAGAAAGAAGTTGAAGTGAAAACTGCCGAAGCTGAAAGCCGTCGTATGGCAGCACTGGCAAATAACAGTCAAAGCTCAATTGCATTCATGCAAGCACAGGCCATGTTGAACATTTCAGAAGGCATCAAGAACGGTCGTGTACAAACTATTGTGGTGCCCAGCAACATGACTGGCCTGATGATTAACAAATAATTGGTGATCATGAACAAGCGCATACAGGAATTGGCCACACAGGCCAAAGAATCTGTACCCAAGGGAATCCTGGGTGTGGATGACTGGATTGAGCAGTACAATCGAATCTATGCACAATTGATTGTGCGTGAGTGTGCAGATCTTTTCAAACTTGTGCATACTGACGAACAATATCAGCGCAGGATCGACAAAACAATTTTGAAACATTTTGACATGTACGATTAAGGAGAGCATCATGGATCGGTTCAAACTTTGGCTTTGGAACAACCGTACCAAAATTGGCTACAGCATCGGCGGACTCAATGTACTCAATGGCATTCTTAATTTTGCCATTGGCAACTTTGGTCTGGCTCTGCTGTGGTTGGTGGTTGGTGGCTTTATTATCTACGATGTAAAGACCTATCAATGAATCAGCGTTTGAAAGAAATCATGCTGGCACATGGTTTGCACAAAAACATCAGTGCAGACTGCCAGCATCGCATGGAAATGTTGGCCGAATTGATTGTGCGTGAGTGTGCAGATATTGCAGACCGTGCAGAACCCTACAAAGCCAACGACAACATTTTGCGTCACTTTGGAGTTGAATCGTGAAGCTGCGTTGGTTACAGCGTAGAAAGCACATCACGGCCGCCATGGTCAAAGAATACTCAGAAAAATATTCTGTGGGCATGATGACTGCCAAACGAGAACTGGAAAGCAGCAACACTGGCAATCAATTACAGTATCGCACCTGGTATGGTCAGTGGCGTGACATACCACATGTTGTAGAATATTTTGAATAAACAAATTGGAATCAAAACATGAGCATGGAAATTGTTTACAACCAAGCACCAGATGAACTGGATGTGGACTCACGCAATCGCGAGATCCGTAACATGCTAGGACATGGCGTGTGTGAGGTTACTTTTACCAAAGTAAATGGTGAGCTTCGTACCATGCCCTGTACGCTGGATAGCACTCTACTACCCCCACAGCCACTCAAAGAGTTCCATGAAACCAAGGTATACAAACCAGAGACATTGAGTGTGTGGTGCCTGGATAAAATGGCCTGGAGATCATTTCGAGTGGCCAATGTAACACGAATTGTGCGGACTCAATGAGCAATCTTTGGTTCAACATAAGATTTGGTGCCAGGCATTTTCAATGGTCAAGAGACTGGGAAATTTCATTCCAAGTTAACCCTTATCATATAGAGAATCCTCCCACACGCTGGTTTGAAATATATTGCTTGTTTGGGCAGGAAGTGTTACATGATTGATTACTTTCAAGCACTGAAAGAAATGCATCAGGGCAAGGTTGTCAAATATGTTGGCACCGTGAATGGCAATGTAATGAGCGATAATGGTGCCAGTTTTTGTATGTGTCGTGGGTGTATCTTTCTTTTCGACAACGGGGCAATCAAATGGAACAAGTTGGGATACATGGTGTATGATCCAGATTTCCGTTATGAACTTACAGGTGAAACCGTTGACCCTAGAGCGTGGAAACCTGAAAAGAATCAAGACAGAAAAGAGATCAGAAGCAAACTGGGCTACAGTCGTATCGGAAGGAACAATGTATGAACGAACACTTCGCAAAACAGATAGAACAAGGTGCCACAGAAATGTTCTTCTATGGTCTTGAACGGCAAGAACCATTTGAATTAAGCATTCAGCGACATCGAGGCACACTGGAATCTTTCCCAACTAACTTGGAATATGTCAGGCATTTGACTGAAGGTATTCCACTATTCAAGGAAACGCAATGAACGAACGAATTCGAGAGTGTTGGCTCAAGGCTGCTAGAGAAGATTCTGACCCAGATAATTGGGATACGCAAGAACAGTTCATTGAACGGTTCGCTGAGTTGATTGTGAAAGAATGTGCCGATATAGCAGATCGCAGACCCAATGTATTGATCAATCAAACGGTCGGCGGATGGATTAAACAACATTTTGGAGTTGAAGAATGAGACTAATTGAAAAACAAGTAAAGGCAAATCCAGAAACATTTGCACCTGAATTAGTGGTGACTGTTGCACTTCCGATGGAGCCAGCAGATAACCCCAATGGTGTTAGGAAATCATATGAACAATGGGGTCAAGAATTTTTGAATGCAATCGGAGTCAAGGCCGAACAATGAACCAAAACTTCAAAAAACATTTAGAAGCTAGTTATTCTAAAGCATTTGAAGAATGTGCAAGAACTGGTCACAAGATAGGTGACTTAGATGCTATCTTTAACAGTATTGCAATGGGAACTTTCGCCGAGTTGATTGTTCGTGAATGTATTGATAATATTAGACAGAATATGGAACACGCCCGAGTAGATACTTTGGGCGATAATGATCTCTTTTTAGAAACTTTACGCACATCAGGACATTTCTATATTACTGAATTAGAACGACATTTTGGAGTTGAATAGTGAACAAAACCATCAAAGAGTTTGAACAGCAGTGCTGGAGCCACTATATAGATGGTGTGCTGGTAGATGGTCATTTGCATTTCGATGTCAACAAGTTTGCTGGACTGTTGATCAATGAGTGTGCGGCCTGTTGCGGGTCTCAAGCAGACAGGCAAAATATTCGCAAGCGTTTTGGGCTGCCAGTTGAAAGCAATGTGAAATACCCTGGCCCTGAAGCACAAGGACATCATTCACAGTATGGCAGAGAATACAACATACCCAAGGAACTGAACAATGGAAATCAAACTTGACGGCGAAACAGCAGATCGTATCACTGCGTTGACTCTTGACGAACACAGAACCATGTTCAAAGATTTTTTGGCCAATGAAAAATTGCATGACAGCGATCGTGGCAGATACACAAGATACATTGAGTGCATAGACACTTTGTTGACTGAATATTTCGAGGTGCCACGATGAAAAAGAAACGAGCCTTGGCTGCCAGCCGCATACCCGACGACTATGTTGAAACCGTGCCTGCCGAAGGTTTCAAGATACACAATAACTCAGCTGGTCAAGTCAACAGTATTTCTATGTTTGCAGGTGGTGACCAGCCCAATGAAATGCTGAGAATAACCTCAGATGGATTCTGGGTGCGCGGTGTGCGAGTAGAACAGGATGACAAAGAAGCAGCAATAGTTTACAATGCATTTAGAGAATGGATGACCTGGGCAGCACTGACAAGAAAATACTAGGGGACTGCAATGATATTGGAAATAATGATGTGGGGATTTTTCTCCGCTTGGGGATGGTTTGGTGCTAACTACATTAAAGAGCAGGTTTGGCCGCCGGAACCCACAGTAGAAACAGCCAAAGAAACAACCAAAGCAACCAAGGACTAGCATGACCAGCAGAGGCATCATTTGCGAAGAACCGCCGCGCATGTGTGAAATGTGTGGCACTATTGAAGAGTGCAGACCCTACGGACCCAACGATGAACAGATCTGTTTTGAGTGTGCCATGCTGGACGAAGCCACAACTGAACGCAAAATGGCAGCATACATTTTTGGAGACTCCAAATGACCGTGCCCGAAACACACTGGATAGTGGAACTGGAAGAAGATCCCGAAACTGGCGATCTCATGATGCCGCTACCGCCTGCACTGCTTGAAGATCTAGGCTGGAAAATTGGGGATACTTTGACTTGGAAAGTTGATGAGTCTGGAGAAGTTTCCCTCACAAAGAGCATAAATACTTGACATGTTAGGAGCTCAATCATGAAACATATCATTTTCGTAGCAGGACTTGCACTGGCACTGAGTTATCCACCAGCGTTTGCAGAAGCACAAATCAAAGAAGTGTGCAAAGATGCAGTTGGCAAGGATGGTAAGCCAGTGATGGGCAAGGATGGCAAACCCAAGCAAGATTGTAAAAAAATCAAGGTTCACAAAAAAGCAGAAACAGTAACTACCGGAAGCCCCACTGATCCGGAACCCAAGAAAGACAAAAAGAAATAATCACAAGCCCCGAAAGGGGCTTTTTTATGGAGATATCAATTGACAGAATCACACAAGCGAACAATAGCAAGAGCAGTATGTTGGAGAATAATAGCCACTTTGATAACAGCAATCTGGGCTGGTTGGTCAGGAGCCATCATGGCCAACATTGTGCTGACCGTGCTACACTACATCCACGAGCGAGCATGGTTGAAAATTAATTGGGGCCGAGACGAGAAGGTGTAAATATCTTTGTAGCAACAGCTACAGCTCGTGTTTAACACACATCACACACAAAGGAGAAAAATATGAGCAAAACACCTTACGAGATTCGTCTCGAACTTCTCAAGATGGCTAACGAGATTCTTGTTACACCCGTCTTTCAAAAGCGTCAGGCACTGAGTGATGAATATCATTCCAAGCTAACCGACGCCAACCGAGGAAGCCTTCCTTTCCCAACCTTGCCTGATTTTCCGTCTAGCACAGACATTGTGGCCAAGGCCGAGGAACTGAAGAAGTTTGTTGACCAAGCATAACGGTTAACAAACTGCAAGCAAGATTGCCAAACAGTCTTGCTTGTTTCATAGCTTTCCGCTATACTTAGATCATGCTGTTTATCAGCTACTTTATATAGAGGAAACTTAAAATGCACAAAACCGAAACTATTCGTAACTTTGACCTAGACACTAAAACTGGCAAGGTCTTCAATGCTCTAGTTCGCAAGGGCGAGACACTCAGCGCCGCTGAAATCAGCAAGCGTTTTGGCGTCAAGAACCCAACAGCAACCATCAGCACAATTCGTCAGCGTGGTTATGCTATCTATGCAAACACCCGTAAAGCTGGCAACGGCGTTATGGTCACTGAGTATCGTCATGGCAACGCTAGCCGCAAGCTGGTTGCACTGGCCTACCGCGCACAGAGCCTGGGCATCACTGTTTAATCCACCCGGATCAAACAGCAAGGCGCTTTAACCAGCGCCTTTTTTTTTTGGCATAGTAAATACTATTATGCCCTACGAAGTTTTTAACCCTGTGTTCAATCTAGAACGCGATGTTAAAGCAACATGGTGGATGGTAGACAGAATCCGCCATGATCAAGTGTACGCTCAAAATCTCTATGCTGCCATGTGCAACAACGAATTTGGGCCGTACGATGTTTGGGCCATACTCAAGAACATCAAGTGGAACTGCTCCTGGCGCTATGCTGCCAACATGGTGGCTGAAATAAGACAGGATGTCATGGATACTTGGTACTGCTCAGGTGTGCAACTGATCAACCCCAACTATGTGCCCGAAAGTGTTATTGTGCCCACAATAGAAAACGATTTGGAGAAATTGGGTTGGATAGTGGTTGATAGAAACACAAAAAATCTGTTATAATACTTGCATAACTTTTCCAAGGACACATCATGCGTGTGAATGTAATCTCTGACCTTCACCTTGAATTTCGCGATCTGGTACTGCCCGGTGGCGATGTTCTGGTGATCTCTGGAGATGCATGCGAAAGCCGCACCTTGCTGAAGTACAAGTACGATCCGTTAAACATCATGGACGGGCACGACGATCCCAAACGCATTGACCGTGCTCAGCGTTTCTTCATTGAAGAATGCGCCAAGTATCGTCAGGTGATCTATGTCATGGGCAACCATGAACACTATCACGGCAAGTACTACAAGACCTGGCATGAGTTGATAGCAGCCATGCCTGACAATGTGGAAGTGTTGGAAGACCAAAGCATTGAAATCGACGGTGTGCTGTTTTTGGGTTCCACACTGTGGACAGACTGCAACCGGGGTGATCCGCTGACTATTCAGACACTGAAGAATGGTATGAACGATTATCGTGCTATCACAAATCGTGTGGGCGGCATCTATCGCAAATTGATTCCACAGGATACCATGGAAACTCATATGCGTACCAAGGAGTTTTTCAGCAACGAAATTGAAAAGCATCCAGGCAAAGATGTTGTGGTGTGTACGCATCATGCACCCAGTTACAAGAGTGTACATCCTCACTATGCACATGACACACACATGAATGGTGGTTATGCGTCGGACTTGAGCGAGTTCATCTTGGATCGTCCGCAGATTAAATTCTGGACACATGGCCACATGCATGATCCGTCTGATTACATGATTGGACAGTGTCGTGTGATTTGTAATCCTCGTGGCTATTATGGTTACGAGCAACAGGCAAAAGACTTTGACCCCACAGTGGGTTTTGATATATAATCAAGGAGATAAACAATGGCATTAAAAGTAAGTTTGCGCAAGGCAAACGCAATTCAAACCAACATCAACGATTTGTTGAAAACCATCGCTGTGAAAACCACTGTGGAACTCAGTGAGTTTCAAGAGCCAACTGCCATGCTGCAAGCTGCCAATGATGCCCTCATGGCAGCAGATGTGCGGCGCAGTGACCTGTTGATGGCACTGTACAGCATTCGTGCAACCATGGGTATTGCCAACTTCCAGTGTGGTATTGGCAACAAGCTCAGTCACTTGGCCTACATTGACAAGCGACTGAATCAGCTGGATCCCTTGATCCAAGAATCTGCGGGTCTTAAAGACCTAGCAGTGATCACAGGTCAGTTGGACAAGATTCGCAATCGTCGCGAAGAACATCGCTTGTACGGTTACGAAAGCACAGTGACCAGTGGCGTGTTGCAATCTAGCCAAGTGGAAAGCATTCGTGGAATCATTCGCGAATTGAAAAAACAAAAGCAAAGCCTCAATGATGAAGTTCTGCATCTCAATGTCACAACTGAGATTGAACTCACTGACGAGGTTGAGAACATCCTCAAGAAAGAGGGTATTCTGTAAAGAGTTGTGGAACCTGTGGAGAAAGTAAAATATCTAGTCCCAAAGGCTAGGTCAATGAAATCAAGACAGGGAAAGCAATAGGGTGCCAGGATTGCCTGGTGTCCTTGGAAAGCAAGAGGGAGATGAGAGTAGCACCGTAGATTGCGCCTCTTCCAAAAGAAGATTGTGCATTCTGCAACTTGACGGCTTATAGCCACTCGTGATCTGATGCTGTTGGATAAGTCATAGAGAGCTTGTCCTTTGAACCCAACAAATCCCAGATCCTCTGTTTGTTGTTGGTTGACTTTTGTCCCAATTATGGTTGCCAAACCGGGTGTCAGTTGTCCAGCTACCACTTAACCGCTTGCTTGCCTAAACTTCTGCTGTGGTAATTTGTTCGTTTTTGTTGTCGTACACAGCAAACAGATCTCTGATTGTTTCGTAATCATCATACTCAGTGTCGACATTTTTGATAATGAATTTGTTGGCTTCAATCATGTTGGGGAAAGTCTTGACCAACACAGCTTCTTGATTGCTAGGCAAGTCCCACTCACTGCACAGCCAACCCTTGGCCTGCTCCATGCCTCGCAGAGCACCGGATGGTTCAGTGTAAGTAAAAACCCATTGTTTATCATCAGTTTTGGTAACTTTGATGGTAACTTGAATCGCCATAGCAATTGACTCCTTTTTGTTATTTATGCTATAGTCAAAGCCTATGACTACAGCTAACATACCCTATCCCAGCGGCAACATTACTCTAGCAAACAGCTACATATCAAGCGGCTACAGCAGCGGTTCTTTTACTCTTGCTACTTCATATGGATCCACCTGGCTCAACTCTACCGGTTCCACTAGCGGCTCCAATAGCGGCTCTATCCAAGTCAAAGGAGATGCAGAATTCGAAGGCAAGGTAACGATAAATGGCCAAGACTTGGCTGAAACCTTGCAAACCATTCAGGACCGTTTGGCCATTCTGATTCCCAATCCAAAATTGCTAGATAAGTACGAAGCGTTGAAACAGGCTTATGAACACTATAAGACCTTGGAGGCTTTGTGCGTGGATGAAAATACAATCCGTAAGTGACAAATGGCTGGTGACCTGGCAGTGTGCCAGTATCATGGATTTGAGCAATGCTCAAGCCTGGTTGTATGAACTTTGGCAAAATGATTGGGGAACCTTGCAGATAAATGATCTCAATTCGGACCATCAGCGCACAGTGATTTTGAAATTTCACAGATTGGATCATGCCAATTGGTTCATGCTAAAGTGGAGTTGACACAAAATAGCAAAACTTGTATAATAGTAAAATGACCACTATCATACTCACCAATCCAGAACAAGCCACGCTGGCCGGCGAGTGGGCTGTAAAAAACATTGGGTATAAACACTGGACCTTGAATGTTGAAAACATGTTCACTCCACGACCACAATACCATTTCAAATTTTCGCACAAAAAAGACGCTGTGCTGTTTTCATTAAAATGGGCATGATACTACCTTCACGACTCAAACTGAGTCACCGAGTGCTGAAGAATGTGGCCAAGCCTGTCACATTTGAGGATGCACGACCACTCATGCGATTGGCTACCATGATGCATGATTTCATGGACCAGCAGCAGGGTATTGGGCTGGCAGCACCGCAAGTGGGCATCAGCCGCAGAGTGTTTGTGATGAATGTGGATGGCGTCAGGAGAACCTGTTTCAATCCTGAAGCACATGATGCCACAACAGATCAACTGTTTGAATTCAACGAAGGCTGTTTGAGCTTTCCAAATGAATTCTTGACCATTTCTCGCCCAAGGAAAATCTGGGCCAGATATCAAGACATACACGGTGAGTGGATAGAAGAAGAAATGTCCGAACTCATGGCCACATGCTATCAACACGAATTGGATCATTTAGACGGAATCACAATGCATGACAGAGTATCAAGTTCGGACTCCACAAGTATATGAGTCAGTGCCCAGCAAAGGGCCGCTTTGGATCAGACTGCTAGGACCCGAACCCGACAGTCCGCCTTTTCCCGAAAGTTGCTTGACTGAAAAAGAAGCTGATGCTATAATGTTATGGAGCATGGAGCACCAGTGCGGAGTACGCCGGAGCTTTGACATGTGGAGTTTTCGAAACGAAAAGGACATGATGGCCTTTATTCTTCGATGGTGTTAGCATGCAGATCGTTACTTTGCCATTTAGAGAAAACAACGACATGCCTGGCAGCGAAGCTGACCGAGGTGTTGTGATTTCACGGTGGCTCAAAACACAGGGTTTGATCATGGGTCGAGACTACACCTGGAAAGTGGATCAGAATGCTAGAGTGTTGCAATTCATGTTCAACGGTGATGCAGAAGCCTGGGCAACCATGCTGACCATGAAAGAACTATGATGTGGTTTGAGCCCGGGCCTTACACCATACTGGTAGACGAAGGCAGGGTGTATGGTGCTAGATATTACACCGCACACCCTACCACTGGTGCCAATTGGAACGACATGATGACCTGGATGATTGATACATTTGGACCCACATCCGCAGACGGTGTTTGGAGTCCGGGTTATCGTTGGTATGCCAACAATGCTAGATTTTGGTTTAGAAATCAAGAGGACCTTACTGTGTTTTTATTGAGGTGGCAACAGTAATGGAATACACACTGGTTCACAATGGTCCAGATTGTTATCCATGGACACGAACTTTTGTGATGTGGCCGCGCCGGACCATCACAGGACAGCCTCTGTTCTGGCAATGGGCATATAAACGACGAGTTTGGGTGGTATGGGGTACAGGATTTCATATGGAGCCTGAAACACAGTATGCCACACTGTTTGACATATTAGGTGGTAATCATGAGCAATAAGTTTAGGATTGCGCTCACAAAGGGTAGATGGCAGGAGCCATGGCCCGAGTATTTTGACAATTTCTACAGGCATTGCCAAGCAGTTAGAGAAGCCAATCACTGGCACATAGACACAGTGATCAATCATGAACTCCGCCCCCTGGGTGGTAGATTGATCATAACAAAGACGCAGGGGTGGTATCTGCGTTGGGATAGTGAATCCAGCCATACTGCATTTGTGTTAAGGTGGTCATGAGGTACACAGTAACACTACCGCATGAGTTTAGTTGGGAGGCCAGGGATTGGGCAGCAGACAACTGCCCAAGCTATTTGTCTTGCACAATATTTGGAACTTTCCATATTGACGGTGCTTATGTTGACTACCACTTTGCAGACGAGCGTGATGTGGTGATATTTAAGTTGAGGTGGTTATGATTAATTTTACTGTTGATCGTCGCTACAATCACATTGGCATTGGCGATATAGTAACCTTGGAGCAACTTGGTGAGATAGAAGACTGGTGCAATGCACATGGCAATTACGAAGTGTATGCCACTGGCATCGTGTACAACTCTGAACAAGAACTTGTGGCATTTCTACTGAGGTGGACATGAAATTACCTGAACTGGAAGAACCACAATGGATACAGGACAGCTATGACCTGTATGGTTGGGCCGCAAGTCTAAGCTATGCAAACACTACCAACTTCAAAGATCATTTTGAAATGTACAACAACATGGTTGCATGGATCAAGACTCATGTAGTAAACTACAAACAAAATGCCCTGTGGACCAAGATTGGTGACTGTGTGTATATCAAACTACGCAAAGAAAAAGACGCCATGATGTTTATTTTAAGATTTGGAACTCAATGATAACCATACCCATTGAGCCCTATTGGGAAAAGTTGCGCGAGTATCATAGTCAGCATCACTGTGACGATGATTTTTGGGCGTGGCTCAAGCAAGAATACGGAGCCTATCAGGTGTACATTGTGACCAACCCCAGTGCAGTTGGAGAAGAAAAAGGATGTGGACTGATGTTTGGCGACGAAAGCGAAGCCACACTGTTTGCATTAAAGTGGTCATGACTACAACATACAAAGGACGAGGACTAATGCAACTGACCGGACGAAGCACGCCCACGCAGGATCTGGTTGAAGATCAGTTGGCTAGAGCCATAGCCGAAGAAATTGATCGAGAAGTTATCTACAGTATACTTTGGGAGACTACTTTGGAAGAATGTCAGGGCTGGCATCCAGTTGAATTGAAATGGGAAAAAGGCAAAGATACTTCATACTTTTGGAACGAAGCCTGCGCCTGGGCTGTGGAAAATTTTGGACTTCCGGGCGAAAATTATGTCACACATCCCAATCCTGACTACATGTTGTTCTTGTTCAAACGCGAAAAAGATGCTATACTAATGACATTGAAATGGCTCTAACATGACTGACAAACCAATCAAGCACCTGGAACTTACGGAATCTGAATGGGAACGAGTCAAGGCTCGCTTGATTGAAGATTTTGGGCAGAAAATTTTGATCAGCTGGGTCATGAAACGCGAGTGCGGCTTTACTGTGCGTACTCACACTGCCTGGGAAAACGACCGGCATCGTGTGATAATTTGTTTGGATTTTTACGACGAACAAATGAAAACTTGGTATATATTAAAATACACATGAAACTAACTGAACACCAGATTGCGGAACTTGCTGCCATCTTTGATGATGTGATCACCAGCGACAGCGTGGCTGTGCAAAGTGCATTTCAAAGGCTGGCGCTGTTGGCCAGTTTGGCCAGACAGGAAAAAGAAGAACCTGGCCCGTTTGCAACACTGCTGAAAAGACTAGACTGGGCCGAACACGAACTGAATGATCTTCGCCGGCAAGTGCAGATTTTGCAAAACAGCAGAGATTATTCTTTTGCTGGAGAAAATGTTATAGTGGATCTTTCCAACAACATGAACTCCAGCAGTGCGCCTTATACCTACACCTACACATCAGGAGTAGATACCATAAGTTTGGCGCCACTCACTCTCACAGCCGCTGACTTGACCTGGATAGGCAACATCAGTGTTGAGGGATTGAATTCAGCAACAATCAAATAAGGAAACACATGAGAAACAACTACTGGACCTGTTCACGATTCGCAGACTGGCTGCGCGGCACTACCAAGCTCAAGTGCGGCACCAGCGAAGAATGGGGCGAATGGGAAGATCGTGCCAAGCGCGACCATCCTGTGCGCTGGTGGCTGGCTGAAGAAGGCCTTGATCACCTGCAGAAATTTATCATGTGGCCCGTGGACAAACTCTATGCCATCAAGTACTACATTAATAATCGTTGGGTCACTAAGACCCATGCTCTCACTGCTCATCCTAGGAATATCAAGCCTGGCGATTGGTGCGATGTTGGCAACCGTTTTCTTCCATGTTTGTTCAACGAACTGGTTGATTTTGTAGAACTAGAACTGGCTTGGTGGCATCTGGTCTGGGAAGGCAAAGAAAAACGAGCTCAATACAACATGCCCTGGTGGGCAGTGGGCTGGTGGCGTGTGCGTGTGTGGCGTTGTCCACAGGCTGGGGTGGATAACCTGGAATGGCAAAGCAAGCTGGTCAAAGATGAAAGTTGGGGCGTGGAGCCCGGCGACAAAGGCTATGGTGAACTCACTCCACAAGCAGAAGGTGCTCTGGAAGTGCTGGCCTTGTATCGTTGGTGGACTGAAGTGTATCCCAATCGTCCAGATCCGCATGATGCCAGCGGCTGGACCGAATACTGTGATCGCATGCGTGAAGAACGCGGCGAAGGTATTCGTTGGATTGGCATTGAATCACACAACCCAGAAACCAAAAAGCTGGGCGATCGAGCTCTCAAATTGACCCAAAAAATTGAACAGCAGTACGAGCGTGAAGATGAGCAAATGATGATTCGCTTGATCAAAGTGCGCCACAAGCTCTGGACTTAACAAAAAAACAACCAAAAAATACGGTTGACATCAACTCTAAATGGCTTTATAATAATTACAAGTATCTTCTGGAGAAAACATGGCAGAATTTATTGGTTGGCTTGTTGCATTTTACTTCTTGATATTGGCTGTGCGAATGGTCATTGCTAGGGCTGAGACCAGCGAAGCAGTTGAAAAGTTTCGCGCTGAAGCAGATCGACGCATTCGTATTGTGGACCTGGAGACTGTGCCTGAACACAATTCTATCTTGGCCTTTGACAAGGAAAACAATCAATTCCTTGGTCAAGGTCAAACCATAGAAGATGTCAAGGCCTGTATCATGTCTAGGTTTCCTGACAAAATGTTTATCATGGGCGACAAACTGTTCAGTGCCATTCCCCAGATAAATCAAGCCAATGTGGAGATCAAACTTGAAAACTCAACAACCCGCTGAAGGGATTCTACTGCACAGGAACTACGGCGATGCCAAAATGTACACCCTTGCCTGTGAATGCGGTAACTCCGACTGTGCCCATCAAGTCTGGATCGAAGCAGATGACACTGGCATCACAGTCACAACCTACACACAGCAAAAAACCCGCTGGTGGGACCTCAACAGATTCAAAATCATTTGGCGACTGCTTACACGAGGCTATGTTGAATATGAAGCCTCCATCATCATGACCGAACAGCAGGCTCTTAACTATTCACGAGTGCTGGATCAAGCAACTGTGGATGTGGCAGCATTCCGCAAACAGCGCCAAGCTAAAAAATGATACACTTTCATTTTGACATTGCCAATCCCTGGCACAATGAAGACCGCTGGCCCTGGCGCACCCTGTATCAGGAAGCCTGGCGTGTTAGCAAGAACAAAACACTGGAAATCTGTGTGGATCATTATCCAATTGCACTGATGCATGCCAACTTGGACACTCGTTTGCAAGGACGAGATCATGCAGGTTTCGAAATCAGCTTTGGTGTGCTAGGACTGGGTGTACAAATATCCTTGCCAGATCGCCGCCATTGGGACTATGAACGCAACCGTTGGGCAGAGCATGGCTAACTTTATCTTTGGATTAGAATGGTTTGTGTACGGGTTTGTGTGTGGCTTTTTAGCAACACCCGTTTGGCGCTTCTTGACAAAATGTATAGAAGAGTATAAACTAGCTCGACAACAATGGCACCGAGGACCTGACTTATGACCATGCATCTTGCACATCCTGCACTAAGTTTGACTGGCAAGAAAAAAGGCAAAGCAAAATTTGCCAATGCTGAACAAGCTCGCAAATCTCGTGAGCTGGACGCCAGCTGGAAAGAACTGCAAGCCAAGTGGGGCTTGGAGATTGAGACCAAACGCAAAAATCGTGCGCTCAAGGCTCCAGTGTATGTTCCGCCTCGTGCGCAGTATCGTGGCGCAGATCAGCCGCGACTGCCCAGCCGTGACACAGGTCAAGGTGTGGCCACTTTGGCACCTGCCAAGGTCTATACTGGCGACAAGATTGTGGGTATTGCAGCCATGCACAAGAGCAACTTGGTTCCTGTGTTCAACCAAGAAGCTGCTCAAGATATCAGCAAAATGCGCCGAGGCTGACATGTCAGAAAACAAACGACTCAACGCAGATTGGTACAACAAAAGAATCAAACAAAATCGCATTATCAAAAAATTTCTATTAGGTATAATCAACTCTTACAAGAAAAAAAATTTCCCTTGGTCCCAGGCAGCTCTCAAAGAGCTGAAATACGAGGATCTGCTAGAAATTGCCACGGCAGTTGTGAATAGAAAAATTCACATCACGCTGGGAGCAAAATCAGACTATTCCAATGGCGGGGATTCAAAATTCAGTATTGTAAGAAAATACAACTATGGCAAAGGTTATGCAGCCTTGATAACTGGTTGTGCGTCAAAAAAACACATTTTGGCTTGTGTGTACGAAAACATACAGAACAAGTTTTACTTTTTTTCTTTTCCGGCCAAACTCAAAGAACACTCTATTCCATTTGATAAAGTAACTGGCGAACCAAAACGCGATAATTACATGTGGAACTTCGAATGCAAAACATTTGAAAAAATGGCCAAGAGCCTATAATTTCAGGAGATTTAACATCAGTGGCTAAACAAGACGAGTTTGTAACAGTACAGGGAGTGGTAGATGAGGTACTACCCAATGCTACATTTAGAGTCATACTAAATGACAGTCAGCATAAAATAACAGCATATTTAGGTGGCCGACTCAGGCAAAACAACATCAAGGTTTTGTTGGGCGATCAAGTAGAAATAGAAATGAGCCCATATGATCTCTCTAAAGGACGCATCACTTATCGCAATAAATAGTCGTATGAGCACCTTACGACAATTGATTTCATTGGTTGAGAGCAAGACCAAAACAGAACTTGTGCAGGCCGACTTGCCCTACAAACGCACGGATCTTGATCCTGTGCTGAGCCAAGACACACTGGACTATCACTACGGCAAACTGTATCGTGGTTATGTTGACAGGTACAATGCCAATGAAGGCGACAGTGATTTCAATGAAGCCGGTGCATATCTGCACAATATCTATTTCACACAATTTCAAGCGCCTAAAGCAGGAAACAAACCTCACGGTGCAAGCCTTGAACTGATCAATCGCAAATTTGGCAATTATCCCAAGTTTCAAAAAGCCATTGAAAAAGAAGCCATGGCTATACAAGGCAGTGGTTGGGTTTACATGAGCCGGTCCGGCGAAATCAAAACAATCAAAAACCATCAGATCAAACGCGACATTGCACTGCTCATAGACTGGTGGGAGCATGCCTGGGCCTTGGATTATCAAGCCGACAAAGCCCGATACTTGAAAAACACCTGGCGTGTGATCAATTGGGAAACTGTCAACCGCAGGATCTACGGCGGAGTAAAATAAACATGACTTATATTGTTGATGGTGCCTGCATCAAGTGCAAGTACCAGGACTGCGTTTCTGTGTGTCCTGTTGATTGTTTTTTTGAAGGTCCAGAATTTCTAGTGATTGACCCAGATCAATGCATAGACTGTGGCGTGTGCGAACCAGAATGCCCAGCAGGTGCCATACACCCTGACACTTACATGACTGATGAATTGCAGTACTGGGCAGACAAAAACAAAGAACTTGTAAAAAGTTACCGGCCAATCAGTATAAAAGGTTTGGTACCCAAAGATGCGGATCATTGGAATCCAAGATTAAATAACAGTATAGGTGACAAAAAGGATCTACTATGATAGATATCAAACCCAGTGCAGTGGCCAAAATCAAAGATCTATTGGCTGAAGAAAACAATCCGGATCTTAAACTGCGCATATTTGTCCAGGGTGGTGGTTGCTCGGGCTTTAGTTATGGTTTCACCTTTGACGAAGTAGCACAAGAAGACGACTTTGACCTGGAATTTGACGGCATGCACCTGCTGGTAGACAGCATGAGCAGCCAGTATTTGCAGGGCGCAGAAGTGGACTATGTGGAAGATCTCATGGGATCTGAGTTCAAAATCAAAAACCCCAACGCACAAACCACTTGCGGTTGCGGCAGCAGCTTTAGCATCTAGCGCCAATTTCCTTTATCCCTACACCTTCATAAATATCAAATATGAGGGTGGATGATGTCTGATCGCTTAATAATAGATATTGGAACAAGTGCGGGCGCAGGTGACGGCGATGATCTCCGCACCGCGTTTGACAAAGCTAATAAGAATTTCGCTAACATTTGGGCTGGCAATGTAACCAGCGGCAATGCAACTGTGTACTCCGTTGCTGGCCGCCAGGGCAATGTCACACTCACTTGGCTAGATGTTGCTGGCGTTGCTACCTTGGGTAACATCACCGAACTCAAGCAATATATAGATTCAAATCTTGCACTGGCTACTGCTTACGCAGATAGCAGTATTGCAAACTTAACTTCTATTGCCAATATCACCATAACTGGTGGTACTCTAGGCAATGTACAACTCGCGGGTAACAGTTGGGGTAATGTTGCCAATCTAACTGTTAGCGGTAATCAAAACATACTGGGCAGTTTGGTAGTCGACGGCGGGTTGTCTGTCAATGGCAATTTTGTACTAGGCGGCAATGTAACAGTTGATACCATAACATTTGGTGACGGCACCAGCATGAACACAGTGGTCAACCTCACACCACTGAATTCTGCTGTGACTGGGCTCAGAGCCAACATCACTGCTGCCAATGCTGCCATTCTTGTAAACACAAATCGTGTGGCAGCAGCCAATGCTGCCATCACTGTTGCCAATGCAGAAATTGTAAACCTTTGGGCCAATGCAGCCACACAGCATCTGGCCATTGTTTCTTTGCAAAGCGCAAACACCATACAGGCTGTCAAGCTGGACAGTTTGTTGACAACCAACAATGCTCAGACCATACAGATCAATGAGCTACGAGCAAATATCACGGCTGCCAATGCAACCATTGACAGTCATTTCGCTATTCACACCAGCAATGCTGCCGCACAGGCAGTGGCCATTAACTCGTTAAATGCAAATGTTTCTGCAGCCAACGCGGCAATTTCCGGTATCCAAAACAATTCTGGTCTTACCGCTGCCAATGCGGCCATAGCTGCACTTCAGGCCAATATTGCTGCTGCCAATGTGGCCATAGCCACTCTTGATTCAGTTACCACAGCCAATGCCATTGCGCAGGCCCTGCTGTTGTCCACCCTCACCTCCAACAGCATCACTCAAGCACAACAAATCGCCTCCCTCAATGCGAATGTGAGTGCTGCCAATGCACAAATAGCCGCTGCCAACCTTACCATTGCCAATGTGCAGATTGCCGCACTGCGAGCCAATGTTGAAGCTGCCAACGCTGCTATTGCTGCGGTAACTGTGGCCTGGACTGCCAACGCTGCTGCTCAGGCCACAACCTTATCCTCACTGTCTAGCAATGCTGCTAGCCAGGCTGTGGCAATCACCAATTTGATTGCCAACGATGCTGTTCAACACAACAGCATTCAGGCATTGCAGGCCAATATCACTGCTGCCAATGCTGCCATAGCTGGCATCAATGTACCTGACTTGTCAGGTAATGTTACAATTGGTAATGTTCAAGCCTGGCATGGTAATTTTACCTATGTCAGCGGCACACTGCAAACAGCGGCTCAGCCCAACATCACTTCTGTTGGTACTCTAGATAGTCTTGATGTTGACGGTGCTGTCACTGCTGACAGTGTAACAGCCAGCCAGATATTTGGTCCATTGCGCACAGCGGCACAACCCAACATCACTTCTGTTGGTAACTTGACCAGCTTGACTGTGGTTGGCAATGTTGTCAGCGGCAATGTCACTGGTGCCACTGGCACATTTACAAATCTAGTTGGCACACTGTTAACACCTGCACAGACCAACATCACTTCTGTTGGCACACTAACTTCGGTCACAGTTGCGGGCACTGCCACAGTGGGCAATGTCAGCACCAGTGGAAATGTTTCTGCTTTCAGAGTCACTGCCGCAGACGGCTTTGTTGGCAATGTGTTGACCACATCACAAACTGCTATCACTCGTGTTGGCACTTTGGTCAATCTCAATGTTGCAGGCAACACAGTAGCAGGTAACATCACAACAGCAGGTACTGTTCAAGCCGGTAATATTCAAGGCACTGTGATCACCGCTGCCCAGCCCAACATTACCACTCTTGGCAATTTGACCAACTTGGAAATTGCTGGTAATTTGGTTGTGTTTGGTAATGTCAGTGCTATCCAAGCATCAAGCGTGGCGTTTGGTAGACTTATCACAGCCAACCTAAGTGCCGTTGAAATCAACAGCAACGACATTCGCGGGTTCTTGACAACTGCTACACAACCAAACATCACCACAGTTGGCACTTTGACTTCACTCACCGTCAACGGTGCCACCGTGGTATCATCACTGACCAGCAACAGCACTGTCACTGCTGCAACTTTGACTGGTAACTTGGTAGCAAGCAATGCCAGTATCAGTGGTAACCTATTGGTTGGTAATGTCAATACCACTACTTTTAATACTTCAGGTAATGTCAACGCAGGCAACATAAACATTACTGGTAATATATTCAGTTCAGGCCCCAACAGCTATGTGCATGCCACTATTGGTGATTTCTCCACCCTGGAAGGTATACTGGCCAATCCGTTACAAACAAACATCACTCGTGTTGGTGTTCTCTCACAACTGCAAGTCAACGGACCTGTAAACATTAGTGGTTCACAAGTTGTGGCACAAGATTTTTATGTCACAGGCAATCTGTTTGTCAATGGCAACACAACCACGGTCAGCGCAGGCAACATCACCACAGTAGACAAAGACATCACTTTGGCCAATGGTGCTGTGAATTCTGCCTCAGCTGACGGTGCGGGTATTTTGATTGGCGCTGGTGGCGCATATGGTAACTTGACCATCTATGATGGCGTTTGGACCACGCCAAACGCATTCACTGTGGCAGGCAATGTCACAGCAGGTAATGTAAGTGGAGCAACAGGACGATTTACCAATTTGGTTGGAACACTGTTAACTCCTGCACAAACAAATATCACATCAGTTGGTACACTGTCTTCTTTGACCACAACTGGTGCAGTGACCGCAGCAAACATCACTGTGGCTGGTGCCACAACAAAAGATCTAAATGCAACCAATGCCAATCTGGGTGTTGTTTACTCTGCGTCTCATGTGTTTGCTACTGGCAATGTTGTTGCCACAGTTGGTGAATTCACTGGCCTAACAGGTTCTCTGCGCACAGCACTGCAACCAAACATCACTGAAATTGGCACTTTGTCAACTCTGAGTGTAACAGGCAATGTTTCAACAGGCAATGTCAGCGGTACAAAAGGTACATTCAGCCAGATTGCCGGCACTTTGATCACACCAGCACAGCCCAATATTACTTCAGTTGGCAACCTTACAAGTTTGATTGTGGAGGGAACTATTGTTGCAAACGCATTCTCGTTTGCCAGTGTTGGATCCTCATTTACCATTTCCAACTTGATTGTTACTGATGCTGCCAGCATCAACACTGTCAATGGTAACAGTGCTGTGTTTGGTAATATTTCTGGCACACTGTTGACCAACAATCAACCCAACATCACCACAATTGGTAACCTAGGCACGCTGAATGTGACAGGCAATGTCACAACAGGTAATGTCAGCGGCGCTACCGGCAGCTTCGGCGATGTTACAGTGGCCGACGCTTTGGCAGTGGCCGGTAATGCAACGGTTGGCAATATTTCTGCTGCGACTGGTGTGTTTACTGAATTGGTGGGCACCTTGCTCACAAACACTCAACCGTATGTGACCACTGTGGGAACATTGGTTTCGTTGAATGTCACAGGCAATACCAGCACAGGAAACATCAGCACTAACACTGGATCATTTAGTTTGGTCACAACACAATCCGTTGTTAGTGATTCTGCCAACATAACAGGCAATGTTGTTGCGGGTAATGTAAGTGGTACAACAGGTACATTTACAAACATTGTTGGTACTTTGTTGACTCCTGCACAAACCAACATAACTTCAATTGGTACATTAGATGCTTTGTCAGTGACTGGTAACATCACTGGTGCAAATGTTTCTGCGTTCAAAGGCAACTTCTCACAAGTATCTGGAACACTGTTGACCAATGCCCAACCGCATATCACCAGCATTGGTACTTTGGACAACCTTTCAGTAACTGGATTGATTACTGGCAACATCAGTGCCACACTGTTCCAGTCTGGTTATTTGACACAAGCGTTCCAGCCAAACATTACCACAGTGGGCCAATTGAACAGCTTGACTGTTACTGGTAATATCACTAGCTTTGCCTGGGTTCAGTCTGCAATTATCAAAGGTTCGAGCCTTGAAGGCACTATTATTACGCCACAGCAGGCTCAAATCACCAGCGTTGGTAATTTACAATCACTAGAAGTCACAGGCAATATTTCAACTGTAGCAAATGTTAACATTGCTGAGACTGTGTATGCTCAAGATGTAGTTGCTGCCAACAGCATTCGTGCTGCAAGCATCACTGTTTCGTCGGGTAATATTGTTGTAGGCAATGCAACAATCAACGAAAATATCACAGTGTCTGGTAATGTTCGTGGCAACAATCTCAATGCCAACGACACAGTGACCACAAGCAATTTAACTGTGTCTAACACCACAGTGTTGTTGGGCAACACCACAGTTGGCAATATTTCTACTGGCAATATCACTGTTACCGGCAGCAACATTTTTGCCACTGGATCCAATTTGGAAGTTGGATCAGTTGTGGTCAGTGCCAACTTGTCTGTAGATGTGCTGCGAGTGGTCAGTACCAACGATGCCTTCTCGCCAATCACTGGTGCTATTATTGTATCAGGAGGAATTGGTTCCAGTGGTAATATCAATACCCTGTCTGATATCATTTCCAACCGCGACGGTTATTTTGCTTCCAATTTGTTTGTGCTTGGCAATGCTCACATTGGCGGAGATGTAATAATAAACAGCTCTCAGCCAAGCATTGACCTGAAGTCTAATGTTGCAAATGTTTCGTTGTTCTCAAGTAATGTTACCACAATTGAGCTAGGCGGCGAAGCAACCACAGTCAATATTGGCGCTCTCAGCGGATTTGGTAATACCACTATTCGCAATGACCTCACAATTGTGGGTGGCTTGTTCCTGACCGGCGGTTGGGGTGAAGTGGGTATTGGCAATGTTTATGTCAACAATGACCTTACTGTAAACGCAAACATTTTCACCGACAGTATTTTTGCAAACGGCAGCCTGTCAGGTGTTACGGATATCACAGCAAGTGGCAATCTCAGCGGTGTAACCAACATATCAGCCAATGGTACATTGACTGGCATTACCAGCTTTACTGCTATTGACGCTAGTATTGCAAACACTACCACTATTGGTGATCGCTTGGTACTAGGAAATACCTTTGCCAATGCCCATACCATTGGCAATGCCAACATCAACAGCGGTGCGCTGGTTGTGCGAGGCGGTGCCAGTTTCCAAAGCAATATTGTAATTGGCAAGGCTGTATGGGATACAGATCCTATCAAGAGCACCAGATCTGAGTGGGCAGGATTGGCCAGCAATGCCAATGTTTACATCAATAGCACCACACCAACACTGGCTGCCAACACAGGCGCACTGCGTGTGCTGGGCGGTATCAGTACTGCTGGTAACCTTTGGGTAAATGGTGATGCCACCATTGTGGGTAATGTTAACTTTACTTCGTTCACAGCAGACACCATCAACGATACACCAATTGGTAACGACACTCCAGAAAGTGGTGTGTTTACTTCACTTGGACTGGCTAGAACCAGACCGCCCAAGCGACCAACTATTAATTTTGATTTTGGTAATAGTCCGTATTTGCCAATGGTCATGCAGTTTGCTCGAAGCAGCACTGCAACTTATTATGACAGCAATGGTATACTCAGACTAGCTGAAAATTCTGTACCTCGATTCACCTACAATCCTAGTGATCTAACACCACGGGGTATTATCATTGAAGAAAGCAGACAGAACCTGTTACGCGAAAGCAACAGTTTTGCCAATGCAACTGTTTATCTCACAGTAAATGGTAATGTGGCCACAGTGGGCAATGCTACCACAAGCCCTGACGGAACTTACAATGCATTCAAGATTGACGGCGATCCTACTTCTGGCATCCATGGCATTTATCAAGATGGCGCCTATCAGCCAAGTTTGAGCATTGGCCAAGAAGTCACTGCCAGTGCCATGGTCAAAGCAGCGGAGTTGGATCAGGCCACAATTATTTTCCAAAACGAAGGTACTCCAAGTATCTTTGATTTGACCAACGGCAATGTTGATGTAGAAGGTACCAGCTACAGAAGCAGTATTCAAACCCTGGCCAATGGCTGGTACAGAATTTCCAGCACAGTTACCAAGACCAACACCAGTGGCAACATCATACTTGCTCTAGCAGACAGTGGCACAGAATCCTTTGCAGGAAACATTGGGCAAGGTATCTATGCATATGGTCTACAACTTGAGTCGGGTGATTTTTCTACCAGCTATATTCCAACAACCACAATTGCAAACACAAGAAGTGCAGACTCATTGACACTGAACTCTTATGATTTTGCTAGATTGTACAATGCCACTGCCAGTACAGTTTTTGTTGATGCGACCCTGGATTATCGCCCAACCAGTGCTGTGAACAACAATCGTCGCAGCACCTACATCAGCTTTAGCGATGGCACTGTAAACAACAGAATTTCAATTGTGGCAGAAAACAAAAACGCACCAGTTGATCGCACAGCCAACCTTGTGATTTACACCAGCGGTGTTTTACAAACCAACATCAGCGTGGTAAGTGCAAATGTTGCTACAGCAAATCTAAACACTGGCACTGACAAAATGGCTGTTTATTTCAAGAACAACTTGATTGGTAGAGCTATCAATGGCAATGCCAATGTGTATGTTACCACCGGTAACATCAGCTCAAGTATATCACAAATTGAGTTTGGAAATGGACCTGGTACCAATGCATTGAACGGCACCATTAGCAAAATTATGATCTACAGCGATATTGTTGATGGTGGTGATCTGCGCACTCTTACTGTAAATAGGTCCGAAGGAACATTCTAATGGCAATTATCAACATCATAGGCAATGCCCCAAATCAAGTACCAACCAATGCTGATCTTGGTGCATTGGCGTTTCAGGACCCTGATCCGTATGTGGAAAATCGCAGTGTAAAAATTGTTGTTCCCACTGCTACAACTACTGTGCTGGATCGCTTTGTGTTTAACAACTATAGAACTGCCAAGTATGTGGTTCAAGCCACTTACAGCACATTTGTCTATGCAAGCGAAATTTTACTCACACACGACAATGTGTCTGTGTATTACACCGAGTATGCACGACTGACCAATCAGCCCAGTCTACTGTTGGCAACTTTTGATGCTGTGGTCAGTGGCAATACAGTCAATTTCCGTTTTACCAACAATGTTGGTTCAAATGTCAATATCACTGTCACCCGTGTAGCAATTACAAGTTGACCCATGCACAAGCTAATAAATATGACGAATAGGAATCAAAATGGCAATTTCTGAAATTAACGTTGGCGCAATACCAAATGACGGCACAGGCGACAGTATTCGCGACGCCTTTGTCAAAGCCAACAATAACTTTGCTTTTTTGGACGAAGCTCGTCAAAACCTCACCACAGGTAATTTGACAGCTTCGGGTAACATTTCTTTGACAGCAACTCAGGCCAGTTACTGGACCGGTGACATTTTCCTCAATGGTGTTGAAATCGCTACCGTGGGTACTCTTTTCTCGGGTGGTACAGTTTCTGACCCAACCACTTTCCAATCACAAGCTGCAAGTACCAGTAACATCACTGGTGCAGTGGTGATTGCTGGTGGACTTGGTGTGGGCGGTTCTACCTACGCAAGTGCTTTGTTTGCAAAAAGTTTTACAAGCGAAACCAGCATTGCTGGCGCAACTCTTACCATTGGCGGTGCTGTTCAACTGCAATCAGCAGTGGCCACTGGTAATGTTACCACCACAGGATTCAACAACACCAGCGGCAATCTCACTGCTGGTAATGTGGCAGGCACCACTGGCGCCTTCACTAATGTAGCAGGAACTCTGCGTACCAACGCACAGCCTTTTGTAAACAGTGTTGGTACACTGACAGCTCTCAGTGTAACAGGCAACATAACTGCTGCTAATCTCACACTGACCTGGGGCAATCTAACTGCTGCCAATGCAACTCTTGGCGGTAAACTAACCACAGCCAACCTGCTGGTCACAGCTGATACTTCTATCGGAGCCAATTTAACTGCTGGCAATGTGATTTCAGGTATAGGCACATTTGGTAACTTGACGGTGACAACGATTCCTACACCAAAAAGCGTGACTACCAAAGAATATGTAACAGCGACCGTGGTGGGTTTCGCTATTGGATTAGGATCATAATTGGAGTAATTTCTAAATGGCAAAAAGACAAGTTCGAAAATATCTATTTGTACCCGGCGGTGTTGGCACAGGGCGCACCGGCGGCAACGGCTTCAGCGGCTATCTTGCCGTAGAAGGCAAACAAGATCTGTACAAATTACTGCTGATCACGAATGTCACCCGTGGTATCATTTACTATAACTTTGCAGACACGCAAAACACTGGTGCAACAATTACTTACAAACCAGGCGGTATCAAAACCAACGACGCAGACAACACAGTGGTAACATACGATAATATTCCAGCTGGTACAGGCACAGTTGGTAATGCGCTACTGCAAAACGGTATTACACTTGGTGAAACTTATATCTACATCACTGACATTGATACCAGCACTCACGACCCCAGCGACGAAATCAGTATTTTTATTGAAGAACAATACCAACTGGTAAGAACATGGCATGATTTTGGCACTGACGCTATTGAACGCCAACGAGTGGCTAACCCACAATCACAGATTGACGCGGACTTTGAATATGGCCTGCAAGGTACTAAATGGCAAGGCTTCGAGCAGGTCAATCAATACCCTAGTGTATACGAACTACCTGGCAACGAACTGCCGGTGACTGCTGTAGAATCAGATGGTGCTTCACCAAGTTTGGTAACAGTAACATCTGCATCACATGGCCTGTCCGTAAATGACGCATTTACTCTTCAACAGCTGGATGTTAACGCCACTGGTTTTACTCGAGGCCAAGGCACTTCTCTGGTGTACAGTGTGCCAAACAGCAATCAGTTTACATACTATGCCAAGGGACAAATTACATCATTCTGGACAGGAACCAACAACAGTGTTATCAGTCCACGAACCATTGTTCGAAAAGGCGGCTTTTATTCTGGCGCAGATTTGCCTGTTTCAACATTTGCCAGTAACGGGGGTACTCCTAGTAGCATAACTGTTACATTTAGTTCACCGCACGGTTTCACACCTGGTATGCCTTTGATGATTGGTGCAGATCCTGCTTTCAACACTGGTCAATTTTCTAACTTACCCGGTGGCTACTATGCCAACAGCATCCCTACTGCTTTCCAAGTTGAATTTGCAGCTCGGGGACAGGTTATTATACCAACTCCTGTAGCGCCTAATCCGGCCACAAACAAACTGCGAGTGTACACTCGCAATGACGGATTCTTCCTACATCGTCCCGGTGACGGTGGTGTGCTCATGGGCACATCCAGCGCAGTACATGGAGCGTCAGCAACTCGTCAAAGTAAAAAATATTTCCGTTATCAGTCTGGTAAGGGCTTTTTGTACACCACTGGTGTGCTGTTTGCACCCAACTATGATGTGGTATTAGCACAAGCCACTGGTGTAGGCATCGGGTCTACTATCACCATTGATACAGCAGTGCCACATGGATGCCAAATTGGTGCTGTGATTAGATTGCAAGGTATTGCCACTGGTGGTTACAATGCTCAATACACTGTGACAGAAGTTGTCAGCGATGTTCGACTCAGAGTGGTGGCAGTTCAGCTGCTGGATAGTACCAATGGCGATATCAGCAAAGTGCCTAAACTGTACATGACCAATTGGCACGGAGCTGTGATTCGTACTGGTCCGCACGATGATGCCAATGGTATGTTCTTGGAGTATGATGGCACACAGTTCAACGCTGTCAAGCGTACATCAACTCTTCAACTGGCAGGTACAGCAACATTCACAGTTGGCTCCAACACCATACGAGGTGTCAACACCAAATGGGGTCAACAGTTGAAAATTGGCGATCGTGTGGTGATCAAAGGCATGGTTCACAAAGTCAATTTTATTCAAAGTGGCGAAGAAATATCAGTAACACCTGACTTCCGTGGCAGTGTTACCACCGACGGCAACTACATGTACAAAGTCGAAGAAGTACGAGTCAAGCAACAGGATTTCAACTACGACACAGTGGACGGAGACGGTCCAAGCGGATATCTATTTGACCCTAACCACATGCAGATGATTGGTATTCAGTTTACCTGGTACGGTGCTGGTTTTATGGACTTTATGGTTCGTGGCACAGATGGTAATTTCATTATCATGCATCGTATGAAACAAAACAACATCAACGTTACTGCTTCCATGCGCAGTGCAAACTTGCCTGTGCGCTATGAAGTAAACAACGAAGGTGCAGCAGGTGTTACTGCTTTGAAAACA
>JACCDW010009787.1_pt1 | contig 32405 bp, 27 predicted proteins | sample 7449781 | NCBI WGS metagenome assembly JACCDW01 (sample SAMN15323449, study PRJNA562643) | freshwater metagenome | isolation source: river surface water | place: USA:Blue River Watershed | collected 2017-08-18
CACTTCTCATTCGTAGCACACGCGCAACTCTCGAACAAGTTGAAGCTCCATACTTGAAAGTTGCAGCAGGCGGGAAGAAAACACAAACAATCAAAGTTACCAATGATAATAATATGACATTGACCTTTGATTTATCTGTTAATGATACAAAGTCAGTATTGCCTACAGATTGGACAGCATCTGTTGAACCACAATCCTTGACATTAGCCAAAGGAGCATCAGAAGTTGTTACAGTGACTGTTGAAGCACCTACTTCAATACCTGAGGCAGAATTGGCAACAGTTGTTGTAGATGCTACTCCAAAAGATGAAGTGAATACAAAACCAAAAACAACATCTACAAGTTTATATCTATTACCTGAGTCTGCAAAAGCTGCTATTGTTTATGAATACAATATCAATCAATTCAATGATTTGTATAAAGATGCAATTAAGTATACAGACAGATTTGGTCCTGCATTTGTAAAATTGCCAAATAATGCAACATTACTTGATGCTTATAAAGATCAATTCAAAGTATATGTATTCAGTGTATTTGGTGGTGGATTATTGAATGGTCAAATCTATAATGGTTCTCCAATCGGAACAACTACAGATGCGAATCCGCTTGCCAAGACAATTTCTACTATGCTTTCTGAAGGTAAGAGAGTATTCCTTTCTGCTCCACAATCTATGTGGTGGGCATTTGACAAAACAGCGAATACTGCAGCAGGAAAAAATCAAGATGTATTGAATTTCTTTAACAATACATTGAAACTTCAATTCACCAAAACAGAACAGCGCTATACTTTAACTGGTAATACAGTTTCATTGAAGCAGTATGGCGTAAAAGGCTTTGACAATGATTCTATTGGTGATCAATTCAATGGCATGGCAAATCAGAACTTTACAAATCATGTCTTCTTTACTGATATCTTCAAATTAGCAACAGGTTCACCTTGTGTTCCAGTATTGTATTCTGATAATAGCAATGCAAATCTTGTTGGTGTGCGTTATACAAATGCACAAGGTGGTAAGCTTGTATTTGTAACTCAGCCAATCGAAGCATTTGATAATTTCGTGATTCGTGAAACATTCATGAGAAAATCATTGGAATGGCTTGCTGGTGATATCTTTGTTGCAGCTAAGAAGCCAGTATTGACACTCAATTCCGATGTGAAATTCGGTCAATTAGAAGTTGGTCAAAAGAAACAAATGACTACAGATATCAGCAATACAGGTGAGGCAGATTTAGTTGTTTCTGAATTAGGTTTGAGTGGCTCAAGTGCAAGCGTATTTTCTATTATAAATAAGCCAACATTGCCAATAACTTTGAAGCCCGGTGAAACTGCGAAAATCACAGTTGAATTTGCACCAAAAGAAAAGAAATCATATTTGGCTTCACTTGACTTTACATCAAATGATGGTGGTGTAGATAATTCAACTTCTGGTGTAGATCTTCTTGGAGAGGGAATTGAAACAGTTCCTGATGTCCCAGCACTTGCTGGTATTGCAGATCTTGATCTTGGTCAAACATCAACATCAACCGAGAAGACACTTTCACTCAATAACAATATTGATGGCGAGATTAAAGTTACTGGTGCTACAATTTCCGGTACTGATAATCAAGCATTTACATTGTCTGTAAAGCAAGGCACAATACCAAAAGGTCAGAAATTCCAAACAAAGGTTACATTTACTCCAACCAAAGATGGAATTCATACTGCAGTTTTGACATTGAATACACTTGTTACTTCCACAAATAAAACAGGTACATATACAGTGAACCTCACAGGTGAAAAACAAGCTGTATCTGGTGTGAAGGAAGATCGTATCCTCACAAGTTCAGTTCAAGTAATGCCTAATCCAACTACAAATGATGCTTATGTTACATTTACTATAGCAGAGCCAACAGTGATGACAATTACTGTGACTTCGCTCAATGGTCAAGTATTATTTACTGCTCAAAACCGTAGTTTCGATCAAGGTTCACATGCATTCCAATTGCCTGTTGGAACATTTGCAGCAGGACAATACACTGTAACACTACGCTCAAATAGCGGTGCAACAATGTCAATGCCTTTCAGCGTAATTAGATAATCGTATCTGATTTAATATATCAAGCCCCAACTCTTTTGAGTCGGGGCTTTTTTTTATATCAATTCTTTTAAGAAAATATAGATAGCGAGAAGAGCGATGATTATTCCAAAAGATATTCTTAGAAAATCTTGGTGTATTCTTTTGGAGAGTAAGATGCCTACATAACCACCTATTATGGAGGCAATTGTTAGAAGTGAAAATAGTCCCCATTCCGGACTCTTGCCATGTGCAATGTCAACAAAAAAGCCGGGGAGTGCATTCAGCGAAATAAGAATCATCGATGTGAATGTGGCTTCCTTGACTTTCATGCCTCCAATGAAAATCATTGCAGGTACAATCAAAAAACCACCACCAATGCCCGTGAATCCGGTTAATATTCCAATAAACAGACCCGTTATCATTAAAAGTACATAGGAGATTGTATGAGATTCATCAGTTTGTAATTTCTTTCTAAAAATCATTCTTTGGGCAGAAATCATCATGAGTAATGACAGGATAATCATCGAAAGTGATGAAATGGAAATATGGATTGTACCTATATCAAGCATTTGTGGTAATGCGGGAATGATATAAGCTCTCATAATCATGATGCTTAGTATTGCAGGCAAGGCAAAGGTAAATATCACTTTCGCATTCACTTTTTGTTCACGGGAAGTTCGTAAAGCCGCAATTGCCGAACTGATTCCAACAATACCCAGCGAATATGTTGTGGCAATCGTCGGAGGCAATCCAAGTATATATACTAATACAGGCATGACGAGAATTGATCCTCCCGCACCAAGCAAGCCAATTGCGATGCCGATGATTGATGAAGCAAGGAGGGAAATCAATAATTCAATCATGGCTTATATCACAACATTCAATTCTTTCTCAATCGCCTCGATGAGTATCTCTCTTGGAAGTGCTCCCATGGCCATTTTGGGTGAATCATTCACTGGTACGAATAATAGTGAAGGAATGCTCTTAATTCCGAACATTGCTGATAATTCTTGTTGTTCATCAGTATTGATTTTGTAGAATTGCACTTTACCATCATAGGTATTTGACAATTCTTCAAATACAGGAGCGATGGCCCTACAAGGTCCACACCATGGTGCCCAAAAATCTATAATGCATGGTATATCACCTTTATAAGTCCATTCCTTGCTTTGCTCATAATCAAAAACCATTTCTTTGAATGTTTCGAGATTCAATTCTTGTGTCATATTAAGCCTCTATTTTATAATTAAGTTTTTTCCATTCATTAAAGCCTCCAGGCACATTAAAAAATACTCTAGAATGTGCTTGTTCTAAAATGCCCATTGCAATGCTGGATCTATCACCACCTTGACAATGAACAATCAAGGAACCCAAAGGTAATTCCGAAAGCCTATTACGCAATTGTCCGCCATGTATATTGATTGCGCCAGGTAGATGTCCTTCAGCGAATTCATTGGCAGAGCGAACATCAAGAATGATGTATTCTGGATCTGTTATGTGCTTTAGCACCTCATCCCATGCCATTTGATGAACTGAAGAAAGCGTAAACCCTAGATCCACATATTCTTGAATATTAGTAATGAATCCTTTACAATGATCTATACCGATGCGCATCATTTTTCTCGTGATTGATTCTATTTCATGCTCTTGAGCAATAAGGATGAAAGGTTTATCATAGTCAACAATCCAACCCATCCAAGTGGAGAATGCATTATTGTTTTGAATATTCACAGAACCAGGAATATGACCATCAGCATACATATGTTTTGGTCTTGTATCGATAATCAATGTTTCTTGTGTGATATGGTCAATAAGTTCATCGGGGCCAAGTCTATGTAATGTGGGAATATCACTTACTAATGGTCTATCAATCTTATTGAGAGATTTCATCATTGCAAAATAATATGGGGGTTCGGGTTGACCTTCGAGTAATTCTTTAACGAATGCATCTTCATTGGTATGCTTGAGTGCCCAATTGACGAGTTTTTCATATCCAACCGTTGATCCAGGAACTGCTCCCAATGCCTTTCCACATGCGGAGCCTGCGCCATGAGCTGGCCACACTTGAATATGATCTGGCAATTGCTTGAATCGTTTAAGAGAATTGAACATTGTCTTTGCGCCTTCTATCATGGTTCCGGAATAACCAGCTGCTTTCTCGAGTAGATCCGGTCTGCCAACATCTCCTACAAATACGAAGTCACCGGTAAAAATCATTATAGGATGATTACCGCTTGGTGTATCTGTCAAAAGAAATGAAATATGCTCGGGTGTATGCCCAGGAGTATGTAGAACATCGATGCGAAGATTTCCAACCATGAATGAATCCCCATCTTTGATGCCTTCATGTGGAAATGAATATTGCCAATCTGGTCCGCCTTCATCGGACAAGTACATTCTTGCACCTGTGACAAAAGCTAATTCTCGAGAACCACTCAGAAAATCTGCATGAATATGAGTTTCAAGAATATGCGTGATTCGTAGTTTTTCTTGTGCAGCAATTTCTACATAGGTATCGATATCTCTTTGAGGATCAATCACCATTGCAGTGCCGGATGCTTGGCAACCAACAATATAACTGGCATGTGCCAAACCCTTTTCATATACATGTCTGAAATACATATTCATTCTCCTTGTGAAATTATCCTTACCGCAAACCTAGGAGATTGATAACTGTATTTCTGTGATTATATCACACAAGGAGTGAATGCTGAACCTGCGTACTATTCTTAGCCAATGCTTCTGGTTCGATGCGGGTTTTACCAAGCAAATTAGCAAATGCTACTTTGATCAATGCAGCAATGACAAGTGTAATGAGTGCTCTAGACATAGCTGAATAAGTGAGCTTGGACAATGTTGATTTATTTAACAAAATCGATGAAATAGGTATTCCAATAAAGAATAATATTGGAATGAATCCCAATATCGACCACTCTTGAAATACTATTCCTTTACTCATAGCTTCAACTAATCTGGGTGCAATACCGAATGCTGAAAATACCAATGCATATCCAATCAATATCCAACGAATACGAATAGATTGAATGCTCTCATTAATTGAGAGTAATCCAATGAGTGCAATCATTACAAATGGAGGAATGATCATTGCTGAAAATCCAAAGAGGCCATAAGCAATTACAAACCAAATGAGCATGAATAGAAGTGCTTTGGAAGAAGAATCATCTTTGATAAAAAACCTTTTGATAGCGATAAACAAAGCCATGATAAAAAAAGGTAGCAATGCAAAGTCTATGATGAGAGTAGTGAGATCTAGTCCTCGTGGAATATAGTGTGAAAGTAATATCGTATCGGCAATTTGAGAGAAGAAGGGAAAATCCATTTGCCAATACCAAGAATATCCACCTATAAAGCCCACTGCAATAGAAGTAATGATATGCCACAATAACTTCCTTGTAGGTAAGAACATGAATATCCCACACATTATAATGGCAAAAAGTAATGCTATTCCTGTGAAAGATGAAAGCATGAGTATCATCACAGAAAAGCATAAACCCAAACTCATGATGAGTAATGAATACCAATGAGAATGTTGACTATTTATCATTGATAGAAATAATGCAATACTTGTGAGTACAAAAGTAATGCCCCAAATTTCCTGGCTTGCATGACGGGCCGTATCATTCCACATGAGTGACCCTGCAAGAAATCCAGGAGCAAACAATGCATGTTCATATTTCAGGAATCTCTTTGCAATGAAATAAGATGAACATAGAGCAATAGAAGCCAACAATGCGGATAGAAATCTAGTATTAGGAAGTGTCTGACTTGTGATATTTGTCCATGCAACCATTGCCCACATTGGTAATGGAGTATTGACAAAAGGTGATTTTCCAAGTGATAAATATGGTGCTTGATCAGCAAATGCACCCCAAGAATCTGCCGTCCAAGGTGTGGTTCCGAATATTGATAAAATACCCCAATGCAGAGAAAAATCTTCCTCGGCAACGGTCATCCCGGGAAGATCAATACGAAAGAAGCTGAGTAAAGCCGAGATGAGAAGAAAAGCAATCAGTGTATGTTGTTTGGATGTCATTCGATTTATTCAATTGATGATATGGTTTGATCAAGGTTGTAGGTTTTTCTTGCAATTTGAATTGCACCGGTTCAATTCTTGGTATTTCATAAATGCCATTGAAGGCAAATGTACTGATAAAAATAATGAATGAAAGCCAGCCGAGAATATGTCGAACTATACCTATATCTTCACCATCAACAGGGGGATGATCGAGTTTAATAAAGAATCTCGTAAAGAATGCCCAAAATAACCAACCACTCCAGCCTGCATAAATCCATGATGCATGAACTTTGATCCAAAGTAATATGGGGAGAAAAAGCTGTTGAATCATTGTATAGATTTCATTGGGTGATTCAATCACAATTTGCTCATAAAACCATCCTAGGAAGGAGCCAAGACCAAGGAGAATCATCACAATCCATACAAAGCGTGCTATCTTTCCCTGATATTTACCAAACATTGCATAGGCTATATGTCCGCCATCCAATTGTCCAAGAGGAAGAAGATTTAGAGAAGTAACAAACATCCCAAACCAACCAACACAAAGAAAAGGATAGTGATAAATTTCATTGAGAGGTGGAATATAGGTGCCTGGTTTGACAAAAAGTGTAGTTAGTCCTTGAAAGAGTAGCATGTCACCAAAATACATTCCCCAATCAGGATACATAATTCCAAGTTCTTTATACTCAGGATGAATTGAATACAGAAAATCAATTGTAGGAAGATTCAATAAGCCATAAATGAAAATTCCTAAGCATACAATAAATCCGGCTAATGGACCACTTGCCCCTATATCAAATAATGCCTTTCGATTAGGAATGAATGAGCGTGTTTTTATATATGCGCCTAATGTACCGAAAATAGAAACAAATGGAATCGGAAGTGGAATGAAATAGGGAAGACTTGCATCAACTTTATGAATTCTCGCTGCGATATAATGTCCAAATTCATGAGTCAGTAGAAAAGTCATCAATAAAGAAGCATATGTCCAACCATAAATCCAATTTGTGATCTCAATCGGATTTTTCCCTGCCCATGCCGATCCAGCCATCATGGTTGAAGAGATAGTCAGGAGAAACAATAGTAAATGTATGAACAAAGAAGATTGCTTCTGGTTTCCGTTTTCACTAAGAATCGAGGTAAATTGTTGCTCTTCGGATGAAGTATTCATATCAATGGGTTTCAGCCTTTCGGGCACGAATCATCAAATCCGTTATTGCCTGTTCCGGATCTTTGTGGTGAAAGAGAATGAGATACATTTGCTCGACAATTGGCATATCAACATGATGTTTTTGACTAAGTTCCCAAGCAGATTCAGCAGTGGTAACGCCTTCGGCAATCATGGACATTTCTTCCAAGATTGTTGAGAGGTTTTTACCTTTAGCTATTTGTTCTCCAACATATCTATTTCTACTATGTCTGCTGGAACAAGTGACATATAAATCCCCAAGGCCTGATAGTCCTGCGAATGTTCTAGGATTCGCTCCCATAGCCATTCCAAGACGAGCAATTTCTTCAAGTCCACGCGTGATCAATGCAGCTTTTGTATTATCACCAATTGCCAAACCATCAATGATTCCAGCTGCAATTGCAATCACATTTTTCAATGAACCACCAATTTCTGCACCAATTGTATCTGCGGAAGTATAGACTCTGAAATACTGATTATTAAACAGCATTTGTACATGATGTGCTAATTCTGGATTAGCAGATGCAACCATTACAGTAGTGGGAACTTTACGAATGGTCTCTTCTGCATGACTCGGACCAGATAAGACAGAATAATGTGTAGAATCACATTGATTCATGTCTTGTAAAAGACCTGATACAGTGAGTAAAGTACCTCTTTCAATGCCTTTTGAGCCATTGATTACAAATTTACCTTTGAGATCAAATCCTTGGTCAATTATTACTTGTCTTATGAATTGCGTAGGAACGGAAATGATGATTGTAGAACAATCATTAATTACAGATGTTTCTGTTGTTGCAATGATATCGCTCGTCAATGTGACATTCGGGAGAAAACTCTCATTTGTATGCCGCTCATTGATTTCTCTTGCTGTGATTTCAGATCGAGTCCATAAAATCGGTGAATGACCATTTTCTGCCAAAATGCCTGCCATAGCAGTTCCCCAACCACCTGCTCCTATGATTCCAATTGAATGCTTCATCGTGATCACCGTATTATTTCTTACCAAATTTCAGCAATTGAAATTTGCTGAATTTATTCTCATTGCCATGCAAAATCCTCGAGATATTTGTGCGATGAGCAAATATCACAATGAGTGAAATCAGAATGGTAAAATAGATGATTATATGATATCCAGGAATTTCAACACTAAATACATTATGTCTAAGGAACATTGTAAATGGAATGGTGATTGCTGCGATTATGGAACCAAGAGAAATATAACCTGAAAGCATTACTACCAAAACGAAAAGTCCGAATGCAATAGCAACTTCTGTCGGAGCAATAGCTAGCAAAAATCCTCCACCTGTATTGATTCCTTTACCGCCTTTGAATCCAACGAATACTGACCAGATATGTCCCGCAACGGCAAATACACCGGCAATCATTTTCATGATAGTTATATCTTGAAATGGGGTTTGATTAGTAAATGCCATTTCTCCATTGAAAAGCAAGTTCACTAGAGAAACTGCAAGAACACCTTTCAAAACATCCAATATCTGAACTAATAATCCCCATTTCCAACCAAGCACGCGCATAGCATTGGTGCTGCCCATATTGCCACTGCCTTTTGTTCTGATATCAAAACCAAAAAACAACTTGCTGATGATAACTGCACTTGGAAATGAACCCAGTAGATAACTGCCAAAAATGATGAGTATTAACCGAAAAATTGGATCCATAATATAGAGGTTTTTAATATGCTGAAATAGGGTTTTGAATTGCAAATATAGACAAAAACCATAGCATATTCGTTAATAACACCATTGTAAAAATAGCGTGTGCCATGCATGGCTACACATCAACAAATTGTATAGGAGACTTGCACCATGAGTGCTGAATTAACGGGGCAATCCACCCGAAAACGATTGCAAGAGATTGAAAGAGAATTGGCTGATCTCAAAGAGAAAAAGAGTGCATTGCATCAAAGGTGGAAAGCTGAAAAAGAGAGTATTTCCCGCATTCGTGAATTGAAAGCGGAAATTGAGCAGTTGAGAAATAAGGCCATTGAGCTTGAGAGAAAAGGTGATTTGGCGAAAGTTGCTGAAATCAGATATGGAACTATACTCCAGCATGAACAGCAGGTTGAATCTGAGAATAAGCACTTGGAAGCATTACAAGCCACGGGTAAAATGCTGAAAGAAGAGGTTGATGCATCGGACATTGCTGAAATCGTTGGAAAATGGACAGGCATTCCAGTTCAAAGGATGCTTGAAACCGAAAGGACAAAACTGCTGACCATGGAGGATCGTATTCAACAAAGAGTCATAAGTCAAACTGATGCTATTAAAGCCATCAGTAATGCGATTCGTCGTTCAAGAGCCGGTTTGCAAGATGTCAATAGACCAATTGGTTCATTCATATTTCTTGGAACCACAGGTGTTGGTAAAACAGAAATGGCAAGAGCCCTTGCTGAATTTCTTTTTGATGATGAATCAGCAATGATTCGAATTGATATGAGCGAATACATGGAAAAACATTCAGTATCTCGCTTAATTGGCGCACCTCCTGGCTATGTGGGATATGATGAGGGTGGTCAATTGACAGAAGCTGTAAGACAAAGACCCTATTCAGTTGTACTTCTTGACGAAATTGAAAAAGCTCATCCTGAAGTGTTTAATATCTTATTGCAAGTGCTAGATGATGGCCGTCTTACTGATAGCAAAGGTCGTGAAGTGAATTTCAAGAATACCATCATCATTATGACTTCCAATATTGGAACTGAAATTCTTCAGGATTGCCTAGCAGATATTAATGAAGAAAATCGAGAATCGATTTTAATGGAAGCAAGAACAGGAATTATCAATGTGTTGAAGCAGAGAATGCGACCCGAATTCTTGAACCGAATTGATGAAATTATTCTCTTTAAACCACTCACGAAATCAGAGGTTCGGCAAATCGCAGTTCTACAAATGAGAAAAATGCAGGATCGATTGATGTTGGATGATATTTCTTTGACTGTCACTGATGATGCATATGATACTATTGTTCGTTTGGGTTATGATGTGCAATATGGCGCTAGACCTCTCAAAAGAGCGATTCAAAAATTTGTGGCAGATCAATTATCAATGCATATACTGGCGGGAGATTTTACTTCTGGTGATGCAATCTTATTAGAAGCAGGAGAAACAACGCCATTGGTATTCAAGAAGGTTTGATCAATCATTCCAAATGAATTCAAAGAGCAAGGAAGACACAGAAATCATTATGCCTGCATAAGAAAGCAAAACAATGATTGATGATCCCGCTTCTGAAATATTGGCACCGTGAATTGCCATGGACAAAGCTTCAATACCCAATAATGCGGGGGGAAGTAATACGGGAAAGGAAAGCACTGGAAAAAGTGCTCCTTTCCCATTTGCTTTTGATATAATGGCGGCGATTGCCGTTATGCCTGATGCCATGCATACACTCAAAATGATCACCATTATCCAATAAAGAAGCATATTTCCAATAATGATGGAAGGCAAAAAGAATAGAAAAAGTCCTGCGCCAAGGATAGATAATGCCATTGATAAGGTTATCGTAAACAGCAATTTTCCGAAAAATACTTCAATTGGTCGAGAACTGAGCTTGAGTAAAAGGGATGTGCCACGCTCTTCTTCCATCACAAATGTTCTTGAAAGACCCGTCATACTTCCAAAAAACAAGACAATCCATAATAATGCTGATGCAATATATTTTTCAATTTTTTCACCAGCAGTAGTGAAAGAAATTGTTGAAATGGTGATAACCATAAACAGAAATAAAGCTGACAATGCAATTCTTGATCTGAATTCCATCGCGATTTCTTTACGAAACACAGCTATGCTTTTTCCTAATGTATTCATCATCAATCTTCGTGGCTACTGCAATGATTGCAACCATGATCCTGAGAAAAGGCAGGATCTTCCATTTGTAATGTAATATGATGTGTATGGAAAGATTCTATCAGAGCTTTCCTTGCTTTTTCTAGCAATTGTGCATGATTATGATTTGGAGCAATGATATGCGCACTGATAGAAATATCCCCAGGATTCATTTCCCAAACATGCACATCGTGAACATCATTGATACCTTCAATTTCACGCAAAATAGTTTCAATATCATTCGATGAAATGCCTTGTGGCGCACTATCCATGAGTATGATGCCTGCTGTCTTTATCAAACCATAAGCACTTCGCAATATAAACACCGAAATCAGAACAGATAGAATTGCATCTATCATATCCCATCCAGTGAAATGAATGATAAGTCCACCTATGATAACCGCAACTGAAGATAATAAGTCGGTAATGACATGTAAATATGCACTTCTTGTACTCAAATGATGAGCATCATGCAACATATAAGCACTTATCACATTTGCTATGAGTCCAATAATTGAAGTGATAAGCATTGGTTCTGCATGAATGTCTGCAGTATGGAAAAATACTCTCATGAATGATTCATATATCAGAAATGCGCACATTCCAAGTAGTATCACTCCATTGATCATTGCTGCCAATACTTCAATTCTTTTGAATCCAAAAGTGAATCTCTGTAAGCGCTCTTTATTGTCTTTCCCTGATGCATACATTCGCAATGCAATAAAAGCAATAATCAAAGCACCTGCATCGGACAGCATATGTCCGGCATCTGAAAGTAATGCAAGACTTCCTGAAACATAACTGCCAATTACTTGTGCAATGAAAATGGTAAGGGTCATTGCAATTGCAATCTTCAAAGCACGGGTATCTTTTATTGTATGATGATGACCATGTGTATGATCATGGTGATGTGCATGCATAGTATCAATCAAGCCGAAATCCTCGGCGAGTATAGTACAAAAAAGCCCTCATCCATAGGTGAGGGCTTGAATGAATTTTTGTTGGTTTAAGCGAATTGCTGATAATTATTTTCAAACAATCCAACTAGGTGCTTCGCTTTTGCATCATAAGCGGATGCATCAGACCAAGTATTCTTTGGATTGAGAATTTCTGTCGGTACATCCGGACATTCAGTAGGAATATGCAAACCAAAATATTCCTCAGTCACAAAGTTCGCAGAATGTAATGAGCCATTCAATGCAGCTCTGAGAAGAGCGCGTGTATAGGCTATTTTCATGCGTTGACCTACTCCATATTCACCACCGCTCCAACCAGTATTCACAAGCCATACCTGAGCTCCGTGAGCATTGATTTTGTCGCGAAGTAATTCTGCATAAACTTTCGGATGATGCACCATAAACGGTGCTCCGAAGCATGTGCTGAATGTTGCTGTTGGTTCTTTGACTCCACGCTCTGTTCCGGCAACCTTTGCGGTATAACCAGACAGAAAATGATACATCGCTTGCTCTGGAGTTAACTTGGAAATCGGAGGCATTACACCAAATGCATCGCAAGTGAGGAAGAAGATATTTTTTGGATGACCACCTTTATTATCAGCAACGATATTTTCAATAAATGCTCGAGGGTATGATGCTCGAGTATTTTCAGTGATTGAATCATCGAATAAATCAACCTTTCTTGAATCAGAATCCATTGGAACATTTTCGAGTATTGTTCCGAATGTTTTTGTCATGTCATAAATAATCGGTTCTGCTTCTTTTGAAAGATTGATCACTTTTGCATAACAACCACCTTCATAATTGAAAGTACCTGCATTTGACCAACCATGCTCATCATCACCAATTAATGCGCGTTCTGGATCTGTTGAAAGGGTTGTTTTTCCTGTTCCAGAAAGACCGAAAAATAATGCTGTATCTCCATCTGTGCCAATATTAGCTGAGCAATGCATGCTCATTACGCCTTGTAATGGCATGAGATAATTCAATGCAGTAAAGATAGATTTTTTGATTTCACCGGCATAATGTGTGCCACCAATTAATACTAACTTTTGAGCAAAGTCCATTAATATAAAGGTCTCTGATCTAGTGCCATCGATTGCAGGATCAGCTTTGAAATCAGGACAATGAAGAATAGTAAATCCTGGCTCAAAAGAATCTAACTGAGATTCTTCGGCTTGAATAAACATGTTTTGAGCAAAAAGATTATGCCATGCATATTGATTGACTACTCGTACAGGCAATGTATACTGTGAATCGGCGCCTGCAAAACAATCCAATACATATACATCAGAACCTTGTAAATAGGCAGTCATTCTTGCTTTCAAGGCATTAAATTTATCTTGAGGGAATGGTTTATTTACCTTGCCCCACCACACTTTGTCACTGCTACTTGGTTCTTCAACCAAAAACTTGTCATTTGCACTGCGTCCGGTATGCGGAACAGTTATAGCTAGCAATGCACCATGCTCAGTTAACTCTGCTTCAGAATTACTGATTGCATGTTCATATAATTCTGCTCTTGAAAGATTATAAAACACTTCATTCAGATGAACTATGCCCTGTGATTGGAGGGAGTCTTTGATCTCTTCATTGGTTTTCATGGCTGAAATTCTTTGTCCGTGAAACATGTATATCGAGAGGTTCATTTCCTTGATACATAGTTGTCAAGGAATGCTCAAACTTACGGAATTTGCAGACAGGAATTATCAAAAAGGGGTAGAGAAAAATCAATTGTGGAATAAATGTCAATTCTGAGCTAGGATTGACAATTTATAACCCATGCCATGGATATTAAGGATTTGTATATTTTCATCAGAGCGCAGGTATTTTCTCAATTTGCCTATATACACATCCATGCTACGGCCATTGTGATATGAATTCTCACCCCATACTTCCTGTAAAGCAATTTGTTTTAAAACAGGTTGATTTCGGCATTTTTCAAGCAGTTTTAGCAGCTCAGATTCCTTGGTAGTAAGTAATCTTGATTCATTATTAATGGTTAGGGTTCTTCTTTCATAATCAAATGTATATTTACCAATACGTATTATTTCCCTTTGTAATAATTGCTTTGGTAGTCTATTGGCTATAGATTCAATCCTAAGAATGAGTTCCTCTTCTGAAATATCAGCATTTATGATGTCGATAACACCCGATTTTAGTATCTCAACTCTTGGATCAACTTCCTTTGAAGATGTAGAAATAATGATATTCGAAATAAAAAGTTGGTTTTGAAGGATTGAAATAAATGAGATTTTTAAGTGTGATGTCATCCATATGACTAAATCAAATGGATGTTCAATGGGAGACAGAGATTCAATTTCACTTTCAGCTATAGAAGAGATATTCCATTCATTTGGATGTAATGCTGGTAAATCTAAATGTGTGGAATTCTCTCCTTTGATGAAAAGTATATGTTTCATTGAATATTCAAGTTTGAAATGAAAATAAATCTCAATCTGCTTAACTTGGTAGAAACACTTCAGTGAATACTTGGTTACAAAATACTTATGAATACATTCTCATTGGCTGAACAAGCGGCTTCCCTTCAATTGGCAGCATATAATGCAAGAGATATTGAATCATTCTTGCTATGCTATTCTGAAGATATCGAATTAATGGATTTAAAGACTGGTGAGATTTTCTGCGCTGGGCATATTGAAATGCGTGCTATCTATGGGGCTATGTTCAATAGATGTCCAGACTTGCATTGTACATTGCTTAAGCGAATGATTTGTGGAGACATCGCAATCGATGAAGAGCATGTTATTGGTCAAGTACCGGGAAGAGTAACACATGCTATAGCAATGTATCAAGTGAATGATGCAGGTTTGATTGTCAAGGCATGGTTTGTACGAGAAGAATAAAAAAAAGGTCGTCATTTAATGACGACCTTTTTTTATCAAGTAATTTCTAGTGATTACTTTCTATCTTCTTCGGTTGCTTTTCTTCTTGGAGCAGAGATTGCTACCACTGTCGCATCGCCAACAACATTAATCTTGATTCCAGGATAAGAGAGATCACGAACATGTAGAGATTGACCAATCTTCAATTCTGTGATGTCAACATCAAGTTGTTGTGGAAGATCTTTTGGAAGGCATGTTACATTGAGCTTGTGAAGAATATGCTCAAGTACACCACCCTCGCGAATACCTGCACTTTGACCAGTTAGCTTTACTGGAACATTGAAATCCACGGCATTGTCATTTGAAACACCGAATAAATCAAAATGCACAATTGCATCTGTTACAGGATCGAATGTGATGTCCTTCAACATGCAAGAAAGGGCTGCATCTGAGCCTTCAATCTCAAGATTGATGATTTGAGCTGCAGCGGTATAAACGATCGGACGCATATTGAGCGGATGTACTGCAATCGGAATTGGCTCGACGCCATTTCGATAATATACACCTGTCACTAACCCGCTATTGCGAACTGCCTTGGCAGCCTTTTTACCGGTGCCTCTTTTTTGTGCTTTAAGAGCTATTTCACTCATTTGATTTTCTCCGGTGAATTCTAACTTTATCTTTATCGTATAATATCGAATAATGAACTAATTGATGCATTATTGTGCGTTCTCTCGATCGCTTCTCCAAATAACTCGGCTACTGATACTTTCACGATTTTGGATGATTCCCAATGCATAGGGAATGTATCGGTAACATATACTGTCTTGATTGCATCACTTTGATTGATTTTCTCGATTGCTGATCCAGAAAATACAGCATGAGTGCAGACGCCAGTGATACTTTTCGCTCCGGCATTAAGCAATGCCTCTGAACATTTTACGAATGTGGTTCCTGTATCAATCAAATCATCAATTACTATGATGTCTTTGCCGGAAACCTCTCCGATAATATTCATGACCTCAGCCACATTGTGGGTAGGTCTTCGTTTATCTACAACTACTAGATCTGCATCCAAAACTTTTGCATATGTTCTAGCTGTTTTTATACCACCAACATCCGGGGATGCAATGGCTAAATTCTCAGAACGCAATTCAAAGAGCTTTTTAACAAGTACCGTTGAACCATATAAATGGTCAAGTGGAATGTCGAAAAATCCCTGAATCTGTGGTGTGTGCAAGTCCATCGTAATTACACGATCAGCACCTGCTTCAGTCAACAGATTCGCAACCAATTTTGCTGTAATAGAAACTCTCGGTTGATCTTTTCTATCCTGTCTTGCATATGCGAAATATGGTATGACAGCGGTGATGCGCTTTGCCGATGCTCTTTTCGCAGCATCAATCATGATCAATAATTCGAGAAAATTCTCTGCAGGAGCATTTGTTGATTGAACTATAAAGAGATCCTTGCCTCGGATATTCTCTTCATATTTCATCCAAATCTCGCCATCGCTGAAATTTCTGATCACAACAGGCGATAAACTTTTCCCCAATGAGCGGGCTATATTTTCCGCTAGGGTTTCATTGGATCTGCCGGAAACAATCACCAATTCAGACATGCTGTAGTGCCGAGACCAATAATTGACAAAAGCCAGACGCAAGCGTCTTGAATAAAGTTGTTAGAAAAAGCCACGAACCATCAGGATCGTGGCTTCTTTAAACAGTGCTGGGGCGGAAGGATTCGAACCTACGAATGGCGGCTCCAAAAACCGCTGCCTTACCGCTTGGCGACGCCCCAATTAGTCTCGAATAATCGAAACAGAATGCAAAGATAGGGTGTTTTCAGATTTCTGACAAAGAAAAAGTCAGTAAAAAATGGGATTTACTGTATTTGCTTCAAAAATTCAATCAATTTTGATGGAATGCTGATCATGTTCCCTTATCAATGTTAAATCCTCTCCTTGATTCAATTTGTCGCTTGAATTCAGAATGTCGTCACCTCTTTTTAAGAGTGCAAATCCCTTTTTTAGCGGTGAATATGGATGTAGTGCTACACATTGCAATTCTAGAGATTTTAGGTCTTTATGGTTATTTTGTATATTTCTCGCCATAGAAATATGCATTCTAGTTGATAATTCATCATTTCTTTGAGATGCATTGCGAATATGCTCGGATAATCTTCGAAATCCTGAATGTTCTTTCAGGCGAGATATTGTATCCTTTAATTTTGAAAATTGTAATTGCATGCCTCTTTGAAGTGACTCGCTACTTGCTAGCAAATGGGCGTGTAAATCATTGATTGTTATTGAGCTGACTATCTCTGCTGCTGCAGTTGGAGTGGCTGCTCTTCTATCGGCAACAAAATCTGCAATGGTGATGTCTGTTTCATGTCCAACTCCAGAAATGATTGGAATTGTACATTCTGCAATTGCATAAGCAACTTCCTCATTATTGAATGCCCATAAATCTTCTATCGAGCCACCGCCACGAGCAATGATGATGACCTCGCAATTGGTTGATTCAAGTTCGCGAATAGCCATTACAATGTCATTCGGAGCTTGATCCCCCTGAACAATTGTTGGCCTAAGTATTACTTCGGCGAGTGGATTTCTTCTTTGTAATGTTGATAGCATATCTTGAACAGCCGCACCAGTTTGAGAAGTTGCTATGCCGATTGTTAGTGGAAATGCTGGTATATCTTTCTTTCTTGAATGATCAAAGAGTCCCATGGAGGATAATTTTTTCTTTAACTCTTCGAATGCAAGATATAAATCCCCGGTTCCAAGCGGAAGGATGCTCTGACAATCCAATTGATATCGACCTTGAGGAGGATATAATGTGATATTTCCTTTTGCAATAACTTTCATGCCATCTGTTAGAGGGAATTGCAATGGTTTGCCCTTCCACATTACCGCACTCATTTGAGCATATTCATCTTTTAGTGAAAAATAGCGATGACCTGAACTATGATGTTTATAATTAGATATTTCTCCCACCACAATCACTGAACCAATTCCTTGCTCGAGTAAGGTGCGAATTTGTAATGTGATTTCAGATACTGATAATGAACCATCAATCTGCATGACTAGTCCCGATATGCATTCAAAGAAACTAAGAGTTCAATTTAGATATTTTCCATGCATGAATGATGGGTGTGTATCTTTATTATTAGTGAATTGTCAGGTCATGCCAAGATGTTAATTTGTCCATGTTCCGAAAGATATCTTACCCTTATCATTTGGACATATCACCACTTGTTGTATTATCTACTGGGTGAACAGTGAGTTTGGATGTATCAATCCGTGTCGAATCAGCTTTAGAAGCTCAGACACTCGCTATTTCCAATACAGCCAAAAAAATGAAGGCTGAAGGAATCGATGTTGTTTCTTTATCTGTTGGGGAGCCTGATTTTGATACCCCGAAATGTGCTAAAGATGCTGCAATAATTGCTCTAAATGAGAATTTTACTCATTATACCGATTCTAATGGAATCGCTGAATTGCGGGAAGAAATCGCTAAGAAATTTCGTGATGAAAATGGTATAGCACATGCAAAAGCATCTAATGTTATTGTGTCCGGTGGTGCCAAACAATGCATTTATAATACTTTGATGGCACTTTGTAATGATGGTGATGAAATAATCATACTCGCGCCATATTGGGTGAGTTATCCTGCAATGGCAGTGATGTGTGGTGCAAAGCCGATTGTTATTTCCGGAGATTTTGATAACCATTATAAAGTAAAGCCTGAGCAATTGAAGAATGCAATCACGTCAAAAACCAAATGCGTGATTTTAAATAGTCCTTCAAATCCCACCGGCATGATGTATACTGAGCAAGAGATTAGGGAGTTTGCTAGTATTATTGCTGAATCTAATTGTTATTTGCTTAGCGATGAAATTTACGAGAAGCTTACATATAGTGATATCAAGCATTTCTCACCTGCTTCAATTCCTGCTTTATCATCAAAGGTGATTACTGTAAATGGTATGTCCAAAGCATATGCAATGACAGGTTGGAGGATTGGGTATATGCATGCTCCTGATCATGTGTATAAAGAAGTTTCAAAAGTTCAAGGTCAAAGCACTTCACACCCCAATTCAATTGCCCAAAAAGCATCTCTTGCTGCATTACAAATGGGCAATGAAGATATTGAGCGAATGAGAATAGCCTTTGCTCGTAGAAAAGAACTGACTTGTGAGCTGCTTGCTGCAATTCCAGGATTGAAATTCCATAATCCTGATGGCGCATTTTACGTATTCATTTCTTTTGATGATATCAAAGATGATATAGACTTTTGTTCATATTTGCTAGAGCATCATCATGTGGCGCTTGTCCCAGGTGATGCATTTGGATGTCCTGGCGCATTGCGCATTTCATTTGCCGCAAGTGAAGAAACTCTAAAAAAAGGAATCGAACGCTTGGCCAATGGTTTGAAAGCTTATGGAAAGACTATATGATTGGATCGCATAAATATCTTTCTCCACAAGCAGTCGCTCAATTAGGTTCAATTGAAGTGAAGGCGCGATTGATTGTTGAAGGATTTATGTCCGGCATGCACAAATCTCCATATCATGGCTTCAGTGTTGAATTTGCAGAGCATAGACAATATCATCCGGGAGATGATTTACGATATCTCGATTGGAAAATTCTCGGGAAGACAAATCGATTTTATATAAAGCAATTCGAAGAAGAAACTAATCTGCGATGTACAGTAATTGTTGATACAAGTGCATCTATGGGCTATGCTTCAAAAGGAAATATTACGAAGTTTGATTATGCCGCATGTCTTGGTGCTGCCTTTGTATATCTTATGATGAAACAACATGATGCTGCAGGTTTGGCTTTATACAATGAATCTATTGTTTCATATCTCCCCGCAAAAAAGAAAGCATCATATCTTGGTGAAATGCTTCGAATATTAGGAGCAGCTGTACCATCCAGTGTTACGGGGACTGCAAAGGCATTGCATGAATTAGTTGAGCAATTGCCAAGAAGAGGAATGGTGATCATTATCAGTGATTTTTTTGATGAGATGTCATCTATAATTCAGGCTTTAAAGCATTTTAGACATGATGGGCATGAGGTTTTAGCAATTCAAGTTTTGGATCCAAGAGAAAAAGACTTCTCATTTGGATTAGATGCAAATTTCCGCGACATAGAAACCGGAGAGGAGTTGATTACCCAGCCATATCATATTAAAAAAGCATATGCCGAAGGATTTGCCAGATTTATGTCCCAATTAAAGCATGAATGTAGGGCAAGGGGAGTGGAATATCTACAAGTCGATACAAATCAACCCTATGAATTAGCCCTCAGGGAATATCTTCACAAGAGAGCTAATGCATAAAAAAAGTCCCGCAAGCGGGACTTAAATCATTTCTTTTTCAGGGCTCTCAGTATTGCATTCTTAAAATCTTCTTTGCTTCTAGCTCCAATGATTTTTTCATTAACAGTGCCATCTGCATTGATGATGAATGTTGTAGGAATTGCTCCAATTCCATCATAAGCTTCTGCAACTTTGTCATTTCCGATAATGATCGGGTAAGGAATATTCTTTAAACGAACGAATTTGCTGACTGTATTGAATGCTTGATCATCTCTGTCCATTGAAACACCAATAACGAGTAATTCATCTTCAGAGAATTCCTTTGATAATTCAATGATATCAGGAATTTCCTTTCTGCATGGTGGACACCATGTAGCCCAGAAATTTAGGAACATTACTTTCCCAGCACCATATTGAAGAAGATTGACTTGTTTGTTACCGTCTTTCCATGTGAGATCGGCGGCTTTTCCTGCACCCGATTTAGTGACTGTTTCAACTGCATATACCCTGCCAGAAACCGTATTCTGGGCGATAATATCTGTGCTAGTAAGACAGATTAATGCTAGAAAGGCATGCAATATGCCACGCAAATGATTCATTATGTTTCCTTTACATGTAAGAGCGCCGACAATTGTTCTGCACGAAGATCAGAAACCATCACGCAAAGATTTGGTCCCAATTTCCACAAAACCATTGTATTTGAAGCACCGTTTTCTTTTTCCCAGTACCAGTCGGCTGTATTGACAATTTCCATTGCTCTGGGATTGACACTGAGGGTTTGATTGTCTACCAATCCCTCCGGTACTTCATAGGCATAAATAATATGATCGCCAACTTTGTAAATGAAGTGAGCAAATTTAGTGCCTTTCTCTTGTGAAACAACACCGCCGATGAGTTCGGCGTCAATTTTTGGGTAATGTACAGGATATTTTACGCCATTTTGAGCAAAAAACATTGATAATTCTTCTTGATTAGAAGAATTATACTGAAGATTGAGTGCTCCTTTTTCATAGTCATGAAAAGAGGCATATGCTTGAGAACAAATATTGTTCACTCCAGAATGTACCACTTTCAGCATCGATGGATTGGGGCCAATTGCAGATTCAGTTTGGCCATTCTCGGACATATATATAAATCCCGCCACAAAAATGGCGAATACTGCCGGAATTGCAAATTTGGGAGAAAGAACAGAAACAATTGGGTCTAATGCATTCCAGAATGTTTCCAAGAAAGAAATATTCTTAGTCTGTTGAGTGACCTGTGTTTGTTGAGCTTTAATTCCGCTCAAAATAGATGTTCTAAGATCTACCGGAGCTTGTATGTATAATGCTTCTTGTTTATTGTGAAGCATATTTTTCATTGCCGTTTGAATGTGAAGTGCTGCGGATAACTCGGGATCTGACTCAAGACGGCTCTCTAGTTCTTGCTTGACCTTTGGATCAATATATTCTCCATCGGCCATAGCTGCAAGATACTCTTCGAGATCTTTGGATGAATTGTTCACGAGTCGTCAGTAATTAATGGATAATAATGTTTTATTCGAAATCTGTTGTGTCATAGCCTCTTTGCTTGGCATAAATAAGCAATTGAGAGGCGAGCATTTTACGAGCGCGATGCAAGCGAGAACGAACCGTACCGATTGGACATTCGATGATTTCTGCAATTTCTTCATAGGTCATACCCTCTAAATCACAGAGGATAATTGCAGTTCTGAATGTTTCTGGCAGAGACTCAAGTGCTGTGGATACTTCGTCATCAAGGAGATTGTCAAAAATCTTTTTTTGTAAATCTGTTGATTCGGAAGAATCGCTTCTGATGAGATCGTAGAATTCTTCGATTACATCGTATTCAACAATATCTGGTTCTCTTTTATCTTTCCTATACTGATTTATATAGGTATTCTTCAAAATTCTGAATAACCATGCCTTGCAATTGGTTCCTCTTTCGAATTTATCGAAGAATCGAAAACCTTTCATGAAGGTTTCCTGTACAAGATCGTGGGCATCTTCTCTATTTCTGCATAATCTAACAGCAAAACTGTAGAGTGCATTCATATGGGGAAGAGCTTCGCGTTCAAAGTCCGATTGCTTGGCGGCAATTGTATTCATAGGTGCTTCTGTTGTTGCCAAAGGATATAAGCCAAAGTTATCGAACTTTTGCGCTTCAACAAAGCGCTCACCGGATATAATTGTCAAGTCATTCATGGCTTGGGTCCGAATTTGGTTCATGAATCATCATGAAAAAAGTCTTTCTTCTCTCATGTTCTCAACCGAATAGGCAGCCTGATGACCCCGTCCAGGGGATATTATTGTATCGAACACCCATCATTGGGCCTCGACCTGTCCTGGCGAGTGACATCACAGGTTTAGGTGATTCTTCATGTTCAGGCCAAATCAACATAATGCGTATTTCAACCTTATTTGCACCATAAGGAGTATCTACACAATCTGCATAGTTAATTTTTTCTTGAAGTATAAATCCAGAGCGGTCATCCATTGGTATAGATTCAATATCAGAGTGCTTTGGATTCATTATTACACCTTTACCAGCGAAGGCAAACAGAGGCTTTAATACGAAAGGTTCCAATGAATGTGGAATATTTGTTAGATCAGAAAGAAATACAGATTTGGGAATTGCCTCATGTTGTATGAGTGGAAGTGATTGTTTGCTAATCAAAAAATACCAATTGGGATGGCCTGCCCACTCAATGTCTAGATCATCTCGCCAATCGAATGGCACATTTGCAGATTTTTCGATTAATTCATCAGCAATCGCTCGATTGAAAACTCTACGAATTCGAACCCATTTGCCATTTCTTAGATGGTAAAGTGCATTCCCTTCTTTTTTTACTGATTCTATATCTGTTGTTTTCATCCCTGTCAATTGTTCAATAACAGAAAAATCCGGTCTGGTTTTTTGTTGATCGGGTTTATATTCCAATAGGCATGTCTCATCAGGATCATAATCCCCAATGAGTGATTCCCGAAGTATTGTTATGTATGATTCAGTATTGAATTGCCCAGGAAAACCCGAATATTCATTCAGATCATATACATTACGGATGCATTCAGCATAGCGTAATTGATAGCCAAATAGTGATGGGAATCCTTGTAATTCAACTACTTTTGGAATGAATTCGCCATTAATGTCCTGAGTGATAGCAAAATCAATCACGGAGAATAAAGGTTTATTGGATTGATTCGGAACATTAAATGCATCCGGAATCGCATTCTTTGCAATGGAAAGATGCTTTGGGTCAAGGCATGCTTTTATAATATCCACAGCTGATTTCTCAAGCTTGAATTGCACATCTTTTCCAATGAATATTGGCATTTCTGCAACTCGGAATTCGATAGGAACTCCACATGCGATATCGAGTTGCGAGAGAAATTCAGCATGTTTCACATCGCTGAACAATTCATTGTTGAAATAAGATTGCATATTTGGAATCATGATATTACTCCATCAATTTGATTCAACTTAGTGATTCCTTTTGATTTTTCCCTTCTTAAAGACTTCCTCTGCATTTCGTAGATTTGTACAATATGAGGCTTAAATATGATACTTGGAATTGGTACTGATATCGTAGACATCGCCAGAATTGAATCTGCGATGAATGAATATGGAGAGGCATTCGTAAGAAGAATCTTTACACCTGTGGAGCAGGCATATTGTGATGGTTTTGTACATGGGAAAATGGTTCATTATGCAGCTCGATTTGCAGTGAAAGAAGCATTTAGCAAGGCAATTGGCACTGGTATAGCAAAAGGTTTTGCCTTTAAAGATATTGGGATAGTAAATGAAAAAGGTGGAAAGCCTGTGATTGTATTATCGGGCGCTATGCTCGAGAAGTGGGGAGCATATTCTATCCATGTATCAATATCCCATACAGATACAGTAGCTATGGCAATTGTGATTATTGAATCAGAGCATGGAGCTTATCAATTGAATGATCTTCTGGAGAATAATCAATGATTGTGATGAAATTCGGAGGTACATCTGTTCAAGATGCGGATGCAATGCGGAATGTAGAATTGATTGCTAAAGAGTATTCTTCACAGAAGATTCTTATTGTTTCATCTGCATGTTCAGGAATTACGAGTGAATTATTATCCATTGCCTCTGATTCTGTCTACTTGAATGATGCGGATCGAATACAGAGAATTCAAACTATTATCAATAGACACTTAGATATTTGTGTTCATTTGGGATTAGACCAAATGACTACAATCCAAATTCAAGAAATAGGTGCTCATCTTCAGTCTTATTGTGAGGGCATTGCTTTGCTCGGGGAATGCACCAATCGCTCACATGATGCAATTGCTGCATGTGGCGAATTGTTTTCCACGATAATATTGGCTGGATTACTAGGAATGCAGTTTAATGCACAGTGGTTCGATGCTAGGAAATCCTTGAAGACAGACGGATTATATACAAAAGCGCAGGTGAATATGGAGCTGACTACAGTCCTATCAAATCAGCTTTTGAAGCCACTGTTTGAACAAAATGACATTGTAATTACACAGGGATTTATTGGTTCTACGGATGATGAAAGTACAACTACATTAGGACGAGGTGGTTCGGATTACTCAGCAGCAATTTTCGGGGCAATATTAGAAGCAAATGAAATCATTATATGGACTGATGTAAGCGGAATTGCGAGTGCAGATCCAAGAGTGATTCCCGATGCAGAATTCATAGAGTCAATGAGTTTTGAAGAAGCTCGTATGCTCTCCTTTTTTGGTGCAAAAGTTTTGCATCCAGAAACAATTCTTCCTGCCTTGCAGAAAGATATACCCGTGCATGTACGCAATACATTCAAGCCATCAAATCGAGGGACAACCATAACTCGACTGGGTGATGAATCAGCTTTTGGGATTCGATCAGTTATTGCAAGAAAACCGGTGTCATTTGTTCAAGTTCATACAACACAGGTTGCGCTTGAGAAAACAATGAGTGTATTGGTAGAAGATTTGGAGCAATTATCTGGATTGAAGCCAATGATTTCAATAATGATTGACTCTTCGATTGGATTAATATATGATGCATCAATAGGGATAATAGAAGAATGCTTAAAGCATATAAATCAAAGGGATAATGCTGAGATTGGCGAATATGCGTTAATTAGTGCCATTGGACCAAACTTCAGGAATTCTAATTCAAAAGAATCCTTGTGGAAATTTCATGAGATCATCCATGCCAATGAAGCATCGCCAATAATCATTAGTGGTATTCAAAAAAATACGCTGTCTGCTCTGGTTCATCCTAATCTTGCTGAGAATATTCTCAAAGAAATTCATGCTCATTGCACATGAAAACACATGCAGCTCTCTTTTATATCGCGGGTATTTTAAGTCTAATTCACTCAAAGTATCCTGTATATTCTTTCGAATCCGAAAAAGTTGATTCCATATTCATCAGTGATATTCAAAAAAGTGTATACGATTTAAAGTATGTAGGTAATGAGTTTGTCGAAGCCTCGCAATCATCAATCTTGACAGCAGGAATTATGCTTGGTACTTCTATTTCGCTAATGCCCTATGATGAGGACATGAGAAAAACAGCATTGCGAAATAGAGAAACTATCGATGGATTTGCCATTACTATTGCAAATGAATATGGAAATCTAGTTTACCCCGCTTTGGGAATGTTGACCACCTATGGCTTGGGGCTTGCCACTTCAGATGAAACAATTCGGACTTTTGCGAGAAAAACAAGCACTTCATTGCTTGTGGCAGGAGGTATTACTACAGTACTCAAGTCAATGATTGGTAGGAGCAGGCCATTTACCAATGAAGGAAGTAGTCAATTTTATCCATTTTCCATAGATGATTCAAAATCTTCCTTTCCATCAGGTCATACAACCGTAGCATTTGTCATGAGCGCATCACTTAGCAAAGTCATAGATACATGGTGGGCTGATGTCTTATTGTATTGTTTAGCTACCGGGACTGCATATGGGCGTATGCATAATGATAGACATTGGCTTTCAGACACAGTTTTGGGAGGAATAATTGGGTATTATGCTGTTCAATGGGTATATGATTCAGAGAAAGAAAAAGACTTTAATGAAAAGAAAAATATGACAATCATACCTTTGATACAGCCTCAATCTATTGGTATGATCATACAATTCTGAATAGGATTCTTGGAGAAATTTCTGAGGGTTGTAAATCTTATTTTTTTTAGTATTTTGACAACATCACCAAAACATAATGCAGCAGTGCAGCAATTAGCATTATGAACCACATTCGGATTGAGCTCCGACAACACAACAAATGAGCATCGAACGAGGGGTTTCGATTCATTGATATTTTCGGGATGATGATGGTCTTGTTGTAACTTGACTATTGCCTGCCATGTATTGCGTTATCCTCACAGAATTGCAATATCTAGAGCTAATTCCCACTTTCCTTTTTTTCTCATCATTACTCACGGAGTAAGTATGAAAAGATTGTTTTACTCTTCTCTCATTCTTGGTTTGATGCTGACTGTTCAGTTTGCATTTGCACAAGAGAGGGTGGTTTCGGGTAAAGTAACTAATGCAAAGGGTGCTCCTTTGCCTGGTGCTACAGTTTTAGTTAAAGGTACAACATCTGGTGCCTTTGCGAAATCAGACGGAAAATACAAGGTAACTGTTCCACCTAGTGGAAAGACACTTGTTTTTAAAATGGTGGGAATGAAAACAAAAGAAGTTGCATTAGGTAGTTCTGACAATATCGATGTGACAATGCAAGATGATGCAACACGCAGTGAAGATGTGGTTGTAACAGCAATTGGTATTGAGCAACAAAAGAGATCTTTGACATATGCCACGCAACAAGTGGAAGGGAATGCTCTGACTCAATCAAGAGAAGCCAATATCGTAGGAGGTTTGGCTGGTAAGATTGCTGGTGTTCAAGTGACAAATTCAACTGGTGCAGCTGGTGGTTCCTCCTATATTCGCATCAGAGGTGCATCCTCAATCACAGGTGATAATCAACCATTATTTGTTATTGATGGTATTCCAATTGACAATTCTCAGTTAAGCACTGAAAATACACTAGGTGGTGTAGCTTATTCAAATCGTGCTGTTGACATCAATCCTGATGATATTGAATCAGTGAATGTATTGAAAGGTGCTGCTGCGACTTCACTATATGGTATTCGTGCTGCATCCGGAGCAATCATCATTACAACGAAAAAAGGATTGAGCAGTTCAAATGTAGGAAGAATGAGTGCAACTTTCTCAACTTCACTTGGAATTGATGAAGTAAATAAATTGCCAGAACTTCAGTCGAAATATTCTCAAGGTCTCAATGGCGCGATTGGCTCTCCAGTTGCAACTCCAGCAAATCAGCGTCCTCGTTCATGGGGAGCTGCATTGGATACTTTGAGATGGCAAGCTGATCCAACATGGATTTGGGACAAAAATGGTCGTATCGTAGGTCAAACCGCTAATCCAAATGGAACTCCGGTTACACCATATGATAATCTCGGAGATTTCTTCCGCACTGGTTATACAACAACAAATTCATTCTCATTGTCAGGTGGAAATACATCTTCAAATTTCTATCTCTCACTTTCAAATATGAATCAGTCTGGTGTTACACCCAAGAACACATTTGAAAGAACAACACTTCGTTTGTCTGGTGATCATTCATTCTCAACTGACTTGAAAGTATCTGGATCTGTTAATTATAGCAAATCCGGTGGAACACGCATTCAACAAGGTTCCAATATTTCTGGCGTTATGCTTGGCTTATTGCGTTCTCCAATCACATTTGATAATTCAAATGGTGTTGATGGCGCTGAAAATTCAGAAGCATATCAGTTTGCAAATGGAAATCAAAGAACATATCGTGGATTTTTTGGATTTGACAATCCATATTGGGTAGTGAATAATACGCCTTTCACTGATGAAGTTAATCGTGTTGTTGCATATGCCCAAGCTGACTATACACCAGCTGATTGGATTAGCGTCATGTATCGTATTGGTCAGGATTTTTATTCAGATCGCAGAAAGCAGATTTATGCTGTGAATTCCAATTCATATGTAGCAGGCCGTATCATCGAAGATCAATATTTCAATAGTGATCTTACAAGTGATTTGATTGTAACAATGCGTAAAGATTTTGATCAAAAGATGAAAGGTAGCTTGATTATTGGCCAAAACATGTATTCAAAAAGCCTAGAAAATCTATACGCTACAGGTGATGATCTTGTAATTCCTGGTTTCTATAATATGTCAAATGCTCGCACTTTGAATCCTGGTCAAGCACTTGTTTCAAAAAGAACAGCTGCATTATATGCTGATGCTAAATTGGAATATGACAATTATCTCTATGTAAATGCAACTGTGAGAAATGAATGGTCAACTACTTTGCCAGAAGCGAATAATTCATTCATGTTTGGTTCAGGTAGTATTGGTCTTGTTTTGTCGGAACTTATGGGGCCAAGTGAAGAGATTAATTTCTTGAAACTCCGTGCTTCTTATGCATTGGTTGGTAAAGATGCACCTATTTATGCAACGCAAACTCTCTTTACAAAATCGAGTGTTGCAGATGGTTGGACAAATGGTATAACATTCCCATTCAATGGCAATGCTGGCTTCCAAATGTCTAGCTCACTTGGTGCAGCAGATCTAAAACCTGAGATGAAATCAGAAATTGAAATTGGTTTGGAAGGTAGATTGTTCAATAATTCCATCACATTTGATGTAAACTATTATGACAATACCTCAACAGATCAAATTTTTGCTGTTCCTGTAGCAGCATCAAGTGGTTATACAAGTAAGCTTATGAATGCTGGTAGCATTAAGAATTCAGGTATCGAGATTCAACTTGGTGGTCGTTTATTTGACATCGATGGTTTTACCGCAGATCTTAATGTTAACTGGGCAAAGAATACAAGTGAAGTTGTTTCACTTGCAGAAGGTGTTGAAAATATCTTCATCAATGGTTTCACAGGTTCGCAAATTCGTGCTGTAGCCGGTAAGCCCTATGGTACAATCTTCGGTGGTAAATGGGAAAGAAATGAAAACGGTGAACGCGTCATTGGTGCAAATGGCTACCCAGTTGTTAGTTCAGAAGAAGGTGAACTTGGAAATATCAATCCAGATTGGATTGCAGGTACAAGACTTACTTTGGGTTATCATGGTGTAACAGTATCGGCTTTGCTTGATATTAAGCAAGGTGGGGTAATGTGGAACGGTACAAGAGGTGCCTTGGTAAACTATGGAATGGCAAAAGAAACAGAGAATCGTGGTACACTTACTGTATTTGAAGGTGTTCGTCAAGTTAATGGAACTTGGGTAAAGAATGATACCGCAGTTCCATTAAGCCAAGCATGGTATTTAGGAAATGGTGGTGGATTTGGTGCGCAATCAGAAGAATTCGTTGAGGATGCAAGCTATATTCGTTTGCGTGAACTGACTGTTTCTTATGACTTGCCATCTTCAATGCTTGAAGGCTCTATGCTTTCAAGAGTTGGATTCTCATTTACTGGAAGAAATCTTTGGTTAAGCACACCATATACCGGAATTGATCCTGAAACAAGTTTGATCGGAAATGGCAATGGTCAAGGGATGGATTATTTCCAATTCCCGAATACCAAGAGTTATGTATTCAGCCTAAATCTCGGATTCTAAACAACCATTTTCACAGCAAAAATTTGATAGGTATATAATTATGAAAAAATTTCTTTTATCAATCATTCTGGGATTCTCAGTGCTGACTTTTTCAGCCTGTGATACTTGGATTGACAATACAATTAATGTAGATCCCAATAATCCTGTTGATGCTCCAATCAATCTCGTGCTTCCAACTGCTCAAGTATCGATGGCATATGTAGTTGGTGGTGATCTTAGTAGATTTTCTGGTGTATGGATGCAGCATTTTCAAGGAATTGATCGCCAATTTGAGCCGATTAACAGATATCAACAAACAGAGTCTGATATTGACAATGCTTGGCAGACATTATATCAAACGACACTCAATAGCTTGAAAATTGTTGAGCAAAAAGCAACTGCATCAAATTCACCTCATTATCGTGGCGTTGCCAGAATCATGATGGCTGCAACATTTGGTCAAATTGTTGATGTTTGGGGAGATGCTCCTTTTACTGAAGCGCTTGGAGGAAATTCAAATCTTAAACCAAAGTATGATAAAGCACAAGACATCTACACCGGCATCCAAAAGATGCTAGATGATGGAATTGCAGATTGTAATTCAGCAACTAGCACGCTTAAGCCAGATGCATCTTCTGATATCATCTATGGTGGTTCCATGGCAAAATGGGTGAAAGCTGCTCATGCTTTGAAAGCCCGTTATCATTGGAGACTTGGTAATGGATCATCTGCATTGACTTCAATTGCAAATGCCATTGGCGATAATGCGGATGATGCAATGGTTACTTTTGCTGAAGATCCTACAGGCGAGAATCCACTTTCTCAATTCATGTCACAAAGAAGTGGATATATGACAGTTGGTGTGAAACTTGTCGAAATCATGAATGCACTCGAAGATCCAAGAAGAGATGCATTTATCACCGCCGACAAAGATGGAAAATTCACTGATGATTGTAATCCAGGTCCTCTTTTTGCAAGTGCAAATTCTCCTGTACCATTGATTACCTATGCAGAAATGATGTTCATTAGAGCAGAAATCAAAGTAGGTCAAAGTGAAGATGCAGAAGCCAAGCAATCTTTGATGAATGGAATTAAGTCTTCAATGAAAATGGCAGGTGTAAGTGATGCTGAAGTTGCAACATATTTAGCAAAACCTGAAGTAATGCCATCAAGCGCCCTTACATTGAAGCATGTAATGGAGCAAAAGTATGTTGCAATGTATACTCAGTCGGAGACATTTTCCGATTGGAGAAGAACTGGAATTCCTACTTTAGAGGCACCAGCAAATGCAGTTGGACCAACACCCAGAAGGTTCATGTATCCTTTAAGTGAGCGTTTGTATAATACAAATACTCCAACAGGTGTAACAACAGCTAATAAATTGTTTTGGGACACAAGACCCTGACTTTGCGCCCATATACTTAACAATGAAACCCGATTGCTTTTCAGCTTTCGGGTTTTTTGTTGGAAACATAGAGCAATGAAACATATTGTAAAATTTGGCTGTTACATTATATATTTACAATAGTCATTGTGCATAAGTTAAGATTTGCCAATTGAGTATTTCTTGATATTTTACTTGTCAATTCAGAAAAACAATACATTTTTCACTATCACATATTTTATATGAAAAGATTGCTTCTCCTTGTATTGCTGATGTTTTCAGTAATTACAGCTTCCCAGGCAGGTGGAATCGATAAAAAGATGTTGCCATCTTTGCTTGCCGGATCAAATGCGGGAAATGAATTTTATATTTCATTTCCTCCTGTCTATGAACAAGTCGCCGGTGGTGATAACTCTTTGAGAGTTTTCGTTGCTTCTGGTGTAAGACAAGAAGTGACCATTGAAATTAAGGGTAAGGGAGTTAAACTTACCAAGGTTACTGTTCCAAATGATGTGATCGAATTCAGAATTAGCCCAGGTGATGGTTTGGCTTATTCTAAACCCATCGATAAAATGGCTCCACCTGAACAAGTGTATCAACAAGCTGCGGTTCATATTAAGGCAAGAGCTCCAATTGTGGTATATGGTGTTGCACGTTATCAATACACATCTGATGGATTCCTTGCAATTCCTGTTAATGCATTAGGTACAGAATATGTAGTTGCTGCATATCCACAATATACTGCAGCTGGCACGACCTATGATTTACCTTCTGTTTCAAATGTCGTCGCTGCTTATGATGACACTGAGATGACATTCACTATGGGCGGAACAGCTGGTTCTCAAACCACAGGTGGTTTAAAGAAAGGTCAAAAAGCAACATTCAGCATGAATAAAGGTGATGTTGTTTGTTTTGCCGATGCTGGAGATGCTCAAGATATTTCAGGTTCACTTATAAAGTCAAATAAGCCAATTGCAGTTATTTCTGGTAATCAATGCGCGAATGTTCCTTCCGGTGTATATGCTTGTGATGTTACAAATGAGATGGAATTACCAACATTTACATGGGGTAAGGAATATCATGTGACTCCGATTGTAGGCCGCCAAAAAGCACCAGTGATTCGCGTTTTCGCAAAAGAAAAGGATACAAAGG
>JACCDW011387407.1_pt1 | contig 32319 bp, 36 predicted proteins | sample 7449781 | NCBI WGS metagenome assembly JACCDW01 (sample SAMN15323449, study PRJNA562643) | freshwater metagenome | isolation source: river surface water | place: USA:Blue River Watershed | collected 2017-08-18
CAGATAGGGACCGAACTGTCTCACGACGTTCTGAACCCAGCTCACGTACCACTTTAATCGGCGAACAGCCGAACCCTTGAAACCTTCTTCAGCTCCAGGATGTGATGAGCCGACATCGAGGTGCCAAACGGTCTCGTCGATAAGGACTCTCAGAAACCATCAGCCTGTTATCCCCGGCGTACCTTTTATTCGTTGAGCGATGATCATTCCACTTTGAATCACCGGATCACTATGGCCGACGTTAATCTCTGTTCGACTGGTTAGTCTTACAGTTAAGCAAACATATACCATTACATTCTACAACTTAGCGTTTGAGTTCGCCTTTGCGCACCTCCGTTACTCTTTGGGAGGTGACCGCCCCAGTCAAACTACCTTTCATAAGCTGTCTTCTAGTTAGAATTAAGTAAAATAATATACTAAGGATGGTATTTCATTGATGCAAAAGCTCCCATCTATTCTACACGAAGTATAACATCTTACAACTTAAAATGATAGTAAAGGTGCACGGGGTCTTTCCGTCTAATCACAAGAAGCCCGCATCTTCACGGGCATTTCAAATTCACCAAGAGTATGCTGGAGACAGTGAAGAAATCGTTCCACCATTCATGCAGGTCGGAACTTACCCGACAAGGAATTTCGCTACCTTTGGACCGTCAGAGTTACAGCCGCCGTTTACTGGAGCTTAGTTTCGATGCTTTAGCATCTCCACGTTACCTTACAGCACCGGGCAGGTGTCAGTCTCTATACATCTTCTTTCGAATTAGCAGAGACTTGTGTTTTTGTTAAACAGTCGTTTCTTCTTCTTTAGTGCCAACTACAAGAGGAAAACCTAATGCAGTCACTCCTTCTCCCGAAGTTACAGAGCAAATTTGCCGAGTTCCTTCAGCATACTTCCCTTGAACGCCTTAATATATTCTATTCATCTACCTGTGTCGGTTTAGGGTACGGTAAAAAATTTATAGCTTTTTCCTGAGAATAATAGATAGCGGTCTTGATTCAACATAAGTTTCCTACACTCGTCTTATTCTGTCACTATAAATATCCCATTAACGTATACATTTGTAATTTGTCTTAGGGACCGATTTTAATTATGATACCATTAAGTGTTGTATCAAGAAACCTTAGATTTTCGGCGACAATGATTAAACATTGTTTTAGCTACTAATGCCAATATGCTCATTTTGAATACCTCCAACATTTTTTACAAAATGTCTTCAACGACATATCAAACGTTCTGCTACCATATAAGAATATTTAATAATTCGGTTATAAATTTAAGCCTCTATACATTTTCGAAGTAAAGAAACTAGATTAATGAGCTGTTACGCTTTCTTTAAAAGATGGCTGCTTCCAAGCCTACTTTATAATTGTCATTATTTCTAAACATTCTTATCATTAAATTTATAATTTAAGACCTTATTAATTAATCTGGGCTGTTTCCCTCTTGACAATAAACCTTAGCGCTTAATGTCTGGTTCCATAAAAAGATAAAGCGTATTCGTAGTTTTTCAAAACTTAGTAAGATTTGCATCCCCCTTATTTAAAAAGAGCTCTACCCCACTTAAAATCTAAATTTATAGACTATACTTAAATATATTTCGCAGAAAACCGGCTATACCTGAGTTTGATTAGCCTTTCACTCCTAACCACAAATCATCCCAATCTTTTTCAACAGAAACGAGTTCGGCCCTCCAAAAGGTGTTACCACCTACTTTTCAGCCTGTTCATGGTTAGATCACTCAGCTTCGGGTCTTATTTTTGTGACTTCAAAACAAGAATTAGAATTTAATTTCTTTGCGTCTTATATATCACAACTTAAACTTGCCACAAAAATAAACTTATTGGCCCATTATGCAAAAGGTACGCTGTTACTTTTTTATAAAGCTCCAACAGATTATATGCATTAAATTTCAGGTCATTGATTCTTTAGAAGTTCTATTTCACCTTTCCCTTACGGTACTTTTTACTATCGGTTATTGAAATTTATTAGACATGAGGGAAGATCCTCTGCAGTAATAATTTATAGTAAACCAAAAGGTCTTTTGTCTATAAATCAAAACTGTTTAATTATAACAAGTTTAACATAATTCGTTATAACATAAAAAGTAATAACCGTTGAAAATCTACGGGACTCTATACCCTCTACGGAAAGTTTCGAATTCTTATTATTACTTATATCTAATTTGTGTTCGCTCGCCACTACTAACAAAGTCTCGGTTGATTTTTTTTTGAGTTACTATAATGTTTTACTTCACTCAATTTTATTATTTTTCCTGAAGAAAGAATTTCTTCTGAAGTTATAAGGGATTCAACAATTAAGATCTCTACCCTTCTTTATGCACTTCACAACTTAAATATTTCAATACCTAGGCATCCGTTTAATGCACTTAAAATAATTTAATATTTTAAACTTACAAGCTTCAATCATTTAAACATTTAATATCTTAAAAATAAGTTATGATTCCCATTCACACAGTATTTAATAACTTCCGGCAAGATAACATTAGAGTTCAAATAGGGGTTCTAGTAAAATCACCGGAATAAACCTCAGTATATTATAAAAATATATCGAGGTTGAAATAGAAAAAGAAGAAACTTCTATTTATCTGTATATCATTTAAATTTAAACAACAAGATTAAATTAATGATCGTCTCCTGTTTTATCGTTAAAATAAATTAGAATTAAAGTAACGAAAACAACAGTCTGAATAAAAGCAACACCTAGTTCAAGACCGAATAGTGGAACTAAGATGCAAACAGGAATATACATGAAAAGTATACCGAACATTCCACCCGCGATAACTTTAAGAATAAAACCTGCGATTACTTTTAATAAAGTATGACCCGCCATCATATTGGCAAAAAGACGAACAGCTAAACTAATTGGTTTAAAAATAAAAGATAGAATTTCAACTGGAACTAAAAGTAATGATAAAATAAAAGAGGTACCCCCTGGTAAAAAAATCTTAGCAAAATCAGGACCTTTTACAGCGCATCCAATAATAATTAGACCAAAAAATAGTGATAAACTTAAAGCTAAAGTAACAATTAAATGACTTGTTAAAGTAAAGCTATAAGGTATTAAACCAACTAAATTTAGAGATAATATATATAAGAATATTACTAATGCGATAGGGAATATGTATGAACCACCATTTTTAGTATTATCATTAACAGTAGAACCAACCATTTTATAAATATTTTCAAAAAAACCTTGGATTTTACCAGGTATTAAAACTAAGGTTTTTCTAGCCCCAAACATTATTATTAATAATAATGTGGAAAAACCAAATACTAAAGCGATAATTGCTGTTTCGTTTGTGAAAGTATAATCGATTCCAAGCATCTTACACGCTAAATTTAAAATCGGAACAATTTGAAACTGTTCTAAAGGGCTATTTAATAATATAAATGTTGTCATATGTTAAGTTCTGTGTTTTTTATGTATTTTAAGTTTAAAAATTAATTAAGACCCCCACCAATAAATTGTGATAAATAAAAATAACCAAACTACATCAACAAAATGCCAATACCATGCTGCTGACTCGAAACCAAAGTGGTGTTCTCTTGTAAAATGATTATTATATAAACGGTATAAACATACTGTTAAAAAACAAGTACCAACAATTACATGAAAACCATGAAATCCTGTTGCCATATAAAATGTTGAACCGTATACACTATCTGAAATAGTAAAAGGAGCAGACATATACTCGTAACCTTGTAATCCAGTAAAAATAGCTGCAAGAACAATTGTTACAACCAGAGCAATTGTAGCGTGAGTTTTAGAACCATACACTATTGAATGATGTGCCCAAGTTACAGAAGCTCCAGAGCTTAATAGTAAAATAGTATTTAATAATGGAATTTTCCAAGGATCTAAAGTTGCAATAAATGCAGGAGGCCAAACACCACCAATAGCAGGGTTTGGATTAAAACTTGAGTGGAAAAAAGCCCAAAAAAATGCAACGAAGAACATTACTTCTGAAGCAATAAATAGAATTACTCCCATTCTTAATCCGGCTTGAACAGATTTAGTATGTTGCCCTTCGATAGTAGCTTCTCTAATAATATCACGCCACCAGCAAAACATCATAAATAAAATCATTAAAAATCCAAGTGTAAACACAAAAGTTCCATACTTGTATCCATGCATATATAATACTAACCCGAAAGTTAACATTAACGCTGACATTCCTGAAACAAAAGGCCATGGACTTGGATCAACTAGGTGAAAACTATGTTTTTGATTATTTCTTAAGTTTTTCATATATTTTTTTTAAATTTAAATAATTTAATTTAAATTTTAAATAGGCCCAAGTAGATTTGAACTACTGACTTTACGCTTATCAGGCGTATACTCTAACCTCTGAGTTATGAGCCTAGTCTAACGACAAATCGAGACGGTAACCCATTTTTTGCCGAGCAAAAAGAGTTAATAAAAAGACATTGACCAAGTTTTGTAAAGACAATTTGTCTTATTTTTATAAAAAGTGCTCTATTACTGTTATTTTTGTTCATAACTATATATTACCACCTAAAATGGCTGTTAGATCTATAGAATAAAGCTTGTTTAAGAATTTCTTTATTTCTTTGAACCGTTTTGCTGTACTTATTTTTTGATAAAATATTCGACAATTCGCTAACTAGTCGATCTTTAAAAGATTTTTTAATTCCACTTTGTGTAACGGAGTCAAATAATTTTTTAACAACAAGATATGTTCTTCTGCTGTAGTTAATAGCAAATGGTATTACGTGTATGCTTTTTCTTTTTTTTAATGTTTTAATTTCAAGAACGCTATCAGTTCTTTTTAAAATAATTTTTAAAAGAGAGAAAGCTGGTGTATTAAAACGTGAAGTTAATTCACCAAAAGTTGAATTAACAATATTTTTTGCATGAATTTTATTACCTTGTTTGGTTAAATAACCTATAAATAAACCGTAAATAGTTCGAGTCAACCTCATATATATTAAGGTTTTTTCGTACCATACCTAGAACGAGCTTGTTTACGATTTTTAACACCTTTAAAATCATACTTACCTCTAATATTCTGATATTTTACTCCAGGAAGATCAGGAACCCTACCTCCTCTTACTAACACAACAGAATATTCTTGTAAATTATGCCCCTCTCCAGGTATATAAGATTCTACGCGAGCTCTAGTACATAATCTAACCTTAGATACCTTTCTAATAGCAGAATTAGGTTTTTTAGGTGTTCGGGTAAAAACTTTAATACAGACCCCTTTTATTTGTGGCTTGCCTTTTAAAGCTGGAGTTTTAATTCTTTTGATCTTGGGTTTTCTAACCCCTCTAACTACTAGTTGATTTAAAGTAGGCATTAACTAACTCTTTAGTTTGTTATATAATCCTTGGGTGGGAATTGAACCCACGACCTGATGGTTAACAGCCATTCGCTCTACCGCTGAGCTACCAAAGAATTGAATTAGCTAATAACACCAGAAGCTATTGATAATAATCTTAGACATTTTGTATACCTAAAATTACGATTAATAGCACCAAAAACTCTAGTACCAAAAAATTTATTTTGACTATTTACTAAAGCTACAGAATTGTCTAAAAATGAATGGAATTCTTGAGAATAAGAGGATTTACCAAGTTTTGTTCTAACTACAATAGCTTTAACAACGTCTCCTTTTCTGATTTTTATAACCTCATCTTGAGCTGCAGGACGTACACTTTTTACAGCAACAACTATAGTATCACCTGTTTTTGCATATCGTTTTCGATAACCGCCAAAAACATGTATACAAGCTACTTTCTTTGCACCCGAATTATCTAAAACATTTAAATAAGTTCCTTTTTGAATCATAATACTAATACTAATAATTTACCAAAGCGCTTTCTGATATCCAGGTACTATACCAGCTTTTAGCATTTCTTTTAATTTTATTCTAGAAATACCTGTTTTTCTATCCGAAACACGAGCTCGATTAGTTAACCAGCAACGTCTTACTACTTTAGTTTTTGAATAACGTTTATTGACAGAATTTATTAAAAAAACCAAAACTCTTTTTTTTAATTTAAAACTTAATTTTTTATTAGACAACAAAGAAATAAATAAAAATTTTGAAATCGTCTTATTTATTTCTGTGTTATATACTTTCTGCCTTATTTTAATATCTTTTATTTTTTTTGCTAACATCTAAAATTAGTCCCATTCAAGGGCTCCAGCTTCCCAAGCGTAAATATAACCAGCTAAAAGTTCTGCACCAAAATCCATCATACCCCAAAAACTTTCTACATTTAAAAAACTAAAAGAAGCACACCAAGGAAAAAAATATACAGTCTCTAAATCAAAAATGATAAATAGAATAGAAACCAAATAAAAACGGACATCAAAAGTATTTCTGGCGTCTTCATAAGGGTCAAATCCACACTCATACGCCGATAATTTTTCTGTATCTGGTTTACTAATACTCAGAGTATATGATAAAACAAGAATTACAATTGTTATCACAAATGCCAATAAAACTAAAACAAGTATTTTACTACTTTCAGTATAAAATAAATTTATCATATTATTTGTTATGGAAATTTTAATAAACGAGAAAAACGGGACTCGAACCCGCGGCCTATAGCGTGACAAACTACCACTCTAACCAACTGAGCTATTTTCTCTGATATGTACTCACAATTATCAATAGATAACAGCGGATTTGAACCACTAACATCCTCGTTGTAAGCGAGGCGCTCTGCCATTGAGCTAGTTATCTGTTAAAAATTATTTAAAAAACGATAAAAAGTTATCAGTCCTTGCCAATTGTCTAGCATATAACTGAGTTTTTTTAGCAGTATTATATCTTAAAGTTAAAGCAATCGCACCAACTAAAGCTACTAATAATATAAGACCCGCAACTAGAAAACAAATTAAATAGTAATTATATAATGTTTGACCTAAAACATCAACATTATTTAACTCATCGAATATTAATCCAAAATTATAATTAGTAATGTCTAATTTATTAGAGCCTAACATAGTATTTACAACCCATAATAAACAAGATCCAAAAAATAAACTAGATACAATTTTTAATATTTTTTTTCTAAAATCAGTATTAGAATAATCTGCTTCTGTTTTAACATTTAACATCATTACTACAAATAAAAATAGAACCGAAACAGCACCTACATATACCATAATAAATATTAAACCAAAAAACTCAGCATTAAAAAGAATTAAAATAATACCCGCGTTAAGAAAAGTAAAAATTAGGAATAAAACAGCTTCTACTGGATTGGTTGAAAAAGCCACAAATAAACCACAAAGTGTCATTAATAAACACAAAATTGAATGTAAAAATACCATATTTTAAAAAATTATTTTAAATCGGAATGATGTGATTTGAACACATGACCTCCTGTTCCCAAAACAGGCGCGCTACCATCTACGCCACATTCCGGTAGAAGATACAGTATGATGACAGTAAGATTCGAACTTACAACCTTTGGATCATGATTCCACTGCTCTACCAATTGAGCTATATCATCTAAGTATAGAGTGGAGATAGTGGGACTTGAACCCACGACTTCATGCTTGCAAAGCATATACTCTACCAACTGAGTTATATCCCCGTGCGAACAACGAGATTCGAACTCGTACTTTCTGCTTGGAAGGCAGACTATCTACCGTTAATTTATATTCGCGACTCTTATTTATTAATCAAATTTGTCAAAATTAACAAAATCTAACGATAATAAATAAAAATCTTCTGCACTTAACTCCTCAGAATCTTTTATTAAAACAATTGTTTGGGAATAATAGTCTATTTCTACGTTTGTTAACATAGATAAATTAAAATCAAATTTATTATAAATTTTTGAAATATTAACAGTATTGTCGCTTAAACTAATAACGTCACCTTTCCTTAAAAGTGCTGACGTTGAAGCTGTACTATTATTAACTAAAAGTGATTTTGATACTATTTTTTGTCTAGCTTCAAAACTAGTAGTTAACATGTCTGACATATATGTTAAATTACAAACTTTATAATAAAAATTAAAAAAAAAAGTCAAATACATTTGATGTCTAATCTTAGAATTTTTATTTGCTTTTAATTTTTTTAAGTTAACAGAATGACGAAGTACTGCTGACAAAAAAGAGTAATTCATCATACGTTCTCTATATAAAGTATCTACTCTACCTAAAACTTTATTAGAACCCATAATTTTTGTTATATCTACTAAAGGAAAAGAATTTTCGACATCTATATTATCTTTAAGTTTAAAACTTTGTTGAATAAAAAACCACTTTGGTCTTTTAAAATTTAAAATTCTTAAAGGAAATTTAGAAACCAAATTTATTTTGTTATATATATTATATTTAAGAGCTTTTCGCATAAAAATTTTATTAATCCTCTATTATGTAAAATCCAAGGTTTTTAATTCAAGCAACATTGTTTGATAAATTGGGTTTTCTTTTTCAGAAAAGTTATCCCTACAATTCTTATCCGAAATTTCTGAAACGTTTTCATCATCAACTCCAAACATTTGTAAGTTTAATCGATTAAAAAAATGACGTTCATACATCTCAGTCATATCAGAATATTTTGAATAAAGAGCAGATGAATTGCTATTTAAATTTAATATTTCATCAATAAGTGCTAATAAAAACACAAGTTTATTTAACGATGACATTTTAGAAAATACGCTATAAGTTCCATGAACAGGATAATTTATATTTTTGTTCAAAACAAAGATGTGATGCAAACCGTAGTGTGTTAAATCAAGAACAAAATTTTTAGTTACACTTCCAAGAATTAATACCAGGTGTAAGTGATTTTTTAAGTTAACTTTTTTTTTAAGTACTCTTAAATCAGAACTATTACTAATAAATAAAATTTTATTTTTATTTTTAAACAAATTAGTAACAATAGATGTCGCTAATTTAGCTAAAACACGATCTTCAATACAAAAAATAATTTTACTATTTGAATTACTTTTTATTGCCTCAATAGATTTTGCTAACTCTTTAAACCCTACTATTGTATGAAAAAGATCTGTAAAAGTTATATTTGATTTTTGAGTTATAAATTTGTCTTCAATATCAAATATATTAGAGGTCAGCATTAAAAATAATGCTTCTTTAAATTTTATAAACTTTAAGTTATTTAATAAAAGATCCATAATATTTATTTTTTTTTTATTTGTTTCAATTTTCTTCTTTTATACTTATCAAAAAAACCCTTACCTTTATAAGAATCTGATTTCCTTAAATAAAGAATTCGTTCAATATAGTTACCCAACAGTATTTTATCAGAAGATTCAACAAGTACAGTTGTATCACCTTTTTTTATAATTTTAATATCTTTAATAAAAGAAGGCACCTTTAAAGAACTCAGATGACTATAACCTAATTTAAAAACAAGGTTGTTTAATGTTTTATCAAAAGTAGAGCGAAAACCTAAACCATTTAAAAGTAATTTACGTTTAAAAAAAGAGAGTTTATTTTCTTTAATATTCTGAATTGTAGATTCTAAAACATTAAAAACAGAGGAAAATTCAACAGAAGAGCATGATATTTCTAAAGAGTCATTATTTATATTAATAGAAAAGAAGTGAGGAATATTTAGATAATGCGTACCTTTTACAGTTTTTAAAATTAAAATAGTTTTTTTATTTATAAAACCCAATTTAAAAGCAGAAAAGTCTAAAAATTTTACAAGTAATTTCATAGAAATGATTTTTATTTTATTAAAAAATTATTTTTAATTAGTATAATAGTTAAAATCCGAAAAGCAGAGACGAAGCGTATGCGTCACACCCAATTAAGCAGCTGATACGTGGCGTGACAAAAAATTAGTTTTCGCTACACACGAATACAGATGCTACCCGCGTCACTCATAACACACGGCGATCGTTTACAAGGAGGACCTCTAATACGACATCTTAGATTTTTAAGTAATTTTTTCATAGAAATAGTTTTATTAGATTAGTAGAAGCCACCCTTCTCATTGATTCTATCGATAATTGCATACACCTCTTTTGTCAACGTTTGTGCCGGTGTAGTTTCACGGCTCAAGTTCTGAAACCCATAAAGCAACGTCGGTTTCATCGATTTTAAACGAGTTTCACAAGCCGACTGGATCACATCGATGTTTACAAGGTCGGGTAAACTTCGAAGGGAGTTGACTGGGGTCTCTAAAACCGCGTTAACAATTGTTGGCGATTTACTATACACCTCACCTATGGGCAGGCTGACCCAAAAATTTTCGCCTTTTAAGCGCTTAAACGCCTTAACAGTCCTCCAAAAAAGGTCGGAAAAATAAAAGCTCACCTCACGTGTAGAAGCGTTGTACATGACCAGAATGTCGTTCCCAGCATTATCTGAGTAGTATAAAAAGCGTAAACCCCCCTTAGAATTTTCATCAGCGCAGAATCTTTCGAAAGTACCTTGCGCTAAGCGGGAAAATTCGTCGCAAACAGGAGTATATACGTTTTCATCAAAAATTAATTGCGGGGCTAAATTAACATTCTCCGGAGAATAAACTTTCACAACATGAATTAAACAACAAAGTAAGGGTTTAATATACAACTTGAGCACAACAGGAAAAAAACAGAAGTACAACAGACCCTCAACCCAAGCTGGATTTTCTTTATCACTTCCCTCTAAACCTTCGCAAAACACGAAAGTTAAATCATACAAGCATACTATTACAACAACTAAAGCAATACCAAGTTTTTTATTTAAAATTTGCAGAATATTCATAAGCAATATTTACTAAGATTTATTTAAATGCATCTAAGTGCATCATTCATTGTATGTATGGTATCCCCTTTACCATACATAATTGAAAAAAATGACTAGAAGTGGATTTGAACCACTGACACATGGATTTTCAATCCATTGCTCTACCCCTGAGCTACCCAGTCTTAGTCTTAATACACTTTAAAGGAATCGAACCTTTAACCTATAGCTTAGAAGGCTATTGCTCTAGCCAATTGAGCTAAAAGTGCAGTAAAAAAAAATAAAAATTAAATTTTATATGTAAAATATTGTATATAATTTGAGTATACTGGGATTCGAACCCAGAACCTGTGGATTAAAAGTCCCTCGCTCCACCGTTGAGCTATATACTCCTAGTGTTTAATGGCTTTTTTGGCTCTATAACAATGTTTATTTACTTTCTTTTTTAAGGTCTTTATATACTTTTTTATTAGTTTTATTAAATGACTTTATCCTATAAATATAGGATAAAGTCATTTAATAAAGGGTGTAGGGAACGGGCATTTAATAAAGAAATATTGGGGAATGTCGGGAAGGGGAGTTGAACCCCTACTCTATTTAAGAACTAGAACCTAAACCTAGCGTGTCTACCAATTTCACCATCTCGACAGAGTAAAAATTTGTTTTAATATAAAAGGCAAATCAATAGTCTCTAGTAAATCTTTCCGAGATACGATGTAAATTTTGATAATACTTAAACAACTTTACTATATACGTTAGAAGTAGTATAATCCATGTTAAACTGCTTTGTTTTAATTATTTATTAATAGATAATTAAACTATATTTACATCAATTTAAAAGTAACATTTTGTTTATAAACACAATAAAACAATAAAAAACAACGTTATTAATTATCTAAATAACCAAAAGTCTCCTTTCAGTCGCCATACCTTTTCAAGGAATACAATCTATAATATAAGAAAGGTATGTCTCCTTTCAGTCGCCATACCTTTCATCTTATCCTATAAAAAACATATAAAAAGATATATATATTATACCTCTATATACCCCACCCTAGTGTATCAAATTCATTTTGTCACGAAAAAAAAAGTCGTTTTTAGGAATCACGCCGCCCTTAATAAAGTAAATACCCCACTCTCTTTTTACTGTATTAAAGGTAAAGAAAAGCCTAAAATTGCCTAAAATTTTGCCACTATTTATATAAAATGAAAAAAACTAGTTATATTTTTAACATTTGTGACGAAGATTTCTCTTCATATATCTCTTCTCATGGAATTATAAGGCTATTAAAACAAAGTACTCTTGATGATATTTCTCCGAATAGACGCTTTTTTCCTGTTTCTGAAAAGAAAAAATATCTTGCAATTTTTTTTCCGGATTTTGCTGAATCGACTTTTGAAGAGGAGATGGAGGAGTTTATTCGTTTTAAGGAAGCAAATAAAACTTTTCAAGGAGTAAGACATAAACTATTCCTTCCTGTTAGGGGACAACGAACACATACAAATGCAAATACTTGTAAAAAAATCCGTAGAAAAGGGGTCTATTAATTCTATTTCTCAAAAAAACCCCAAAAAAAATTTTAATAATAAAAAAAAGTTTTTAAAATCGGCTTCTTCTAAACGTTCTAAATTTAAAAAGAAAAATCGTTTTTTAAAACCTATTTCGAATAGTAGTTTTAGACGGGCTTTTAGACAAAAACGAATTGGCAGAGGGTTTTCAAGATTTAAATCTTTTATAAGACAAAAATTTTTTAATTTGACAGTTAGAGTTGCCTATAATAATATGTTTATTACTTTAAGAGATAGTAAGTCTAATTTATTATTAAAAAACGTTTCCGCTGGTAACTATAAAATTAATATTTCTAAAAAAGGATTGCGTTTTCAAGCTAAAGAAGTTTTTAACTTATTTTTAAAAGATATTCGAGGATTGAAAATACCAATGAATAGATCTGTTGTTACTAAAGTTATAGCTCCTATTACTGTTAGACGTATTTTATTAAAAGATCTTTCAAAATTATTTTTAAAAAAGTTTAAAAAAAAGAAATCTTTTATTGTTGCTATAGATCCTAAAAAAATTTACAATGGTTGTAAGGCGCGTAAAATGGTTAAAAAAAAACGTAAAACTCATATTCTTTATCGCTAACTTATAATTTTATCTTATTAAAACGGAGAGATGGCTGAGCGGCTTAAAGCGTTAGATTGCTAATCTAACATACATTCACTATGTATCATGGGTTCAAATCCCATTCTTTCCATTAAAATACATTAAAATAAAAGCATTATATAAATATTTATGGATATTTTAGATTTTTTAATTTTAGTTGCTTACAATTATGTTTGTTTAGTATTGGATGTAATGTTTTTAATATTCTATTTTGTTCTAATTCTATTAGGAACATTAAATCGTTTATTATTAGACTATACTTCTCATAGCTTACCAGAAATTGTTAAAGCATTATTAATTGCTATACCACTATTAATTGCCGTTGCTTATCTAACATTAGCAGAACGTAAGCTGATGGCAACGATACAACGTCGTCATGGACCTGATGTTATTGGAGCTTTTGGTCTACTTCAACCTTTAGCCGATGGTGCCAAATTATTCCTTAAAGAGCAGGTACATCCATCTGCAAGTCCTACTCCTGTTTTTTTGATTGCTCCTGCATTAAGTTTTTTCTTAAGTTTTGTTTCTTATTCTATTGTTCCCTATGCAAAACATGCAGCGATGTCAGAAATCAATATTGGTCTTATTTTTTTATTAACTACTTCGTCATTTGCTGTAATATGTATTATTATAGCTGGATGGTCTGGTAATTCGAAATATGGTTTTTTAGGAGCATTAAGGTCTACAGCTCAAATGATTTCTTATGAAATTTCATTAGGTTTCATGCTTTTATGTCCTGTAGTTCTTTCGGGGACATTTGATTTAAGTTTAATAGTAGAAGATCAAGATTCGCACGGTTTTAATTGTATAATCTTTTCACCTTTTGCTGTTATGTTTATTGGTGCTATTTTAGCAGAAACAAGTAGACATCCTTTTGATTTACCAGAAGCTGAAGCAGAGTTAGTTTCTGGTTTTAATACCGAGTATTCTGGTATGCCTTTTGCCTTATTTTCATTAGCTGAATATGCTAACATGTTTATTATGGGTAATATATACACTGTACTTTTCCTTGGTGGATGGTTAGCTCCATTTAGTTTTTTAAGTTTTATTCCTGGTTCGGTTTGGTTTAGTTTAAAAGTGGCCTTTTTTGCTTTTATTTATTCATGGTCAAGAGGTGGTTTACCTCGTTATAGATATGATTATTTAATGGCATTAGGTTGGAAAGTTTATTTACCTTTATCTATTGCATATTTTATAGGAACTGTGTGCTTTTGTTATGCTTTAAATTTAACACCAGAATAATTATATGAAAAATATAGTTCTTAGTAGTTTTTGTTACATAACTTTAAACTCATACATTCATTTCGTTAAAACATTATTGATAAATAAAAATATAAAATTTTCTGTTACACTTTTACCAAAGCAAGAAAAAAAAATAACTTTACTTAGATCTCCGCATGTATTTAAAAAATCTAAGGAACAATTTAAAATCAGTACCTTTAAAGTTTTGATTGTATTAAAAGAAAATATTTCTTCTGATTTAAGTAAAGATTTAAATTATATTTTAATTAATAAACCAAAATCCATTTCTTTAAAAGTTATTGCTTAGTCGTTAAATAGTCCGTGGGTAGTTAAAAGCTCCCCAGAAGAGTATTTATAATGGTAAAATCTTGGTTTCCAAATCCAAAGTTGCAGGTTCGAATCCTGCCTCTTCTGTTTTTTAATTAATTTTACTAAAGATTTTTATATTTATAAATTAAAATATAGAATATATAACAGTATTACTGAAAAAAGAGAAAAAATGTTATGTTACAAGCTGCACAAAAAATTGGAGCTGGTTTATCAACTTTTGGACTAGCAGGAGCTGGAATTGGGATTGGAGTTATTTTTGGATCTCTAATTTTAGGTACTTCAAGAAATCCAAGCCTAAAAGATGATTTATTTAAATTCGCTATCTTAGGTTTCGCATTAACCGAAGCTATTGCACTGTTTGCATTAATGGTTGCATTCTTAGTTCTATTCGTATAATACGAAAGGCATCCTAGTGCTTACATTTATTTGTATTATACAAATAAAATAAAAAAATTAAATAAAAATTGTATATGTAAAATTTTAACCTTTCACTAATGCCACTATTTTTAATATAATATTAAAAGTAGGCGCTTAATGCTGTGTATAACACGTTTTTGACAGCACTAATTTAATTATTGCTGACTCTCGTTTTTTTTAATATCATTAATAATATTACACAATGAAAACGGTGAAAGTGTATCTAACAGCTTCTCGTAAACATCTCTAGTACTATTACAATATAATTCTATGCTTCTATTTTTTTTAAAAAGATGATTGCTTATAAGAACAATGTGATTGTTTTTTTTTAGCTTTATATTTTGTTTTAGGTTATATTCAGAATCAAACTTTACTATTTCTATAGGAAATTTTGCTTCTTTATACATTATATGATTCGCAACTTTGTTTTTAGCAAATTGTTTTTTGTTTATTTTTAAAAGTTTATTATCTGTTAAATTTTGATTTACAGTATATCCTATTAGCAAAAATTTTTCATTTTTTAACTGTTCTTCTCTTATTGATGTTTTTAGTATTAATTTATATTTCTTTATATTAATCATAACTTATTTTTGAGCGAGAAAAACAATATTTAATCTAGCTGTATTTTCTTTTCTTTTTCGTTTACTATCTTTTAGTGCAAAATTATTACTAAGTGCTGTTGGAAATAAAGTCAATTTTCCTAGTTTAAAAGAAAAATATAATGTCATTAAGTTATTATACCTATGTAGGTTATAAAAAAAAAGTTTAGTTGCTAAATCTTTAGCTTTTTGAAACTTAAGTCTAAGCGTTTTTATTATCGTTTTTTTTACGTGACTTCTAGGCATAAATCCTGACATTCCAAAACTATATGCATATAATCCTCCTTTAACCGGATAGGATAAAATTAGCTTTCTTAGATTTTCTCTTTTTTTTAAGGTTTTAAGAGTTTTAACAACTTTTAAAGCAAAAGAATAGTCTTTGTTTAAGCTCTCTTTTTTTAAAAATCCTTTGAATCGTAATTCTTTATAGTTTTTGTGTTTAAAAATGACGTTTTTATAAGGAATAGATTGCCCTATTTTATACTTTTTGGGTATAAAAGCGTTTGAAACATTTGTATAAAAATCTAATACCCCTATTTTTTTGTTTTTTTTAAACTTAAGAATATTTTTAGAGTATATATTATTAGCAAATACAACTCTTTCTATTGTACTTATATAATTATGTGTATTCATTTTATTTATTTTACTTCTTGAATAATTTTGGTATTGATTGGTAATTTTAATTGAGCTATTTTTAAAGCTTTAATACCCAATTGTATAGAGTTTGTCTCTATTTCAAATAGGATACGTCCACTATTTATTTTTGAAACCCAATGATCTACGTTTCCTTTTCCTTTACCCATTCTTATTTCAAGTGGTTTTTTACTTACAGGTGTATCCGCAATGATTTTAATTATTAATTGCCCTGCTTTTTTAATGACTTTATTTATACACTGTCTACATGTAAAGATATGATTTGACGTTAATTTTCCGGAGTCAATTGCTTTTAGTCCAACAACGCCAGAGCTTAAACTATTTATAGAAGTAAATTTGTTAATTAAGTTAAAATTTTTTCCTTTACGCTGCTTTCGATATTTAGTATTTTTTGGTACAAATAACATAATCTTTTATTTATAGTTAACACTCATTTGAAATCCAAAAGCTCCTTGATTTGTATATACGTGTTGTATAACTGAAACATTATCTGCGCTGACAGAATTTAATGATAAGATACCACTTTCAATTATAATTGAATCAGATCTTGTTTTACCTGAGATTTTTCCACTTATTTTTAACTTAACACCTTTAATGGTTCTTTCTTTAGTGAACATGTCAAAAAGTGATTGGACAAAAGAAATATATTTTGTATGTTGTCTTTTGTTTAAGTTTTTAAAAGTTAATCCTAGTATTTGTAGTAGTACTCTTAAATGAATTTTTTTTTCTATAAATAAAGCGATAACTCTGACTAAATCTATAAATCTACTTGTAGTTCGAGAAAATAAAGAATAGTGAGTCGTTGAAAAAGTACTAAAATATTCTTGAGATTTTTCTTCTGTAATAAGATGGTTTAAAATTTTAGTTTCTATTACAATATTTTTACTTAAGAATGGGTTGTTTAGTTGTTTTAAAAATAAATTTTTAATATCTTTTTCTTCTGATCTTGGTTTTTCGTCTTTTTTTAATGCTCTTCTTTTTTTTCTAATATTTCTTCTGTATCTTCCAAGTTTAGCCACTTGTATATATCCTGTGAGTTGTAAATATAATGTGTCATTAATTATAGCCATATTATAATCTGATGTTAAAAAGTGTTTTTGATGTAATGCTGTTATAAGACTATTTTTAGCTAAAATTGCAGCTTTGAACGTGGCTGAATTGTTTTGAACACCTTTATGAATATTAGATTTTACTTTTATTTCTTTTTTATTATCCATTTGTAATTATTATTTGTTAAATTTTTGAACGTATTTTCTAGTAGCTATAAACTCACCGAATTTATAACCTACTTTTGACCGTGTAATTTCTAATCGTTTAAACTCTTTTCCATTGTGTACCATTACATTTAAACCGACTAAAAAATTAGGTATAACACTTCGTCTCGACCAAATTTTGAATGGTTTTTTATTAGTTCGTTTTTTTTTTAGTTTTAATATCGACTTATCGACAAAACTTCCTTTCCATTTAGATCTTCGCATGTTTTTTAATTTTGCTTTTTCTAGTTTTTAAATAAAATTTTCCTTTAGTTGGTAAACCCCATGGTGTTACAGAAGGTCTTCCTCCGTTTGTTCTTCCTCCGTGTGGATGGTCTACTGGATTCATTGCAATACCTCTAACTATTGGTCTTCTGTTTAAATGTCTATTTCGTCCAGCCTTTCCTAGTGTAATTAAATAGTGACTTCTATTAGATACAGTACCAATTGTAGCGTAGGCTTTACTTGATACACGAATTATTGAATTTGATGGTAATTTTAATTTAGCATAATTATCATCTATTTGTATAATTTGTGCAGAAGTTCCTGCTGCTCTAACAAACTTACTTGGACTGTTTTTGTTGTAGCTTATGTTATTAATAACTGTTCCCATAGGCATTCTTAAAATTTGACCTCGAAAACCTAGTTTTAATTCTGTAATATTTTTTGTAAATTTTAATAGCGTTCCTGGATATACACTATTTATAGCAATAGTATTAAAAAATTTTTTATTTTTTAAGTCAAAATTTGTTGAAATAAAAGCACTTCTGTTAGGGTCATATGAGACTCCTATAACAACAGCGTTTGAAGGTTCATTAGTTAATTGAATATTTCGATATAATCTTTTAGACCCTCCACCGCGATGCCATGAGGTAATATGTCCTGTTATAGAACTTCTTCCATTTGACTTTTTAAAACCTTTAACCGTATTTTTAAAAGTTTTTATATCTTTTAATAAAACTGACTTATCGATTTTAACATGATGTCTTGATCCATTTGTTGTTGGATTTGAATATATTAATTTCATAAATTGTTGTTTATTTATAATTTATAAACACTAAACGTGTTATACATAGCATTAACTAAACTAACGTTAGTTTAATGAGTGCTTTTTTTTAATTTATCTCCTTCGTCTAATGGTTAGGACATTTCCCTTTCACGGAAAAAACATGAGTTCGACTCTCATAGGAGATGTTATTTTTCGATTAAACTATATTTTTTTAATATAACTTAAATTTTATGGATATTATTACGTTAAAATCTTTTACTCCAGAAATTTTTTTTTCTGTAGCCATAATTTGCCAATTATTATATAATGTTAGAATAGTTAATAATTTAAAATATAACTTTCCAATAGTAAGTAAAGAAATTTTTTTTCAAACTTTATTTATTTTGGTTTGTTTAATGTATTTATATGCTAATTTAAAACTAGAAGGATTCTTAACAAACTCTTTAGTTATAAATGATGGCGGAACTAAAGCTAGTAAAATAATTGTTTTGCTTTTAAGTATTGCTAGTATTTTTTTTGTTCATGAATCTTTTAGATTTCAAAAAATTAATTTTTTTGAGTTCTATGTAATTTTAAATTTAGCTATTTTTTCTTTATTGTTAATGATTAGTGTAACAGATTTACTGCTTTTCTATTTAGTTATGGAAATGCAGGCACTGTGTTTTTATGTATTAGCTGCAATAAATAGAAACTCAACCTTTTCGGTAGAAGCTGGATTAAAATATTTTATTTCAGGTTCTTTTATTTCAGGTTGTTATTTATTAGGTTGCTCTTTTATATATGGTACATTAGGTACAACCAATTTACATGACATTTTTCTTTTAACAGCAGCACCAATTTCTAATGCAGATTTAGTGCCAGCACCGTTATTTTATATCGGTGTTATGCTAGTAACCTTCACATTTCTGTTTAAAGTAGCTTGTGCGCCTTTTCATTTTTGGGCTCCTGATGTTTATGATGGTGCTCCGATAGGATCTACTTTAATCTTTTCAGTCTTACCTAAATTTCCTGTTTTTTTCTTTTTTATTAAATGGATAAGTTCACTTAATAGCCATTTTGTAGATATCTACTATCTTTTATTAATTAGTGGAGTGTTTTCAACAGTTGTTGGTACCTTTTTTGCATTTAATCAGACTAGATTAAAAAGATTAGTTATTTATAGTTCGATAGCACAGACTGGTTTTTTAGTTGCTGGGTTAAGTTTAAATACATTATTTAGTATTACTTCAGTTTATTTTTTTTTATTAGTTTATTTAATAACTTCTATTTTAATTTGGGGTTTTTTAATTATATTTTATTCATCTAATTCAAAAATTGCTTCGTTCCAAAGAAAAGAAAATTCTTTTTATTTGACAAGTTTAACTAATTTTCATAAAATCAATAGCTTTTGGGCCTTTTCTATTGTAGTTATTTTATTTTCAATTGCAGGAATACCACCATTTGGTGGTTTTTTAACAAAAATGTTAATTTTAGACGCTTTAGTTTCATCTGATAAGATTGTTTTATCAAGTGCTATTGTTCTTATTATCATAAGTGCAATTTCAGTTTACTATTACATTAGATTAATTAAAATTATTTTTTTTGAACCAAATGAAACTGATTTTAATGCTTCAAAATCTAGAGGACAAAACAAAATTAACGGCTTTAAAGTGTTATTTTACAATAACGATTTGGATAATATGTACTTTATATTTACTATTCTATTAGTGTTATTAATCCTTTTTTTTTTCTCTCCTTCTTTACCACTATTAGTTTGTGAATATATTGCAATTCATACCTTTGGATTTTAATCTTTTATCCTAATTTATGTTAACTAACAATTTAAAAACAATAAAAACTTTTGTTCCTGTTATATCGTATTCATCACAAAATAATGAGCAAACTGTTAATCTTAGCCATTCAGATTTAATTCCTTCTTTAAATATTTTAAAAAAACATATTAATTTTCAATATAATTTATTAAGTTGTATATCTGGTGTTGATTTATTATTAAATAAATATAGATTTAGTATTGTTTATGACTTTTTGAGTTTAACATACAATTCTAGATTAAGGGTAAAAACTTTTACAAATGAAGTAACAACTGTGGATTCTATTGTATCACTTTACGTTAATGCTAATTGGTGGGAGCGTGAAGTTTGGGATTTATTCGGAATATATTTTCAAAATCATCCTGATTTACGAAGAATTTTAACTGATTATGGATTTGAAGGTTATCCTTTAAGAAAAGATTTCCCTCTTTCTGGTTTTGTAGAAATTCGTTATGATTCTAATAAAAAAAGAATTGTTGTTGAACCTTTAGAATTATCACAGGAGTTTCGTGTATTTAACTATGAAACTCCATGGTAAAAATTTATAAATTATAATTATGATGTTAAAAAAAAAAGATTTAAATAAAGAATTAAAAAACTTTACCTTAAATTTTGGCCCACAACACCCTGCAGCTCACGGAGTGCTAAGACTTGTTTTAGAACTTGATGGAGAAGTTGTCAAAAGAGCTGATGCTCATATTGGACTATTGCATAGAGGAACTGAAAAACTAATTGAGTACAAAAACTATTTACAAGCTTTACCTTATTTTGATCGTTTAGATTATGTTTCTATGATGGCACAGGAGCATACTTATTCGCTTGCTGTTGAAAAATTAGGTAACATAAAAATTCCTCGTAGAGCTCAATTTATTCGTGTAATTTTTGCGGAAATAACAAGGATACTAAATCATTTATTAGCCGTTGGTTGTCATGCTATGGATGTTGGGGCAATGACTCCTTTTTTATGGGCATTTGAGGAACGTGAAAAACTTATGGAGTTTTATGAACGCGTTTCTGGTGCTCGTATGCATGCAGCTTATATTCGTCCAGGTGGTGTTGCTGGTGATCTTCCTGTGGGATTACTTGATGACTTGTATTTATTTGTAAGTCAGTTTAATTTGCGATTAGATGAAATTGAAGAGATGCTTACTAGTAATAGGATTTGGAAACAAAGACTAGTAGATATCGGTATTGTAACATCCAAAGATGCGATTGCTTGGGGATTTAGTGGTGTTATGTTACGTGGTTCTGGTATACCATGGGATTTAAGGAAAAATCAACCATACGAGATTTATAATGAAATCAATTTTTCAGTTCCAGTAGGAAATGCAGGAGATTGTTATGACAGGTATTTAATTCGTGTTGAGGAAATGAGACAGTCATTAAAAATTTTACTTGAAACTATGAACAAAATAGAATCAGGACCTATTAAAAGTGATGATTATAAACTAAATCCTCCATCGAGACTAGAAATGAAAAACTCAATGGAAGCTGTAATCCATCATTTTAAATATTTTACTGAAGGATTTGTTTTACCGCACGGAGAAACTTATACAGCAACAGAAGCTCCTAAAGGAGAGTTTGGTGTTTACCTAATTTCAAATAATACAGAAAAGCCTTATAGATGTAAAATTAAAGCACCTGGGTTTGGACATTTACAAGCAATAGATGTTATGTCAAAAGGTCATATGATCGCAGATGTAGTTACTATAATTGGTACTCAGGATATAGTTTTCGGAGAGATAGATCGATAATTATGTTATGCTGTTAACTTCTATATTTTTAACTTTAATTTTGGGTATTTTTTTGATATCACTTAGTAATAAAACTAATGTTAGAGTATCCAAATACGTTGCGATTATTTCTTCAAGTATTTCTTTAATTTTTTCTTCTTTAATTTTAAATAATTTTAACAGTAATATTTCTCATTTTCAAGAAGTAGTTACTTATCAGTTAGATTCAAATGTTTTAAATATATCTTATTCATTTGGTTTAGATGGTGTTTCAGTGCATTTCTTTTTTTTAAGTGCTTTACTTGTTTTTTTATGCATTCTTTTTATTTGGAATGAGAATAATTTTAAAGAATATGCTTTAAACTTATTATTAATAGAACTTTTTTTACTAATTATATTTAGTACTTTAGATCTATTATTATTTTATGTCTTTTTTGAGGCAATATTAATCCCTATGTACTTAATTATTGGTGTTTGGGGGTCGCGTGAAAGAAAAATTCGAGCTGTATACTTATTTTTTTTCTATACTTTATGTAGTTCAATTTTGATGTTAATTGCAGTTTTATATATTTATACTCAAGTTGGAACTTTTAATTTGGAATATATTTTACAATGGCAATTTGGTTATTACGAAGAAAAATTTTTATGGTTTGCTTTTTTCCTTTCATTTGCTTCAAAAATCCCACTATTTCCCTTTCATATTTGGTTACCGGAAGCCCATGTAGAAGCTCCAACAGTAGGGTCTGTACTGCTTGCTGGTATTTTATTAAAGCTTGGTGTTTACGGCTTTTTAAGATTTAGTCTTACACTGTTTCCAGTTACATCTTTTTATAGTTTTCCTTTTGTTGGTGGATTAGCTCTTGTTGGTATAATTCATGCATCATTTGCAGCAATACGACAAACTGATTTAAAAAGGATTATTGCTTACTCATCAATTGCGCATATGAATTTAGTAGCTCTAGGTATTTTTGCTTTTAGTATAATTAGTATTGAAGGGGCTATTATTCAAAGTATTAGTCATGGTTTTGTTTCTGGTGGTATGTTTCTTCTTGTTGGTATACTGTATGATAGATACCATTCACGCTTTTTATATTATTATGGTGGTTTAGTACATTTTATGCCTATTTATGCGACTTTATTACTAATTTTTACATTAGCGAACATTGCGTTACCAGGAACAAGTAGTTTTACTGGTGAGTTTTTATTATTAACCGCAATATATGAGCGTTCTCCAGAAGCAGCTATTACAGCAGCACTAGGTGTTATTTTATGTGGTACTTATTCTTTATGGTTATATAATAGAATGATCTTTGGTAATATTAAGATAAATTATACATTAAAATTCAACGATATGACATATCGGGAGTTTTTTATAATGCTTCCTTTATTTTTATTTATGTTATTAATGGGTGTTTATCCTACATATTTTTTATCTTATATTCATTTAGCTAGTAACTTAATATCTTCTACTATTTTTTAAAATCCTATGCATACTAACAAATCTTCGTTAGATTATTTATTAAAACTTGATTTAATAAATAAATTAACATTAAAAAATACCTCTTACTGTCCTGAAGTTGAGCGTATTGTTATTCAATTTTCGACAAAACAATTTACTAATTACTTAAGACCAGAGCGTGGTACAGATACAGATTTTAAAAATAAAATAAAATCTATATTACTTTATAATTTTGTTCTTGGCTTTAATCCTAGAATTGAAAATCATATAGAAACAGGTATTGTTGACAACAATGCTAAAAAGGATCCTTTTCCTTATTATATTAACAAGGTTGTATTACGCTCACGTTCTGATATTAATAAATTTGTTTCTTCTTTATTTATTGACAATAATTTTAAGGAAAAAATGCGTTCGCTAAATGAAGCAGGCTCAATTTTTGTAAAAAAATCTGCTAATAAAAAAACGATAAGCGTTAAATTTCCTGTTCACATTTCACTTTTGAATGATGTAGCTGAGTTTTGTCTTTTAGGTTTAAAACAAAATGCTATTAAAGATTTACATTTTAATGTAAGTTTTACAATAAAAAATTGTGAATACTTAAACGATTTAAGTATAAATAATTTGTTTCCTTTTGATGATCTTGATGATTAATTCAATAGGTTAACTCTGGATAAATGGCTGAGCGGTTTAAAGCATTAGACTTGAAATCTAAAGTACTTCACGGTACCGTGGGTTCAAATCCCACTTTATCCTTTTTATTACTTATGAAAATCTATAAAAAATAACTATGTTGTTTTTGATTATATTATTACCTATACTTGGTTTTTTGAGTGGTAGTATATTTGGTCGAGTTTTAGGAAAAGGAGTTCCTTTTATAACAACTTTATTAACTTTTAGTTCTTGTTTACTTTCTATTACCTTACTAATAACTGTTATAAATTCAGGAAATGTATATATACTTACATTGACTGAGTGGATTGATTCTAGTGCTCTAAAAGTAAACTGGTCTTTTTGTTTTGATAGTTTAACGTGCGTAATGCTTGTTATTGTTACTTTTATATCTAGTTTAGTTCATCTATATTCGACTGAATATATGGAAAATGATCCTCATTTACCAAGATTCATGTCATACCTATCTCTTTTTACATTCTTTATGTTGATGCTTGTTACTTCCAATAACTTCTTACAAATGTTTGTGGGTTGGGAAGGAGTTGGTGTCTCTTCTTATCTTTTAATAAACTTTTGGTTTACTAGAATACAAGCCAATAAAGCTGCAATAAAAGCAATGCTTATTAATCGTGTTGGGGATTTTTTCCTTTTATTAGGAATGTTTACAATATATTTTGTTTTTAAAACATTAGACTATGATGTTCTTTTTAGTTTAATTCCTTTAGCATTAGATACTAATATTGAAATATTTAGTTTGTTTCAGTTTAATGCAATTGATTTAATATGCATTTTTTTATTCTTAGGTGCCATGGGTAAATCTGCTCAATTAGGTCTTCATACTTGGCTACCTGATGCTATGGAGGGTCCTACACCTGTTTCCGCATTAATTCATGCTGCAACTATGGTTACTGCGGGGGTTTTTTTAGTAATTCGTTGTTCATATATCTTTGAATATTCAAAAATAGGTCTTGCATTTATTACCATAATTGGAGCTATGACTGCTTTTTTTGCTGCGACAACTGGTTTATTTCAAAATGATATGAAAAGAGTTATTGCTTATTCAACTTGTAGTCAGTTAGGTTATATGGTCTTTGCTTGTGGACTTTCTAGTTATGAAGTAGGTATTTTTCATCTTTCTAACCACGCTTTTTTTAAAGCTTTACTTTTTTTAGGTGCTGGTTCTGTAATTCATGCAATGTCAGATGAGCAAGATATGCGTAAAATGGGTGGTTTAAAAAATCTTTTACCATTTACATATGCAATTATGTTAATAGGATCTCTAGCTTTAATAGGATTTCCTTTTTTAGCAGGATTTTATTCTAAAGATGTTATTCTAGAAGTCAGTGCTTCAACATATAGCACTGTTGGTCAATTTGCCTTTATTTTAGGTATTTTTGCTGCATTTTGTACGGCCTTTTATTCAACACGTCTTTTATTTTTAGTTTTTTTAAGTAATCCTAATGGGAATAAAAATATAACACAACATTCTCACGAGGGTTCTTGGAGAATGACACTACCTCTATTTCTTTTATCAATATTTAGTATAACTGTAGGTTATTTATCTAAAGATATGTTTATAGGATTTGGTACTAGTTTTTGGGGTACTTCTATTTTTATAAATCCAGTAAATTACACTATGACTGATATTGAATTTTTAAGTATAGGTTATAAATTATTACCTCTTTTTGTTACAATATTAGGTGTAGGTTTAGCTTATCAAATTTATATAGAAAATCTAAATACATATTATTTTTTTAAAACAACTGTGCCTACTGTAAAAAGTATTTTTTATTTTTTTAACAAAAAATGGTATTTTGATCGAATTTATAACGAGCGTCCTGTTCAATTTTTTTTACATAGTAGTTATTTTACTTTTTATCAAGGTATTGATAGAAATGCGCTTGAATATTTTGGGCCTTCTGGAATATCAGATTTAATTTTAAAATTTGTAAACTATATAAAAAATTTTCAAACAGGATTTATTATTCAATATTTATATTATTTTACTTGTTTTATTGTTTTATTAATATTATTAGGCTTTAAATTTTTTATTTTATCATTTATATTATTTTTATGTAGTATATTTGTGTTTGATTCATCCACAAATGATTTCAATTAGATTAAAAATTTTAATAATTTATAATCAATAATAAACATAGTTAAATACTATTGGTGAATATAGCTCAATTGGTGGAGTATCAGATTGTGGCTTTGATTGATGCGGGTTCGAGTCCCGTTGTTCACCTTTAAATAATGTTTTTCGTGAACTAAGCCCAGTTGGCGGAATTGGTAGACGCGACAGACTTAAAATTTGTTCCTCAAGTAGGGTGTTGGTTCGATTCCAATACTGGGCATAAAAATACACAATAAATTTAAATTTAATTTTTATTTATGACAACATATATAAATGTTTTCAGTTCTATCTTATCTAAAGCATCATGCGATGCTGCTGAACCTTGGCAGATTGGTGTTCAAGATCCAGCTACTCCAATCATGGAGGGTATGATTTTTTTTCACAATTATTTACTATTTTTTTTGACCATAATTGGAGTTTTTGTTTGTTGGCTTTTATCTTATGTTTTAATTAACTTTAATGAAAAAGCTAATCCTATATCTCAAAAATTTACTCACTCAAGTGATTTAGAAATTGCTTGGACAATCTTACCTGCTATTTTATTAATTTTTATTGCAATTCCTTCTTTTGCTCTTTTATATTCTTTAGATGAAGTTATTGATCCTTCTATTACTTTAAAAGTTATAGGGCATCAATGGTACTGGAGTTATGAATATTCAGATTATAGTACTATATATGGAGATACTGTAATGTTTGATTCATACATGGTTCCAACAAATGAATTAACTAGAGGTTCTTTTAGATTATTAGAAGTTGATAATAGAGTTATTTTACCAATAAACACTCATGTAAGAGTTTTAGTAACTGCTGCTGATGTTTTACATAGCTGGGCTGTTCCTTCATTTGGTATTAAGATAGATGCTTGCCCTGGAAGATTAAGTCAAGTTTCTCTTTTTTTAAAACGCGAAGGTGTATATTATGGACAATGTAGTGAAATTTGTGGTGTAAATCATGGTTTTATGCCTATAGTTGTTAGAGGTGTATCTTTTGATAGATTTACACGTTGGGTTGCTGAAAAACTAGAGGTATTAGCTGTGTTAGAACTGAGTAGTTCATTTATTGCTCTAAGTAATTCAATTATTCTTTAAATTGATTCTATTTTATTTAAAAAAACTAATAAATATAAAAACTGCCTATGCTTAAACAACGTTGGAATAAAGATCCTTTATTATCATTTATAGATTCACATATTATTGATTATCCTACTCCAATTAATTTAAATTATTTTTGGAGTTTTGGTTCTGCTGCAGGTATCTGTTTAGTTATTCAAATTTTAACAGGTATTTTTCTTGCAATGCATTATTGCCCTCATATTGATTTAGCTTTTAGTAGTGTTGAACACATAATGAGAGATGTAAACTATGGTTGGCTTATTAGATATACTCATGCAAATGGCGCTTCAATGTTTTTCATTGTAGTTTATTGCCATATTTTTAGAGGTTTATATTACGGTTCATATATGTATCCTCGTGGAAGATTATGGGCTAGTGGAGTTATTATCTTTTTATTAATGATGGCTACTGCTTTTATGGGTTATGTTTTACCTTGGGGACAAATGAGTTTTTGGGGTGCGACTGTAATTACAAATTTATTCTCTGCAGTTCCAATTGTAGGGAGTTCTATTGTTGAATGGTTATGGGGAGGCTTCTCTGTAGGAAATGCCACTTTAAATAGATTTTTTAGCTTACATTATTTAATGCCTTTTGTTATTGTAGGTCTTGTTATTGTTCATTTAGCATTATTACATAAGGAAGGTTCTAATAATCCATTAGGAATTAATACTAATGTAGATACAATTTCTTTTTATCCATATTTTTATGTAAAAGATTTATTTGCTTTTTTTATTTTTACATTTATGTTTGCTTTTTTCGTTTTTTTTTATCCAAACGTTTTAGGGCATAGTGATAATTATATACCAGCAAATCCATTATCTACGCCTGCACATATTGTTCCTGAATGGTATTTTTTACCTTTTTATGCGATTTTAAGATCTATTCCAGATAAATTAGGGGGGGTTGTTGCTATGATAAGTGCAATTTTAGTTCTATTACTACTTCCAATTATAAATACTTCTGAAATTCGAAGTTCAAAATTTCGTCCGGTATTTGGTGTTGCCTATTGGTTTCTTGTTGCTGATTTCGTTATTTTAGGTTGGATTGGTCAAAAACCTGTAGAAAGTCCGTTTATTGAAATAGGTTTAGGTGCTACTATATTCTATTTTGTATTCTTATTAGTTTTTATCCCTTTAATTGGAATTATAGAGTCAGAAATGGTTCATTATGACAGTGGAGACATTGTCAGAGATAGAACAAAAACTTTACCTGGTTTATCATACGAAGAGCGTAGAGTTACTATTACTTTAGAACATATACTAGCTGATCAAGGATATGTTTCAAAGGCACCTATGGGAGAATCGAGTCTATATAAAAACTTAAAGTATTTAAAATCTAAAGTTTAATATAGTTTCTTCGGTGAAATGAAATCAGTATGGTTGAGGTCAAAGTCAACAGTAATGATTTCGTTGCTCCCAGAAGTTATTCGATACTAGAAGCTTGTAAGTATCTTGGTATTCAAGTCCCTCGCTTTTGTTACCATGAGATTCTATCTGTATCGGGTAATTGTAGAATGTGTCTCGTTGAAATTGAAGGTATGGAAAAGCCTTTAGCATCTTGTGTTGCTGAAATTGATGAGGGTATGACTGTTTGGACTGAGACACCATTTGTTAAAAAAGCAAGAGAGAATGTTATTGAAACTTTATTACTAAATCACCCATTAGATTGCCCTATTTGTGATCAAGCTGGAGAATGTGATTTACAAGATCAAACTAAAGTATATGGTAATACCCATAGCAGATACTTTTTTCCTAAAACCACATCGGAAGATAAATATTGTGGTCCATTAATTAAAACAATTATGACACGTTGTATTACTTGTACTCGGTGTGTACGTTTCGCAACTGAAGTTGCTGGTATTGAATTTTTTGGTACCTTAAATCGCGGAGGTTCTACTGAAATTGGATCTTATTTAGGTAAGATGTTTGAGTCTGAAATATCAGGTAATGTTATTGACTTATGTCCAGTTGGAGCTATAACTGCAAAGCCTTATGCTTTTAAAATTCGTCCTTGGGAACTAAGATTTACAGAAAGTATTGATATTACTGATTCTTTAGGTTCAAATGTTTATGTTAATTATAAAGAAACTGAAATTTTTAGAGTAATCCCTAAATCAAATAATAATATAAATGGTAGCCTGATTTCTGACAGAGCACGTTTTAGTTATGATGCTAATATGCAAAATCGACTAAATTATAAATATCAGTATTCTGAAGAAGAAGATGTATTTAATGAGCTTTCTTGGATTAACTTTTTCTCAGGTATTAACGCTTACATTTCTTCAAAAAATAAAATTTATTTTGTTTTAGATGAAAAATGTGACCTGGAAACAGCTTTATATTTAAAAAGAATATCAAATAAATTTCCTGAAAAAGTTCATGTTTCAGCTTCTTATAAATCTTCTTTCATCAAAAATTTTTATATTAGCTGGAATAAATATTCATTTAAAAAATTAAATTCTGGTAGCGACCTTTATATTCTATTTGGTTCAAATTTAAGATTAGAAAGCGCTATTTTAAATGCTAGAGTAAGATTTAATTATAAAAATTTTTTAATGAATGTTAACTCAATGGGTTTACATTTTGATGAAAATGTTCCAACATCTTTTGTTAATTTAAACATTTCTAAAATATTAGAAGTAATAGAAGGTAAATCATACTTTTTGTCAAAACTTTTAAGTCGCTCAAAAACTCCTACTATTTTTATTGGTGAAAATTTTTCTAATAGAGTTGATAATATTTCAACCTTTATTTCAAAATTAACATCTATTTTCTCTAATTTAAATATTTTTCAAATATCTTCTTCACCAAATTCTGAAGGATTAGCTTTTCTAAATTTACATGAGCGATCATCTAAATCTGTAAAGAATACTGTTGCTATTAATTTAGATGATAATATAGTTAATAGACGACTTTATTTAAATAACAATGAAAACCTTATGTGGTTTAGTTCACATGGGTCGTTTCTTTCTACAAAATTTAAATATATTTTACCAATTTTAACACCTTTTGAAAACGAACAAATTTATATTAATTTCGAAGGGCGTCCTCAAATGACTCAACAAGTAGCTGATAGCTCTAATGAAATGGAAGCTGTATCTATTTTAATTTTAGCACTTTTTAATATAGATTTAAAAGAAGTGAAAACAACTATTTCTGATAAAAACTCTCCTTTTAGCTTTATTGCAGAAATACTGAAGTATCCATTTAAATTTAATTTTAAAACCGCTAAATTTAATTTAACTCGTTTTACTGCTTTAGTTTCAAATACTAATTGTTTAATTAGTACTTATCCTATTAAACAGCAAAATAAAGATTTCTATAGTATTGATACATTTACTAGAAACTCTCTGACTATGCAAAAATGTTCACTAGAAAAGTTTAGAAATCATAGTAATTTTTCAGTTTAATAACTAACTATAAGAAACAAAGATTAAGATTTAGTTTGACAAAATAGCATAATTGGTAATGCATGAGATTGCAAATCTTATAATATGGGTTCAATTCCCATTTTTGTCTGTATTAGGAGGAGTGACTGAGTGGTTAAAGTGATAGACTGTAAATCTATTGAATATTTCATCGTAGGTTCGATTCCTACTTCCTCCATAAAAATACACAATAAATTTAAATTTAATTTTTATTTATGATAAAATATATAATGTGGTTGATTAAACCCATTTTAATTTTAATCTTTAACTTATCACTACCAACCGCTCTTACTCAGTGTGATATGGCAAATGAGGAGAGTGGTTCTAATGAGGAAGGTTATCCCAAAAATTTTGTATGTAAACCAGAAGGAGTATTCCTTTTTGGTTTTAGCATACTAACTTTTTTTTCAGTATCATACTTTTTTCCTGGATTTTTTGTTGCCTCATCTTTGATACCATTTATGGCAAATAGTACTGATATCTTGGTAATACTAGATGAGTGCAAAACCCTACCATTTCAAGCTACAAATGTGCAACTCGCTTCAGGCGAAAAAATTTCAATTAACAGGTTACTTGAATGTCAGGAGTTAATAAAAATACACAAATCAACCGTTTTGCTTTACGTCTGTACATTTGGAAATAATTTCGTTGGTACTGTTATTTTATTTCTTGATTATAGCAGTTGGCCCTCGTGTTTATCCTTGAGGTTTGATGAAAATGTTCTAAAGTTTTTAGTAGATTATTTAGGGTTGGCTGATATAGAAAATGCTGATACATATATACCTACAAAGATTCCGAGTAGAATTCTGGCACAATGTAGCCATGAACTTTTTGTGGATATCCTAAAACATCACAAAGTTTGTAAAGCCACTCTTACAAGCTTTCAGCAATATAAAAACAACCCAATATTAAAAATGACGGATGTAGAAAGTCCAAAAGATGATAATGATTTATTACTAACAATGTTAAAAAATTATTTTATATTATATTCTTAAAATAATTTTGGATTTTTTAGTTATTAAAATATAATTTCTATATATATAAAAGATAACTGTGAACGCTTAAAAAATGGATATACTTAAACAAAAACTGTAGGCTCGTTAGTAAAAGCATATTTCATCGCAAATCATTTTCGATATGTTCAATTTTAAAGGAATAAATATTTAATTTATTCCCGTGAGTTTTATAGTGAGCGCGAGCTTACATTATCACAAATGAAAACTCACGTTTTTGGTTATTAAAATAATATTTCCTATATAGTTAACGATAACTGAAAGCACTCCGTACTTTTTAGATACATAAACAAAAAAATAGATTCGTTTGCGAAAGCATATTTAATGGCGGATGAGTTTCGATATGTAAAATTTTAAACATTTGAAGTTATTCAAATGGGTATAGTGGATTAACATCTACATTTACCCCCGGGGTTTTCCCGGGTTACTTATGTAAATTAGAAAGAACATAGCTATATACAATACATTTTGTGTATTTTAGTTTTATTATAAAAAAATAGAATGGTCTAACCGGATTTGAACCATAAACCTCCATCACTAATATGGATTTTTTAGACCTTAATTAAAAACAATTAAAAAAATTAG
>JACCDW010325492.1_pt1 | contig 32308 bp, 30 predicted proteins | sample 7449781 | NCBI WGS metagenome assembly JACCDW01 (sample SAMN15323449, study PRJNA562643) | freshwater metagenome | isolation source: river surface water | place: USA:Blue River Watershed | collected 2017-08-18
AGGATGGTTCCGGCATTGGCCACCAGGAGCGTCACCACCAACCAGTTAAGGAGTTTGTTTTTTATGGCATTGTTCATGTTCAGTATGGTTTAATAGATTGTTCCGATGGATTGGTTGTAATCAGAGGCAAAACGCTGGATGGAATAGGCGCTTTCTTGCTTGTCTTTGTGCTGTGTAGACTGAAAAAGAAGGATTCCATTCAGTACCAACAAAATGGAAAGTGCTGGAATTGCGAGTGAAGGCCTTAGCCTAAAACTCCATACCTCACCTGCATTTTTTGCTTCCATCCTGGCCCTCAGCCTCGTATAAAAAAAATGATCCGTTCCCACCGCTTGCATTTCGTCCAATACCTGAAGATGGTCTTCCAGCAAACTATTTGCACTCCTGTTCATCGCAATATTTTTATTGTTTGTAGTATTTTTCAAGATTCTTTTTTAGGTTCTCTTTGGCCCTGCTCAACAAGGATTCAATCGCCTTGACCCCAAGCCCCATGATCTCAGTCACCTCATCGTGTTTCATTCCTTGCACCCTGATCAGTGTAAAGGCCAGCTTTTGGTTTTCTGGCAACTGATCAATCGCCTTGAACAGGGCAGTAGCCTTTTCCTTGTTCTCTGCCACAATCCCGGGATTCAACAAGGCAATGTCTACACTTCGTTTCTCTTCAGGCATCCACCAGGGAAGGATAGACTGGATCCTTAGCCTCGTTTTCCTTTTCCGCAGTTTTTCCAAAGCCTTTCGGATGGCGATTTTATGCACCCAGGTTGAAAGACTGGATTCCCCCTTGAACCCACCAATCGACTCGTACACCTGAATGAAGGTCTCCTGAAGGGCGTCATCGGCATCATCAGGGTCTTGCAGGATGTTCAAGACAGTATAGTGAATCCGGCTACTGAGTGTGTCCACCAGCCACCGGAATGCAGGTTCATCCCCCTGCCTCAAACGCCCTATGAGCTCCAGTTCATTCAAATTGTACTCGAAATAGATGTATGAAAGGTCCTAATCCTTCGGGGCAAAACAAAAAAAGGGGGCAATCTTTTGATAGTTCTAACAAATGATTAAACAACTCCTGCAATGTGGTCAACAAATTCAAACATTTGTTTAGAGGTTTATTTCGATTTATTTCGCGATCAACTTCGTTATCTTTGCCCCCTATGAAATTTTATAACATTTTTATCAAATATCGCCTCCAGTTGGGCATTGTGTCCCTGGCACTGGCCATCTTTGTCAATTTCAATTCAGGATTCTGGCCCTCTTTGGCATTGTATATCATCGCAGTACTTTGCATTTTCACCCATTTTTTTATTGGTCCCTTGAGGCTGATTCAGGAATACCTGGAAGGGGGTGACTTTGAAGGAGCTGAAAAAATCCTCAACGGCATCAAATACCCAGGACTACTCTACAAGCCCATCCGCGCGGTATATTTTACCCTGAAAGGGAATATTGCCATGTCCAAGCAAGACTTTGATTCGGCTGAACTGCACATGAAAAAAAGTCTTGACCTGGGTCTTCCCATGAAAGAGGCAGAGGGCGCCAATAAACTCCAGTTGGGCATGATGGCCATGCAAAGGGGCAACATGAAAGAAGGCGAAAGCCTGATCCGTTCAGCTATTCGTTTGGGCATTCCTGATAAAGAAAGCTCAGCACTGGCCTACCTGCAAATGTGCCAGATCATGATGCAAAAGCGTGAATTCCGCTCTGCCAAGGATTTCTTCAAAAAAGCAAAAGCACAGAAGCCTACAACAGATCAGGTTGTTGACCAGATCAAGCAGATTGAGAAGTACATCTCAAGAATGCCAGGGTAAAGGTTGAACTACTTCGCCGGAAACAACTCCTCCACTTTCTTCTTCCTGAAAGCGAAAATCCCTTCTAGCTGCTTTTTGATAAACAGTGCAACGGCAATATCTCCTAAAAATCCGAGCGGTGCCTTGTAATGGATCAGGTCGGTCATCATCACACCACCTTCCACTTCCTCAAAATGATGCTGGTGGTGCCACATTGCATAAGGACCGAAGCGTTGCTCGTCTACAAAAAACTTCTTGGGCACAACATGGGTAATCTCAGTCATCCAAAACATCGGGATGCCCAATACAGGCCTAACATTATAGGTCATCACTTGTCCGGGATACATTTCATCGCCATAGAGCTCATTGGTGAACTTCAGGTTCAAATATTCGGGTGTCATCACCGCCAAATTCTTGGGATGGGAAAAAAAATCCCATGCAGCGTCAAGTGAAATTGGGATGAACTGTGTTTTTTTGAGAGAATAGACTGACATTGTTGAGGGGTTAAGGCATTAAAAATTACAGGGATAAACCATAAACGGATTCTAAAATTCTTAACAAACAAATAGATGATGTTGTTGTAACTTAACCAACTTAAAATTCCTCAAAATCCCCAATGACCCCGCAACTCTCAACCTACCAAAACGAATACACCAAACTCAATGCTGCTCAAAAAGAGGCGGTCGACACCATTGAAGGGCCAGTCATGGTGATTGCGGGTCCCGGGACAGGAAAGACCCAGATTCTGGCCATCCGGATTGGGAAAATCCTGATAGAAACGGATACGCTTCCACAAAACATCCTCTGCATGACCTATACCGACTCCGGTGCAGTGGCCATGAGAAAGCGCTTGTTGAAAATGATTGGCCCAGATGCTTACAAGGTCAATATCCATACCTATCATTCCTTCTGCAACCAGGTCATCCAGGACAACCTGGCTTATTTTGAAAAAAACAGCTTGGAGCCTATCTCCGATCTGGAATCGATTGCCCTGCTGCGAGAACTGATTGACCAGTTTCCCAAAAACCATCCGCTGAAACGTTACCGCAGTGACGTCTATTTTGAAACCAAGAACCTTCGCCAGCTCTTCAGCAGCATGAAACGGGAAGGCTGGAGCACAGACCTGATCCTGGAAGCCATCAACCAATACCTCAACGACCTTCCCACAAGAGAGGAATACATATACAAAAGAAAAACGGGTCAGTTCAATGCCGGCGACCTAAAAATGGAGATTCTCAATGCCGAAAAGGACAGGATGGCCAAGCTGGAAGCTGCTGTCAAGGAATTTGAGAAATTCCAAAAAATGATGCAGGACCACAAACGGTATGATTTTGATGACATGATCAATTGGGTCATTGATGTATTCAAAAACAACCGCCAGATCCTTGCCCAGTACCAGGAACAGTACCAGTATGTGCTGGTGGATGAATACCAGGATACCAGCGGAACCCAGAACACCCTGGTTGAAATGCTCATCAGCTACTGGGAGGAGCCCAACATTTTTGTGGTGGGGGATGACGATCAGTCGATCTTTCGCTTTCAGGGAGCCAATGTGGAGAACATGCTGGTTTTCATGAAGAAGTTCCAAAACATCAAGACCATCCTATTGACGGAAAATTACCGTTCAATACAGCCCATATTGGACATTTCCAAAACCCTGATCGATAAAAACAATGAGCGACTGATCAGCCATGTGCAAGGCCTGAGCAAGACCCTTGTGACTGGAAAAGACAGCCTCAAAAATAGTACAACACAGCCCATCATCAAGGCCTGGAGAAATGCAAGGGAAGAAATGATTGGCATCACCAATGAAATTGAAAGCCTTGTCCACAGTGGCATTGAACCAAAAAAAATTGCCGTCATTTACAAGGAAAACAAATACGGAGAGGAGTTGGCAGAGTTCCTGAAATGCAGGAGCATCCTGTTTTACAGCAAGCGAAACATCAATCTTTTGGACCTTCCGCTGATCAAAAAAATCATCCGGTTGTTCGAATACCTGGATGCAGAGATGGATACGGCCTTCAGTGGAGACCAGATGCTTTTTGAAATCCTGCACTATGACTGGTTTGGCGTCCGCCCGCTGGAAATTGCCAAGCTAAGCATTGAGAATACCCAGCGTCTGTACAAAAAAGAGGTTTCAGGATTCAGGAACATCATCGATATCAAGATGAATTCCATTGCAGGAAGCCTGTTTGAGAAAACGATTTCTGACGAGCTGGCCAGCACAGGAAAATTCATTGAGCAACTGATCGGCATGATCAACAACATCACCCTCCAGCAACTGCTGGAAAGGGTCATTCGCGATTCGGGCATGCTCGGTGTGATCATGAAATCTACAGACAACCACTGGCAGATGCAGGTACTGACCGCCTTCTTCGATTTCCTTAAAAATGAAACGAAAAAAGACCCTTCACTGAACCTGAACAAATTTGTGAAGGTGATCCAGATGATGCGCAAGGAAGAAATTGACCTGCCCATTGTTCAGGTTGGGGGCAATGAAAAAGGCGTGAACCTCCTGACGGCCCATGGGTCCAAGGGGCTTGAGTTTGAATACGTGTTTTTTGCAGGATGCAATGCCTCCTTCTGGGAGAAGAAAAGAGCCAACAACAAAGGTTATAAGCTTCCGGACACCCTTTTCCAATCGCATGCCAACTCAACTTCCGATGAGGAACTGAGAAGGCTTTTCTATGTGGCCATCACCAGGGCTGAGCAATACCTTACCATTTCATATGCCAAACAGAAAGACGATGGCAAAGACCTTGAGGTCAGCATGTTTTTGGAAGAAATCAAGGCAGTTCATGCACTTCCCGAAGAGCATCCGGTGCCAGAGGAATCCGTCATCACCTCATTCAATTTGGTGAGACTGCTTTCCGCGCAATCGCCCATCATTGATAAAATGGATACGGACATCATCGACAAGGCTTTGGATAAATTTGCCATGAATGTAACCGCCCTGAACAATTACCTTAACTGTCCGCTTCAATTCTATTATAACAACCTGATCCGCATCCCATCACCCAAAAACGAAACCCTTGAGTTTGGCTCTGGTGTTCACTTTGCGCTGGAATCCTTCTTCAATAAAATGAAAGAAGACCCCAACAACCAATTCCCTCCCAAACAGGTATTGATTGATGATTTTGTGCTTTACCTCTATCGCCACAGGGAGAGTTTTACCAAAGAAGAATTTGAACGAAGGATGGAATATGGCCGTGAAATCCTGGACAAATACCACGACAAAAAAATCAATTCCTTCAACAAGATCGTGGCGGTTGAACGCAACATCAGGAATGTGATGGTGGATGGTGTTCCGCTCAAGGGAAAAATCGACAAAATGGAATTTGATGGCCACAAGGTCAATGTGGTGGACTATAAGACCGGAAATCCCGACAACGCAAAAGCTAAGCTCAAAAACCCGCAGGCCGATCCTCCTTATGGCGGTGATTACTGGCGCCAAGCAGTTTTTTACAAGCTGCTGATTGACAACAATGAGCAGGGGAAATACCAGGTCATGAGCACAGAGTTTGACTTTGTTGAACCCAATGCCAAAAAGGAGATCAGCTCTACCCTGGTGCCCATCACAAAGGACGATACCGATGCGGTAAGGGAGCAGATTAAATTTGTATGGGAGAAAATCCAGGCCAGGGATTTCTATACCGGTTGCGGAAAAGAGGATTGCCACTGGTGTAATTTTGTCAAAACCAATAAACTGCAGGTGGGCTTCTTTGAAGAAGAGCAGGAGGTCCTTTTTGATTAACTTTGCAGCAGAACATGAAATTCATTTATTGCATCCTCATTGCTGTAGTCATTTCATCCTGCGGACAACAGGTTCCGCCAACAGGTGGACCCAGGGATTCTATCCCGCCAAAACTGGTTGCCGCCTTGCCAGAATATGGTGCAAAAAACTTCAAGGGCAACAAGATTACCCTGGTTTTTGATGAGTACATCACACTTGAAAATCCTTACGAAAAACTGACCTACTCTCCTGTTCCCAAAGTCAATCCCAATGCGGAAGGAAAACTCAAGACCATCACCATCAAACTGAAAGATACCCTGGAGGAAAACACCACTTACAGGATTGATTTTGGTGAAGCCATCAAGGACATCAACGAAAACAATATCCTCAAGGATTTCTCTTACAGTTTTTCTACAGGGCCTTACCTTGATTCTGCTTTTTTCACAGGGAAAGTCATCATCGCTGCCACTGGAAAAGTAGACAGCACCTTGATTGCAGTGCTGCACCGCAGCATGGATGATTCAGCAGTTGCCAAGGAAAAGCCCCGTTATTATACACGCCTTAAAGGAGATGGAAGCTTTCTTTTCAGTAATCTTCGCCCTGGCCTGTACAACCTTTTTGCCATCAAGGATGCAGACGGTGGCAAAAAATATGATCAATCCAGCGAGCTCATCGCCTTCCTGAACAGCCCCATCAACATTGGCAAGGATACTTCCACAGTGATGTATGCTTTTGAAGAAGAACAGGAAGTAAAGCCTGCTCCAAAATCAACCGTAAAACCTGGTGCCACCAATAAAAAAGGTGAAGACAAAAGATTGAAATTCAGCAACAACCTTGATGGTGGAAGGCAGGACCTGCTCTCAAACTTTGTCCTCAGCACAGAGCATCCCCTGAAAAAACTGGATTCAACCAAAATACGTTTCACAGACAAGGATTTCAAAGCCATCACCAGTTTCAAACTGGAAAAAGACAGCACAGATAAACAACTGATCCTCCAATACCCCTGGACAGAAAACACAGCGTACAACCTGATCCTTGAAAAGGATTTTGTCTCAGACACCATGGACAACAAATTCATGAAAACTGACACCATCGGCTTTACTTCAAAAAAAGAATCGGATTACGGTAGCATAGATATCAAGATTACCAATATTGACATCAACCTGCATCCTATCTTGCTGCTCATGAAAGACAACAAGGTCTTTCTTCAGCAACAGGCCAAACAGGAACGATACAAGATCAAATTGTTCAACCCGGGTGAGTACCAGATCAGCATCCTTTTTGATGTCAACAACAACGGCAGGTGGGATACTGGCAATTACTGGAAAAAACTGCAGCCAGAAAAAGTGGTGGCCAGAAAACAAACCCTGCAAATCAGGGCCAATTGGGACAATGAATTGAGAATCGATCTCAAAGACATTCAGTAAATTTACAGATGCATTTATCCTCCAACCTTCTTGAAGCAGCTGTCAAAGAATTCTCCCGCCTGCCAGGGATCGGAAAAAAAACTGCACTAAGGCTGGTGCTTCACTTACTGAAACAGGAGGAAGCCGAAGTGGCGCAATTCAGCGAAACCATCGACCGGATGAGAAAAGAAATCAAGTTCTGCAAGACCTGTTTCAATATCTCTGACCTTGATCAATGCACCATTTGCAGCAATGCAGGCAGAAAAAAAGAGGTGATCTGTGTGGTGGAAAACATCAGGGATGTGATTGCCATTGAATCCACAGAGCAATACAATGGCGTCTACCATGTGTTGGGCGGCGTAATCTCGCCACTGGATGGCATCGGCCCTGATCAACTCACCATTTCCGCACTGGCTGAAAGAATTCCAAGGGAAAACACAAAGGAACTTGTTTTTGCGTTGAGCCCCACCATTCAGGGCGATACCACCATCTATTATATCCGCAAAAAGCTCAACAATTCCGAACTCCGCTTCACTACCATCGCCCGTGGCATTGCCTTTGGCGGTGAGCTCGAATTTGCAGATGAAATGACACTGGCCAAAAGCATCCGCAACAGGCTGCCTGTAGACAGCTATATCCAATAAAAAGCTTGCCCACATAGACTTTGAACCCTTATTGGTTTTAACTACCTTTGCGCTTCTATACCAAGCATGAAAGATATTTCCATACTACTCAAAGAAAGGATCCTGGTCATCGATGGTGCCATGGGAACCATGATCCAAAGGCACAAGCTCAACGAAGCAGATTACAGGGGTTCAAGATTTGCCGACTGGCCTTCCGACCTTAAAGGCAACAATGACCTGCTCAGCATCACCCAACCGGAGATCATCAAGAACATCCACCTTCAGTACCTGGAGGCCGGTGCAGACATCATTGAAACCAATACCTTCAATGCCCAGGCGGTGTCAATGGCCGACTACAACATGAGCGAACTGTCATATGAAATCAACCTGGCAGCCGCCCAATGTGCAAGAAATGCCGTCAATGAATACAGGGCCAACCACCCTGAAAGCAAGGATGCTGGCGGCCCCTTTGTGGCTGGTGCCATTGGCCCCATGAACAAAACCCTGTCCCTCTCTCCGGATGTAAACAACCCAGGTTTCAGGAGCATCAGTTTTGATGAAGTGGCTGAAGCCTATTACGAACAAGTGAAAGCCCTGGTAGAAGGCGGTGTTGACCTGTTGCTGATTGAAACCATTTTTGATACCCTGAATGCCAAGGCCGCCATTTATGCGACCAAGAAATTCTTCAGAGACCATAACCTTCAGGAGCTTCCCTTGATGATCAGCGGAACCATCACAGATGCTTCCGGCAGAACGCTCAGCGGTCAGACACTGGAAGCTTTCTATACCAGCATTGCACACGCCAACCCATTGAGTGTTGGCCTGAACTGTGCATTGGGCGCCAACCAGATGCGTTCACACATCGAAGAGCTTTCACAGATTGCCGCTTGCTATACTTCAGCCTATCCCAACGCAGGGCTTCCCAATGCCATGGGTGAGTACGACGAGGAACCAGCCCAAACAGCGCATTTCATTGAGGAATGGGCGGAGAAAGGATTTGTCAACATCGTTGGTGGATGCTGCGGCACAACCCCAGACCATATCAAACATATTGCCGATCATGTGAGAAGGATAGCACCAAGGGAGTTGCCGGTTATAGAAACTGAGGGATGAGGGATAAGGGATGAGGGATAAGGGATGAGAGGGTTTAAATCAAACTAAATTCAAATGGGAGAAAAAGTACATATCAAGCCTTACATGCGTCTGTCTGGATTGGAGCCTTTGGTGATCCGACCGGAGACAAATTTTGTGAATGTAGGCGAAAGGACCAATGTTACCGGCTCTAAGAAATTTGCCAGGTTGATCAGGGAAGAGAAATACGAGGAGGCCCTCAGCATTGCGAGGCAGCAGGTGGAGAGCGGAGCCCAGGTGCTGGACGTGAACATGGACGATGCCTTGCTGGATGGCGAAAAGGAAATGGTCACCTTTCTGAACCTGTTGCAAAGCGAGCCAGACATTGCCAGGATTCCGATCATGATTGACTCTTCTAAGTTTTCAATCATTGAAGCCGGACTCAAATGTATACAGGGTAAATGCGTGGTCAACTCCATCTCCCTCAAAGAAGGCGAAGAAAAATTCATTCAACAGGCCATCATTTGCAGAAGTTTTGGCGCAGCGGTCATCGTGATGGCTTTTGATGAACATGGACAGGCCGATACATTAGAAAAAAGAATCAAGATTGGCGAGCGCGCTTATGAGATACTCACTCAAAAAGTAGGATTCCCCGCATCCGACATCATCTTCGATCTCAATGTTTTTGCAGTGGCCACAGGCTTGGAAGAACACAACAACTATGGTGTCGATTTTATTGAGGCAACTCGGGTGTTGAAACAAAAATATCCGCTGGTAAAAATATCCGGCGGTGTCAGCAATCTTTCGTTTTCTTTCCGTGGCAACGACCATGTTCGCGAAGCCATGCACTCCGTGTTCCTGTTTCATGCCATCAAGGCTGGAATGGACATGGGTATTGTCAATGCAGGCCAGCTGGTGATTTATGACGAGATTGACCCTGTACTCAGGAACCTCTGTGAAGATGTTATCCTCAACAGGAACAATGATGAGAACCAGGCAACAGAGAAACTGATCCAGTTTGCTGAAACCGTAAAGGCCAAGGGCAAAGTGCAAGAAAGAGACGAGGCTTGGCGCAATACTTCCGTTGAAGAACGACTGAAACATGCGCTGATCAATGGTATTACTGAATACATTGATGCGGATACTGAAGAAGCAAGACAACAATATCCCCGCCCTTTGGATGTAATTGAAGGACCTTTGATGGATGGCATGAACATTGTGGGAGACCTGTTTGGTGTTGGAAAAATGTTCCTGCCCCAGGTGGTCAAAAGTGCCCGTGTCATGAAAAAAAGTGTGGCCGTTCTTACGCCATATATTGAGGCAGCCAAGCAAGAGGCTTCTGCCGCTGGCAAGATTTTATTGGCGACGGTGAAAGGTGATGTGCACGATATTGGAAAAAACATTGTGGGTGTTGTACTCGGTTGCAATGGATACGATATCGTTGACCTTGGTGTGATGGTTGGAGCCGACAAGATCCTTGATGAGGCCATCAAGCACAATGCAGACATCATCGGATTGAGCGGATTGATCACGCCCTCACTGGATGAAATGGTGCATGTGGCATCAGAGATGAAACGCCGTGGAATGAAACAGCCCCTGCTGATTGGTGGAGCCACAACATCCCGCATGCACACTGCCCTCAAGATTGCCCAACAGTATGATGGCGGTGTCGTGCATGTACTGGATGCATCAAGAAGTGTCTCTGTTGCCGGATCACTGCTCAACCAAAATAAAAAAGATTTTCTTGGCGCAATCGATGTGGAATACGACAAACTGCGCATTGAATTTGCCAACAAGAAGAACAGCAAGGAAATGCTGACCTATGAGGAAGCAGTACAGCGGAAGTTCAGCATCAACTGGGCTGAATCCACCTTCACAACACCAAGTTTTACCGGTAAAAAAGAAATCGAGGGCATCAGCATTGAAACCCTGATTCCCTATATCGACTGGACGCCTTTCTTCATTGCATGGGAAATGCATGGAAAATTCCCTGCAATCCTCAAGGATGAGATCATTGGAAAAGAAGCATCAAAATTATACGATGATGCAAATGCCCTGTTGCAAGAGATTGTGGCAGGCAAATGGCTCGAACCAAAGGCCGTCATTGGTTTCTGGCCAGCCAACAGCAATGACCGTGACAGCGTTACCTTGCTCAATGTTGAAACCCATGAAGAAGTGGAATTGCAATTCCTTCGCCAGCAAATGAAAAAAGCTGCGGACCAACCGAATCTTTCATTGGCCGATTTTATTGCCCCCTCATCAACTTCTACCCAAGACCATCTTGGCGCCTTTGCCGTCACCATCAAAGGAATTGAAGCGCATATCAATCGCTTTGAAGCAGAACACGATGATTATAGCAAGATCATGCTCCAGGCCTTGGCAGACAGGCTTGCAGAGGCCCTTGCTGAATACGTCCACATGAAAGTGAGAACCGAATACTGGGGCTATGCCAAAGATGAACTGCTGTCCAATGATGACATGATCAAGGAAGTGTACACAGGCATCAGGCCTGCACCCGGTTATCCTGCCTGCCCTGATCATACCGAGAAGAACAAGCTGTTTCAATTGCTTGATGCTACACAACAAATTGGCATCAGCCTAACCGAGTCTTTGGCCATGTATCCTGCTTCTTCCGTTTGCGGTTGGTATTTTGCTCACCCAGCATCCAAATATTTTGGTGTAGGTAAAATCACCAAAGACCAATTGCATGACTATGCAGAAAGAAAGGGAATGGATATTGCAGACGCTGAAAAATGGTTGAGGCCGAGCCTGGACGCTTAAGAGAACAATAAAAAATCATCCATGCGAATCATCTCCTACAATGTCAATGGGATAAGAGCTGCCATCAAAAAAGGTTTTATTGAATGGCTGAAAACTGATCCTGCAGACATCATTTGCCTACAGGAGACTAAGGCAACCAAGGAAGATGTTGATGTGAAAGAAATCAATGACCTGGGTTATCAAGACTATTGGTTCAGCGCCAGCAGCAAAAAGGGATACAGTGGTGTAGCGGTGTTTACAAAAATAAAGCCAGACAGAGTGGTCACTGGGAATGGCCACGCACAGAGCGATGATGAAGGCCGTGTGATTCAACTGCATTTTGGAAAACTGCTCTTGATCAATGCCTATTTCCCATCAGGCACTTCCGGTGATGAAAGGCAATCCTTCAAGATGGAATGGTTGAACGAGATGCTGCCCTACCTGAACAAAACAAAGAAAAAATTTGAAGGCGTCATCCTTTGCGGTGATTACAATATTGCACACAACCCCATCGACATCCACGATCCCAAGGGCAATAAAAATACCACAGGATTTTTGCCAGAAGAAAGGGCCTGGATGGACGATCTTTTTGCCTCAGGATGGGTGGACAGCTTCAGGAAAATTCATCCGGAACCACACAGGTATTCCTGGTGGAGCCAGCGATTTCCCAGTGTAAGACTCAACAACAAAGGATGGCGAATTGATTACATCAACGTTACAGAAAGCCTTGCTGCGCGGATAGTTGATGCAGAGATTTATCCGGATGTGAAACACAGTGATCATTGCCCGGTGTACCTTGAACTCTCAAACAAATAGCATGCTGGTCTACAACATTACCTATGCCGTTTCCCATGAAATTCATGAAGAGTGGATGGATTGGATGAAAGGGATACATATCCCGAAAATCATGTCCACAGGGCTTTTCAGCAGTTTCAAGGTATTGCGTTTGCTGGAAGTTGATGAACAGGAAGGCCTGACTTATGCAGTTCAGTTTCATGCCGAAACAGAAGAGCATTACCGCAGGTACATTGCCGAACATGCACCTGCATTGCGTTTGGCCGCAACCCGACAATGGGGAGACCAGGTATTGGGTTTTCGCACTTTAATGGCAATTGTGCAATAAGTGTGGAAAAATAGATTATCTTTACAGCCCAAAATGCAGGTCAGTAGTGGCTTTTAGCGGAAATAAGTGAAGAAAAAAAATTTTGTTAGAATCAAAAAGCCTATAAATTTGTCAGTATACAAATCAATTAAAAATTTACGTCTATGAACAAAGCTGAATTGATCGCCAAGCTCGCTGATGATGCTGGTATCACCAAAACTCAGGCTAACGCTACACTTGATTCATTTGTTAGCGCTGTAACCAAAACCCTCAAAGGTGGTGGCAAAGTTACACTGGTAGGTTTCGGTACTTTCTCTGTAACCAAAAGGGCTGCACGCAATGGTCGTAACCCACAGACTGGTGCTGTGATCAAGATCAAGGCAAAGAAAGTTGCCAAGTTCAAAGCTGGTAAAGAGCTTTCTGCAAAGATCTAACCGCTTAAAAAAAATTAAAAAAGCAAGACGCTTGCGTGTCTTGCTTTTTTTTTCACTTTAAAATTTCAAAAACAAATACAATGGGAAGAGGCGACAAAAAAACAAGGAAAGGAAAAACATTCAAAGGTTCTTTCGGAAAGTCAAGACCAGCCAAAGCAGGTAAGAAAGCTGCTCCTCGCAAGGCTTAATTCGTTATCCGATATCAGTTGTGGGTTGTGGTTTTATCATGCACAGTTCATCAACTGATAACTGACAACTGATCTTATCAGGGAGCCAATCGTTCAATTGTCCAGGCTCCATCCTGATTGCTGTATTTTATTCTATCGTGCAGCCTGTTGCTGCGGCCCTGCCAAAACTCAATGGTATCTGCTACAACCCTGTATCCACCCCAATGCAATGGACGGGGAACTTCACCTGAAGCATAACGCTCAAGCAATGTTGCTGCATTTTTATCAAGGATTTCCCGGCCTTCAATGACCTTGCTTTGCGGAGAGGCCCATGCACCCAATCTGCTTCCCAAAGGTCTGCTATAAAAATATTCGTCACTTTCTTCAGGCGACACCCGCTCACATTTTCCCTCTATGCGCACCTGCCTTTCCAATTCCTTCCAGAAGAATACCAGTGACGCATAAGGATTGGCATCAAGTTGTTGCCCCTTGTCGCTTTCATAATTGGTGTAAAAAACAAATCCCTTTTCGTCAAACCCTTTCAGCAAAACAATCCTGGCCGATGGCCTTCCTCCTGTAGTAATCGTTGAAAGGGTCATGGCATTGACTTCATCTATTTCAGACGCCATAGCCTCATCCCACCATTGGCTGAATTGCGCAACAGGACTGGCATGCACTTCTGATTCAGAAAGTGAACGGAGCTGGTAGTCTTTGCGGATGGAAGAGATGGACATGGGGTAGTTTCTCAGGGTTATTTCACCAACGTCCCTATTTGCTCCCCGGTTACCAATTTTTTCAAATTGCCTTCCTGGTTGATGTCAAAGACGATGATGGGAAGGTTGTTTTCCATACAAAGGGTGAAGGCCGTCATGTCCATGATCTTCAAATTCTTTTCAATACACTCTTTGTAAGAAATGGTGTCATATTTTGTTGCACTAGGATCCTTTTCGGGATCTGCAGTATAAATACCATTGACGCGGGTTCCCTTGATGATGACATCAGCACCAATCTCTACAGCGCGCAATGAGCCTGCAGTATCAGTGGTAAAATAAGGGTTGCCTGTACCGCCACCGAAGATCACAATCCTGTTCTTTTCAAGGTGCCTGATGGCCCTTCTCCTGATATAGGGTTCTGCCACCTGTTCCATCTTGATGGCTGTCAGCAAACGGGTATACATTCCTTGTTTCTCCAGCATGGCCTGAATTGCCATACCATTGATTACGGTAGCCAGCATGCCCATATAATCGCCATGCGCACGTTCGATTCCGGTTTCAGATTCATTCATCCCCCGGTAAATGTTGCCGCCACCAATAACGATGGCCACTTCAACGCCAAGATCCACAACACTTTTGATTTCTTTGGCGTAGCGGTTGATCATGGTAGGATCAATACCAAATCCGTTGTCTCCCACGAGGGACTCACCGGATAATTTCAGCAGTATTCTTTTGTATATGGGTTGCATGGTGCAAAGATACAAAAAGGGCCTTCATGATGAAGGCCCTTTTCTATATTCGATTTTCGTTTGAATTAACCGAGTGCAACACGCTTGAAGGAAACAACCTTCAGGTCTGCGCCTTTAGACTTCAGGTAATCTCCGACAGACATTCCGCCGTCTTTTACAAAAGCCTGTGCAAGCAAGGTGCTTTCCTTGTAGAAGGCATTCAGTTTTCCCTCAGCGATCTTGGAGATCATCTCTTCGGGCTTTCCTGCCATTTTAGGATCATTCTTGATCAACTCAAGGATTACGCCTTTTTCCCTTTCAATCACTTCAGCAGAAACTGAAGATGAATCGATGGCTACTGGATTCATGGCGGCAATCTGCATGGCAATGTCCTTGCCAACTTCAGCTTGTGCTTCATTCAAACCAACCAATACACCCATCCTGTTTGCACCGTGGATGTAAGATGAAACGAATGCAGCATCAATGCGCTCAAACTTGGAAACGCCAATCTTCTCACCAATGCTGGCAAGCTTGTCGTTCACCAGGTCAGCGATCTTGGCACCATTGATTTCCTGTGCATTCAACTCTTCAGCTGAAGTTACGTTGTTGGCAATGGCTGCATCCATGATGCTCTGGGCGAATGCGATGAAATCATCGTTTTTGCTCACGAAATCTGTTTCACAGCTCAGGCACAAGGTGATACCGGTCTTGTTGTCTGCAGTTGTTTTGGCAAGTACAACACCTTCTTTCGCATCACGGTCGCCCCTGAGTGCAGCAACTTTCTGGCCTTTTTTCCTCAGCCAGTCGATAGCAGCTTCAATGTCGCCATTGTTTTCAGTGAGTGCCTTGCGACAATCCATCATACCTGCACCCGTCATTTGACGCAGCTTGTTGATTTCAGCTGCCGTTATAGTTACTTCTGACATATTTATCCTCCGGTCTTGAAACCATTGCTGATCCAAGACACGATATTTAAGTTAATGTATGGTTTGATTACTTTTTCTGGGCTGGTTTTCTGCCGCCACCGCCTGCTGCAGGAACCCTGCGCTTTGGAGCACCTGGCTTACCCCTTCTGCCACCATCTGCATCTCCTTCCTCATCTACTGAGAATTTCAATGCATTTTCGCCTGAATCTTCACCTTCTTCACCCTCGTCAGACTTCTCAGCCTGGCGCTCGGCCAATCCTTCAGCAATGGCTGCAGTGATGTAGTTGGTGATGATGGCGATGGATTTGGTTGCATCGTCATTGGCAGGTACAGGGAAGTCAACCTTGTTAGGATCACAATTGGTATCAACCATACCAAATGTGGTGATGCCCAAACGCTTGGCTTCTGCCATGGCAATGTGCTCATGACCGATGTCAATGATGAACAAAGCAGCAGGTACACGACCCAATTGTGCGATACCGCCTAATACTTTTTCCATCTTATCCCTGTCGCGAGACAGTTGAAGACGCTCTTTCTTGGTGATGTTATCGAAGCTGCCATCAGCAAGCATTTTTTCAATGCTCTGCATTTTCTTAACCGACTTGCGAACGGTGTTGAAGTTGGTCAACATGCCACCCAACCAGCGCTCAGTTACAAAAGGCATGTTAACCTTCTGTGCACACTCGGTAACGATTTCCTTGGCTTGCTTCTTGGTTCCAACAAACATGATCTTCTTACCGCTTTTGGCGATGTTCTTGAGGGCAAGGGCAGTTTCCTGCAAGCACTCAACAGTCTTGTTCAGGTCAATGATATGGATGCCTTTTTTCTCTGCATAGATGTAAGGCAACATCTTAGGATTCCACTTCTTACGGAGGTGACCGAAGTGAACACCTGCTTCAAGGAGTTGCTGCTGCAGTGTAGTATTATTTTCCATTGTATAATGTATGTTTTTGATTCTAGATTGGTGATCCTGTTAACGCTTGCTGAACTGGTAGCTTCTACGTGCTTTCTTCTTACCGAATTTCTTCCTTTCAACACCCCTTGGATCCCTTCTCAACAAACCTGCAGCTTTCAAAGCAGGCCTGAATTCTGGATTCAAAGCGATGAGCGCACGGGAGATACCCAATTTAGAAGCTTCAGCCTGGCCTTTTTTACCACCACCTGCAGCATTGATCTTGATATCATATTTTCCAGCACCTTCAACAACAGTGATAGGAAGTTCAACCTGGTTCTGAAGATAGATCTGAGGAAAATATGCCTTGTAATCAAGGTCGTTTACGATGATGTTACCATCCCCCTTGCTGAGGAATACCCTGGTAACAGCTTCTTTTCTACGACCAAGTCCGTTTTTTTGTTTTTCCATTATTCTTTATTTGAAATCGTTTTGAAATTAGAATTTGAAAGGAGTTGGTTGTTGTGCAGTGTGCGGATGCTCACCACCAGCGTAAACGAACAACTTCTTGTACATCTGGCGACCAAGCCTGTTCTTGGGAAGCATCCCTTTTACAGCCCTTTCAACAATCTGCTCAGGACGACGCTTGATCAAGTCCTTGGCAATCTCAATCTTTTGTCCACCAGGATAACCAGTTACGTGCTGGTATTCCTTGTCTTGGAACTTGTTTCCTGTGAAAACGACTTTCTCTGCATTGATTACGATGACGAAGTCTCCGCAATCAACGTGGGGCGAATAATACGCTTTGTTCTTTCCGCGCAATACTGAAGCAATCTTGCTACAGATTCGTCCCACAGTTTGATTGGTCCCGTCAACAACGTGCCATTTGCGTTGCACGGAAGCTGCATTTGCATGCTTTGTGGTGAAATGTAATTTACTCATGTGTACAATTTTTCGGATTTACATCCGGGTTTAAAAATTTGTCCCCGCCATCCCGGGAAACACCCCTTCTTTCAAAAGGGAGCGCAAAGGTAGCCAAAAGAAGGTTGAAAAAAGAACAAAAATGGATGTTTTTTCAAATACACCCTCACAACTAATTGATTTTCAATAAAAAATTAGCATACATTTTTTTAATCAATGGTCAAAAGCCGATAAAACAAGGGTTGAGGAGGGGTAGACGCCTAGAATTGAAGGCCTACAAATGATTTGCGTTTGATCTGTTCATATGCTTTCCTGTCAAACGAATACAACTTGCCGGGGCGGTGCCGCACCATTTTTTCCATTTCTTTTTCATCTTTCAGCAGGCCCGTGGTAAACAATTTCTTCCTGAAATTCCTCCTGTCAAATTCAATGCCCAGGATTTGTTCAAACAGTTGTTGCAGGTCGCGAAGCGAGAACTTCTCTTCCAGGAGATTGAAAATGATGGGTTCTTCCTGAATCTTTCTTTGCAGGGCGGCTACGCAAGTGTCTAAGATCATTTGATGATCGAAGGCCATGGTCCTGATGTCTGATACTGCATGCCAATGCAAGGCATTGTCGAGGGTCTTGAGTTGGTGATCCCTGACATTGACCAGCGCCAGGTAAGCGGTAGTGATGACCCTTCCGGCAGGATGGCGGTTCACCGCTCCAAAAGTTTTTACTTGCTCCAAAAACATGCCTGTCAGCCCTGTTCTTTCCCTCAACACCCTGTAAGAGGCTTCATCCAGGTCTTCGTCTGGTCTGACAAGATCACCCAACAAGGACCATTGGCCTTTGTAAGCAGGCAGGTCACTCTCTATCAGCAATACTTTCAATACGCCTTCGTCATAACCAAAGATCACACAGTCTACAGATAGTGCAAACTGGAAGGCTGGCATCAGTTCTATGGGCGTGGTATTGATGTTGGGCTTTTTTGCCTCTTTCATGTTGGGTTGTTGTGCGGGGTTGGATAACAAAAATAATTTTCTATCAGCAAGAACAAAAAAATATATTTCAGCAGAGATTCATTTTAACTTAGCCCATCGAATGACAAGCAACAACGAACATACCCGGTTTTTCCAGGACAAAAGCAAGGAGCTGGCGGCACATGGAACTGATCTATCCTATTTGACAGAAAACATCAACCTGCTCAGGGATGTGATCCGGTTTCATGAGAACCGCTATTATGTGATGAATGATCCCCTGATCTCCGACGCCGAGTTTGACCTGCTGTACAAGGCTCTTGAAAAGACCGAGGCAGCCAATCCATTGCTGGTTACGATAGACTCCCCCACCCAGCGGGTGGGACCGGGCATCACCAAGCAATTCAAGACTGTCCAGCACCTTGTGCCCATGTTGTCCTTGGAAAATTCTTATGATGCTGCAGATTTATTGGAGTGGGACCGCAAGGCTAGGGAACTCTCCGGACTAGATCAGCTTGCCTATTGTGTTGAACCCAAATTTGATGGTGCCAGCATTTCATTGGTCTACGAGAATGACCTGTTCGCTCGCGGTGCCACAAGGGGTGATGGTGTGGAAGGGGAAGACATCACCCTCAACCTAAAGCAAATCAAGTCCATCCCTTTGTCAGCGGCCTTTTCAACATACGGTATCCAGCAGGCTGAGATTCGCGGAGAGGTACTGATCAACAAACAGAACTTTCAACAATTCAACGAGCAACTGCTAGAGCAAAACCTGCCCCCATTGGCCAATCCACGCAATGCTGCTTCTGGATCATTGCGTTTGAAAGATGCCCGCCTGGTGGGCAAAAGAAATCTGGAAGCCTTTATTTACCATATCGCCTACCTCAATTTTACAACAGAACACCAAGAGATACCCTCCCATTCCAAAAGCCTTGAAATGCTCTGGGAGCTTGGCTTCCGGAGTCCGGTGCAAGAAAAAAAGGTTTTCAATGGCATTCAGGGTGTGATTGATTTTTGCAAAGAATTTGAAGCCAAAAGGGATGAACTTCCTTACGAAATAGATGGACTGGTGATCAAGGTCAACGAGCTTGCCCTGCAGGAAAAACTGGGCATGACCACCCACCACCCCAGGTGGGCCATCGCCTTCAAATTCAAGGCAAGGCAGTCTACCAGCAAACTCTTGCAGGTGGAATACCAGGTGGGAAGAACCGGCAGTGTAACGCCTGTTGCCAAGATTCAGCCCGTGCCGATCGGTGGTGTAACTGTTGCTTCCATATCCCTTCACAACCAGGATTTCATCCGGGAAAAAGACATCCGCATCGGCGATACCTTGCTGGTCGAGCGCGCCGGTGACGTCATCCCCTACATTGTAAAATCATTTCCTGAACTCAGGGACGGCAGTGAAACGGAGATTGTTTTCCCTTCTGTTTGCCCGGTTTGTAATACAGCATTGGTCAAAACAGAAGACGAAGCGGTTTGGCGATGCCCTAATGATGTATGCGATGCACAGGTGGTGGAAAGGATGATCCATTTCACCAGCAAAGATGCCATGGACATCCGCGGACTGGGAGATGCCATCATCAGAAAATTTCATGAACTGGGTTGGCTCAAAGACATCCCATCCATCTATAGCCTGCCACTTGATGAGCTGAGGAAAATGGAAGGATTTGGTGCAAAATCAGTGACCAACATCAGCGAAGCGATTGAGAAATCAAAGACACAACCCTTGTACCGCCTGATCAATGCCCTGGGCATCCGATACGTGGGCGAAACAACCGCCAAAACCCTTGCCCAGGCTGTATCACATCTATTGGACCTGGCAACAATGGACAAGGAGTCGCTCCAAAAAATTGACGATGTGGGCGTGAAAGTGGCAGAAAGCATCCACCAGTATTTCAGCAATCCGAGCAATGTTGACATGCTGAAAAAACTCGAGGCGGCTGGCCTACAATTGCAAAGTGTTCATCAGCCTCCTGTTGATGGCAACCTAAAAGGAAAGAGCTTCCTCTTCACCGGCACATTGTATAAAATGAAGCGTTCTGAAGCGGAAGCCCTTGTGGAAGCCAACGGCGGAAAAATATTGTCCGGCGTAAGCTCAAAGCTGGATTACCTGATTGTTGGAGAGGATGCAGGATCCAAACTGGAAAAAGCAAAGAAGATCGCCTCCATCCAGATCCTGGATGAAGACGGCTTCATCAAATTAATTCACTAGCCAGAAGATACTCAGCAATCTGGACTGCGTTGGTTGCAGCACCCTTGCGGAGGTTATCACTCACGATCCACATGTTGAGGGTCTTGGGCTGGGTTTCATCTCGGCGAATCCTTCCAACAAATACCTCATCTTTTTCATGCGCATCCATGGGCATTGGATATTGCTGGGTGGCAGGATCATCTACCACAATGATGCCTGGAGCATCTGCCAGAATACGCTTCACCTCATCCAGCTCAAACTCTTCTTCGAACTCAATGTTCACGCTCTCACTGTGACCGCCCATTACTGGAATCCTTACGGTGGTTGAGGTTACGCGGATGCTGTCGTCGCGCATGATTTTTTTGGTTTCCAATACCATCTTCATTTCTTCCTTGGTGTATCCGTTGTCAAGGAAAACATCAATCTGTGGAATCACATTGAGATCGATGGGATATTTATAGGCCATCTCCCCTTCGATGCCATTGCGCTCGTTCATCAATTGTGTAACGGCTTTCACGCCAGTACCGGTAACACTTTGGTAAGTGCTCACCACGATTCGCTTGCTTTTGTATCTTTTGTGAAGGGGGGCAAGGGCCACCACCATTTGAATGGTAGAGCAGTTGGGGTTAGCAATGATCTTGTCTTCTGCGGTCAACGCATCCGCATTGATTTCAGGAACCACCAGTTTTTTGGTAGGGTCCATGCGCCAGGCAGAGGAGTTATCGATCACGGTAATGCCGGCAGCAGCAAAAGCTGGAGCCCATTCTGTAGAGGTTCCGCCACCAGCTGAGAAAAGTGCAACAGCGGGTTTAAGGTCGATGGCAGTCTGCATGCCAACCACTTTATACTGTTTCCCTTTGAACGTCACTTCTTTGCCTACAGATCTTTCTGAGGCCACTGGAATGAGTTCGGTAACAGGGAAGTCTCTCTCTTCAAGGACCTGTAACATTTTTGTGCCCACCAAGCCGGTTGCACCAACTACTGCAACTTTCATATTGTCTAATTTTACCCTTTCGGATTTGGTTAAAAAAAAGCCTCCCAAATCTGGAAGGCTGTTACATATTTGATACACACAAACGGAACTAACCTTCCCCATGGGACTGTTTCTTGTTCTTTTTTATGTGTTTATTTTGTTTCATGTTGCGGGAGCAAAGCTAATAACGAAAGATTTTTCTGCCAAATAAATGTTGTTTTCACCTTTTCAGGCCCTGCGGTTGAAAATATTTTTGTTGCATGAAATGGAGGTTGATGATTTTGTTGGGGCTGATGATGGGCAACAGATGCCTTGCACAGATAGATCGGTACGCAGTGGTGATCAATGAAATCATGGCAGACCCTTCACCCGTCATTGGCCTGCCCAATGCAGAATACATCGAGCTCAGGAACAATTCATCCACAACCATCAACCTGAACAAATGGCGCATTGACAATGGAAAGACAACGGCCACAATAGCGGTCAATTATTGGCTTGCTCCAGACAGCCTGGTGATCCTCTGCTCAAAATCACAAGCAGTTTTTTTCAATGCCCCTTCAAAAACACTTGGGTTGATTTCCTTTCCTGCATTGACCAATGAAGGTGACCTTATTACGCTCACTGCACCAGACGGAAAGACCATCCATGCAGTCTCCTATGACATCATCAGCTATGGCAATTCTGTTCAATCATCCGGTGGATGGTCGCTTGAAATGATGGACCCGCGCATGCCTTGCAATGGGCTCAACTGGCGGGCCAGTATCCACAGCAAAGGCGGAACACCCGGCACAGAAAACAGTTTATACAAGAAATTTTCGATTGACGATAAACTGCAAGCCCTGCAATGCACGGCCATCAACGAAAAGCTGTTGATGCTGACACTGAACCAGGGGGCAGACAGTTCATCTCTTTCGATGGCTAGCCATTACCAACTGATAGGATGGAGCAACGCGGTCGTAAGTGCAAAAGCACTGCCACCTTTGTTCAACAGCGTTGAAATTTCCCTCAACCAATCACTTGAAACAAACAGGATTTATCTCTTGAAAGCCACTCCCATCAAGGGTTGCAACAGTAACAAATTGGATACCCTTGAGGCAAGGACGGGGCTGACCAAAGCGCCTGAAGCCGGAGACCTTGTCATCAATGAGATCCTGTTTGATCCCCCAACTGGAGGTGCTGATTTCATTGAACTCCATAATCCCTCAAATGCATTGATCAATGCAAGAGATTTGATGATCGGCACAAGAAATACAGCAGGCAGTATCGGTGCTGCTTATGCTGCATCAGACAAAGACCATCACTTGTTTCCTGGTGATTTTCTTGTACTGTCTGAAGACACTGGTTTTGTGAAAAGACAATGGCCCAAAAGCAATAGACAAAAAATGATATTGGCCAAATCTCTACCTAGTTTACCCGATGACAAAGGAAATTGCCTCCTGATGAACAAACAAGGAAAAGTAATTGATGAACTCAACTACACGGACGATATGCACTATCCGCTTTTGCCTTTAAAAACAGGTGTTTCATTGGAAAGGGTTGATCCCAGGTCTCCTTCATCTGCCACGGGAAACTGGCATTCGGCATCATCAGATGCGAACCATGCCACACCGGGTTTTGTCAATTCCCAATTCAGGAATTTGGATACTGCAGACAACAGCAACATCCGGCTGTTCCCGGCATTGATCAGCCCCAACAATGATGGACTGGATGATTTGCTCACCATCCAATACCAATTCACCGAAACAGGAAACCAATTGTCTGCCTTTGTATTCAACCAAAATGGCCAACTACTTTCTACAATTCTTGATAATAGGCTTTGCGGAACAGCAGGCAGTTTCAGCTGGAATGGATTTGATGCAAAAAACAATAGACTCCCGGCGGGAGTCTATGTTGTATTGATTGAAACGTTCAATTTGACTGGTAAAACACAGCGGCTCAAGAAAATCATTGGGATCCGCTTCTGAACTCAAGAGATCAGATGATGTTGATGTCAAAATTCACCAGGTCAACAAACTGCTTGATTCTTGCATTGATGTCTTCTTTGGTGATTTCTCTCATGCGGGTTGTGCCAAATTTCTCCACACAGAATGAAGCCATGGCAGAACCAATGATGATGGCCGTTTTCATGTTTTCAAAAGAGATGTCTTTGGTCTTGGCGATGTGACCAACAAATCCACCAGCGAAGGTATCACCCGCTCCGGTTGGATCAAACACCTCTTCCAATGGCAGGGCTGGGGCAAAAAAGACTTGGTCTTCGTGGAAAAGCAAGGCACCATGCTCACCTTTTTTAACGACCAAGTATTTAGGACCCATGGCAAGGATTTCCTTTGCTGCCTTCACCAATGAATATTGTGCACTCAATTGCCTTGCTTCGCTGTCGTTGACCATCAACACATCAACATCCTTCAACAAGAGTTCAAGATCATCCATGGCCGTTTCCATCCAGAAGTTCATGGTGTCCATGATCACCAGTTTGGGCTTGTTCTTCATTTGCTTCAAGACACTGTGCTGTACAGCAGGAACCCCATTGCCCAACATCACAAATTCACAGTCCTGGTAGCTGTCTGGTACAATGGGGGTAAAATTGGCCAATACATTCAATTGGGTATCAAGGGTGTCGCGCTCGTTCATGTCCATGTGGTAGCGGCCTGACCAGAAAAATGACTTCTCGTCTTTCTTGATTTGCACCCCTTCAAGTTCAACACCAATGCTTTTCAGGTGATCCAGCTCTTCCTGCGGAAAATCTCCGCCCACTACAGAAATCTGTTTGATGGGTGTCACAAAATTGGCGGCACTCAGGGCAATATAGGTAGCCGCTCCACCGATGATGCGATCACTTTTTCCAAAAGGCGTTTCAATGGCATCAAAGGCCATGGTTCCGACAACGAGCAATGACATAAGCGTTAGTTTTTGTGCGGCAAAGATAAGCAGGAGTAAGACAATAACGTGTAGACTTTAGACAATACCAATTGTGTTCAAAATTCTTCCCTAAATTCATCCAAAATTAGGGAACATGAAAAAGCTTTTCTGTCTGTCTTTGCTCTTCATCAGTCTGTTTTCAATGGCACAGGAGTCTGCCTCCTACAAACTTCCTCCAAAGGAAATTGCTGATCTGTTGCTCGCGAAACCTACTCCCATGGTTTCTATTGACCACCTGGGCGAATGGATGTTGATCATGGAAAGGGAATCCTATCCTACCGTTGAAGAGCTGGGACAACCCGAGGTGCGTGTGGCTGGTCTTCGCCTGAATCCCAACAATTTTTCTCCCAGCAGACAGAATTTCATCAACAACCTAAGACTCAAACACATTGCAGACGGAAAGGAATATACCATCGCCGGGATTCCTGCTGGGGCATTGATCGGCAATACCGAATGGAGCCCCTCTGAGAAAAAGATTTCCTTCACCAATACCACAGCGGGCAAGGTCGATTTGTATGTGATTGACATTGCAAAAAAGACTGCCATCAAAATCAACAAAACAGCATTGGTCAGTTCAATAGGACCCGTGTCTCAGTGGGTAGACGACAATACCATCCTTTATACAGCTGCCATCAAGCCTGCTGCCATGCTTCCCAAAAAACCGATCACTCCAGTAGGGCCATCCATCCAGGAAAACCTGGGAAAAGCCGCTCCCAGCCGAACCTACCAAGACCTGATCAAATCTGTATACGATGAAACGGTGTTTGCTTTCATGACCACAGCGCAGTTGATCAAGAACACCAATGGCACAGAAACCAAACTTTCCGCCCCTGCCATTTATACCTCTTTTACCATCAGCCCAGACAATAAATATATCCTTACCGAAACCATCCAGGCTCCCTATTCTTACCTGGTTACGGCCTATTCTTTTGCTTCCACCATGGCCATTATCGACATGGGCGGAAAGCTGGTGAAAACACTTGCCAAGCTGCCTTCAGGTGAAACAACACCCAGCGGTTATGACAATGTACTGCCTTCGCCCAGAAGCTTTGCATGGCGCGCGGATGAGCCATCGACCATCACCTGGTGTGAGCCCCTGGACAGTGGACTGATCAAAAAAAACATGGAATTCCATGATGCCCTCTACGCCCTCAAATCGCCATTCACAGGCGCTGCATCCCAATTGGCCAAGACCAGGATGCGTTTCAGGAACATTGTCTGGGGCAACCAACATTTTGCATGGGTGAACGAAGGCCTCACCGGAAAACAACTGCAGAAGGCCAGCAAACTTGACCCAGCAACAGGTGCGATGGAAACCCTGTTTGAAAGGAATACCACAGATGCCTACAACAATCCAGGCATGCCCGTGATGAAAAGGACTGCTTTTGGAACATCAGTCATCAACCTGCTTGAAAACAACAGCCTCCTGATGAACAATCCTGTTGGGTCATCACCCGATGGAGACCTACCTTTCCTGGCAACATTTGACCTGGCTTCCAAAACCAGCCAAATCATCTGGAGAGCAAAAAAAGGCTTTTATGAAACAATCACTGCCGTTCTTGATGCCAACACCCTCAAACTGGTAACCAGAAAGGAAAGCCAGACCGAGGTTCCCAATTATTACATCAAAAACCTCAAGGGCGGTGCCGCTGATCAGCAAATCACCAGTTTTTCTAATCCATACCCTTCAATGGTTGGTGTTACAAAAGAGAAACTCAAGTACAAAAGGGCTGATGGAGTTGACCTCACAGGAGACCTGTATTTGCCCAAAGGATATGACCGTGCAAAAGACGGACCCTTGCCGGTATTGATCTGGGCCTACCCAAGAGAGTACAACAATGCGGCAGATGCAGCACAGGTAAGGGGAAGCAAGGACAGGTTCACCACCATCAGCTGGGGATCTCCGATTTTCTATGTGATGCGTGGCTATGCCGTGCTGGACAATGCAGAAATGCCCATTGTAGCAGCGTCAAAAGATAGCAAACCCAATGATACTTTTATTGAGCAGTTGAAACTGAATGCTGAAGCAGCCATTGGCGCCCTCTCTTCCATGGGCGTGGGCGATCCCAAAAGGGTTGCTGTGGGTGGGCACAGTTATGGTGCCTTCATGACAGCGCACCTCTTGTCCCATACCAATCTCTTCAAGGCCGGACTGGCCAGAAGTGGAGCCTACAACAGAACCCTTACCCCATTTGGTTTCCAGGCAGAGGAAAGAACCTACTGGGAAGCGCCGGACCTCTATTACAAGATGAGCCCCTTCAGCTATGCCAACAAGATCAAGACCCCAATTCTGTTGGTCCATGGTGAGGCGGATGACAACCCGGGCACCTTCCCCATCAACAGCGAGCGTCTGTACAATGCCATCAAAGGACATGGCGGAACTGTTCGTTTGGTCTACCTGCCCTATGAGGCACATGGCTATAGGGGAAAGGAGAACCTGCTGCACCTCTTGTGGGAACAGAGCGAATGGCTGGATCGGTTCGTGAAAAACGCGAAATAAAGGCGAGGGGCTTTGCTGTTAAAACACAATTAACCGTTAGAAATCAAGCTGCGCCGCTGGCCTGTCTGGTTTTGCATATTGCAACCGGACATTGGGCTGGGTGGTATAATAAGCATCCATGCCAAGGCTGACCATGGAGGAGGCCTCGTGCAAATTGATGAAACCATCCTTGCTCAGGAGTGAAGGCTCCAGGAATGCATGCAACAGCTTGCCCACCACCAGGAAGGTATTGTTCATCCTGAGTGGAATGATTTCAGCAAGTTCCATGGCATATTGAACCTGACTCTCTAGCACAAAAGGAACCACAAAATCAACCTTGTAATCTGCAGTCAAACCGACTTCACTGAACTCATTTACCCCTTCAGGATATTTTGCACTGGCCTGATGGGCTTGTGCAATAAACTCCGGATGGATATGGTTGATGGTATACAATCCGTTGGAACGAATATTGGACAGGGTGTGCGGCGCCGCATCGATAGGACGATTGATGAAGCCAATATAGGAAGGATCTGCACCGATATGAACGATGTTACAAAATACACCGAGGTTCGGTATGCCCTCCTTGTTGATGGTGGAAATAAGGCTGACGGGCTTGAAACCACTTAAGGAATTCACAAAATTGGCCCGATAGAATCTTTCCCAGCCCTGAATTTCGTCGATTGAGTAATGTTTCACATTTTGTTTAACATAATAAGGAAAAAAAGGTTGGAGCTTTGTCAACAATATCCAAACCCAAAACACGTTATAGTGATGAAAATCCAAAAATCCTATCCAATGAAAATTTCAGCTGCAGGTTTTATCCTGTTTGCAAGTATTACAATGCTGGTTTCCTTTACCAGCAACAAGCAGGTTCCGGCGGATAGGCCTCTTGTCGAAACAACAGCTTCAAGTTCAAAAACGCTTTTCATCCATTCAATTTATACGGAGATTCATCAAGCAGGTGCGAACCTTTCTGAGGAGATCTTTTCTCTTGCTTTCTCAGGATTTGAGAAACTCAATGCACAGGGACGTCTGAGTGCAGACAGCATCCTTACCATCATCGACTTTTCAAAATCATCCAAAGAAAACAGACTCTTCGTTGTTGACCTGAAAAAACAAGAACTGCTTTTCAAAAGCATTGTTGCCCATGGAAGGAATACGGGCGAAGAATTTGCAAGGTCTTTTTCCAATGCCATGAATTCCCACAAAAGCAGTCTTGGATTTTATGTCACAGGAGGCACTTACATGGGATCTAATGGGTTTTCCATGCTGCTCAATGGTGTTGAAAAGGGATTCAATGACAGGGCAAAAGACAGGGCCATTGTGATGCACGGGGCAGACTATGCCAGTGAACAAGTAATCAGGTACAAAGGATATTTGGGAAGAAGTTATGGCTGCCCTGCTTTGCCGAGGCCCATCAACAAAAAAGTAATCGAAACAATCAAAGAGGGGAACTGTATGTTCATCTACTACCCCGACCAGCAATATTTGAGCAACTCAAGAATTCTCAATGGTTAAAATGGGATCTTAGAATGGTTAATCCGACCCGGCCTTTCCAGGCTGGGTCTCTTTTTTATACCCACAATGCCACCAGCTGGCAAATCATTCCCAGTACAAATCCAGAGATCAAATCAAACCAATGATGATCTGACACTATTCTTCTGGAAGACAGGACCAGCCCCGCTATCAGGGCAGCAACCATGAGCGGCGCGCCGGAGTAAAGGGTGCCATCGAAAACGGTTAATACCATCAACCCCATCATCCCTCCTACACCGATGCCATGCATGCTGATCTTGTAATAATTGTTCAGCAGCAAGGCAGCGGAAGAGGCAAAAAACATTCCTCTGCACATGTTGACAATGATGCGGGGCGTTTCAGGCTGGTGCTTGAAAACATAATAGGTCCAAAAGAAAAAAGTGATGCTGGCGATATAAGGAACGATGCGCTCTTTCTGTGTTGTCAGAAAAACAGACTTGCTGAATCCCAGCCCTTTGAGCAGGGCCACCACCAACAGTGGGAAAAATACATTGTTGTTGATCACGGCCAAGAGTTTGAGCATTTTGGCCTTTTCAGAAAATCCAACAAAATAGGAAGGATGAATGAAAATCAGGTAGAAGGCCATCATCACCCCAACAAAAAGGGGATGAAAAACAATGGAAATGATCTTGGCTGAAACCTCGATCCACCTGGGGAAAATGACCTTGTCCGATTCGTTTTGCATATGGGTTGTTTAAAGTTCTTTCCGCAAGCGTGCTACTGGAACGTTCAGGAGTTCCCTGTACTTGGCAACGGTTCTCCTTGCAATATTATAGCCCTTGGCCTGCAGCATTTCTGTTAGGCTGTCATCCCCCAAAGGATTTCTTTTGTCTTCCATCATGATCAGTTCGTGCAGGATGTTTTTCACTTCTTTCGTAGACACTTCTTCTCCACTTTCAGTACTCAGCGATTCACTGAAAAAATATTTCAACCGGAAACTTCCGAATTCGGTTTGCACAAACTTGCTGTTGGCTACCCGGCTGATGGTGGAAATATCCAGTTTGGTTTTTTCTGCAATGTCCTTGAGGATCATGGGCCGCAATGAATTCTCATCCCCACTCAGGAAAAACCCGCGCTGGTGCTCAATGATGGCCTGCATGGTCAACAACAATGTTTGCTGCCTTTGCTTGATGGCGTCGATGAACCATTTGGCTGCATCAATTTTTTGACGGATAAAAACTACTGCCTCTTTCTGGCGCTTGTCTTTCTTGCTCCCTTTCTCATAGTCCTTGAGCATGTCCCTGTACTCATCGCTGACCCTGAGATCGGGAGCGTTGCGTTGATTGAGGATGAGTTCAGGCTCCCCATTGTTGTTGTAAACAAAAAAATCAGGAATGATGTATTGCTCTGCTTTGTTGATGGAGCCAGCCTGAGCACCTGGTCTGGGGTTCAAATTCCTGATCTCCTGCATGGCATCCTTGAGCAGGTCTTCGTCTAACTCCAGCGAACGGATGATTTTATCAAAATGCCTTTTGGTGAATTCATCAAAATGGAATTCAAGAATACGGAGTGCATTTTTGAGCGCCAGCGATTGACGGGCCTTTATTTTTCTGCGCAGCTGGATGATCAGGCATTCCCTGACATCGCGGGCAGCGATGCCGGAGGGATCAAACTGTTGTATAAGACCTAAAACATGTTCCACCTGATCAGCATTGACAATGATGTTTTGCTTGAAGGCAAGATCATCCACAACAGAATTGGTGTCTCTGCGCAGGTAGCCGTCATCATCAATACTGCCAATCAATTGCTCGGCAATTTTTTCTTCGAGTGCATCCAGGTTCAACAGTCCAAGCTGCTCTGTAAGCATTTCGTGTAAGCCTGAAGACACAGGATGCGGAATGGACCCACTGCCTTCCAGCTCAGGCACATGATCATCTTTGAGCTTGTACTCGGCAATATCATCCTCGTCCCCATAGTCTTCATACTGGATGGGATCTTCCATCTCATCCATTGGTTCATCGTCCCCTTCGGGCAAATCAAGGTCTAGCTCCTCTGAAGCATCCTCATCCGTTTCTCCTGCCTTTTCTTCTCCAATTTCTAATGCGGGATTTTCTTCTATTTCCTCCTTCAGCCGCTCTTCCAACAAGGCTGTAGGCACCTGCAGCAACTTCATCAGCTGGATTTGCTGTGGAGAAAGTTTTTGTTGCAGTTTTTGTTGGAGTCCCTGGTACAATGCCATTGCTAAAACTTCCCTGGTGTGAATGGGAATTGAGCTGTAAATTTACGAACAAAACGCACCATTGAGAACACTGGTCATCTTCATATTTATTTTAGCAGGACAAACCTGTTTTGGCCAGGACAGCAGCCTGGTAAAAAAGCCGTTTTTTTTCCTCTCAGGACAGATGCCCTTGTCAGTTAAAAAGACCAATGCCCCCGTCAAGCCCAACCATGCCAATGTACAACAGGGGTTTGTTTGCAAGCAGGAATGGAAGCTGGAAAAGAAAACAGGCGTTCCCATGCGTTTTAGGCTGGGATCACTTGACTATGTAAACAAGTTGGAAGGGAAGTAAGGGTTTCCATGTAGCAATGAACAATTGGTAAAGTTCAAACCTCATCAAAAGTATTGGACAACTAAACTGTTGAACCACGCATTTTATCCAGCAGACCATTCAATGTTTTCATCTCTTGCTGGCTGAGGTTGGCGATGATGGCTGTCATTTCTTTTTCCTTTTGGTCAATTTTCGCCAGCATTTTTTTTCCTTCTCCTGTGATGCTGATGTCCACCAGTCGCTTGTCTGATGGACAGGTTTTTTTATCTACCAACCCTTTTAATACAAGCCTGTCCACAATCCTGCTGGTATCGCTCATTTTGTCGAGCATGCGTTCGCGGATGGTCAATGTGGAGAGTGGCTGGGGATGGCTGCCACGCAGGATCCTGAGGATATTGAATTGTTGAAGGGTGATGTCTTCAGCAGACAAAAAATCCTTGATTTTTTCAGTAAGCCAGTTGTTGGTGAATACCAGGTTGATGATCAGCTTCTGGTTTTCGCTGGTGAAATATTGTTGATTGATGTCTTTTTCCAGTCCCATGTTGTCAAATTGGATTTTTGGTTTGATCCACAAACTCATGGGCATAGATCTTGACCAGGATGATGGCATAACTGAAAATGAGTGGACCAAAAATAAAGCCCATGAATCCAAACAGCTGGAGGCCCACAATAACGCCAAATACAGTGATCAGGGGATGCACATTTCCAATCTTTTTCATCAGGGTTACCCGGGCCAGATAATCTACATTTCCAGTGATGATCAGGCTGTAGACCAAAAGACCTGTGGCCTGGCCACCCAAGCCTTTTGAGTAGAGGTATACAACCAGCGGAACCCAGATCATCATGGTGCCAACAATCGGGAAAAAAGCAAAGATCCCTGTAAGAAAGCCCCACATCAATGCATCCTCCATCCCAAACATGAGATAACCGGCCCATGCAAAAACGCCCTGAATCATGGAAATCAATGGTATACCAATGGCATTTGCCTTGACCATGTGTTTGGTTTCATGTGCCAGTGCAATCACACTTTCAAGGTGCAATGGAATGAATTTTCTGATGGAATCCTCCATGTTTCTGCCTCCGGTAAACATAAAATACATGACAAAGAACATGACCAACATGTTGCTGAGGATCATGGCTGAGCTGTTCAGGAAGGTTGGGATATAGTTGGCCAGGTTGGATTGAAAGGCAGCAAGATTTTTAGGAGAGAAGATTTCCTCACCAGTGATGGACTTGATCTTGTCTGAAAGGGCCTGTACCCCCACCAGCAACTCATCTGTATGAAGAAACAGTGAACTTATTTTTGGGGTAACCAACAATACGGCATAATAGAGGGGAGCTGCAATCAAGAGCAGGAAGACAACAATGATCATCATGGCTGTCAGGCCAGGCTTCCATCCACGCTTTTCAGTCAGCCTGAAATACCGCTCCCTTCCCAGGATATAGAAAGTAAGTGCCCCCATCAACCCTGGAAGAAATACATACAATTCCCGGATGATCAAAAA
>JACCDW010673129.1_pt1 | contig 32301 bp, 40 predicted proteins | sample 7449781 | NCBI WGS metagenome assembly JACCDW01 (sample SAMN15323449, study PRJNA562643) | freshwater metagenome | isolation source: river surface water | place: USA:Blue River Watershed | collected 2017-08-18
AATCAAGATTTCTTTTCTAAAGCTAGGCTTAATAGAATTGAAAGATGGATTGATCAGAATCCTTTCCAGGTATTGCATTGGGAAGACGAGACAGATTCATCATTAGTACGTGTTAATTATGTCGGACAAACCAAGGAAGGCTGTGGCTGCTGCCAAGCGATATCAGAAGGACAAGATGAAATGTAATTCGCCGCAGAAAGCACCTCCTGGAGATAAACATAAAAAGGTCGTTAAGAGTTGCCACGGTGGTGAGGAAAAGATCATTCGCTATGGCGCCAGAGGTTACGAAGACTACACACAGCACAAAGACCCCAAAAGGCGTGCTAACTTCAGGGCGCGGCACAACTGTGATTCCGTAACCGACAAAAACACAGCTCGTTACTGGGCTTGTGAAGACCTCTGGTAACCCTCATGGCAAAACCCAAATCCTCCGGCTCCGTCAAAATTCAATCCAAGCCCAAAAAAACCAGGCAAGGACAAGGTATGAATTCACTTCCCAACCACGGACGTAAACAACGTCGCGGTCAAGGGAAGTAATTATTTGTGTATATTGGGGGTAATAATAGTTGCCCCCATGTCTGATTTTTCTGCAGCCATTGAACTAATCAGAAAGTACGAAGGGTATAACGAAAAAGCTTACCCAGACCCATCTACTGGTGGCGAACCGTACACAATTGGATACGGCACACAGTTCTATCCGGACGGTTCTCCGGTCAGGCGTGGACATCTCTGCACAAAACGCAAGGCTTTGGAGTATCTATACAACGAACTAGAAGTCCTGGATACTGAACTGAAGAAGCTTAATTTGGGCCTAGATGATTCGATGCATCAGGCTCTTTTGTCGTTCATTCACTCCGTTGGCTGGAACTCATTCCTGTACAGTAACATTATCGATTGCTTGGAACGAGAAGATTGGCGTGGTGCTAGCCAGGAGATCCCAAAGTGGGTGTTTGATCAAGACCACAAAATGGTTGGCGCCCTCTTGCAGCGTCGTCAAGAAGAGGTGTTACTATTCCTGCGCCAGGCTAACGACAATCCCTGGATCTCTACAGAGATACTCTTGACGGCCTTCCGAAATTACAGTGCAGCCGCTCACCAGGTGCGTGCAATCCGTATGCTGGAGGAATCCATCAATCCTTACGCCTTGTCTGAATTTGCCAATAACTACAAAATTGACGAAGACCCCTGGACTGCCGCAGAGTACGAAGACTTCACTCCTCAAGGTATCTGTGACATTTAGCTCTAGAATAGTCTTAATTGAAGTATGAAACCCGGAATGGACAGATCGGTTGAACCTCACCAATTTGAGCTTCCTTTAGAGCTTCAATTCTCGATGCGTAAGGCCGAGCTACAGGCCCAGGAAATGACGTGGGATCAGCTCTATTCCGCGCTCTTGAACCTGTACCACCAGCGCCTGATGGAGTGGTATGCGGTCAAATCATTGATGGCTGATGAGAATGTCAATATTGAATTTGACATCCCCACCGACCTTGAATTAGCGGAACTCGCCGCCGCATGCATTTACGACGACGAGGATGATGAAGACGATCTTCAGCCGTTCTGAGCTTCGTCAAATTGAATGAGGCGATCCAAATACCACTGAGCTTTTTTCAGTGACTTGGTCCCGCCTTTCATGCGTTCACGCCAGCCATATTTCATCAAATTACCCTTGCAGTAACCACGGAATTCTTCCGGTGTTAACGAAGCCTCAATGGCTTCAATACACTCAATTTCACCATCCGTATAGTGCGGAGGATGATTCACCTCATCTGGTTGAATCACAGGCGCTTCTTCTTTGACAGCCCAAGGCACCGGGCATACGCCGTCTTTGCATTCCATACTGAGAATATCGTTGGTTTCTACCGGAGCAAACCACGTCTTTTCTGAGACAGGATCAGCTCCTCCTCCGGAGCCGATTCCAGTTCCAACACTAAGGTCTTCGGTCGTGGCGAGGAAGCTGGGTACATCTCCAGTGCTTCCTCCATCGACGGGATATAACCCGTCATTCCAGGCCGTGCCCCCTCGAGTTCCAATGGATTCCTTTCCAGCCCCTCTTCGCATAGTGTCAGACCGCGATTGTACTGGTCATATAATGGCACATCATTTTCTTCGTTGTCTAGATCAGTGCCAAATGTTGCCTGATTCAGACAACGGCACATGATTTCATCAATGATGTTTTGACCGAGACCATCACGGTAATCAGCAGGGCTATGCATGGGAATATCCTGGCCTAAATTGCCTCGATTACAATATTAACATGGCAAGATTCTATAACCCACGTCAGGAAAACATTGACCGACCGGTGGATACACCTGTTGGTTATAGAGGTCGCATACAGTATGACCCACGCCAGGATTCTGGTTCATCCGGTGGTGAGGTTAGTGACCTGACACCAGAGCGTCAATACGATGTTGACCTTAGGCGTCTTGATGAAAGAGATCGAGCTACCGCAGGCGTTGCTGATACTGAAAACGCGATAAAGCAAGATCGTGTTTCACGGTTCTTAAAAGCATCACGCCTTGCTGGCAAATACAAAGCACAAGCAGATACGCAGTACCCAATCACTGGAACTTCGGTTCGCCGGCAACCAGCTTCTCGCGCTGGGGTTGTTTTGCCAAGCCTGGGAGAGGTTCCTGGGGCAAGGGGAAGTGTTAACTACCCCAACAAACCTCAACCCAGAACTGGCCGTGCCTATAACTGGCAGGATTCGTTTTCTTGATCAAACCTTACTGAAGACAACTTCAGGGGCTTGATTCTGGTACTTACCCTTGCGATCCTGGTAACTAACTTCGCATGGGTTGCCGCGATAGAAGAGGAGTTGAGTGACGCCCTCATCTGCGTAAATGCGATTGAAAAGACCGGTACAGTTGCTGATTTCCAGGGTTAGATAACCTTCCCAGCCGCTTTCTGCTGGAGTGATATTAACCAAGATTCCCGATCGGGCATACGTAGATTTACCAACGGCAACCACAGTCACATCACGGGGGAGCTTGAGGCGCTCTCGTGCCACACCCAGGCAATACCCGTAGGGAGGAAGCAGGAAATATTTACCCTTCTCGTCTTCCAGTAATTCGGCGTTAGTCAGGATTTCCGGTTTGAAATCCTTTGGATCGCATTCACCCTCTGAGATGCGTCCAAAAATGAGACACTGCTCTGGCGATAAACGAATGTCGTACCCATAAGAGCTCAGTCCATAGCTGAGAATACGGCGGCCATTTTCTTTGCTGACGAGACGATCCTGGAACGGAACAATCATCTCTTCATCTTCCGCCAGCTGACGGATTTCTTTATCGCAGAGAACGCTCATAGACCCTTTAAAGCTTGTTCAATATAGATCATTCAGCAAAGAACACGGCCTTTTTCAGCGTAAATGTCGATAAATCTCTGGGTTGCTTCACCGACATTGTCCTTTGGTTGCAGATAAACCAAAAATGAAGTACAGGTATTGTGCTTCTTAATTCCCTCGTTTGTTCGTGCAACAAGCGTTGGTACAGTACGCAGAATGCACACAGGAAAATCAAAGAGCCGCTGCTCGTACCTAAACATGTCAGGACAGTTGGAGAAATAAAGTCCTTCCTCAATCTCATTGTGGTACCAGGCTTTGAAGAGACGCCGGAACCAAACAGCATGGGACGATGTCAAAGTGGCAGAACACGCCCTGGTCATCTTCCACCGCTCGTTCTTTTTATCCCAAAAGTACGTCCCGCTGGGCGGGAATAAGTAAACTTTACCGAACCACTCTTGATCGTTCAGACCATCATCCGTGGGTGTGAAGAAGTTTTTGGCGTTGACGTACTCGTTGGCAAAAGCAGAACTGGCCACATCAAGATCGATGTGGCCCATAAGTCCGTGTGCTGCTGCAACAAGATCTGCGTTAGTAACAAGCTCCAGATCTTCACGGCGCATGCCGCTTTTAGTAATTGCCATTACTTATCTGTTGCCTTATTGTAATCAATTTCAAAATACCGGATGCCCTCATCATCGTTGATGACGTACCCCGCTTTTTCAGTTGGGTCAATCTTTTGTGCTGCAGAAAGAATGCGACGGAAACTCTCGGCCAGGTCACCATCATTTGCCCGTTCGCACTCCTCTTGTGCTGAGTGAATCTCTTTGAGTGTCCAGAAGAACATCGAGCGTTCCTTGTTTTTCGGCTGGAACACCATCACCCCAGGTCCTTCAACTTCCCACATCTTGCAGTAATGCTCGCCCATATCACCAAGGATTAAACGCACCGTGGCGTCCAGCATCCGGACCTTGGTGTCGTCCATGTCAGGACCGATAGCCTGGGCAATCAATTTTTCACGCCTATTCATGGGATGCTAAACCTTGCTTTTGGAGGACTTCTTGGAGCTTGGGCAGTGGTTGATAGATGACAACTAACTTGCCCAAGACACCGCGTTTTTTAATAAGCTTACCGCTTTCGTCACGAAGTTTGTCAAATTCACCAGCCCGAATTAAGTATTCGGCAACGCAACGCAACCTACGTTTAAGAGGCAACTCTGCCGCTGGAAACTTACTACATATAGTATCGGGGTTCATGTCGCGAAAAGCAACACGCAATCGATTGGCCAGTGTCATATTTGAATTTACGTCTTCTTCCTCATAGTTCCTGATGATTTCTAAGTATCGACGTAAGCACCCATCATCGAAAGATCCCTCAGGCGGAAGAAAACATTCCACCTGAAGGGCCAATGAAACTGGAAGAAGCTCTTTGTAGTTCTCCAGGTTGACTTCTTCGATGACGAAAGTCTCGAATCTATGCGCTAGCGGTATTGTTTTCTTCTGCATTTGAAGAGTTTTCTAACGAGGCAAGGTAGGCGTCAATGGAATGTTCGTTAATCCGATAAGCGTGAACATTGTTTTCTTTGTAGTCTTTATTGGTTAGCTCAGGATTTTTTGCGAAGGAGCGGACCAGGTGGTTCCAGGGAATCCGAAGCTTGTTCTTTTTACCGGCACCTGGATTGATATTGACGTAATGAACGCCTTCGGTCCAGCCAGCGCCCTTTGTACTGGTCTTGCCGATGGAAATCCAATTGCGAATGGTTTGATCAGAAACTGAGAGACGCCTGGCACATTCCTCAGTTGAGATGTATTCATCTGCATACATCTCTGGATTTGGACTCTGTTTGTCCTGGGCTCCCTGTTGCAAAGCCCAAAGACTGCCAAGAATATTACGAATTCCTTTCAATTCGTAAGCAATGTCTTCCAAGCCCTTGCGAATTCCGTACGACATACCTCAACTGTTTTGGCTAAATGCTAATGTATTTGAACAAGGTTTGTTATGACTATGGACGAACAAGTCCAAAACAGTGTTCCCCCCGAGTTTCAGCAACCGGTAAAGCTGTCTGCTGAGCAAATTGAAATGCTTAAAGCAGTGGCAAGGGAACGGGCCATAGCTCAAACAATGGCAGAACAGCAAGCTCAGCCAATCCCGAACCAAAGGTTTGCAGCACCGCCTCCATCCCTGGTACCCCCTCAGACACAACCCCAGATCGTTTATCTGCGCCGTAATTTTACAGTTGCAGAAATCATCCTAGTTCTGTTGCTGTCTTGCGGATTAGTCCTTGGTGTACAAGGCTTGTGGGGATTTGGGTCTCGCATCTTACCGCAAGTCGAAATAAAGGTCAAATAAAAATACGGCAAACCTAAACTATAATTTTATTTATAAGGTTTGCAGGCGTATACGTGGCCAACAGGCGGATTACAGATCTACCAGCAATTACTTCGGTCGACATTCAGGATGCCGACCTGTTTACTGTTGTCCACGTCTCTGAAGTAGATCCTGGCCTAAAGAATAAACAGTTTACGTTCGCAGAGCATAAGGCGTATTTAAATAATTACTACCTCCAACTTAGCGGAGGAACAATTGTCAATGATTTAACCATTGGCAATGATCTTAACGTTTCGGGTGACTTGGCTGTTGCCCAAAACATGACTATTGCTGGCACGGGTACCTTTGGTACTCTTGCCATTGATGACTTTACAAGCACAGGAACAATCAGCGGTGTCACGATTACAGGCACTAGTATTCTTGGCGTTACTGTAAACGGCAATAACGGATACTTTGGCACCCTTCAGTCACCGACTGCTGCCTTTACCGCAGTTACGACAACCACTTTAAGTGGTGGTGCAATTACTGGAAATACCATAGCAGCGAGTGGGATTACCGGGCAGGTAATCACTGGCAATACCATCTATGGTTTAACGATCAGCGGTAACACCCTTAGCGGCGTAACCGGTGTCTTCACAACATCTGTATCTGGAGCAGTCGTTACTGGTGACGTAGGTCGCTTTGCGAACCTGACCGGCGTCTCTGGTACCTTTACAAACAATCTATCTGGCGCTGTCATTACAGGTGACGTAGCCAGATTTGCCAGATTAACCGGCGTCTCTGGTGAGTTTATATCTCTCTTGTCTGGAGCAGTTGTTACTGGCATCAGCGGTCAGTTCACAAAGCTAGATGTTGTAACAGGACAGTTTTCCACTGTTTCTGGTGCCGTCATCACTGGCGTGACTGGTTTATTTGATTCTTCAATTGTTGATACGTTCTATTCGGTTAATTTATATTCCAATAACCTTAGTGGTGATTCCGCAGATTTTCTGCGCGTTACTGGTGTAACCGGTATCTTTACTGGTTTACTGTCCGGAGCCGTTGTCACCGGTCAAACTGGTCAATTCAATAGTCTGACCGTTGGCGGTATTAACATTACTGGCTCCGTAAGTGGCGGCACTATCACTGGTACTAGCGGTCAATTTATAACAATTACTGCACAGACGGGTATCTTTACGGATACTCTTGCCATCCCTTCAATCACAACAACGGGTGACCTGTCTGCCAGCGGTGATTTAATTCTTCGGGGCAGTGGTTATATCACGTCCGGTCTTGTTGTCTCCGGCACCATATCCGGCAACACCGTAACAGGCCAGACGTTTATTTTTAATACCGCCACCGGATCTTCGTTAAACGCAACCGGCCTTATCTCCGGTGTTTTAATTACCGGCGATACGATCCAAACTACAAGCCTGACCGGTATCAGCGGAACGTTTAATAACTTAAGTGGCGCAACCGTTACCGGTAATCAGGTCTCGGCTACGTCAGGCGTTTTTACCTCAGGTTTAATTACGTTTATTTCCGGCGGAACCATTACGGGATCTGTTGGACAATTCACTAACCTAACGGGCATTTCTGGAGCATTTACCAGCAGAGTTTCCGGTGCTGTTGTTACAGGCAATACCGGATTATTTGGATTTATATCTGGTGTTTCCGGACGTTTCTCTAATATTTCTGGTAATGCATTTACTGGAAATACATTCAGCGGTACGGTCGGTACGTTCACCACGCTTAATGCAACCTTTGTTAATTTCACTGCGACATCAACGGGCAATATTGTTGCCTCTGGTAGCGGCATTTTTAATTCTGGTTTATTAACCAGTGGGAGTTTATTTGTTTCAGGTAGTGGAACCTTTGGTTCTGGAATCCTAAGCTCCGGTGTTGTTACAACAGCCAGTGGCGTTCGCTGGTTGGACGCCGATGCAAGTAACTGGGTGCAATTCCGTGCGCCAAACGTGGTACCAGCTGATATCACCTGGGTGCTTCCATCTGGAGATGCCGCTATTTCTGGTTACGCTTTAATCAGTGATGCGTCTGGAAACCTGACATGGGGAGAAGCTGGCGGAGGTGGCGCAAAGGGCGGCGGCAACGATGCAATTTTCTATGAAAATGATCAATCTGTAACTGCAGACTACACTATTACATCTAATAAGAATGCAATGAGTGCAGGAAGTATTGTTATTAACTCTGGCGTTACTGTAACCGTGCCTAGCGGCAGTTGTTGGTCCATAGTTTGATTTTGGTTTTTTGAGTAGAATTGAATTAAACTAAACAATAAGGAAACACTGGGAAGAAACAATGACATACGGAACCCTGGCGGTTGACTATATTACTTATACGTCGGATAATCTTCCGACTAATATTACCGTCAGCAGTATTATTAACGGTAATTTCCCTGCTGTTACAAGTACGGGTACTGTTTCCGGTGCAATTGTAACTAGTGCTTCGGGTAGATTTACAACAGTCACAGGGGTTTCAGGATCTTTTACAACTGTCACTGGAACTTCTGGTTTATTTGCAACAGTAACCGGCAATTCTGGAATCTTTCAAACGGTTACAGGAACCTCAGGATCCTTCGAAACTGTTACTGGAGTTTCCGGTTTATTTGCAACAATAACTGGCACCTCTGGCCTTTTTGCAACTGTTACAGGAACTTCTATTAATGGGGCCTCCGGTGTATTTACGACAGTAACGGGTACATCTGGTCTTTTTGCGACGGTTACAGGGGCATCTGTTAACGGAATTTCTGGTGTATTTACAACGCTAACTGGCACATCTGGTCTTTTTGCAACGGTTACAGGGGCATCTGGATCTTTTGCAACTGGTCTGATCACAGTTCTAGGTGTTGGACAAACGTCTCCCTCCGCAAACGCCAGACTTGATCTTTCTGGTACTTATGCAACCAACGTTAATGCTGTTAACGCTCTTAACATTGATTGCAGTTCTGGAAATTATTTTACCAAGACGATTAGCTCTGGAAGCACATTCACTGTTAGCAATATTCCCTCCGGCAGAGTTTATAGTTTTACGCTAGAGTTAACGCATACTGCAGGTGCAATCACTTGGTTCAGCGGAACCGAGTGGCCCGGTGGATCACCTCCAACATTGACAAGCGGCAAAACACATATGTTTATGTTTGTCACCGACGACAATGGTGCCCGCTGGCGTGCTTCTAGCTTAATTAACTATACGAATTGATGTGCCATGGATCCCGTAACTTATATTTTAGAGCGTGGTGCAAGCCCTCAAAATTTCCCGTACGTAGAGGATGTATTTAGTATTTTTGGATACTCAGGGATTACTAGTGGTCAAACGATTAATAATGGCATTGATTTTGTTAATGGTCAAGGGTTACTTTGGACCAAAAATATCGCAAATTTAGATGAAAGTTTTGTCTTCGGTGAAGGTAATACTCTTATTGATACAGTTCGCGGAGATACTCAGGCTATTTTTACCAATTCCAATAATGGACAAGTTTCTTTAAATTCATTTACTGGTTCTCCTGTAACTTTTACAACCAGTGGCTACTCCTTGGCTTCGGGAGGAAATGTCCGCTTAAATTATTTTATTGGGGCAAGTGGAAATTCATATGTTTCTTATGCTTTTAAAAAAGCTTCTAAATTTTTTGATATAGTTACATATACGGGTAACGGAACAACTCAGGTTATACCTCACTCTTTGAATGATACTCCTGGATTCATTGCTGTAAAGAATATTGGTGCCAGTGGAGACTGGATGTGCTGGCATCAAGGAATGGTAAGCGGTGAGGATCGTTATATACTTTTAAACAGTAGTGGAAGAACTTCTACGGGTACCGGAGTATGGCCTTGGAACAACACACTTCCTACAACAACAGGATTTAGTGTAGGTTTTAGTGGGTTTACCCTAAGCGGTCAATCTACTAATACATCAGGGAATGTTTATGTAGCTTACCTTTTTGCTAACGATGCAGGAGGTTTTGGAGACAGCGGCAGTGAAAGTATCATTAAATGTGGAACATACACGGGAGTTACTAGTGTAAATACTGTTGTTGACGTAGGATGGGAACCTCAATTTTTAATGATTAAATGTATAGATGTTAGTGTTGCTGCCGCTAACTCTTCTTGGGTAATATGTGACAGTATCAATGGACTGAATGTAAATCCTTATAGAAATGCAAATATTGTCGCTAATGCTACTGGTAATAATCTTATTCCACAGCAAATTTATCCTGCTTCTTCTGGGTTTATTATCTCAAGTACAGGTACTTCAGTTAATACAAGTGGCCTGCTTTATGGCTACGTTGCAATCAGACGTGGTTTGATGAAAACACCAACTAATGTAACAACAGTATTTGATCCCGAACTACAAGCGTCAGGAAGCACAAGAATTGTTAAGAATTTTACCTGTGATGTAGACATGCTTTTGGCGTTACCAAGAAGTAACCCTGCTCCTAATGGTTTACATTCCCGTATAGCGGGACCTGGTTACCCCTTGTCTACAAACTCAACTTTTCCGGTATTAGATGAAATTGCATCGGGCGCTACTCCAGCACAGATGTCTGCCTCTAACTTTAGGATTAAAAAAGGTTTAGTTATTGGCCAAGATCTTGTTGCAAGTGGAAGAATTCAAAATAACAATGCCAGTGGTTGGGTTCATTACGCATTTGCGCGTGCACGCGGCTTCTTTGACATGGCTCTTTACATAGGTAACGGAGCAACAAGTAGAACAATTACGCACAATTTAGGTGTAAAACCTGAGTTAATAATTTCAAAAGCTTTGGCTGCAAGTACAAACTGGGGAGTATACGCATCTCCACTTACCGCTGCAAGTGGTTTGCTTTTGAATACAGCTGATCCCGCTCTAATTGGAACATCTTATTGGGCTGGTACTGAACCAACTAGTACATCATTTACGGTTGGAAGTGGCTTTGAAGTTAATCGCAATGGCGATGTTTATGTAAATTATTTATTTTCTTCTTGTCCAGGTGTATCTCAAATTGGCTCTTACACAGGGAATGCGACAACAAATCAAATTAATTGCGGATTTACTAATGGTGCAAAATTCGTATTGATTAAACGTTTTGACGCTGTTGGTGATTGGTTTGTTTGGGACAGTGCGCGGGGTATTGCTTCAGGTAACGATCCTTATTATCGGTTAAATCAACAATCCGGAGAAGTTAATGGTACGGATTATATTGATCCCTATGTATCTGGATTTGAAATCAGCAATACTGCCCCCTCTGGTATTAATGCCAGTGGTGGTAGATACCTGTTCTATGCTATTGCTTAACCATGGAAATTCGTAATCGTTCTACCGGCGCCATCAGCACTGATGATCAACTGCGTCGGGACAACCCAAACACCAGCTTTCCCCAGGTTATTACCGCCGAAATCCTCGATGAATTTGGCTACGACCCCGTCTTCGAGGGTCCTCAAGCTACCGTCGTTGGTCCTTACCAATACAGCCAACGTGATGGCGTTGTTGAAATCAACGGTAAGTGGTACACACACTACATTGCTGGACCTGTGTTCCACGATTATGTGGATGATCAGGGAGTTACTCACACTGCTGCTGAACAATATGAAGCTTATTGCTTTGGTATTGATGCACAGCAAGGCAATGATATGCGTGGCGTTCGCAATCAACGTTTAGCTGAAAGTGATTGGACACAGCTCGCTGACACTCCTTTTGATGCAGCAACAAAAGCAGCATGGGCTGCTTACCGAGAAGAATTGCGTCAAGTGCCACAGCAAGCCGGTTTCCCCTGGGAGATTCAATGGCCAACCAAGCCGAATCAAAATTAAAACATAAATAGTGGATTAAACTTTCAATGCCTATTTATTGACTTGACCTAGAGTCAATAAAAGACCCTGGGTCAATATGTCAATTAAATTAACGGACGCTGCTGCCTTCTTTAAGCAAGAAAAGCATCAGGTTGATGCATGGAATTGGCTCCAGTCTCAGCTTTCCCCCGAGACACTAGAAGTTTTTGCCGTTAAATATCGCGAAAAACCTAAACCTGCACAAACCATAGAAAATACATGGGATGGAATTTATGCAGCAGCCAAGAAAGCCGGTGCAAAATTTCCGGAATGCGTTTGTGCGCAATGGGCACTCGAATCAGGATGGGGGAAACATTTTTCTGGTGCGTGGAACGCATTTGGCCTGAAGGGATCTGGTAGTGCAGTCAGCACCCAGGAATTCATTAACGGCAAATGGATCACTATCACCGATAGCTTTATCGACTTCCCTGATCTGGAGACGTGTGTCTTCTATTTAGTTGATCGTTGGTACAAAGACTTTGGACGATTCAAAGGCGTCAATCGTGCCAAGACTCGTAATGAGTGTGCTCAATTGTTAGTTGTTGAAAAATATGCAACAGATCCCAATTACAGTACAAAATTAATCCAGATCATGGATCGTGAGCTTGGTACGCCAGGCAACGTTGAAAAGAAATCAGAAGCAGAAAAGAAGGATCGATTTAATCCCTGGAGCCCCTTCACATTTAAGGTGACGCCTAATATTACATATGGTGAGCTGACACTCAACCAAGAGGCTCGTCGTTTTACCAAGCAGTATCAATGTGATACTGCGCTTGAGATCTGCCAGTTCCTTGAAAAAGTCCGTAGTGCGTTTGGAAACAAACCTTTAATCATTACTAGCGCGGCTCGCCCCGAACCCATCAACACACAAGTTGGTGGTTCCAAGAACAGTGAGCACACATACAATGCCCCATCCAAGGGTGCTGTTGATTTCTATATTGAGGGTGCCAATATCTATGTTGTGCAAGATTGGTGCAACAAAAATTGGCCGTACTCCTTAGGATATGGAGCGTTAAAAGGGTTTGTCCATATTGGAATGAGAGAGGGTCGGCAGCGCATTCGTTGGGACTATTGATATGAAAAAATATAGAGAGCCACTCATCCGGGTGAATATCTGCTGGCAAGTTGGTGAAGAAAAAAAGTGCGTAACCCTACCAAAAGAGCAGGCTTACGCAACGAGAGATTGGGTTGAAAGAGAGGGAGGGGTTTGTTTTTGGTTTCAAGCCCTTCCAAATTAACGCTGCTTGGCGCGTCCAATCACAAGAGCTGCAATTTCAATCAGCTTGTAAAGCTTACCGACGAGCTTGTCATCGGAAGGCGTAGGGGTAAGGGCAACAATGGCAGAAGCAGCGGCATGAATGGCCAGTGCAACTTCAAGATAACGGTTAAGGTCGTGCATGATCAATCTCCTGATCTTCTTACATTCTAATGGTTAATGCAAATGATTTTATTTAATCTTTATAAACACGACAGCTGCGTTCCCAGGGGTTGTTATCGCAATAGGCTTTAAATTTCTGAGCAGTAGGCACTGGTTTACCAAGATGAAAACGTCTTGAAATTTTGCAGATCAACCAGTTGTAGATATTCATCACGGCACAGTAGTCAAAGGAACAAGGAAGGAGGGAAAGCGATCGTCCACCTGGTGCTCACGGTCCCAGGCTTCCTGCCATTCACTTAAAGAATGGTTGTGAGAATCTTGACCTTCATAAAATTCAGAGCGATCATTCAGAACAAAGTCGTCGTTCTCTAATAAAAATAGAGAATAATCCTCCCACAAGAGATTAAAGTCAGGATCTGTGAACTCAATGACGACACCTACTTCGTAATCGAGAGGTTCATTACGTGTTGTTGAGACACACAAAAGATACGTCCCTGGATTCAAGGGATAATAGCGTTCGTCCCCCTTATCCAAACGATTTGGATTAAACGTATTGTATAAATCTGACTGAGCATTCATTGTATGCCCCACATAGGGGTTATACACCTTGCCATCAATGGTGACAGTAATACTATCGTCCTGGAAAATACCCCTTCCTTCTATTGGGTTTAAATTCAAGTCATACATTGAAATGTTGATGTACTGAGGCCTTGACCCGCCTTTTGCTGCAATAATCCAGGCTTTGGCAGTAATCGTAAAACTGAACCAGTGATTGTACGTGCCTCCGCCGTAGCCACCATTGGAGTTTTGGTTTGTATCGAGCCGACCAACGACTTGGTTTTTCGGGCCAAGGCTTCCCTTTAAGTTACGCAAAGAAAGCTGGCTAAATTGGCCAAGACTTAATGGGTTATCTTGAGTTCTTTGCCGCTGGATATTTGGATTACGAGCCATTTATTACAGTTGAACCAATCAATCCATTCTACTGGTCTGGTATTTGTACGTTTTCAGGGAAGGTAATAGCAGGGCGAAAAGACTTGTTGAAGACAAGAGGATTGTCTTTATGTTTTCCATAAGCCATTAATTTTTCTGCTTTGAAATCAACTTCGAACGGATTGATTGTTTCGGGGTAATACAACTTATTCCAGCTGGAAATCAAATGCAAAGGGTTACCGCACCTTGGGTTGCCGCATAGGTGGGTAACGACCATATTCCCAATATCGCCCCAAGCACAGTTGTAAATAGCTTTATGAAAGCTTAAGTTTTCAGCTTTCTGATGGCTGTAAGCAGACCGATAAGACGGCATGCAGATACGCTTAGGCGTGTATGGGCCAGGGGATTCGATGCTCCAGCAATCATCTACAGATCCCCTGGCGACCCTTTGCCATAGCTTTTGGTACCTGGCTTTGTACTCAACGTTGAGATAATTGATATCAAAACCACAGAGGTTTGATTGGATTTTATGGACGCAGTGGTAGCACCAATGGCGTTCCTTATCCCGTATGTAGTGGTTGTGTGGACAGACAAAACCTCGGTAGTAGCCCTTGACATCAAGCTCTTCGTCGGAGAGGCCGTCGATATCAGCAACAAAACGAAAGTCCGTTGCTTTGGATGCCCTGCGTTCAGAACGATGAAGGTTTGCCATGTTGATGATTTAACAAGAGTAGGAGGAAAGTTTTTTCTCCATTGGCCGTTTACGTGGAGCTTTATTGACACGCTTTGTTGGTATCAGGTTTTTTCTATTGTCCTTATCGATATTACTTGGATCGTGGATGATATCCAGATGGAGAGGGTCTTCTTCTGTTCTTAGGAAATGAACGAGTCGGTGCGCCAGATAAACCGTGTTGTCAATGCAGACCATATAGAAACCCGTCACCTTGTTCATGCGTCCAGCCTGAGTCCCAGCTTTGTTGCAGGCTTTGTCGATCACCCACTCCAGTCCACTGGGATAACGATCTGAAAGCTTGATCAATTCTTGGACGCGCCAGAGAGGCGGCATCTCTTTTCGGTTGCTTGGCATCAAGAGTCAAAAGGCCATTCCGAGATTTTAAGCACATTTTCCCCTGGAGTCCAGTGCAGCATAAAACTAAGAATGGCTTAGGAGAATTCTATATATAAGTTAAATGACGCAGCTTGACCAAAGTGTACGTACTTTATTTCTCTTCACCTTCTCCGGATCTATCAAAACTTACAGTATTTTCCTAAAGTGTCATTTGTCTATAGGGGGGATACACGCGACCCTCATTCTTAGTTCTTACGCACCTCATTTCAGTCTCAACCCAAGACTCTCTGCCCATAAAAAAGGAGCCCCGTCCAGGCTCCTCTTGGTTCCCGAGCAGACTCTACGTCTATTTCCGCCCGTAGTCATCGTCCTTACGGGTAATGTCCTCCTCATACAGGAGGTTACCCCTCTGGACCTCGATCAACCTGAGCTCGCAGTCCCCTGCCTCCAAGCGATGCCACTCGTATTTGGGAATCGTTACGGTGACACCGGGGGCAGCGGGGATTGTTTCCTCGCCAACGGTGATAGTCCCGGAGCCACCCACAACCACCCAGTGCTCATCCCGATACTCATGCTTTTGAAGGCTGAGTCTTTGGTTGGCATGAACCACGAGCACTTTCACTTGGTACTGGGGGCCTGTGAGGATGGTCTCAAACCATCCCCAAGGTCTGGTTTCTGCATAGGTCATGCCGAAGCGCCCGCAAGTTCTTTGGTTTCAGCCTTATCGGCCTTCTTTTTCCGCTTGCTGGTACGGATCTGAGGCTCTTTCTTCTTGGCGAGGACTTCTGTGAATACGTCATCGAAGTCAGAGGCCACCGTGTCCCAGTTGAAGCAGGGATCCGTGACGCGGTCATAGCATGCCTGGGCCACCTGATCGAGCTTGTTACGGTCTTCGTAAAGTTCTGTCAGGATTTCAGCCAGATGGTTGTCATCCGGGCAGGGCATGATGCGACCGAAGTTGGTGTCGACATCTGCATGGAGGTTACGGATCAGAGTCCCAGTGCCCTCAAAAATTTCTTTACAGGACGTGTGATCGGGCACCACCTGCGCCACACGACAGGCTGCGTGTTCAAAGTTGACTAGACCCCAGCCTTCCCCTTTACAAGTGTTAACGCCCACGTCAGCGATGTTGTAGATGGTGTTGAGTAGCTCAACATCCACAGAAGGACCATGGGGAGTAGGTGCAGTCATGATGATGCGACCGTTTGGATCCAGGCCTTGACGGGTCATCTCCCGATGGAACAGCGGCATGACATCCCAGCCCTGGTCCTTTTGACCCATGTGCAGATAAAGCTTGGCATCCGGCTTATCAACTGCAAACTTTGCGAAGGCCGAGATGGTGATGTCGATACGTTTACGGAACTGGTTACGGTTTCCGTTAAACACAATGAAGTCATCAGGACTCAGGCCGAGCTCTTTCCGGCATTCATCCCGATCCTTGGGATAGAACTGACCAGCAGTCACGCCATGTGGGATCACCCAGATTGGTTTTTCTACACCAGAATTAACCGTTTCTTCTGCACCGAATTTGGTGTAGCAGACTGCTGCGTCCCACTCGTTCATGGTATCGGCCAAGCAGCCGTACCAGCCATAGGAGTCCATGGGGTAGTAGCCCACGAACTTAAAACCGATTTGTTCCCTGAGATCTTTGATTTGATTCCACTGGTTATTGATGATCCAACAATCGTTGATCGTGAAAATAACGTCGGGACGAATACGTTCTGTAATCTCACGAATCCGAGCTTCACCAAACGGTGCGTTTTGGTACATGTTGGAGGCAGGGTACATGAAGTACTCCTGCTGGAATGGCGTGTAATCACCGTGCCAGTTACAACCCAGCACATGGATTTCGTACTTGTCTTTAATGCGGCTCAGTACGTTTTCGGTGACACGCGCAAAGCCCGTGGTAGCAACAATGTCACCAACCCACAGCAGCTTGGGTTTATTTTCAGTCATTTAATTAATCGTTGACTGAAAACAGTATACAAATTATTGAGGAGTTATAGACCGTACAAGTTCTTTTTCTTCTGCTTGTTTTGATTTGAGTTTTGTTTTGAGGAATTCTGCTGCCCTGTGGGTGTTGGTTGTATCGCCACAGGTATAGAGATCGATAGCGGCATAGCCCAACTCAGGCCATGTGTGGATGGATGCATGGGATTCTGCCAGTAGAGCCAGCAGTGTCACCCCTTGTGGCTGAAATTTCTCACCAAAAATACGGAGGATATTGGCACCCGCCATATTGAGGGCCACTTGAAGTAGCCGCTCAAGCTCATCGTAATCGTCGAGGAGTTCTTGATCGCAGTCATAGAGATCAAGAATCAGGTGCCGCCCGTTGCTCACAGTTCGTTTGCTACCTCTTCCATTGTCGCATTGGATGCTTTATCTATTACGTCACCATAGAACGTGCGCCATTCTTCCTTGTTCAAACCAACTTCGACAAGGGATGGGTACTGCTCATACTTGGGACTGGACGCCCGAAGTGCGATGTTGACCACCCGCATGCCGCGACTGTTTTTGAATTGATAGACATTCAGCTTTAGTTGGTGAACACACACGTCCATCAATAGGGATTCAAAACGGCTGCGGCCCAGGATGTTGCTGTTGGAACCACGAGAGAATTCGCAGTAGCTGGCATACAACCACTTATCCCAGTTGATGTACAGGTTTGACACGCCACCAGGTGCATGCTTAGCCAAGCCCACCGGAGATGAAATACCTGGATCAAAAACCACACAGTGCTGCATCCAATCCAAGATCTGGTTGGACTTCAGAATCTGTTCTTTGTGGTGCTTGGCAAAGAAATCAACTTTCTCGTTGGTTTCCATCAGGTATTCCCGCATCTCAGCTTCCGTCATATCCAGAACCCAATTCACCAGTCCTGGAAGCAGAGCAGCAAATTCACCAAAGGGACGACCGTGATCGTCCATATCAATGAGGGTGCGTTGTTCAGCGGAACTACCGGTGAATGGTTTATCGAATGGAATGGTGAGACGGCGACGTGCCAAACCAGACGTTGGATCAGTCGTTTGGATTGGTTCGTTGGCGGTGATCATGACCAGGCCATTGAACTTAAACGGCTTCTGGCTTCCAGCTTGGAACTTGCGCTCATTACGAATCAGGTCACGACCCGTGATTGCTTTAAGTACCGAGACAGAGCCGCCATAACGTTCCACATCATTGAAGAGCAGAAGCTTTTTCTTGTAGAGATTGGCAGTCTCAAATCGGTTCTTTTCCAGATGCTCCAGCGAGGAGATCATGGCATTGTCATCACCCACCAATGCATGGGCAAGGTTGCTGTAGGTCGACTTACCTGATTTACCAGGTCCAACAATCTCCACAAACTTCTGGATATCAGAGTGACTCAGCAGTACCGCCCGCAACCAAGCCCTCAACACCTGGACGCGACCCCAGCTGTCATTCTGTGTGGACTTCAGCCACTTAATGATCGGCTCACAGTTTGCGTATGGATCGTATTCATACGGAAGTTGTTGCGTGATATGCAGCTCACGATTGAACGGCATCAGCTCCCGCGTTTCAACATTCAAGATCCCATTGGTAAACAAAAGGTATTCATTGCCTTCATACCAATCGTCAAAAATAGTTGAAATCCTCAATTGCTCCAGTAAGTCAGAGATGAGGTTCATCGAATAACCGCTGTGCAGGAGACCTTCCTTGATGGAATCCAGTCGACCTTTGATGTCGCCTTTAACTTCGTATTCCGACAGCTGTGACCAAAGCCCTTTCCGCTGGTACTCATACATAAAGAAGGCGCCGTGCGATTGGCTATAGCGCAGGTTGCCTTTGTAGTCCTGCAACAAAATGCCAGCAATAACGTCAGAGGATGGGTTGCGAGTTTTTTGCTCTTTACCTTGCCGTCCCCTGGCCGCTTTCACTTTCCACTTCCCTTGAATTGAAGGCTGTTCATCTTCTGTCTCATTATTAGCAACGGATAGACCAAGGTCATCTTCCAGTTCTGTTAATAGTTTTGCAACGTGGTCAAGCATGGTGTCATCTACGTTCATTGCCTTGTGGTTTTGGGAGGGTTCCCAACCATTTTCTTTAGCGACATGGACAAGAGAACCAATGCCGCGACCGCCACCTTTTGAAAAAGAACGCCAACGTCTATGGCATTCACCCTCTTGATATTTTTCTGATTGACGAGACCATTCATCCCAATGATCAAGCAGGGATTCGTCCAATGAATGGAGCGATTGACCCACCATGATCCAGATGTCGTAATCATCTGTAGCTTCGGGTGGCATTCCCCACATTGCCTCTAGGGCCAGCTGCATATCCCTTTCCAGGGAAACCTCAGCGTTAATGGCAAAGGAGGGTCCAATAATGCGAGTGGTTTCTTTTGCAGGAACACCCTGCTTGACATTCTTTTGGATGATGGCATTCAGCAGCCAGTCCGGAAACTCAGGCAGCTCCTGGATCCACTCAAACCCCTGGTCAGAAGCCGTGAAGTATCCTTCCGTTTCTGGATGCAGTCCCATCAGCACCCCTTGGTGCCGCTTCCAGAGGATTTCTAGTTTTTCCTTTTCCCCTTCCGCGTGCCAGGTGTATTTGTTACGGACAAGATGCTTGTGTTGATCGCGGGAGAGGCGATATAATTTCCGCTCCCGACCCTCTTTACCGCTAAGGATGGTCAGCGTATTAGGTAGTGCCTCATCAAATGGCAGTTCCGACAGCGACTCGATGAGTGCGTAGACGGTTGGTCCATCGACATCAACCCAGATCAAACCATAGGGATGGTTGTAGACCGGACCACCAAGCAGGCCAACTGCCTTGCAGCGGCCCGAAAGAATTTCATCTTCTATTTCCTGCGGACTGAATGGCTTGTTTTGCCATCCCGCAACATAAGGATCTTTGTTTGGACCCAGTGGAGTCAGGGGCCAATCAATGGGAATGTAATCGAGCCGAATTTCGCCGGGCTTAAGAGCTTGCTGGTTGGTATTGGTCATGCCTGGTCGAACGGTCGAACTTCTACTTTAAAGTTTTTATCTGCAAAACTTGCCTCTTTTAATAGCCAAAAGGCGTGAAGATGCATGTCAGTGGGCAGATAAAAACAGTCCCCATCCGTCGCACTCATCATGCGACTCATGAGACTATTCATCCACTCACCCATACAGACGTTGATGTCCATGGGGAGGGCTTGACTTGTGTGTCTCTTTATCCTACGGCGACCAATCCAGATGATCCATTACGACTTTCTGGAAATTACTAAGTCTTATTAGACTCATTTAGAGGATCAATCTTTTCAAATTGTTTCATCAGTCTTTGATACACCAGCAGTGCATCCTCTTTCGTCACCACAGCCGTCTGGCAGGCCACATCCCAGGCATGGCGCTTTCGGTTCTCCAGTTTGCTCATCTTTATACCAAGGCGCTGTTAGTTGCATTGCTCCACCAAGCTTTTGTGATTCACCTGTTTGGAGCACAGGATCAATCGGATGCTCTCGATAGATTGGCTTGTTTTGTTTTTCAAGCTCAATCTCAGCCTGGATCCGATTGTCTAGTTCGATCATATCAAGCCTGGCCTTAAGTTTTGCTTCAAACCATATGCGTTTCCACCATTTAATTACGGCATCGAGCATGCTTAAAAGTAGTGTTTTCATTTCACATGAATCGGATTAGTTAAATCTAAAATAACAATAGAAGTATTGATTTTTATGGCTGCGTTTTCTCTTGCTAAAAAAGCACGTCCTGCTGGAAAACTAGTTGAAGCAGGTAAGAAAAAATCATCAGAACAACGTGCTGAGCGTTTAGCAAAACAGAAAGCAAACCTGGAAAAGCGTGGCGCAGCCGTGAAAGAAAAGGCTGAAGTACGCAAGAAGAAAACAGAAGAGATGCGTGTTAAGCGTGCTGAAACCCAAAAGGCACAGCTTGAAAAACGTGCAGCAAATAAGAAGTCATCTACAAAACCAGAACCGCGCCCTAGTATCCCCAAAGGCGAAGTGCCCAGCAACAAAGTGCCTAGCAAAAAACCAACTACTCGTCCTGGAGCAGGCATTATTGAAAAGCGTGCAGCAAATAAAAAGGCATCTGTAAAACGGGAACCGCGCCCTAGTATCCCCAAAGGCGAAGTACCTAGCAACAAAGTGCCTAGCAAAAAACCAACTTTCCGCCCTGGAGCAGGCATTATTGAAAGTCGTTTTAACAAAAAAACGGGCAAGTACGAGATTTAAATAAGGTCAGGATCGTAGACGTTGCAGTTCTCGATTTGGGAATAGCATTCGGCTACGATCTTGTTTTTTTCAAATACTCAATTAATCCCTCTAGTCTTTTAATATCATCATTAACATGCCCTAAAGCAAGATTGCATTTGTGGCAAAGCAAGCCACGTATTTTATTTGTTGCGTGGCAATGATCAATATAAAATCTTGTTCTTCCAGGCGCACCTGGCTCAGTTGAATTGCACCCAGAATTTGCGCAACAACCGTTTTGACTAGCTAGCATTTTTTTGTAAGTTTTATAATCAACACCATATTTGCGTTGAACACGAAGTTCGTTTTGGCATGTTTTGCAATAAGTACATAAACTTTTTACTCCGTTCTTTTTGATATAACCAGACCAACCAAAGCAATCTAATTTTTTGTTTTCATTACAGCGTATGCAAAGCTTAGATGAGATCGGGGTCATAAACTCCACAGTTTTCAATTTGCGAATAGTACTCTGCAACCAAGGCGAACCAATCTTCTCGCAATGAATCGAGAAATCGCCTGGAGATTTTAAAAACTTGAGTGCGAACAGGCGTTGATACCAAGATGGCCGCCTGCTGTACTTTCATGCCAAGAGTTTGTTCGATGGCGATATCGTAGGCCGCTAGCTGTTTGCAGGTCTTTTTGAATTTAAGGTGACCACCCAAGAGATCACGCCATTCAGGCGAACCTTTTTCTAGATCCTTGGGCCACTTACGGCTATACGGCTTAACGCTGGTTTTTAAGTCAGCCAGGGTTAGTTTGTTATTGGCAACAGCAATAATATCAGGAGCACCAGCCCAAGCACGCCCTTCGTCATCGCAACCCCAGACGCGAGCAACGTCATCAGCGCCAATAGTAAAATCAAATTTATCCAGAACAGGGGACTCTGCCCAGAGAACCTCCTGGAATTGATCCAAGATTTTTGGCATGCCCGCCCAAAAGTCCGCATACTCTTCTTTGATTTCTGGATTTTTGTTTCCTTTGAGGTACTGTTCCATTCCGTAGTGGATGGCCGTACCTCGTTCCGCTGCAGCTTCTTTGACACCTGGATTATTTTTCGACCACATTTCAAGCTTCCGCTTGTTCGCTTCGGAAGCTGTTTCGCTGATGATTGTGGTTACGGACGGCGCAGGTCCAGTGGGTAACGGAGTAACGTAATGCCTACGACCGTTTAGTGCTATCCTGGCAGGACCTTTATTCAAATCTACAAGCTTTTCCTGCCATGTCTTGCGAGAATCTTCCCAGATGCAGGTCATACAGGCCTGATATATTGTTTTTATTTTAGCGAATATGAAAGCCAAAAAACAATTAATGAGCTACGAAGAGGCTTGTTTTTATTTTTACGAGTGCACCACTTCTCCAAGTGGCCTGCGCTGGAAAAATTCAACAGGAGTTAAGAACAGGAATGGTTCTGTAGCGGGTTCTTTAAAACCGCACGGCTACTGGGTTGTTAGGTGTTTAAGAAAAGATTACTATGTACATAGGCTTATTTATTTGCTAAGAACAAAAGAGGATCCCGTCAATCATGAAATAGATCATTCAATTAATGATGGCAGCAAAGATAATAAAAAATTATTACGAAAGGCAACCAGATCTGAAAATGCTGCAAATGGCAAGAAGAAACAATACAAAAAAGAACCGCAAAGCAAATGGAAAGGTGTTTTCAAAAAGCGTACAAAATGGGCAGCGCAGGGCTGGAAACACAATAAAAAATATCATTTAGGTCATTTTGACACCGAAAAAGAAGCGGCATTGGCGTACAACAAGTTTGCATTAGAAGCGTTTGGTGAATATGCTGTACTGAATGCTATTGAAAATGATTGAATTTGGACGCATTGTTCTGACACTTCTGTCAGCTATGCTGATTACAGCACTGATTGAGCTAGTCCCCCATTGGATCCGTTAACAAAAACACGGCTCTTCATCCAAGGCTGGTGGTCCTGCATGAGTGTGTTGATGCAGATTCTGTGGAACTGCATTAAGGTGAACTGGTTTTGGATCGTGGCATGGTGTGTAACATTAGCCGTTTTTACTACTGTGATCCTGACATTGACGTAAAAACGTTCATCCGCTTGGAAGAGCACAGCAGAAACGGTGTCGCTTTTGACGATATCGAGACGATAGAAGCCGATGCTTTCGAGGCAAAGCTCCTGAAAGAACAGGAGCCTTACCTGCGTGTAGACCTTTAGACGGTTGCCAGATCGTAAGTGATCATCTCCTTGACCATGTCCTCAAAAGTGATGCGAGGTTCCCAGCCCAACTCCCCATACGCCTTGGTGCAATCGCCCAAGAGAGTGTCGACTTCAGCCGGACGATAGAACTGTGGGTTGATACTGATAATTGTTTTATCAAGCGTCTTGCTAAAACCAATTTCATCAACGCCCTCGCCACGCCATTCCAAACCAAGGTTGAGATAGTCCGCAGCAATCTCACAGAATTGCCGAACGCTGTGTTGCATGCCCGTTGCGATCACATAATCCTTAGGCATTTCTTGTTGCAGGATTAGGCGCATGGCATCCACATAGTCCTTTGCATGGCCCCAATCCCGCTTGGCCTCTAGATTTCCCAACTCAAGAACTGGAATTTTGTGCCGCATGACACTGACCAATCCCTTGGTAATCTTCTTGGTCACGAAGTTGTCGCCACGAATTGGGCTCTCATGATTAAAGAGGATTCCGTTAGCGGCAAACAGGTCGTAGCTCTCGCGGTAATTGACGGTCAACCAATAACCAAACAGTTTGGCCACACCGTACGGACTCCTGGGATAGAACCCAGTTTCTTCATTTTGAGGAAACGACTGGACTTTCCCGAACATCTCGGAGGTAGATGCCTGGTAAAACTTGGGAGGAGTTGCAGCAGCACGACATGCCTCCAGGACATTCATTACACCGATTGCGTTAGCCGATGCAGTACTGACAGGAGACTTAAAGCTGACACCAACATGGCTTTGGGCGGCCAAGTTGTACACCTCATCAGGAGCAAAGTCCTGGATGACTCTGGTCAGAGAAGGCGCATCTGTCAAATCCGAATATTCAATTGTCACATCCTTGGGAATGTCACCCCCAAAGACCCACTTGAGCTTTTCAAGATGGTTGGGTTGAGTGTGGTTGCGAACCACACCACAGACTTTGTAACCATTATCGATCAGGTTCCGCGCAAGATAGGAACCATCTTGGCCGGTGATTCCAGTGATCAGTGCCCTTTTCATTTGCAATATCTGCGTGGTTAAAGTATAACCATTAAAAAGACCATTAGTTATGACGGTGTTTGATTGGCCTCTTCAGAAAAATACGATTGGCTGGAGGGAGCGCCTGGCACTGGCAAAATTCATCCTTACCTCTGATCGGTTTACGAATGGACCCGAGTGCCGTCAATTTGAAGAAGAGTGGAGCGAGTGGCAAGGCGTACCATATTCTTTGTATGTAGCCAACGGATCTGTCGCCAACTTCCTACTGCTTGATGCAGTACATGAATACTATTTCCCAGAAAAGAAACAGCTGACCATCTTTGCCCCAGCCATCAACTGGGCAACCAACATCTCAACCTTCTGCCAGCAGCACCACAACGTTTATTTCTACGACATCGATTACGAAACTTACAGCCCCACCGTTGAATCGGCCAATCAACTTTCAGACAAAGGCCTGGAGCCAGACGTTGTTTACTTGACGCACGTCCTTGGTATTTCCAATGACATGCAAAGGGTCAAGGAGCTGTGGCCCAACGCAATGATCATCGAAGATTGCTGTGAATCCCACGGTGCGCGTGACATCAAGAGCGGAGTCAAAGTCGGTACCACAGGCGTTGGTTCAACCTTTTCTTTCTACTTCGGCCACCACATGACAACCGTTGAAGGTGGCATGGTATGCGTTAAGAACGAAGGACTCTACAACCTATTGCGTGCCAAGCGATCTCACGGTTTATCACGCGAGATGATTCCGTCCTACCGAATCAAGCTTCAAGATCGATACCCCGATGTTGATCCAACATTCCTGTTCCCAACCAAAGGGTACAACTTCCGAAACGTTGAAACCGGCGCTGTCCTTGGACGCATTCAGCTGAAAAAACTCGACGCCTGGAACGAGCAGCGTGCCAAGAACTATGCGTTGTTCCGCAAGGAAATGTTAAAGCGTCCTTGGTTTGAAACCTTACCCAAGGCGAAGGGCAACAGTGCCATGACCCTACCGTTCCATTGCATGGACGAAACAATTACCACTGAAGTCAAGAAGTTTCTCCAGTTAATCGGTATTGAAACGCGCCCATTTTTGGTTGGTAATCTTTTGCGTCAACCCTTCATGGAGGACTATGAATCGGTCATCCCTCTTCCCAATAGCGAACGGATGCATACCAATTCTTTCTACATTGGCAACAATCACTTCATCAATGAAGCTGATATCTACAAGCTTTCCAAGGAGTTAGACAAATGCGGATACTGATTTGCAGCATTATTCGTAACCGGGAACCGTTTTTGTTTGGGTGGCAGGATCAAATCCTGTGTCTCAAGGATGAAAACCCTGGTATCACATTTGATCTTTCTGTTTTTGAAAACGACTCCACCGATGGAACGGTTGAGTACCTGCAAGAGATCGAACCCGAACTTAAAGAGGAACTGAACGAAGTCTGGATCCAAACGTCCAAGAAGGACTGGCCTTACTTCGGTTCAATTCGAGCCGAGGATCGCGTGAAGTATTTGGCGATGGCTCGTAACGAATGCCTGGAGAAAGCTGAGCAGGAAGTTGGTCTCCAGTATTACGAAAAGGTTGTCTTCATTGAGCCTGATATTGATTACGACCCTGAGCAGATCAGCCAACTCTTCTGGGTGGATGATGATATTGCATCGCCCTATAGCGTGCACCCTATAGATGTCCAGAGTCATCGTTGGATTTATGACAGTTGGGCAACCCGCATCAATCCAGAGGATGATATTTTCAAAGGCCCACGCATTTTTGAGATGCCACCACGCCTTGATGTAGCTTCAACCTTTAATTGCTTCTGTATTTATCGCGCCAAACCCTTTGCAGAGGGCGCACGTTTCTCAGGTATCAACCCATTGACTGATTCCTGGGACTGCGATACAACAAACATCTGTTATGAATTTGCAGATCGAGGGTATGACAAGATTGGCCTTTACAATATTCTTCTAACCCACTTAGGAAACTAAGGCAAACCGTACCGTTTATTCAGGTTCTCCGTATTTACATCACATGGAAAAACTCCCAGAATATATGCAGGTAATCGAAGAGGGCAAAACCCTGGTTGCCAACCACAACAAACTTTTGGAAAGTTTATTGCTATCAAAGCAGGCCAATGACAACAACATTTATACTGACGAAACAACCAACGGAATCCCAGATGTCTCTTTCAACGCAGGTGAAGGAATCAGTAGCACAAGCGACGGCACATCTGCGTGATGCCCTTGCGTTTGCTGCACGGTCCGAACATCCCATCACCATTAGTTCACTGTCAGAACTTTTGATTCGTTGTGAATCACTAGAGCAGATGGATGAGATCATGCAGAAGTTTGGCTCATCCTCCAGCCGATCAGGCAATTTGCCTTCTCAGAATTTTGGCAAAGAGTGAGCGTTATCGAGTAACGGAGGAGGACCGCCTCCTTAAATATTTTGCTCAGCTGGAGCGGTTAATACCCAACCCTCCGGCTAATTGGGCTGTGAATGCTAAGCCGTGCAAGTGGGCTAAAATATTAAAAGAACGTGAGAATAATCCTAATGTCTCAGGAGAACAAATACACGAAACCGGAGTTACGCGAGAGGATTAAAGATCGCGTAATGGCTGGTTCTAAAGGCGGAAAGCCTGGGCAGTGGTCTGCACGTAAGGCTCAGCTTGTTGCACAGGAATACAAAAGTGCAGGCGGTGGATATAAAGGAGGTAAAGGTGAGAAGCAGAAGTCCCTGGAGAAGTGGGGCAAGGAGAAATGGATGACGAAAGATGAATATGAAAAACGCGGCAAAGCTAAAGCTGCCGCCAAGAAATATAAAGAAAGCAAATAAAAGGCAAGTATTAGGAATACTGTTATGACAGACAAAGCAATTCAAAAAGGATATACCAAACGTTATCTGCCTGAGTCCGCCTGGGCTTCATTGTCCAAAGAGGAACGACAAGAGACTGATCAAAAGAAACGCGCTGCTAGCCGCGAAGGAAAACAATTTGTACCAAACACCCAAAAAGCAAAGCTTGCTGGACGCGCAGCCCGCCGTTACCGCGACACTAAATCATGATATCCTGACAGCGGAGCAATACCGCTCTGGGACTAATAGTCGAAAAGTCCCTCCACGTTACGAACGTGGTGCTCAACAAAGCGCGGAAGGAAGCTATGATCCCGGCATGATACACCGGGATTTTTTGTGACCACTCTTGTAGCGAACGTGCCACCAGTCAAAGTGTGGGTACGACGCGAATACTTACGGGATTTAAGAGATGGGCATGGCGAATACACACCTGGTTATTGGGTGACCTGCAAATCATTAACTGGTAGAGCACTTCAGTTTGAAACGTACTTGACTGAGTACGGCGCTCTTTACGACAAGCTTCCTATCAGCGCATTCCTTGCCTGGGATTCAGATCATCCCGACAAACCACAAGCACCAACACCGGACCTGGAGCTGACTGACCTACAGTTCTGGAATGGGTTTGATCATGGGCTTACGGTCATTGAAAAGAACTTGATTTTCAACATGGAATTTCAAGTGATGACACGTAGCGCAGGTGTAATGAAAGGCACATATTTATTTACAGTTGACAATTATCATCCTCATAGGAACGAACCGGACTTTTATTTTGCGGAATTTCCTGACGAGCATAAGTCCCACAATATTGTGGCTTTGGACAACGGTCAAATTGGCGCTTATCCCAACAATCGTTGTCGAATGGTTGATCCATCGCTCACCAACCACGACCTAAAGACGCCAGACTTCAAGGTATCAACGCGGTACTTCGATGTCGAAAGTGCGCCGAAGTGGGGACGCCTGGGCGAATGTGATGATTATTTTTGGAAAACACCAAATGAATCTGTATAATAAATGAGTTCCCGCTCTCTTTTGATCGGGCAGCTGGGGTGACTCGCTAGGCAGATAGCCTAGAAGGAGAGCCAAGATAGAGGTCAGGTCCCTGTTGCGCCCAATGAGACGCATTACACCTGATCCATCTATACGGGGATTAGCGCAGTTTGGTAGCGCATCTGCTTTGGGAGCAGAGGGCCGTAGGTTCGAATCCTGCATCTCCGATCTACCAATTTAATTATGTGGAGACTCTGGGCAAAAGCATTGGGCGAGAAAGCGTCTCGCCATAATCACGAAGCAGATAAAGTTGCTGCAATTCGCACAGTAATTTTTATCAGCTATTTGTTGACAAATATGTTTATAGTTAGTGGAGTTATTCGACACTGGAATCAGTGCCCTGGGCCGACTCCAAAAAACGCATCAATAAAAATCGAGAGAAGCTTCTGAACTACAAGAAGACTCTGCAATGCAAGCAGTGTGGGATTGACGATCACCGTGTCTTAGAGTTTCACCACATTGGTGACAAGGATAACAATATATCGGACATGGTGAACCACGGCTACGGCTGGAGCAGAGTAGAAGAAGAAATCAGCAAATGTATCCCGTTATGTTGCAATTGCCACAGGCTTGAGCACTGGGTCAGTTAACGACCAAAGAATTGACCAACATCCCACCAAGGACGGCCAACTGTACGTGGCCCAACTTTAGTTCCTGCAACAGAACCCCAAGGAACAAACGTAGGTTTACCTCCTTTAACAGCTTGGCCTAAACGTATTGGTTTACTGCCAATTGGTGCTGCAACTAAGTCTCCGTATGGATTACGATAAACAGTTGCACCACGGTATGTGCCAACGGCTCTTGGTTCTTGAGAAGAACCACCTAATTGAGAAACAACAGCCAGAGGGTTAGCAACACGTAAAGCACCAGCAGCTACCGGAAGAACAGCAGCAGTCGTAGCAGGTGCCAAACGTTGAGCAAGTCCAGCGCCCGCCCCAACTACTGGAGCAGCTGCTGTCCCAATTGCATATTCAGTAGCAACTTGACGAGCTGCTTTGCCTACATCACCCTGTTCAACAGCTTGCCTAAAGGCTGGATCAAACAACGGAACGGAACCCGCAAGATCCGTTGTTGTGTTAAAGCCAGTCCGGATTGCCTGCGTAATGTTTGGTAATGCTTTATTGTATCCTTCGATTTGTTTTGCTTTAGCGGCCACATCGGTTAATACCTCCCTTGGATCTATGCCTGCACCTTTAAATACGTTAGTAGTAAAGTTAACAGGATCTAAATTAGCTTGCGATCCCAAGTTTGGAGGATTTAAGTACATTCTTCCTGTTTGACTTAAGTCCAATGGAGCAGCAGCCGTAATCCCGCGCATTCCAGGTTGGGCACCACGCGCCGTAGTAAACGCTTCATCAAGAGTTGTTTTAAGGTTTATATCATCTTTTATTTTTTCAAAGAAATTTGGATCGTTGTAAGGTGATATCAATCTATTGCCCACGTCACTAACCGCTACAGTAACAGGTGCAATGGTACGTGGATAAGGTCTACGTGGTTCAGGTCCAAGGGTATCTTCTAAAACATCACGTGTTGTACGACCACCAATAGCTTTATCCCCTAATAAAGCCTGGTACACACGCAAATCTCTTTGGAATTCAGGGGACTCTACTTCAATTCCTTGAGATTTAAGACTGTTGATTGTTTCAGGTAGATAACCTACTTTATTTATTTCTTTTAAAGCATCCGCTTTGGCCTCCCATTGTTTAGGTGCCTCCCTTAAAGCAACTTGCTCTGGTGTATTAAAAAATTGCTCTTCTTTTTCAATTGCAGCTTTAAGAGTAGGTGTTGCTTGGTTAATTTTGTTTTGTAGTTCTTGGAAGTATAGATCTTGATCTACGGTGGGAACCAAAGGTGCATTCATTAAAGACAGTGGATTTCCATAGGGAATACCACCTTTGTTGTATCCACCAGCAATTCTTTGTGTAGTTATACGGGGAGGATTAGACCATTTTTCAGGATCATTGCCCATGAATTCATCAATAACTTGATTGCGTTTGGCAAAAGCTTCACGAGTAAGTGCGTTATCCCATTCAACAGAACCACCATATTTAAACGCATTCCAATTTTGATTTACTTGATCGTAAAACTCCTGGCCTCTTTGAGCCATAGTGTTAAATTCTTCTTGGCTAATAGGAGGACTTAAGAAAGATTCAACTCTGTTTTGATCACGAAACAACGAACTTCCTTGTGCAGCACCACGTTGTTGAACAAGAGTTCTACCAGCCATTCTTGCTTGTTGACGTGCAGCATCCAACGCTTTATCGTAAGCTTCGGCAGGATTTAAATCATCAAGCCACTCCAATTGTTGAGTTAATCCTTTAAGGCCGATACGATTTGTCCCCAGTGGAGTTGCACCAACATTTTCTGCAATTGTAATTAATTCTTCTCCGCGCAATGTATTACCAACATTGGCAAAATCATGCATGGCATCATGCAAAATTAGTTCATTTCCATAGGGTTGATATGTCTGCGGATTTTTTACTTGAGCCTGCCCCGGCTTTTGTCCTGGGAAATATTGATCTAAGAATCTTTGAGCCCGTTCGTTAACAGTTTCTGTATCTCTAATATCAACAGGTGCTCCTGTAAAGTCAAACTCTTTACCAAATGGTGAGGCGGTTGGTGCATAGTTTGCATCTTCTAAATTAAGTACAGGAACGCGTTTAGGATATAGTTCTTTAAAGTCAGTAACAGGTAAATCACTAGTTGGACCCTGGGGATATACTATGTCAATCCTAGGTTGACCAGGCACTGAATAATTTGGGAAAGCAATAGGTGTATTTCGTGTTGGAAAACCTGGGTTTAATAGTCCAGCCGGACCTCTATTTGCATAGTTTTCTGCTGCAAGTTGACTTGCTTTTTCAGCAGAAAACTGTGTAGTTTGTTGTGCCAATTGTTGTTGTTTTGCAGCTTCAAATTGAGCAGCGCGATCATATAAACTTTGCAGTTCACCTGCCAAAGGTTGACCAGTTTTAGCTGCATTAAGAATTGCAGCGTTTAGTTTTACGCGTTCTGCAGGAGTTAATTTCATCAACCGTTCCGCAACGTAGCTTTGATTTGCCAAGCAGCCTTAAAGGCTTGACCACACAACTCAGCCATGTAGTTCTGAATATCAATGGCACCCACCTTGGCGGCAATGGGCTCCAGCTTTTTGGTCTTCATGCCCAGCTCTTCCAGGTTCTTGTAGTACGTGGTGAGCTGATCGGTTCCCTTGTAGCTGGTAACGTGTTGGATGCCGGGACCAGCATCTGCTAGACCCCTGGCGCACATCGGCATCAGGTAATCCATTGACCTGATGAATTCCGACAAGGTATCGAATTGAGTTTGATGAGCTTCGTACTGATCTCCAAGGAAGGCATGCACCCCGAGGAAGTTCGACCCCTCGTAGTTCAGGTGAATGAGATGGGCTTGTGTCTGAAGTTCCTTGAGGTAGGAAGCCAGGGAGATGCATTGTTGAATGAAGGCCCCGACATCACCATTCTTTGAACGGGCAGGACCTTTTGGCTTGGCCTGAGGCTCTGGCACCTCTTGAACTTGAGCAGGTGCAATGGGCTGAGCAGTTTGAAGACCAGGAGTATACATAATTTTTTATCAGTATTTCTATTGTAACGGGAACTAATTAGATAATTTCAAACCAAGAAAGATCAGCGTACACCTTTGCACCACTGATGGTTGGCGCTGCAACCACAGTAAAGATGTCGCTGACACCAGCTTGCGTACGACCCAGCTGGAAGTTGAAATCCCGGACATCACTTAATGACAAGGTGCCATCAGACACGATGTAACCACCTGCCACGTCGGTACCACCGCTGACACCAGTAGCCGTGATGTCATATTGAACATTGCCATTGTAATGGGTCTGCCAGTTTTCTCCACTAAGAGTTGGATTTAAAAGTACTTTGTATTGGATGATGTCAGGTTTATTGTTCTGTGTCTGCTCTAGAGCAACACTCAATGCTGCTGGCACAATGACACTATCCGTACGGCCAGAGGCCATCCGGATTGAAATTAATGGATATGTTACGCCGGATGCGGTTAATGTTTTTGGTGTCGTACTGGTAGCAATGTTGTAACGACGGGTGAAACCTTCGTAGCCACCTTCCGATGCAACAGTACTGCAGATCTGACGAGCCGTACCACTGGTAGTTGTTGTGCCAATGTTTTCAATCTCATAACGAAGCGGCAGTGTTGCTGTTGTCATGTATGTTGTATTTTTTAGATTTTCATTGTGGAAAATATG
>JACCDW010187666.1_pt1 | contig 32292 bp, 28 predicted proteins | sample 7449781 | NCBI WGS metagenome assembly JACCDW01 (sample SAMN15323449, study PRJNA562643) | freshwater metagenome | isolation source: river surface water | place: USA:Blue River Watershed | collected 2017-08-18
GCTCATGGGCCTCTTCCGCATCCATTTGAAAAAGAACGGCTCGGGCCAGGGAGTAGGGGATCCAGGACATGGATAATCTCGGGTGGAACAACAACGAAACGCCTATTCTCCCCTATGAATGCCCCCGTACGATCACAAGATGAACTCAAAACGCTGGTTGGCCTCGCCGCCCTCGACTATGTCCAACCAGGCGATTGGGTGGGGGTGGGCACCGGCTCGACGGTGAATAAGTTCATCGACGCGCTGGCCAGCCGCAAACACGAAATTCGCGGGGCTGTCTCCAGCTCTTTGGCATCGACCCAGCGCATGCAGGACTTGGGCATCCCGGTGGTGGACATTGGTGAGGTCGAATCGCTTCCGGTCTACATCGACGGCGCGGATGAAATCGATCCTCAAGGCCACATGGTCAAAGGCGGGGGTGCGGCGCTCACGCGCGAGAAAATTGTCGCGGCCTTGGCCAAACGCTTTGTGTGCATCGTCGACGAAAGCAAATGGGTGCAAACCTTGGGGGCGTTCCCGCTACCCGTGGAGGTCATTCCTATGGCGGTGCCCCGCCTCATTCGTGATTTTGCCGCCATGGGCGGTGTGGCCACATTGCGTCGCACGGCCCAAGGGGAGCCCGTGGTGACGGACAACGGCCAATGGATTTTGGATGTCCGATCCCTGCAAATCCGCCAGCCCCTGGCCTTTGAAGATCAGGTGAGCCAATGGCCGGGAGTGGTGACGGTTGGGGTGTTTGCGCATCAAAAAGCCCAGGTGTGTCTGATGGCCACTTCGGATGGCGTTCGTACCCTCCAATTCTGAGGAAGCCCCATGACTTATTGCGTTGGCATCAAACTCAAAGCCGGTTTGGTTTTTTTATCCGACTCCAGAACCAATGCCGGTCTGGATCAAATCAGCACTTTCCGCAAGATGATCGTTTATGAAAAAACCGACGATCGCTTCATGGTGTTGCTCTCCGCGGGCAATCTCTCGATCTCGCAATCGGTGCGCGAGATCTTTCAGGTCGAGCAAATCCAAGATCACCCCGACGCAGAGCCCATCACCCTCTGGAACGCGCGCAGTATGTTTGACGCGGTGCGTGTCTTGGGATCGGCGGTGCGCCGGGTATACGAGCGCGACGCCGCGGCCCTCAAGGCCACCGGGGTGGATTTCAATGTGTCCCTGATCTTTGGCGGGCAGATTCGTGGCGAAGCCATGCGGCTGTTTCAGGTCTACTCGCCGGGTAACTTCATTGAGGCGACCGCCGAAACCCCTTACTTCCAAATTGGTGAATCGAAATACGGCAAACCGGTGTTGGATCGGGTGTTGAATCCCGACACCCCCTTGAATGAGGCCGCCAAATGTGCGCTCGTGTCGATGGATTCCACCTTGAAGTCCAATTTGTCGGTGGGCTTGCCACTGGACATGGTGGTGTACGACGCAGACCGGTTCCAGAGCGACAAAATCGTGTGCATCGATGAGCAAAACCCTTATTTCCAGATGTTGCACAACACCTGGGGACAACGTTTGCGGGAGGTCTTCGACGGCATTGAAGACCCCATTTGGAATGGCGGCCAAACCGCCGTCCCGCTCATGCAGCCGACGGCGCGGCATCAGCCTTTGCGAAAAATCATGACGCCCGAAGAGCGTCTGATTTAAGCTGGGGCAGCGCTGGCGATGGGGGTGACCGTCACCCCGACCCCCAAGCGGTGGCTGGCGCCGCCGTGAATCACGCCCCGCACGGGCGAGACGTCCGCATAGTCGCGTCCCCAAGCCAAACACACATAGTCCTCACCCGGCGTGCCGAGCCCTGCGCGATTGTTGGTGGGATCCAAATCGAGCCACTCGCCCGCTGGGGCGGCGCTCCCGGGCTCGGCGGGTAGGTAAACCGAGACCCAGGCGTGCGAAGCGTCGCTGCCAATGAGGCGTGCCTGACCGGGAGGCGGCTCGGTCAACAAATAACCACTCACGTAGCGTGCTGACAGCCCCAGGGTTCTCAGGGCGCAGAGCAAAATGTGCGCAAAATCCTGACACACTCCTTGGCGCGCGTGCAGGGCCGACAACGCAGGCGTGTGCACATCGGTGCTGTGAGCCGCATAGGTGAAGTCCGCATGCATGCGCTGCATCAGTTCCACTGCGGCTTGGGCCAAGGACTTGCCCGGGGTAAAGCTCTCGCGGGCATAGTGCTCGAAATCGGGGTGGATTTGCACATGGCGGGAGGGAAAACAAAATTCCTGCGCGGGATCCCAAACCCCTCCGGCGCGATACTGAAAATGGGCGCGCGCATCTTCCCATCGTGTTTGGGGCCAATCCTGTGTCAGCGGCCCACACGTTTGCACGTCGCTGCGCGCCTCGATGCGCAATTGCGCATGGGCTTGATTCAAGGCAAAGAACACCCGGCGGTTGCCGTACACGTCTTCCCCCTCATGCAGGCTTTGTGGCTCGGGGCTCATGTGCAAGGCGGCCTGAAGCACGGTCTGTGTGGGGGTTTGGCGTGGCAGCAAATGGGCTTGGTGCTGCGCGGTGCTCACCGCCGGCGTGTAGTCGTAGGTCGTGGTGTGGGTGATGTGCAGACGCATGGGCTTTAGGCTCCCACACTGCCCACGGACTCTGCGTGGGTGAAATAGCGCTGCGCCAAGCCATCCGAGACCTGCCAAGCGAAGGTTTCCAGTTGGGTGAGCAGTCGCGTGAGGGCTGCGGGGTTCATGGCGCCTGAGGCGTCGCAGAGGGATTCGAGGGACAACTCGGCCGCCGAGGGCAGGCCTTGGGCGAGGCCATCGTCCTGACCCAGTGGCGTTTGGGCGAGCTTGTTGAGTCGTGCGCGGATGGTTTTGCAAACCCAATGGAGGGACCGAGGGTGCTCAGCGTCGACCACCAATCGTGCGAGCCATGCGGCCAGGTCGCCCCCTTCGGTGCGATCCACGCCGGGTACCAGTTGCCCATCAGCCAATTCCAGCAGCAACCGCCCGAGGGTGGGTATGGCCTCAGCGTCGCTCGAGGGCAAGAGGTCCAGCGCCGTGCGCAGCGATTGCGCCAGAAAGCCCAGTCGTTCCACCAAACGCCCCAAGGTCAGCAGTTGCCAACCATCGTCGCGGGTCATGCGGTCGTTTTGCGCCCCAGTGATGGTGACCAAATCGGTGGAGACTTCGTCCAGCACGCGCAGGGCTTCCTCGCGTGTGGTGGCAAGGGCTTGGCCGGGCACGCTTTGCCAGCGCGCAAAGCGTGTCGACAACTGACTGATGGCCTGCCATTGTTGCGGTGACAAACGCTCCCGCAGCGAGGCGGCGGTGCGCATCATGGCCGCGAGGTTGTAGCCCAGACTCGGCTGCGCCAAATCGTGTAGCCCCGCGACCAAGGTGCGCTCAAACAGCAGCCGCTTGGCCTCATGCCGTTCATCCCCGGTTTGCGCGGGACGAGGGAGTTCGGCGGGCACGAGGCTATTCAAACTGCAAAGCCCTTGCAACCACACCCAGATGGGAAGCGATAAATCGCCGCGTTGGAGTTGTTGCAGACAGAGGCTGGCGAGCCGTTGGGCGTTTTCACTGCGCTCGGTGTAGCGTCCCAACCAAAACAGGTTTTCGCCCGCGCGACTCGTGACGGCGCGCGCACGCGCCGTGGGGCGGTTGGCCGGGAGCGGCGCCGAGGGGGTTGGCGCAGAACCGGCGCTGGACAGAACCCAGACATCAGCGCTGCTACCCCCGCGTTGCATCGAAGCGATTTCAGCTTGGGCTGAGGCGATGCGCGCCAAGCCCCCGGGCAAGACCTCCCAGGACTCGGGCCCGAGGCGCAGCGCGAAGACCCGCAGGACGACCGATTGGGGCGCGATCCGTTGGCCTCGCCAGGTGGGCATTTGCGAGAGGGGCTGGTAAGCTTGCAGGGTGTAGCGATGGGGTTCGCGCACGATGCGCCCTCGCCATTGGTCTTGCAAATCTGGGCTGAGGCTGCCGCCCAAAGTGGAGACGAACGCCTCATCGTAGGCGCTGGCGGGGTAGGTGGGCTTGATCACCGTGCGCCCCAAATGCGGCAGCACCGCATCCATGGCGGAGCGTTCGCCACACCACCAGGTGTCAAGGGAAGGTAACTGCAGCGTCTCCCCCAAGATACGCTCGCACAAACCCGGGAGAAAACCCAACAAAGCGGGAGACTCCAGCCACGCGGTACCGGGCGGATTGGCCAGCATCACATGGCCCGCGCGCACAGCTTGCAGCAGGCCGGGAACACCCAAGGTGGAATCCGGGCGCAGCTCCAGCGGGTCGAGATAGGCGTCATCGAGGCGCTTGATGAGGATGTCCACCGGTTCGAGACCACGCAAGGTGCGCCAGTACAGGCGTTGATCCCGAACCGTGAGGTCACTGCCTTCGACCAGCGCGATACCCAAATGGCGTGCCAGGTAGGCATGCTCAAAGTAGGTCTCATTGAAGGGGCCCGGGGTGAGCAGGGCGATCTGCGCCTCCTGACCAGCGGGGCTCGCCATGCGCAGGGCATGCAACCAACGTTGGTAGGTGGCGCCCAAGTCGTGTACACCTAAGTTGGCGTAGGCTTGTGGAAATTGGCGCCGGATGAGGCCACGGTTCTCCAGCAAATAGCCTAAGCCAGAAGGTGCTTGCACGCGTTGGGAGATGACCGCCCATTGACCATCGGGGCCTCGGCCCAAATCGAAGGCCGCCACGTGCAAAGGGAGCGCTTGGACAGCGGGCTTGCCTTGGAGCTCACGTAAAAAGTCCGGGTGTCCGTGCACGAGGGCAGCAGGCACCAAGGCTTCGCGCAGCAAGCGTTGCGGGCCGTAAGCGTCTTGCATCAAGGCGTCGAGCACGCGCGCCCGTTGCACCACACCCTGTGCGAGCGCAGACCAATCGGTCGCGCCCAAAAGCAAGGGAAAAAGATCGATGGCCCAAGGCCGCTGAGGGCCATCCTGCTCGGCGTAGACGTTGTAGGTGATGCCATTTTCCAGGACCTGACGCTGCAAGGATTGAAAGCGTTGATCCAGTTGGCCCATCTCTTGTGGGCCGAGGGTCTCGAAGAAGGCTTGCCAAGGCAACGCCAACTGCGGCGTGCCGCTGGCGGCACGCAGTTCGTCATAGTGACCCGCAGCGGCGGCGATGCTCAGGTGGCTCACCGAGTCTGGGATCGAAGGGGTCGACTCGCCGCCCGAACGTGGCCGGCGGGAAGCCGGAGGTTCTGCCATGGCGTCATTGTCTCACCGTCTGAGGTCGAGCGTGAAGGGGAACTCCGGGTGCGCGCTCAAGGCCAGCGTGTGGGGGGGATCGCCCAAATGTCCGGGACTATGGGTGTTCGCAAAAAACCGCGCTAGGCGTCGGCTCTGCGCCTCGTTGGCATTAACGGGCAAGGTCTCGAAATGGCGGCCCCCCGGATGCATCACGTGGTATTGGCAGCCCCCTAGGGATCGCTTCAGCCAGGTGTCCACCACATCGAAGGTGAGGGGAGCGTGCACCCCAATCGTGGGATGCAAGGCCGAAGGCGGTGCCCAAGCCCGGTAGCGCACACCTGCCACATACTCACCCACCGTGCCCGTCGATTGCAAGGGCAACAGACGGTTGTTCACCCGTAACGTGTGGCGGCTGGGGTTTAAGCCCCGCACCAAGACTTGCAAGCGCTCGAGTGAGGAATCCACATAGCGCACGGTGCCCCCACTAAAGCCCTCTTCCCCCATCACGTGCCAAGGCTCCAAAGCATGGCGCAATTCCAAATGCACATCCTGGCCCTGCCATTGCCCCACGCTTGGAAACCGGAATTCATAATGCGGGGCAAACCAGGCTGGATCAAAGTGCAAGCCGACGTCACCCAGTTCGGTGAGTACATCGTCAAAATCGGCTTGAACGTAGTAGGGCAGCATGAAGCGGTCATGCAATTCGGTGCCCCAACGCGTCACGGGCGCGCGATACGGCCGTTCCCAGAATCGCACCACCAAGGCCCGCAACAAGAGTTGCTGGGCCACACTCATGCGCGCATGGGGCGGCATTTCAAAGCCGCGCAACTCGACCAAGCCCAGGCGGCCGGTGGCACTGTCCGGTGAATAGAGCTTGTCAATGCAAAACTCGCTGCGGTGGGTGTTTCCGGTGACGTCTATCAAGATGTTGCGCAACATCCGGTCAATCAACCAAGGTGGCATGTCTTGACCATATCGCGTGCGGTTGAGCTCAATCTCGCGCAGGGCGATTTCGAGCTCATAGACCTGGTCGTTGCGCGCTTCATCCACGCGCGGCGCCTGGCTCGTGGGACCGATGAACAGTCCGCTGAATAAGTAGCTCAAGCTCGGGTGGTTATGCCAATAAAGAATCAGGCTGGCGAGCAAGTCCGGACGACGCAAGAACGGGCTGTCGTTGGGCGTTGCACCCCCGAGCACCAAGTGGTTGCCGCCGCCCGTGCCGGTGTGGCGCCCATCGGTCATGAATTTTTCAGCCGTGAGCCCCACCTCAAACGCCGATTGATACAAAAATTCGGTGTGCTCCACCACCTCTTGCCAGTTTTGCGCCGGGTGGATGTTGACCTCGATCACGCCCGGATCCGGGGTGACCTGCAACACCTTCAGGCGGGGGTCGCGCGGCGGGGGATAGCCTTCCAGGACGAGGGCCATTGCGAGCGTCTCGGCGGTCACTTCGATTGCGTGCACGAGGGCCAGGTAGTCTTCCAAATGCGCCAAGGGCGGCATGAAAACATACAAAGCCGCTTGGTCGGGCGCCGGCACTTGAGGCTGGTTCGGGCCGTTGGCGCGACCGGGGTTGCGCACCTCCACGCACAAGGCGGTGCGCAGCCATTGCGATGACGATGCGCTGGCGGCAGCGGCCTGAGAATCGCCCAAGTCCGGCGTGATGCCCACAGTACCGCCCTGGGCTAGCGGCGGCGCGCTGCGACTGTGGGGGTGTTGTGCTTGGAGTCGCGCTGGCGCGCCCAAGGGTTCGCGGGGCAGGCTGGGGTCTGGGGCGTGCACATGTGGATAGTCGCTCGCGTGTACCCAAGGCAATGCGTCGAGGGGCAGGCGCCAGCCCATGGGGGAATCGCCAGGTATCAAGTAGAGACGGTCGTCTCGAACCACCCAGGGCCCGGTATGCCAGGGTGCGTTGGGGTTGCCGCTGGCTTGCAGTGGCAATACGAAGCCCACGACCGAGGAGAGGCCTTGCGTATAAACGCGTCGCAACCGTGCCCGCTCGAGGGGATCCTCCAGGTTCGACGCAAACGGATCGACATTGACTGGGAGGCGACGCTCGCGCCAGAGGTAATACCAGGTGTCCTCATAGCCCGCTCGGATGTGTTGGTCCTCGATCCCGAGTGTTTGTGCCAGGGTGCGGATAAAGCGCTCGGCGTCGGCGGTGGTGTAGTTTTGGGGTTCGTTCTCGTTGGCAAATCGCGCCGGGTTTTGCCAGCAGGGTTGGCCATCGGCGCGCCAGCAGATGGAGAGTGCCCAGCGGGGCAATTGCTCGCCGGGGTACCACTTGCCCTGACCCAAATGCAAAAAGCCGCCGGGGGCGTAATGGTGGCGGAGTTTGTCCACCAGTTCCATGGCACGCCCGCGCTTGGTGGGCCCCAAGGCTTCGGTGTTCCATTCTGGCGCATCACGGTCATCCTGCGCGACAAAGGTAGGCTCCCCCCCCATGGTCAAGCGCACATCCTGGGCGCGCAGTCGTTGGTCCACCGTGTCTCCCAGTTGGCACAAGGACGCCCACTGCGACGCCGTATAGGGCTGGGTCACCCGTGGCGATTCCAGCACACGGGTGAGTGTCATCTCGTGAGAGAAGACCACCTCCGCTTCGTCCACCATGCCCGAGATGGGCGCGGCGCTCGAGGGCATGGGCGTGCACGCCAGGGGCAGATGGCCTTCACCGGCGAGCAGTCCGGAGGTCGGGTCCAGACCAATCCATCCGGCCCCGGGCAGATACACCTCGCACCAGGCGTGCAAATCGGTGAAATCTTTTTCCGCGCCACTGGGCCCGTCCAGCGCTTTAACATCGGCCACCAATTGAATCAGGTAGCCCGAGACAAATCGCGCCGCCAATCCGCAGTGGCGCAACAAATTCACCAGCAACCAGGTGCTGTCGCGGCAAGAGCCGCTGCCCAGCCGCAGCGTCTCCTCGGGGCTTTGGACGCCAGCCTCCATGCGAATCAGGTAGCGAATGTCCTCCTTGACCCGCCGGTTGAGTTCGACCAAAAAATCCAGGGTACGCTGGGGACGTGTGGAGGCCGGGACACGCTCTTGTAAATAACGCTGGAAATGCACCCCCGCGGGATGAACCACCCGGTACGGCGCGAGCTCTTCTTGCAGGTCGGGTGCCAAGGTGAAGGGGACTTCATTGGCGCTGGGGTCGAGGAAAAAGTCAAAGGGGTTGTAGACCGCCATTTCGGCGACCAAATCGACGGTCACTTTGAACTCGCGCGTTTTTTCTGGAAAAACCAGCCTGGCTTGGTAATTCGCAAACGGGTCTTGTTGCCAGTTGGTGAACGGTGTGGGTTCCACGCGCAGGCTGTAGGAGAGGATGGGGCTGCGGCAATGCGGGGCTGGCCGAAGGCGAACCACTTGAGGCCCGAGTTGTACAGGGCGGTCATAGCGGTAGTGACTGACGTGGTGAAGGGCAACTTGAAGGGTCATGCGTCGTGATTAGCAATTCCCCTGCCAGCGTGATGCCTGTCCTTTGTGCATGGGCAGCCCTCCGAAGCGCTCGTGTGCGCATAATGTCACCAGTCTGGTGCGCGGAGCGCCTGAAAAGGGTGCATCGAGCTTGCGCTGGCGCAAACCAGCATGGCACTTTCCTTGCTATGGTCTGATCAGGAGTTTTTCATGTTGAATTTCGACGAGATGTATGACCAGTGGCCCACCACGGTTCGCCCGCACTACCAGGGCTACCAAAGTTGGTTGGCGGGGCAATCCGACGCCGTCATGCGCGCACGCCGAGACGAAGCGGAGATGATTTTTCGCCGCGTGGGCATCACCTTCGCGGTTTATGGGGAAAAGGACGAAGACGGATCCGGAACCGAGCGCCTGATTCCCTTTGATTTGATTCCCCGCATCATTCCCGCGCATGAATGGCGTGAGATGCATCAGGGTTTGGTGCAGCGGGTCACGGCCTTGAATCACTTTTTGCACGATATCTACCACGGGCAAGACATTTTGCGCGCGGGCCTCATTCCTGCTGAGCAAGTGCTGGCCAATGCCCAATACCGACCCGAGATGCGGGGGGTGGCCGTGGCCCACCAGGTTTATGCCAACATCAGTGGCATCGACATCGTGCGCGCTCCCAACGCCAAAGGGGAGGGTCAGTACTACGTGCTGGAAGACAACTTACGCGTGCCCAGTGGGGTGAGCTATATGCTGGAGGATCGCAAAATGATGATGCGGCTCTTCCCCGATTTGTTCCGCTCGCACCGTGTGGCGCCCGTGGCGCACTACCCGGATTTACTGTTAGAGACTTTGCGCGCGAGCGCGCCGCTCACCACAGACGACCCCACGGTGGTCGTGCTCACGCCGGGGATGTACAACAGCGCTTATTTTGAACACGCCTTCTTGGCACAGCAAATGGGGGTTGAGCTTGTCGAAGGGCAAGACCTCTTTGTTCAGGATGATTACGTTTACATGCGCACCACGCGTGGGCCCAAGCGCGTGGACGTCATCTACCGACGGGTGGACGACGATTTTTTGGATCCGCGCGTTTTCCGTCCCAACTCCACCTTGGGTTGCGTGGGCTTGATGGCGGCTTACGCCAAGGGGCACGTGAGCATTTGCAACGCGGTGGGAACCGGCATTGCGGATGACAAATCCATCTACCCCTATGTGCCCCAAATGATCGAGTTTTACCTGGGAGAAAAACCGATCCTGCACAACGTGCCCACTTATCAGTGTCGCAAGGCCGAGGATTTGCAATACACCTTGGACCACTTGGCCGAGTTGGTGGTCAAAGAAGTGCACGGTGCGGGCGGGTATGGCATGTTGGTGGGGCCAGCGGCCACGCGCGCCGAAATCGCGGCGTTTCGCGAGGTTCTCCTCGCGCGTCCCGATCACTACATCGCGCAACCGACCCTCAGCCTCTCGACCTGCCCGACCTACGTGGCCTCCGGCATCGCCCCCCGGCACATTGATCTGCGCCCCTTCGTGCTCAGCGGTAAAACCGTGCAGATGGTTCCCGGTGGCTTGACACGGGTCGCCCTCAAGGAGGGCTCACTGGTGGTGAACTCCTCCCAGGGGGGTGGCACCAAGGACACTTGGATATTGGAAGATTGATCATGCTCAGCCGAACCGCCGACCATTTGTTCTGGATGTCCCGCTACACCGAGCGAGCGGAAAACACCGCGCGCATGCTCGATGTCAATTACCAAACCTCGCTGTTGCCTCAATCGGCCGCGGTGGCCGAGCTGGGGTGGCAGGGGCTGCTCAAAATCAGTGAGTTGCTGCCGTCCTACCAGGCGCTCTATGGCGAGATCACGCCCCAGAAGGTCATCGAATTCATGGTCAAGGACGAGGACAACCCTTCGTCTATCCTGTCGTGCCTCAAAGCCGCCCGCGAGAACGCCCGTGCGGTTCGGGGCACGCTCACTACCGAAGTTTGGGAAACCCAGAACCAAACGTGGCTGGAAGCCAAACGCCTGCTCGCCCAAGGCGAGCTCGAGCGCGACCCGAGCCAGTTCTTCGAATGGGTGAAGTTTCGCTCGCATCTCTCGCGGGGGGTGACCGTGGGCACCATGCTCATCGATGAGGCGCTGCACTTCATGCGCTTGGGGACTTTTTTGGAGCGCGGCGACAACACCGCGCGCTTGCTCGATGTGAAGTTTCATGCCGTGGAGAGCGATTTTTTTGGTCTCGCCAACGACCAAGACCAAGAGTATGACTTCTACCACTGGAGCGCCATTTTGCGCAGTGTCTCGGGCTTTGAAATCTATCGCAAGGTGTATCGAGACGTGATTCAACCGGATCGGGTGGCCGAGCTACTCGTGCTGCGGCACGACATGCCCCGGGCACTGCGTGCCTGCATGGACGAGGTGGTGCACAACCTGGAGCGCGTGTGTGGTTCCAAGGACTGTCCGAGTTGTCGGCTCGCGGGCAAGTTACGCGCCGAACTCCAGTTCACCTCGATCGATGAAATTCTGGCCAATGGCCTTCACGCCTTTCTGACCCAGTTTCTCGACCGCATCAACCTCATCGGGGCTGAGGTCAGCCGGGAGTTCCTGATTCCATCGTGAGCATGCCCCGGGTTTCGATGAAGCGAACGACTTCGTCCAGACCCGCGAGCGTGCGCAAATTCGTCATCACAAAGGGTTTATCGCCGCGCATGCGGCGGGTGTCGGCATCCATCACGGAAAGGTTTGCACCCACATGCGGCGCGAGATCGGTCTTGTTGATGATGAACAAGTCACTCTTGGTGATGCCGGGCCCGCCCTTGCGCGGAATTTTCTCCCCGGCTGCCACATCGATCACATAAAGCGTGAGGTCACTCAACTCGGGGCTGAAGGTGGCCGCCAGGTTGTCGCCCCCGCTCTCGACAAACACCACATCGGCTTGAGGAAACTGGCTGAGCATGCGGTCGATGGCTTCGAGGTTGATGGAGGCGTCCTCCCGAATGGCCGTGTGGGGGCATCCGCCGGTCTCCACCCCCATGATGCGCTCGGGGGGCAGGGCACCACTGATGGTGAGCAGGCGTTGGTCTTCCTTGGTGTAGATGTCGTTGGTGATGGCGATGAGATCCCAGCGCGATCGCATGGCTTTACACAGCATCTCCAGCAAGGTGGTTTTGCCAGAGCCAACCGGTCCGCCAATGCCCACCCGCAAGGGTGGCAGCTTTTTGGTGCGATGGGGGATGTGGTGAAGTGCGGTCATGAGCGAAACAAGCGAGAGTATTGGGATTCGTGACGGGAAGAGAGAATGGCCAGCATCGGCGAAAACACCAGACGCTCGTCATCCTCACGCGCGAGGGCCTCCGCAACCGCCTGAGGGATTTGCTCGCACAAGGTTTGTAACACGTGTTGGCCTGCGGACTGCCCCAGGGGAATGGATTTCAATGCCGCCTGCACCAGGTTCTCGGCCCAAGAAAACGCGTAGGTCTCCAAGGCCTCTTGCGGTGTCGCGGCAGTGCAAGACAAGGCGAGTGCCATCACCAGCGGGTGGCTCGGTCGCAAGCGCTCGCACCAGGCGATTTGGTCGGGGGTAGCCCACTGCGACTGCTTGAGCCAGATCAGCAGCGAGCGCCCCATTTGTTCGGTTTGCAAGCGCAGCTCTGTGCTCTCGCGAGTTTCGTGGATCCACCGCGCCAAGGCCGTGATGCGCGGCTCATCGTTGGCACGCCAAGCCGCGATGAGCTGGGCCACTGCGGATAAATCACCGCGCGCTTGGTTGAGGCGCAATTGATCGCCTAGCCAAGCCGCTGCGCTCTGGGCGTCATGCACCCAACCGTGGGCCACGGCGGCTTCCAAACCCTCCGAATAGGAAAAGCCCCCAATGGGCAGCGCCGGGGAGGCCAGGCGCAAGAGGGGCAGGAGGGATCGCTTGGCGTCACTCATGCGAATGCGCGTCGTGGGCCCGACCGTGGGCGTGATCATGCGAGTGACCGTGCGCATGGGCGTGGTCGTGTGAATGCCCATGATCGTGACCATGCCCCCCGCTGTGGTAGGCCCCGGCCTCAGGCTCGAAGGCTGCGTCACAGCGCTCGACGCGCAAATGCATTTGCGTGAGCATTTGTTCAAGGACGGAATCAGGTTCGATTTTCAGGTGGTCCGGCTGCAACTCGATCGCCACGTGCCGGTTTCCCAAATGGTAGGCCGCTCGGACCAAATCAAACGGGCTGCCGTGGGTGGGGCAGGGTGTGATGCGCATGACCGGCTGCGCCGCTGCGACAACCCGAATGAGAGAGCCGTCTTCGCCCACTAAGACATCACCGCCGCGCACGACCTGGCCGCGCGGCAGGAACACGCCGAGTGGGCGGCCCAGCGAATCGGTGGCTTCAAAACGACTTTTTTGCCGCACATCCCAGTCGAGGGCGACCTCGCTGGCCCGGCGCAAGAGCGCCGGCGAGAGGCGCCCGCCGCGGGGAAGGCACTTGGCACAGGTGAGCATGGTCAAAACAGGAAATAGCGTTGCGTGAGGGGCAATGCCGTGGCGGGCTCACAGGTGAGCAGTTGCCCATCGGCGCGTACTTCGTAGGTTTGGGCGTCGACTTCCATCTTGGGGGCGTAGTCGTTGAGCACCATGTCTTTTTTGCGGAGCTGGCGAATGCCGTGCACTGCGCTGAGGGTCTTTTGTAAGCCCAAACGATCGGCCAGCCCCGCTTGCAATCCGGCCTGCGAGACAAAGGTGAGTGAGCCGCGGTGCAGGGCGCCGGCGAAGGCGCCGAACATGGGGCGGTAATGCACGGGTTGTGGGGTGGGAATGGAGGCGTTGGGGTCGCCCATCTGGGCCATGGCGATGAAGCCGCCTTTGAGAATCAAGCTGGGTTTGGCCCCGAAGAAAGCCGGTTTCCAGATCACCAAGTCGGCCCACTTGCCCACGGCAATGCTCCCGACCTCATGGCTCACGCCATGGGCGATGGCAGGGTTGATGGTGTATTTGGCGATGTAGCGTTTGACGCGCGCGTTGTCGTTGCGCGGGCCATCGCCGGGCAGCGCACCTCGCTGGACTTTCATTTTGTGCGCGGTTTGCCAAGTGCGCAGAATGACTTCGCCCACCCGGCCCATGGCTTGGCTGTCGCTGCTCATCATGCTGATGGCCCCCAAGTCATGCAAGATGTCCTCGGCGGCAATCGTCTCCTTGCGAATGCGACTCTCGGCAAAGGCCAAGTCCTCGGCAATGGCGGGGTCGAGGTGGTGGCAGACCATGAGCATGTCCACATGCTCATCCAAGGTGTTGATGGTGTAGGGGCGGGTGGGGTTGGTGGAGGAGGGCAGCACATTGGCCTCGCCCACCACCTTCAAAATGTCGGGGGCGTGGCCGCCGCCAGCGCCCTCCGTGTGGAAGGTGTGAATGGTGCGGCCCTTGAAGGCCGCCACGGTGTCCTCCACAAACCCGGATTCGTTGAGCGTATCGGTGTGGATGGCCACTTGCGTGTCGGTTTGTTCGGCCACATCCAGACAATTGTCAATCGCCGCTGGGGTGGTTCCCCAGTCTTCGTGCAACTTCAAACCTATCGCGCCCGCAGAAATTTGTTCCAGTAAGGCCTGTGGCAAAGCGGCGTTCCCTTTGCCTAAAAAGCCCAGGTTCATGGGGAAGGCGTCGGCGGCTTGGAGCATGCGGGCGAGGTTCCAAGGCCCTGGGGTGCACGTGGTGGCAAAGGTGCCCGTGGCTGGGCCCGTGCCCCCGCCAATCATGGTGGTGATGCCGCTGGTGAGCGCCTCCTCGATTTGCTGAGGGGCGATGAAGTGGATGTGCGAATCGATTCCCCCGGCGGTGACAATCATGCCCTCGCAACTGATGATCTCCGTGCCCGGGCCGATGATGATGTCCACTCCGGGCTGGGTATCGGGATTACCGGCCTTGCCAATGGCCACGATGCGGCTGTCGCGCAAGCCGATGTCGGCTTTGACAATGCCACTGTGATCGACGATGAGGGCATTGGTCAAGACCGTGTCGACGGCACCTTCCTGTCGCGAGCGCTGGGATTGGGCCATACCGTCGCGAATGGTTTTGCCGCCACCGAACTTGACTTCCTCGCCATAGCCCCCGGCACGCAGTGTGAGGTCTTGTTCCACCTCGATCACGAGGTCGGTATCGGCCAGTCGAATGCGATCGCCCACGGTGGGGCCGTACATTTCCGCGTAGGCACGCCTGCTGAGGGTGGCCATCACAGGGCTCCTTGAATCTGACCGCGAAAACCAAAAACCCGCCGATCCCCGGCGATGTCCACCAACTCAACGCGACGTTGCTGCCCCGGCTCAAAACGAACGGCGGTGCCCGAGGCGATGTTCAAGCGCATGCCACGCGCGGCGGCACGATCGAAATCGAGGGCTGAATTGGTTTCCGCAAAGTGATAGTGTGAGCCCACTTGAATGGGGCGGTCGCCACGGTTGTGCACCATGACCTGCAGCGTTCGGCGGCCAGGGTTAAGCGTGTGCTCGCCCGCCTCAATGAACAGTTCACCGGGAATCATGATGCCCGCCTTACTTGCGATTGCTGAGCCACCAAGCGGCCAAGCCAATCGCCACGAAGAGCACAAAACCAAAGGCATCGGAGGCATGGTAGTGGCTCGCTCCTTCGAGGCCATGGCCTTCGTGGGCGTGAATCAGGGGGGACACGCATGCGAGCGCCAAGAGGCTGATTTTTTGCATGGGAAGAACCTTCTCAAATAGGTCGGTGATTAAGCGATGGGTTGATGCACCGTCACAAGTTTGGTGCCATCAGGAAAGGTGGCTTCGACTTGAATGTCCGGAATCATTTCGGCCACACCCTCCATCACGTCAGCGCGGGTGAGCACATCGCGTCCGTCACTCATGAGTTGAGCCACGGTTTTACCGTCACGAGCGCCCTCCATGACTGCCGCCGTGATCAGGGCCACGGCCTCAGGGTGATTGAGTTTGAGACCCCGCGCGCGCCGTCGCTCGGCGAGAAGCGCCGCGGTAAAGATGAGCAATTTGTCTTTTTCGCGAGGGGTGAGATCCATAGGGATAGGCCTGCAATCTAGATACCTTCATTCAATTGTGCCCCGAAAACCACTCCAAAATGCGCTCGGGCCCCGCCTTGGGCCCCGCAAAATTTTGCCTTTCGCCGCTGTGCCCGGCGCACGACGGTTCTGTAGGCCACACATACCGGCGTCATGCCCCGAAGTGGTGCGCCAGAAGTTCTCCATGCACCAGTTGAAGGACAAATTTCGACATTTAAGTCCGATTGGGCTGGCACACCGCTTGCGTAAGGGATAGCGCGTGCTCGTGCGCACAACCTGGCGCAAGCCTCAACATTTTTCTGGAGTGCATTCAATGCTTAATCGTCGTGGTCACCTCAAAACCCTCACCGCTGCCGCCGCACTTTGCGTGGGCTCGCTCTCGCTCGTCCCGCAGGCATTCGCCGCCGACACCATCAAGGTGGGGGTGTTGCACTCGCTTTCCGGCACCATGGCCATTTCGGAGACCGTGCTCAAAGACACGGTGCTCATGGCCATTGAGGAAATCAACGCCAAGGGCGGCGTGTTGGGCAAGAAGCTCGAACCCGTGGTGGTGGACCCGGCCTCCAACTGGCCCTTGTTTGCCGAAAAAGCCAAACAGCTCCTGACGCAAGACAAAGTGGCCGTGGTCTTTGGCTGCTGGACTTCAGTGAGCCGCAAATCCGTGCTTCCGGTTTTTGAAGAACTCAACGGCTTGTTGTTCTATCCCGTTCAGTATGAGGGCGAGGAGCTCTCCAAAAACGTGTTCTACACCGGGGCCGCCCCGAACCAACAAGCCATCCCCGCGGTGGACTACCTCATGAGCAAAGACGGCGGTGGTGCCAAGCGCTGGGTGTTGCTCGGCACCGACTATGTGTACCCGCGAACCACCAACAAAATTTTGCGCGCTTACCTCAAGAGCAAGGGCGTTAAAGAGGCTGATATTGATGAGAAGTACACCCCCTTTGGCCATGCCGATTACCAAACCATCGTCGCGGACATCAAAAAGTTTTCGGCTGGGGGTAAAACGGCCGTCGTCTCGACCATCAACGGTGATTCGAACGTGCCGTTTTACAAGGAGCTCGGTAATGCCGGCCTCAAAGCCAAGGACGTGCCCGTGGTGGCCTTCTCGGTGGGCGAGGAAGAGTTGCGGGGCGTGGACACCAAGCCCCTGGTGGGTCACCTCGCGGCTTGGAATTACTTCATGAGCCTGAAAAATCCGGCCAACGATGAGTTCACGAAAAAATGGGCCGCCTACGCCAAGGCCAAGAACATCGCCGGCCACAAAGACAAGCCGCTGACCAATGATCCCATGGAGGCCACCTACATCGGCATCAACATGTGGAAGCAAGCGGTGGAAAAGGCCAAGACCACGGAAGTCGATGCCGTGATCAAGGCCATGGCGGGTCAAACCTTCAAGGCCCCGAGCGGCATCACCTCCAAGATGGATGAGAAAAACCATCACCTGCACAAATCGGTCTTCATTGGCGAAGTCAAGGCCGATGGCCAGTTCAACGTGGTTTGGAAGACCCCGGGCCCCGTCAAGGCCAAGCCTTGGAGCCCCTTCATCGAAGGCAATGACAAGAAGCCCGATGAGCCGGTGAAGAAGTAAACCCATCGGCTAGCCCGGTGCATCACCGGGGGGACGTGGTTGGGCTGCCCACCGTTGGTAGCGCATCCCGCGCCCCCCTTTTTCTTGGAAGAATGATGGCAAGAATTCTGCTCTTATGCGTTTGGGTGTGGTGGTCTTCACAGGCGGCTTGGGCCCTCACGCCCGAACTCGCGCGTGATTTGTCCGTCGGCGACACCGATGCACGCATTGCCGCCCTGCAACGCGCGGTTGCCTCGCCTGACGAAGCCACCGTCCGCTTGCTCAAGGCCCTAGCCGACGATGCGGTGAAAACCCAAGATGGGCGCGTCTGGATCGTGCAGGACGGCGTGGGTCTCGATGCCGTCACGGGCCAAACCCAGTCCATTCCGGAGACGGCGGTGGAGGTGATGAACAACAACCGCATGCGCGGCGAAATTGACTCGGCGCTCTCGGCCCTGCAGCTGCTGAGCCCGGATCGCCAAGTGCGCTTGGCCTCGATTCGGCTCTTTATCAAGGAGCCCGATGAGAGCAAAGCGGCTTTGGTGCAGCAAGCGCTTGAGCGCGAGACCGATGCCGCTCTCAAAGCCCAACTCACCTTGGCGCAGGCCGCTTTGCAACTCAACCATCCCGATCCCAAGGTGCGATTGGAGTCTGCCCATTTGCTCGCGCGCAGTGAGACTCCCGAAACCCAACTGCTCCTGAACCAACGTTTGGCGCAAGAGAGCGATCCGCAAGTGCGGGCCCGGTTGCAGCGTTCGGTGCAAAGCATTACCGAAGCGCTGCGCTGGGGCGAGCGCTTGGGCGCCTTCTTCACGGGGGTGAGCTTGGGCTCCATCTTGCTGCTCATTGCCCTGGGCCTGGCCATCACCTACGGCTTGATGGGCGTCATCAACATGGCGCATGGCGAATTGATGATGATTGGTGCCTACGCCACCTACGTGGTGCAAAACCTGATGCGGGCCTGGTTCCCGCAGGCCTTTGACTATTACCTGTTATTGGCCGTTCCCTTTGCCTTCTTCGTGGCCGCCCTCGTGGGCGCGGCGCTGGAGCGCTTGGTGTTGCGGCATTTGTATGGTCGCCCCCTCGAGACCTTGTTGGCCACTTGGGGCATCAGCCTTGTGCTCATGCAAGGGGTGCGTACCCTTTTTGGCGCCCAAAACGTAGCGGTCGAGAACCCTTCCTGGATGAGCGGGGGTTTGGCCGTGCTTGCCAACCTCACCCTGCCATGGAATCGCTTGATCATCATTGGCTTTGCGCTGGCGGTGCTCGTGGCCATGGCAGCCATGATCGCGCGCACACGCTTAGGTTTGTTCGTGCGGGGTGTGACGCAAAACCGCGCCATGGCCTCGGCATTGGGCGTGCACACGGCGCGGGTGGATACCTACGCCTTTGCCTTGGGTTCGGGCATTGCCGGCTTGGCCGGCTGTGCCTTGAGTCAAATTGGCAACGTCGGACCAGACCTCGGGCAAAACTACATCGTGGACGCGTTCATGGTGGTGGTGCTCGGAGGGGTAGGCCAGTTGGCTGGAACGGTGTATGCCGCCTTGGGGCTGGGCTTGGTCAACAAGTTGCTCGAGGGCTGGGCCGGGGCTGTTCTGGCCAAGATTGCCGTTCTCATCTTCATCATCGCCTTCATCCAAAAACGACCCCAAGGTCTGTTTGCGATGAAGGGCCGCAGCGCGGAGGCCTAAGCCATGACGACCCGTTCGGATCTTCCCACCCCGGCACCTTTGCTCAGCCCCAGGGCTTGGCGTGTCTGGTTACTTTTGGCCCTGCTACTAGGGGTGCTGGTGCCGCTGCTCAACTTGGCGGTGCCCGCTGGACACCCCCTGCATTTGAGCGATTACGCCGTTTCACTGGTGGCCAAGATCATGTGCTACGCCATTTGTGCCCTGGCGATCGATTTGATCTGGGGCTACGCTGGCATTTTGTCTTTAGGGCATGGACTCTTCTTCGCTTTGGGAGGCTATGTCATGGGCATGTACCTGATGCGCCAAATTGGCCGCGATGGTCAATACCAAAGCGATTTGCCGGACTTCATGGTGTTTTTGGATTGGAAGACCTTGCCCTGGCATTGGAGCCTGTCGGACAGTTTTCCCGCGACAGTGATATTGGTCTTGGCCGTGCCCGGTTTGGTCGCTTTTGTCTTTGGGTGGTTTGCCTTTCGCTCCCGCATCAAAGGGGTTTACTTCTCCATCATCACCCAAGCCCTGACGTACGCCGCGATGCTTTTGTTCTTCCGCAACGAGACCGGCTTTGGCGGCAACAATGGCTTTACCGACTTCAAGCGCATCCTAGGCCTGCCTTTGGCTACACCCGAGACGCGCATGGTCTTGTTTGTGCTCACAGCCGCCGTCCTGCTGGGGGGGTATCTGGGCGGGCGGTGGCTCGTGGGCAGCAAATACGGCCGCATTCTCATGGCCATTCGTGATGCGGAAAACCGCGTCATGTTCTGCGGCTACTCGCCGCTGCCCTACAAACTCTCAATCTGGGTGATCTCGGCCATGCTCTGCGGGGTGGCGGGGGCTTTATATGTGCCCCAGGTGGGCATCATCAATCCGAGCGAGATGAGCCCGGCGAGCAGCATCGAAATGGCCATCTGGGCGGCAGTGGGGGGGCGCGCGACCTTGGTGGGACCGATCGTCGGGGCTTTTTTGGTCAATGGCGCCAAGAGTGTGCTCACGGTCTACGCCCCGGAGTTTTGGTTGTATTGTCTGGGCGCGCTGTTCATTGCCGTCACCCTTTTTCTGCCACAGGGGGTGGTGGGGTGGTGGTTGCGCAAAGGAGGTCGCTCATGACGCCGGAGATGTTTGAGCAAGGGGCGAAGCGGCTGCAGGACTATCAGCAGCGCTTAGCGGGTCATGCGGTCACCGAATCCGGTGGCCGAGCGGCGAGCTACGGGCGTTTGCATGACGCGGGCGTGCTTGACCTCACCCACGGACGGATTCTCTACCTCGAAGACGTGCACGTGAGTTTTGACGGCTTCAAAGCCATCAACGGTCTTTCGTTGGACATCGCGCCGGGCGAACTGCGCTGCATCATCGGCCCCAATGGGGCCGGTAAAACCACGATGATGGACATCATCACGGGCAAAACCCGTCCCGATCGCGGTCAGGTGTATTTTGGCAGCACGATTGATTTGCAACGCCACAACGAGCCCGAGATCGCCCAACTCGGCATTGGGCGCAAGTTCCAAAAGCCGACCGTCTTTGAGCACTTGACGGTGTATGAAAACCTCGAGCTTGCCCTCAAAACGCATAAGGGGGTACTGGCGTCAATGCGTTTTCGCATCAATGGGGCTAGCGCAGACCGTCTCTACGAGGTGCTGCAAACCATTCACTTGGTGGATGCGGTCACACGTTTGGCCGGTGAGTTGAGCCATGGTCAGAAGCAATGGCTGGAAATTGGCATGCTGCTCATGCAAGACCCCAAATTGCTGCTGTTGGATGAACCGGTGGCGGGCATGACCGACCACGAAACCGAGCGCACGGCGGAGCTTTTTTTGACGCTCAAGGGCCAACATTCCTTGTTGGTGGTCGAGCACGATATGGCGTTTATCGCGGCCATTGCCGAGACGGTCACGGTTTTGAGCGAGGGGCGAGTCCTTGCGGAAGGAACGCTGGCTCAGGTGCAGTCAGATGAACGCGTGATTGAAGTTTATTTGGGGCGTTGACATGAGTTTGTTGGAAGTCCAGCATCTAGAGCAGTACTACGGCGGTTCGCACATCCTGCGCGATGTGAGCTTGGCGGTGCCCAAGGGTGCGGTGACGGTCCTCTTGGGGCGCAATGGCGTGGGCAAGACCACCTTGCTCAAAAGCTTGATGGGTTTGGTGAATGTGCGCAGCGGTCATATTCGCTTGAATGGCCAAGCCTTGGAAGGCACGCCGCCTTACGCCAGGGCGCGGGCGGGCATGGGTTATGTGCCGCAGGGGCGCGAGATCTTTGCGCGCTTGACGGTGGCAGAAAACTTGAAAATGGGTTTGGCCACCCAGCCGTCCCAAGCGGCCATCCCCGAAGATTTGCTGGCCCTGTTTCCGGTCTTGGCGCAAATGATGTCGCGCCGTGGGGGCGATTTGTCGGGCGGGCAACAACAGCAATTGGCGATTGCACGCGCCCTGTGTGCACGGCCGCAGCTGCTCATCCTAGACGAACCCACGGAGGGGATTCAACCGAGCATCATCAAGGAGATTGGCCGCGTGGTGCGCCAATTGGCCCATGAGCGGGGAATGGGGGTTCTCTTGTGCGAGCAATACTACGATTTCGCGGCGGAATTGGCTGATCATTATTTGGTCATGGAGCGCGGCGAGATCATCGCCCAAGGCCCCGGTGCAGAGATGGCGCAAAAGGGGATTCAAGACCTCGTCGCCATTTGATCAGGCCCGTCGCCCGATACCATGCGCCGAAAAGGGGGCACCAGATGGGGTGCATTTGTTTTCCGGCAGCGTTTTCAATTCGTGTCGGGCATCGGTGGCGATCACTTTTACAATTCACCTTTTGAGCCCCGCATTCCGTAGTCGGGGTGTTTTTCATTGGTTGGATTGCCCATGCGTCGTTTACCCCGTGTTATTTTTGCCAGCCGTTGGTTGCAGCTGCCCCTCTACCTGGGGCTGATTCTTGCCCAAGCCCTGTATGTGTTTCACTTTTGGGTGGAGCTGATGCATTTGGTTGAGGCCGCCTTTGGCAATCAGCAGGCCCTGGCCGAACTGGTCAACAACATTGGCTATAGGGACGACGCGCCGATTACTTCCCTCAACGAGACCATCATCATGCTGGTCGTCTTGGGCCTGATTGACGTGGTGATGATCTCGAACTTGCTCATCATGGTCATCGTGGGGGGGTATGAAACCTTTGTCTCTAGGCTGAATTTGGAGGATCACCCCGACCAGCCCGAATGGCTCGACCATGTGAATGCCTCGGTATTGAAGGTCAAATTGGCCACGGCCATCATCGGCATCAGCTCGATTCACCTGCTCAAGACCTTCATCAATGCGGGCAACTACGATGAAAAGGTGCTGATCTGGCAAACCGTGATCCACATTGCCTTCTTGCTCAGCGCCATGGCGATCGCTTTTGTCGATCGACTCATGCCGCACCATCCGACCGGCGAATAGCCAAAGCAAGCAAGGCTCCTGCCGTCTCCCGCCATGCAGATCCTGGGTCGTTTCATTAACCTTTCGCGTAGCCACGAGCGGCGCGCGAACATGCAATCTCACCTCAACGCGTTGGGATTATCGGCCGTGTATGAACGGTTTGAAGCGGTGGAAGGAGCCCAAGCGCCAGAGCGTTTTGAGTCCCAATTGGGTACAGGCCATCTAGGGTGTTGGCTCAGTCACCAACGTCTCTGGTAAGAAGCAGCTGGGCTCGGGGAAGGTCAGGCCATGCACATTTTGGAAGATGATGCACGACTGCACCCCCATTGCCATCGGGTGGTGGGCGAGATTGCGGCCAACCATCAGGACTGGGATCTGTTGTTCACGGACGTTTTCTGGCACCCGCCACCCACCCCCCTGCAATGGGCGAAGCTGTGTTCGGCCATTGCGCAATACCGTGCACACCAAACCGTCTCGGTGCAAACGCTCAAAGGGTGGCGCACCACGGGCTCATCCTCTTATCTGGTCTCGCCTCGAGGGGCTCAGGCCTTGCTCAAGCACTTGAATCAGCGCTGGCGAGAAGGTACCACTGTCGATGTTTGCATTGACCAACTGATTCAAGAAGAGCAGTTGAAGGCTTGGGTCGTGATGCCTTTTTTGAGCACCTTGAGCACGGACCATGCCGTGAGCACGACCGGAGAGGAAGGGCCGGCTGTGGACGCCATCTCCGCTTTTCGCATGGCATGCTATGTCGATGCCGATCCTTCGGCGCTGTTAACGGGACATGCAGGCGCGTCCTTGGCCGAGCAAGATGCCCCTTTTTTAACGCTGTACTTGAGAATGTTGCGCGGGGTTCTTCGGGGGTTTGATCCGTTTTCTGTGGCATCTCCCCAAGTTCCAGGCGCCTCTCCCGGGGCTTAGTGCGAGCGCCCCTCCGTCAGACGCGGAGCGGAGGCCTCCCCCCCCGCATGCCCCCCTAGAGCAGGAGTTTGCCGAGGGCCTCGACGTCTTCGGGAAAAAGCTGCCCCTTCTCCGCGACCACCACCTTCTGTCGACGATCCAACACGAGCGTGATGGGCAGGCCCTTGGGTTTAGGGAACTGTTTGCGCCAGTTTGGACTGGCCCAAGCGGCGGGAAATGTGTAGCCGCGCTTTTTCAAGTAGGCCTCAGCCTCGGTGGGGGTTTTGTCGATTGAGAGCGCAATCATGTTCAAGCCCCGCGTTGCTTGGCGCTCCCATAAGGCCTGCATGGCCGGACTTTGCTGGGCACAAAAGGGGCAGGTGCTTGACCACCAATAAACCAGAAGCGCAGTCTCCTCGGGCGCGCGAAACCATTGCCCGTCGAGGCGTTCGATGTCGGGAACTCTTAGGCGAGAACCCAGCAGGGGGAGGGCGGGAGCGCGGGCCTCTAGAGCCGCTTCGGCGTTCGATTGCGCCAAGGCGGGGGTAAGCCAATAGGCGGCGAGACTCGCCAACGATTGGCAGAGCCGGCGGCGACGCAGTTCGATCATGGACGCAGGAGTCATGGCGCCATTCTAAAAAACGGTCTTGAACCTGCCAAGCGCGGGTGTGCAGGGCGCCAAACGACTTTTATTAGCGGCAAATGCCTGACTTCACCGCAAAACCTGTGACAGCTCTTCTTAAGATGCCCCATTTTGAGTTGCACTGCCAAATAGGCCCCATGTTTAAGCCCACGGATAGCTCAAGCGAATTTCAACCCAACCAATACGCTGAAGAAGCGCGTCGTGGCTCCCAGGTCTTGGCGCAGGCAGACGCTCAGGCGTGCGCAAACGCCCAGATTCGGCGCGATGTGGTCTCTTTCTCCTTGTTCGGGGCGGAACCGGGCTATTGCGAGTGCGCCATTCTCAACGCCCTGCAAATGCCCCAGATTTACCCTGGTTGGGAGATGTGGCTCTACCACGACGACTCCGTGCCGGCCGATGTGCTCAGGCGCTTGGAGTCACTTGGGGTGAAATTGCAAGATGCGCGCCGCTGGGATATCGCGCATTGGCCCGGTACCTTTTGGCGTTTTGCGGCGGTCACCCACCCGCAGGTGCGCCATGTGTTGTTTCGCGATGCCGACTCGATCGTGTGCGAGCGTGAGCGCAATCTGGTGTCCGAATGGTTGGCCAGCGATCAACCCTTTCATGTGATTCGCGATTGGTATAGCCATACTGATCTGATATTGGCGGGTTTATGGGGTGCTTATGCCCCATTTTTGGGGCAGATGCGGACTTGGGTGGACGCCTACATCGATAGCCATACCTTGCACCCCACGCATGGCGATCAAGAGTTTTTGGCGGCGGTGATATGGCCTCGCATACGCCCCTATGCACGCGTGCATGACAGCGTGCACGAGGGGGCAGGGATTACCCCTTTTACGCCCGCAGACACTGGAAACAAGGGGCAAGATGCCCTCGGCGGCTACCGCGTCAAGCGCATTGAGTTGACCTTGCCCGAACCGCACACCCTAGACTATCAAATGCGCATCGTGGTGCGCACCAGCGGGCAAGCAGTTTGCACTTATCAGCGTCAACTCGCGCGGGGGCAAGACAGCTTCATGCTCCCTTACGAGTACTTTGAAAAAATCGACACCCAGGAGTGGGAGCTCAAACTTGATCTGCCCACCTCTTAGAGCGCCCAGAGCCGGGGGGCTTGGGCGGGAATGGCCCAAGCTTGTTCGCGCCAAGCCGCCCACACGGCCCGCAGCAGCCGCTGGCTAGGCTCTACCCAATGGGAGAGTGTGCGCAGCACCAGCACTTGGGCATGCGCTGCCGTGACGCCGGCGATCACCGCATCCTCGCCCTCCTGCTTGGCCATACAGTCGCGCGCTGTCTCTAGTAGCGCGTCGCGTTGGGTGGGAGGCAAGGCCGCTCCGGCGGCCAAAACCAAGGTTCCCATGCAACGGTATCCGGCCAGCCCGAGTGGACTCTCCAGCAATGCGGTGTCCTGGGCATCTAGGCGCCCACGCTCCAGCCACACCCCTTCAATTTCCAAATGTTGCAGAAACTTGCCGCGGGTGTAGGGCTGACTCGCTCCTGGCAAACCGAGCGCGGTCAAATCCCAGGCCATCATTTCGGCGCCGGGATCGAGTTGAAAGATGGCTTGGTTGAGACCATCGCAGTCCGGATAGGCAATGGTCTCCATGGGTAGCCACTCCAAGCGGGCTTGGGCTTGCAAATGCACCCGAACCGTCTGACGGGCGAGGCCCTTTTGGCTGCGGTAAAAACGCGTGGCACCCGGGGTGGTCACCAGGGCGTGGGCACCGGTGGCCAAATGGGCTTGAATGTCCAGGGCATCCCCCCCCACGAGTCCGCCCGGTGGGTGCACCAACACATTGTGACAAATGCGTTCCCCCTCCGGATAAAGGCTTTGGAGCACACGCAAGGGCCCCTCGTGATGAAACGACAGCACCGTTTGCGCGACCGGTTCCTCGCGCCGGGCGTACTCCAAGTTCAGGCGCGCATGCCACATAGCCCAAGTCGGATTTAGGCGGCCATACCTTGGTGGCGCAACAAGGCGTCGAGCGTGGGCGCGCGTCCACGGAAGGCTTTGAAGCTCTCCAGGGCCGGGCGTTTGCCCCCCACCTCCAAAATCTCTTGGCGGTAGCGTCGCCCCGTCTCCGGATTGGGCTGGCCTTCGGGCCCGGCGGTTTCCTCAAAGGCCGCGTAGGCATCGGCGGAGAGGACTTCGGCCCATTTGTAGCTGTAATAGCCTGCGGCATAGCCGCCCGCAAAGATATGCGTGAAGGTGTGCGGCGAACGGCTGAAATCAGGGCTCGGTAGCACGGCCACTTCCGCGCGCACTTCGCGCAGGAGTTGGAGCGCATCGTGGCTGCGCGCCGGTTCGGCATGCAAGCGCATGTCAAAGAGCGCAAACTCGATTTGACGCAAGGTTTGCAGGCCGCTCTGAAAATTTTTCGCGGCGAGCATTTTGTCAAACAGCGCGCGCGGCAGAGGCTCCCCCGTCTCGACATGGGCGGTCATGTGGCGCAACACCGACCACTCCCAGCAGAAGTTCTCCATGAATTGGCTGGGCAACTCCACCGCGTCCCACTCCACGCCATTGATGCCGCTGACATCGCGCTCATTGACTTGGGTGAGGAGGTGATGCAAGCCATGACCGAACTCGTGAAAGAGGGTGATCACGTCGTCGTGGGTGAGCAGAGGGGGTTTGCCGTCCACGCCATCGGCAAAGTTGCAAACCAAGTGCGCCACGGGGGTTTGCAGCCCTTGCGTGTCGGGGCGCATCCAGCGGCCGCAAACATCGTCCATCCAGGCGCCACCGCGTTTGCCATCGCGTGCAGGGGGATCCAGGTAGAACTGCCCCATGATTTGTCCGGCGCGAACCAATTGAAAAAATTGCACCGAGGGGTGCCAAGTGGGGGCCTGAGCGGGCTGAATCTGGACATCGAAGAGGGTTTCAATGATGCGAAACAGCCCTTCGAGCACTTTCGGAGCCGTGAAGTAGGGCTTGACCTCTTGTTCGCTAAACGCGTAGCGCTTTTCCTTGAGCTTTTCGGCAATAAACGACCAATCCCAAGGCTGGGGATCACTCAGGCCTAAGCGCTCGCGGGCGAAGGCCCGCATGTCGGCCACATCGCGCTCGGCCGAGGCGCGCGCGCGTTGCGCCAAATCGCGCAAAAAGTGCAGCACTTCATCGGGGCTTTGGGCCATTTTGGGGGCGAGCGAGACCTCGGCCGCATTGGCATAACCGAGCAGGCGCGCTTCTTCTTGGCGCAAGTCCATGATTTGGGCGATGAGCGGCGTGTTGTCGAGTTGCGGGTCTTGCCACAAGTCCGACGCCCGTGTCACGTGGGCCCGATAGAGTGTTTCGCGCAAATCCCGGTCTTGCGCGTATTGCATCACCGGCAGGTAGCACGGCATTTTGAGCGTGAGGCGGTGGCCCGCCTCGCCCTGGGCCCGCGCCGCCTCTTGCGTGGCGGCGCACACATCGGGCGGCAGGCCCGCCAAGCGCTCAGCTCCCACCGTGAGGCTCCAGCCATCGGTGCTGTCGAGCACATGTTCGCTGAATTTTTGCTGCAGGTTCGCCAGGGTTTCCTGAATCTCGGCAAAACGTTTTTTAGCCTCGCCTTGGAGTTCCGCTCCGGAGAGCACGAAATTGCGCATGGCGTTGTGGTGCGCGCGCTTTTGCTCGGAGTTGAGGGCGTTGACGTCCATGGCCTTGTATTTGGCATACAGCCGCTCGTCCGCGCCGAGTTGGGTCCAAAACTCCGTTACACGGGGCAAGGCTTCGGTGTAGGCTTGACGAAGCGCCGGGGTATCAACCACGGCGTGCAAATGGCTCACCGCCCCCCAGACCCGGCCTAGGCGCTCGGTCGCCACATCCAAGACAGCAGCGACTTGGCGCCAGTCGGCTGGGAAATCCGGGGTCACCACCATTTCCAGCGCTTGGCTGGCCTCACGGAGGCAAAAGTCCACCGCCGGTGCGATGTGCTCGGCTTCAATGGCATCAAAACGGGGCAGGGCGTCGGTCACCAATAATGGATTCATGGGGCGCGTCAAAAGAGGGTTAGGAAAGTGTTCGCTGAGCGGAAGCCAGCGTGTTAACCAGAAGCATGGTAATGGTCATCGGGCCAACCCCACCGGGCACAGGGGTGATGTAACTGGCCACTTGGCTCACGCCAGCAAAGTCCACATCGCCGCAGAGTTTCCCGGCTTCGTCGCGGTTCATGCCCACATCAATGACCACGGCGCCAGGCTTGACCATATCGGCCGTGAGCACATGGCGTTTGCCCACGGCGGCGACCACGACATCGGCCTGCAAAGTCAGTTCGCGCAGGTTGGCGGTGGCGCTGTGACAAATGGTGACGGTGGCGTTTTGTTGCAACAGCATCAGCGCCATGGGCTTGCCCACAATATTGCTGCGGCCAATCACCACGGCATGCTTGCCGCGCAGGTCGTAGCCGATGGATTCGAGCATCTTCATACAGCCATGCGGGGTGCAGGGCCAATACCCCGGCAGGCCCGTGAGCAGTGCGCCCGCGTTGGCGACATGGAAACCGTCGACATCTTTCTCAGGGGCAATCGACTCGATCACCCGCTGCGCGTTGATCTGGGGAGGAAGGGGCAGCTGCACCAAAATGCCGTGAATGCGCGGGTCGTGGTTGAGTGCGGCCACCCGGGCCAGCAACTCGGCCTCGCTCAAATTCGCCGGCAGGCGCTCCAAGACCGAGTAGAAGCCCACATCCTCACAGGCCTTGACCTTGTTGCGCACATACACCTGACTCGCGGGATCTTCGCCGACTAGCAAAACGGCCAAGCCCGGTTGCAGCCCTTGCGCGCGCAGGGATTCGGTGGTGCGCGCCACTTCGGCACGCAGAGTTTGGGAGAGGCGATTGCCGTCAATCAGTTGGGCGGTCATGGCAGACTCAAAGAAAAACGCCCGTATGCAACGGGCGTGAGGGGGTGAAGAAAGCGGTTGCGGGCATCAGGCTTTGGCCGTGTTTTGGCCCAATGCGGTTTTGAGCAGGTCGGCGACCGTGTTGGCGTTGAGCTTTTCCATGATGTTGGCGCGGTGTGCCTCGACGGTCTTGATGCTGATGCCCAAGTCGTCGGCAATTTGCTTGTTGAGCCGGCCAGCCACGATGCGCTCGAGCACCTGGGCTTCGCGTCCGGTGAGTTTGGCGAGGAGGGCGTCGCGATTGGCCGCTTGCTGATACTCGGCAAAAGAGTCTTTGGCGGTCTCGAGCATGCGCTCAACCAAGGCCAAGAGCTCCTCTTCCTTGAAGGGTTTTTGGATGAAGTCCATGGCCCCTTTTTTCATGGTGCTCACCGCCATGGGGACATCGCCGTGGCCCGTGATGAACACGATGGGCAGAGGCGATTTGCGCTCAATCAGCTTGTCTTGCAGCTCCAGGCCGCTCATGCCGCCCATGCGGATGTCCACGATCAAACAAGCGATCTCTCGGGGGTCGTAGCGACTGAGGAAAGTTTCCGCTGAGTCGTAGCAACGAACGTTGTAGTCCTTGCCCTCCAAGAGCCATTGCAGGGAGTCGCGCACGGCCTCGTCGTCATCAACAATGTAAATGGTGCCTTTTTTGGGAATCAAGCTCATGCAGTCGCTCCTGCGTGGGGTTGGGGGCCACGCGTTTCAGAATCCGAATGTCCGTGAACAGGCAACCAGAAAGAAAACCGGCAACCCGCCACAGAGCCGCCATTGTAGAGGTTCTCCGCATGCATTCTGCCGCGATGCGACTCGACGATGCTTCGGCAAAGGTTGAGGCCAATGCCCATCCCCTCCCGCTTGGTTGAGAAAAAGGCTTCAAAAAGGTGCTCCATGACCTCCGGCGGAAGCCCCTTGCCCGTGTCGCTCACGCTGAACTCGACCACGGTTTGATCGCCCAGGGGGCGCGCAAAAACCTTCAATTCCACCAAACGCTGACCCACGGGCCGATTGGCTTGGTCGATCGATTCAGCCGCGTTCTTGAGCAGGTTGATGAGCACCTGTTCAATAAGGATGGGGTCGGCATGAATGGGAGGCAGGTGGCTTGCCAAGTGCTGGGTGAGTTGGACTTGGCGCCGCCGCATTTCAATGCCCGCCAATTCCACCGCCTCACCCACCATGGTGCCCACGTCGGAAGGCAGTCGGTTGGGCTCGCTGCGTTTGACGAAGCTGCGGATACGGTGAATGATTTGCCCCGCCCGCTGCGCTTGGTGTGCCGTTTTCTCCAACGCCTTGAGGAGCTCGTCTTGCGCTAGGTTATCCGCCTTCAAACGCGAGAGCATGCCATTGCAGTAGTTGTTGATGGCCGTGAGCGGCTGATTGAGTTCGTGGGCGACGCTCGAGGCCATTTCCCCCATGGTCACGAGGCGGCTGGCCGACTGGGCCCGCTCCGCTTGCAGGGCGGCTTGTTCCTCTGCCCGTCTGCGCGGGGTGATGTCGGTGGCGATGACCATTTGGGCAAGACGCCCATCCACCCAATTGAGGTAACGCGTGCGGACCTCCAGCCATTTGTTGAGCTGGGGTTGCAAAATTTCGGCGTTTTCACTCTCTGAGGTGGTCAACTCCTCGGTCGGAAAGCCCGCGAGCACATCCTCATGGCGAGCGTCATCGCTCCCCTGGTTGGGCTTACCGGCTTGCACCACCAAATCCAGGTGGCCTTGGGCGTCTTGTCCAAACCATTGACGGTAGCGGTTGTTGGCAAAGAGTAGCTCGGCGCTGCCCAGTGGGGCAACTGATACCGAAGCGTCGAGCGCCTCGAGCACGGTGGTAAAACGCGCATGGGCGGCCGAGAGTTGATCGCGGATGCGGTTGGGTTCGGTGATGTCGGTCATGGAAGTCATCCAGCCCGTTTGCATCCCACGCGCATCCACCAGAGGCGACACGTAGAGCCGAGCGTCAAAGATCGTTCCATTTTTCCGTTTGACGCGAACCTGAAAGCCCTCTTGGGCGGTTTTGCCGGCCAACTCATCGGAGAGGCGATCTTGCAGCACCTCTCGGTCGTCATCGGGCCAGTAAGGGTAGGGCGGCATGCAGCCCACCAAATCCGATTCGGCCCAACCCGTCATTTGGCAAAAAGCGGCGTTGACATAGGTGATGCGGCCATTCATGTCGAGCGCGCGCATGCCCGTGAGCATGGAGTTCTCCATCGCGCGGCGGAAGTTGGTCTCCGCTACCAGCGCTTGCTGGGCCTGGATGCGTCGCCGCGTGTGCCGCCACGAGGCGATCAAGAGCCAGGTGGTGATGCCGCTCAAGGTCACGACAAACCACTTCAGGCTGTTGCCAATGAGGCCTTGCGAAGTCCGGTAGGGTTGGGCATGTAAGGACAAGGAATAGCCCACCGGCATGATGGGGACGGAATAGTCTTCGTTGAGCTCCAACCAAGGCAACCAAGAGCTCAGGCGCAGGCTGCGGTTGGCAGAGTGACCCACCAACACATCCCGGTTCACATCGCGCAGGGAGATGGCATGTTTTTCAATCACTTCGCGCGGCACGCCGTAGCGAAAGAGACTGTCGACGCTGTAGAGGGTGAGCAACATGCCCTGAAAACGCCCCTGGTTTTGGATCGGCACTTGCAGTTGAAGCCAAGCCTCCGCGGGCGCGTTTTTATCCGGGTTCACGCGTCGCACAGGCTGGGAATAAGTGGGCTGCATGAGGTCACGCGCCAAATTGAAGAGTGTGGCCATGCCGGGTTGGCGCAGGCTTTGCCCCGGGGTGAAGGTCACCTCGGAGTTGTTCACACTGGGGCTGTGTTGGCTCGCGACCACTCGCCCCCGGCCATCCAACCACGTGAGGCTGGCGATCTCGGGGGAGTCTTCCATCAATTGTCGGGCTTCATCTTGGAAGCGCCGCCCGGTCATGGGGCCGTGGGCCAGGTCGGTCCCCAGCCGCATGATGCGCTCTTGCCGTTCCATCAAACGCAGCCGAAGTCGCTGCTGGGCATATTCGACATCACGTTGCAGCAACTCGTAGTCCCGCACGGATTCTTCGTACTTCAAATAAGAAAAAGAGGCCAGGACGGCGACCAAAAACAACAATACCGCGATTAGCGGGGCAAAAACCGCCACCCGATCCTGACGGTTTGGGCTCAACCGACGCCACCAAGCCTGGAAGCGGACGGTGAGCGGCTGCCAAGGAGGAGTGAGGTCGGCTTTCATGCGGGGAGTGTCATCAGTACTGGCAAGTTTAGGGGGTTTAAGGGCTTTCCCGAAGCTCCGGACTAAATTTCATAATAAGAAATTGAATGGCGCTATTTGAAATTTTCCAATTTTGTGCGACACTCCGCTACATTCAGATTCACAACACAAGAGGAGACTTGCATGTCCGCACAACCCAACGACTTGCAACCATTGCACGCCGGCGATGCCGATCAGCAAGAAACGCGTGAATGGATGGATGCGCTCTCGGCGGTGATTCAAGCCGAAGGCCCGCACCGCGCGCATTTTTTGCTCGAGCAGTTGCTCGAACACGCCCGCGAAAACAGCATCGACATGCCGTTTTCTGCCACCACCGGCTACGTCAACACCATTGAACCCGACCAAGAGGCGCATTGCCCGGGCAATATTGAAATTGAAGAGCGCCTGCGCGCCTACATGCGCTGGAAC
>JACCDW010198520.1_pt1 | contig 32268 bp, 45 predicted proteins | sample 7449781 | NCBI WGS metagenome assembly JACCDW01 (sample SAMN15323449, study PRJNA562643) | freshwater metagenome | isolation source: river surface water | place: USA:Blue River Watershed | collected 2017-08-18
AAAACTGAAACACAGATCCTGAGATCACAGTTGGAAGAACTGTTGGCGGAGATCTGTGAACATTCAGTCATGGACGATCAGGTCTGGCGAACAGCCACCTCAGTGGATCGAGACTTTTTTGGACGAGGCCGTTATTTCGGTTCTTGGACTGGTAACACCATGATATCAGTGCTCAGTGGTGCCATAAAGAAATTGAGAGAAGGTGACCTCACTGAAAAACAAGTGTTGTGGGTCAATCGTATATTTGAAGTGGCTGAGGTCATGCAACAACAAGGACTGTTGAGGATCAAGGTTTCAAAGATAGTATTGGAAGAAGATCAGCCTAGTCAGCCCACACCCATGGAACAACTGCGTAAACGATTGTTTGTCAATGAATGAATTCCACGACACGGGCTTTGATCCTTTGGCCCACATCATAAAGATGACCACACTACTGAATCAGATCAGTGAGGCACACAATCTTTTGGCACAGAGCCATGTGAATTTAGAACGAGAAGTGGCGAAATGCAATCAGGAAATCAGGGAACTAAAAAGATTCTTAAACATCAACCCGCAGTAGTGATCTACAATGGCCCTTCCAGACTGCTCTGGAGGGGTTTTTCTTGGCCTGGTTATGTCATTGGCTGTAATTTCGCCTATCGTGACTGGCCCTTGACACATTGTTGGGCCGTAGATCGCATGACTGTGGCGGCCATACGAGGTGAATTGGAGAACAAGCCCCTGCCCTGTGAGTTTTGGACCAAGCAAACCTCATTGGAGTTGCCCCCAGATTGGCATCATAGGCCAACACCAGGCATAGACAGTGGTTCAGCCGCCATAGATCACGCCTTGACCTTGACTGATCGTGAAATCATAGTCATAGGTGCCGATGGTGTCTGCGGTGGTGACACCAATACTGCCTATCAGTATCCTTGGCACGGCAAGAATACCAAACGCACCATACATCACAGACACCGTGTCACTGTTGAACAATTGACCAAACTCAACCCAGGTCGTATCAAGATCGTGTGGGATCAACCCATAGATCATCTAGAAATCATTGACTTTGATCAGGCTAAAAGTATTATCACTAAATACACTGATACAGAGGACAGTGAATGGTCAAACCAGTCATAATCAAACGGAATGTTAAAGGCTCAGCACTTACATTTTCCGAACTAGATACAAACTTTCAAAATCTCGATGATGCTACTATAAACTTCCACGACGATTTTGGAGGTCAGTTGAGCATGGATCTCAACGACATCACTACTGTGAGAGGTCAAGAAAATCACAATGTCAAGGTCACTGTCAGTGAAGACAGCAATGGCCGTGTAATCACCGTAGACAACATCCTCAGTGATTACACACAAGAGCCTATGGGTTTTGAAAACAGGGTTGATTCTACCATCAGTTTTAACAATGGCACCAGACAGTTTACCATAACTCCTGGTAGCAATGGTTTCCGAGTATGGTGCAAGGGTGAAATGTTTACCAAGACCACTGCAGAAACCGTGACCATAACCAACACCACTGGTCTTTATTTCATCTATTACAATAGTTCAGGCACACTGGCCAGTCAAACAGATTATTTTGATTGGGATGATGAAACGCCAGTGGCCTATATCTATTGGAATGCCACTGCTGGTGTGGGCAAATTGGCTGATGAAAGACACGGCATCACCTTAGACTGGGCCACACACCAATACCTACACAGGACCAGAGGTGCGGCCTTTGCCAATGGATTCGCAGCCAGCAATTATACCACCGCAGGCGATGGCTCATCAAACAGTCATGCACAGATCGATTTGGCCAACGGCACATTCTTTGATGAAGACATAGACATCACTGTCACGCACAGTAATTCACCCACGGCCAATACCTTTGAACAGGACCTACAAGGACCAGCACAGATACCAGTGGCCTACCACAGTGGCTCTACAGGCACTTGGGTCTTTGACGCAGCCAGAGATTACCCAGTGAAGAATGGCACCAGCCTAGTCACTTATAATTTGAATACTGCGGGCACTTGGTCTACTCCAGATATCTCTACCACATATTATGTGGCCTATTGGATCGTGGCCACTAACTTCCTTACCACTCCTGTGATCGCAATCATGGGACAGAGTGCGTGGAACAAATTAGAAGATGCTGAAAACAATTCTACCTGGGACAGTCTTGATCTTTCTAACTTCCCCAGCAGAGAATTTGTGCCCTTGTATAGGTTGATATTCCGCAGTGGTTCGGCCTATACCAACACACCCAAGGCTTACCTAGCAGAAATCACAGACTATAGATCAACTACCGCAGGTGGTGGTTCTGCAGTGACCTTGGCACCTAATGGATTTGGCACTATTTCAGTGTCAGGACAAGATGATATCATAGCAGAATCTGTCAATGACTCTGTGACCTTTGTAGAAGGCACAGGTATCACCATCACTACCAATGCCACTACAGACAGCATCACCATTGCTGCCTCGCCAACCTATGCGGCCTATAACCTAGGCACAGTATCTGGCACAGTTTCACCAGATGTGGCCAATGGCAATGTTCAATATTTGACAGTCAGTGGCAACATCACTGTCAATGGATTTACCAATCCAGTGGCTGGACAAGAGTTGGCATTGGTGATCAACCAACCAACCACAGGATCTACCTATAATCTCTCCACAGTGATGAGATTGGGTTATATCGTTGGTGGTTATGGATTCAACGGCAGTGGATTTGCCGAAGGTGTGTTATTAACACAGACAAATTCAGCCGTAGATGTTATGCACATAGTCTATGATGGACAAAGATACTATGCTAGAATAGAAAATGATTTCAGAAGTGCCTACACCTGGGACTCCTTAGATACACAAACTTGGGATTCTTGGTGGGGAGATATATGGGATTTCTAACTCTAGTATAAATATTCATTGAACACGGCCGTTCAAAAAACCCTTAAGGAGAAATACAAAAATGAGTGCAGCCTCAAATTATTTAGAAGTGAAAATCCTAGATCATACACTAGGTGAAGGTGCAAGAGATTTTACCAGCCCTACAAATTTATATGTTGGATTGTTCACAGGCACAGCCTCCACAGTCAAAGCCAACATCGAAGCAGGAACTTTTACAGATGAAGTGGCTTCTAGTTATTCTTATGCTAGAACTGCGGTGACATTTGCTGCCGCAGCCACAGACAGCAATGGTGTGACATCAGCAGCCTCTTCAGGCAATGTGACATTCCCAACTGCCAATGGTGGTGCATGGGGCACAGTCACAGTTATTGGAATTTTCGATGGCAACACCAGAGGTGGTAACAACTGCTTATACTACGGTGAATTGACAGCCAGCAAAACGATCTCAGACGGAGATACTTTTCAAATTTCCAGTGGTTCATTGACAGTATCATTGGCCTAATAGGAGGACTAGAATATGCCAACTTGGCCATCAACTAAAGCCGGCACCACAAACCTAGACGCAGGCACAGATAAGCCTAGTCTAGCCCGTGCTGACTTAAAACAGAATGTGGACAATGTCAATGACATCATTGACATGATCTATATTCCATCAACACCATCAAATAATCAGATCCTAAAATATAATTCAACAAACAGTCGTTTTGAACTAGCATCTGACACAGACACTGGTATCACAGATGTGGTGCAGGATACAACACCACAACTTGGTGGTAACCTTGATGTCAACGGAAACAGTATTGTTTCTGCCTCAAATGGCAACATCGCCATCACACCAAACGGCACAGGTTCGATCGTGCTTGATGGTCAGAATTGGCCACAGGCAGACGGCACAGCCGATCAGGTATTAAAGACCAATGGTAGTGGACAGTTATCGTGGACCACTGTCAGTGCAGGTGCATCAACATTAGATGGACTCACTGATGTAACCATCACTGGAACACCTTCCACAGGTCAACTGTTATATTATAACGGTGCTACCAGTCAATGGGTTAACCAAACTGTCAGTTATCTAACTGCTGTAGGTTCAGATACCAGTCCTACACTAGGTGGCAATCTTACTGTATCAGGTTATAAGATCATTTCGGCCAGCAATGGTAATGTTGAAATAGAACCCAACGGCACAGGTGATGTTTATCTTACTGCTGACACAATCAGAGTAGGTGACTCCAATGCTGATGCCACTATCACTACAAATGGCACTGGCGATTTGATCCTTAATACCAATTCTGGATCTAGCAGTGGTAGCATCACTATCGCCGATGGCAGCAATGGCAACATCACTGTGTCACCTAATGGCACTGGTAAAACAAAAATTAGTGCTATCAACTATAACGAAGGTGCATTATACGACCTAGGCACCACAGGCGGAACTGTTGCTCCTGATGTGGCCAATGGTAATGTGCAAAAGATTACACTAAACTCTGCATTGACTATCAACGCATTTACCAATCCAGTAGCAGGTCAAAGTTTAACATTGATCATCTATGGCGGAACCAGTTATACATCGATCACTTCAACGATGAAGTTTGCTGGAGGAATAAAGACTTTAACAGCCACATCAGGTTGTATTGATATTCTTTCAGTTTATTATGATGGAACTAACTATTTTGCCTCTCTAGGTAAAGGATTCGCATAATGCCACTAGGAGCCGCAAGATTAAACAGTATATCTAAGGTTGCCGCAGCCAGTAGAACTGCAAAAACCATAACCACTCAAGGTAACGCACAGGTCAGCACCTCGGTATCAAAATTCGGAGGTGCTTCAGCATTATTTGACGGCACCGGTGATTATCTTGATGTGGGAGCCACTGGTGATTTTGCATTTGGCACAGGTAATTTTACCATAGAAGCATGGATCTATAATACCAAAGCCAGTTCCACTAGGAAATCAGGTATCTTCAGCAAAAGAAACTATGATAACATCAATGCAGGTGGCTGGGGTCTTTATCTAACCACTGATGACGGCAAAATTGGTTGGGAACAGTTATTCAGTGGCGGAAGCAGTTATGAAATCTCTACAACCATATCAGCCAGCACTTGGTATCATGTGGCTGTGGTTAGAAATGGCACTACTATCAATATCTATATAGATGGAACTAGCCGTGCTTCATGGACTGATTCTACAAACTATACTAACACCAATACATTCAAAGTTGGCACTTTCAATGACAGCACACAGAACAACACACCAACTGATTCTGTGGCTTGGAAAGGAAATATTGATGAAATTCGTGTTTCTAGTATAGCAAGATACACTTCTGGATTTACACCATCGACTTCAGCATTCACTAATGATGCAGATACATTATTATTGATACACGCAGATGGAACTAATGGTAGCACTACATTCACGGATGACAATGCCTAAGGAGGATAAGGGATGGCCCGTCCTCTTACAATCACTAACAACAACTCGGTAACACTATCAACTTCTACAAAGAAATATGGTAGTGCCAGTGGTTATTTTTCTGTCAGTGAATCACCTGCGGCTTATCTAAGCATACCTAATGCTGGTGAGTTTGATTTTGGCACCAGCAACTTTACCATAGAATGGTGGTATTATCTAGGTTCCAGTGCAGAAGGTTCTCCAGCATTCCTCAGTGCTACAAATTGGGTCATACGGGCCGTTGACCTCGGTGTCACTAATGATACCAATCTCATATTTGAAAATAATCCCACAGGCACTGGCAACGATTTTACCTATGACACTGGCAATACCAATATTGCCTTGAATGCTTGGCATCATTTTGCCGTGGTTAGGAATGGCAACACCTTAGATTGGTATGTGGATGGAACCAAACGAGGCAGTGGACAGTCAGTCACTGGTTTGACCATTGATGCTGGCAGTGAATTGAGATTAGGTGTAAATTATGCACTGACCAGTTCCACAGGATTAAATTCTTATGTAGATGAATTCAGGATATCCAACACAGCCAGATATACTGCTAATTTCACAGCACCAACTTCGGCATTGGTGGATGATGCCAACACCCTAGTCCTTCTTAATTTTGATGGTAGCAATGGGTCTACCACTATTGTTGATCGTGTAAACATACAAGGTGCCAGTTCTGCATCTGCATCAGCCTCATTGACTGCCACAGGTCGTGATGCTCCATTCATTTATTTGGATGACCCAATTCCAGATGGTTATCTTTGGAACAATGTTCCCAGTGATACCTGGGACACATTTGAAAATGATCGTTGGAGCAATTCTCCAACAGACTATACCTGGGACACAGTTCCTGGAGATCAATGGACAGGATTTTGGTATGACCGTTGGTTGATAGATGGTCTATTAGTTGGCGGTGAAAGCACAGTCACTGCCACTGCCACAATAATAAAACTAGGCGCCAGTGCCTTAGCCGCAGAAGCCACGGTGACTGCACAGGGCAATTATCAATTAAATGCAGATGCAGGTCTCACAGCCACTGCCACAGTTTCCGCACAAGGTGCATTCTTAAGATTAGCCACTGCTGATCTTGCATCAACAGCCACAGTTTCAGTAGATGCTCTAAAACTAATATTAGGATCTGCTTCATTGACTGTGGTAGCCACTGTCTCCGCACAGAGCCAACCTTATGTGTTAGGCAATGCTGATCTAAGTTCTGAATTCACAGTCACGGCAACCGCAGAAGAATTTGATTTGGCCACAGTGGATCTGTCAGTAGAAACTGCATTGACAGCCAAAGGTGGTTACTTCTTAACTGGTTCTGCCGCATTAAGTTCTGAATCCGCAGTATCTGCCAAAGGTGGTTACTTCTTAACTGGTGCATCCGCCCTAAATGCATCAGCATCGTTGACTTCTGGATCAAATAAATTTGTTCCTGGTCAAAGTTCAATCACTGCAGAATCTACTGTGACTGCAGATGCTACCAAGTTCGTCCCTGGCAGTTCTGCGATCACCAGTTTGTCTACTGTTTCAGTGATAGGTGGTGTGACTAGTCCAGCATCTGCAGATCTAAGCACAGAAACATCAGTGTCAGTGTCTGCATTGAAGTTAAAGATAGGCAGTATCGTAGCCTACAACTTTGCTGGATTGACCGCAGATGCACAGATGGATCTAGTAGGTGCCAGTGACATTTCAGTGGTATCTACCATGTCTGTATCCGCAGGCAGGATATTGGATATCGCCAATGACTACTATCCATATACCTGGGATACTGTTCCAGGAGATCTATGGACTGGATTCCCAGATGATCGATGGGGTGTTGCCGGAGTCATAGTGTTTTCACTAGGTGAAATCTCTAGTTCAGCAACCGTAATCAAGAACGCAGAATCTATACTGTCAGCCAGTGCTGATCTTAGTGCGTCTGCATTGAAATTGGTCAGAGGTTCATCTGCTATGTCAGCAGTGGCTTCTATCACAGCCTCTACAGTCACAACAGGTTCTGCTGATCTCACAAGTTCGGCCTCTGTTTCAATTAGTGGTAGTCGCATACGATCAGCCTCAGCAGATCTACAGGTCTTTGCCTTCCAATTAGGCCTAGGTGTTAGAACACTAGGTGCTAGGGCCAACCTTTCTGCCACGGCCAGTATGTTCGTAGAAGGCAACTTTATCTTATTGGATAGTATCTATCTACACAAGATATTAAGAGAAACCAGAGCATTCACAGTCAAAGATGAATCTAGGAATTTGGACATAGTCAGTGAAACTAGATCATTCATCATACCAGATGAGTCTAGGTTGCAGAATATACTACCGGAATCAAGGTCAATTAATACGGTAGAATTGAACAATGGTTAAATATACAATCAAGGAATAGAATAGTATGGCTACGATAAACGGATTTTTAAGAGACAATGAAGGACTGTATATCCCCAAGGATACCGAATCAGTCCTTACCTACAGTCTCGATTGGAGTGACTGGTTGAATAGTGATACTATCAGTGCCAGCAGTTTCACCATAGAAACGATCACAGGTGACGCAGATCCACTGACAAGATCTGCACAGAGTTCCACTACCACAGTGGCCACTGTTAAATTATCAGGCGGCACAGCAGGCAAAATTTACAAAATCTATAATCAAATCACAACCACAGGCGGATTAACAGAAAGGCGATATTTTAGAGTAAAAGTAGAAACAAGGAGCCTATAAAGATGGATGGATTAAATCCGCAGGCGGCAAAGAAACCTAAGATCAGTGAAGTCGACAAAGAATTAGTTTGGCGACTTGGCTGTATGATGTGCACCTTGGGTGAGATCGCAGATGTTCTAGGACTGGACGAAAGAACAGTTTCAAGAAAATTTGGTGACCTCATTGACAAGGCTCGCAGTGAAGGTAAGAAGGCATTACGCCGTGCCCAATTTGAAAAAGCAGTAGTAGATAAAGATCCGAGGATGCTTATATTTCTCGGGAAACAGTATCTCTCGCAGAAAGATGCACCAGAAGACAAGGAAGGCAATTCACCGTTGCCTTGGAAAGAATAATGAATATCAAAGAACTTACTGATATCGTAGTCAACATTCGTGATAATCATCTTCAGCACATGAAAGAAGATATTGATAAGATGGATCGTAAGATTGATAAGATGGATGGCCGCCTTTGGTGGATCTTTACCCTGATAGTTGGAACTATCATCGCCGGCACCATTGCTAAAGTCCTAGGAGCCATTTGATGCCATTGAGTGCGCCACAACAGATAGTCGCAGAGGATCCTAACCGATTTAAGGTTTTGATCACCGGGCGTCGTTTTGGCAAGACTTTTTTAGGCATCCGTGAACTCTGTAAGTCAGCAGCCACTAGACCTGGCAGCATCAATTGGGCCATTTGTCCTAGTTATCGTATGGCCAAGCAGATTTGGTGGGAACAACTCAAAGCCAAACTCACAGAACTTCGTTGGATTAAATCAAGCAATGAAGCAGAACTAACTATCAAATTAAAAAATGGATCGACGATCGCACTCAAGGGCTGTGACAACCCTGATAGCCTTCGTGGTGTTGGTCTTGATTTTGTCATATTTGATGAATTCCAAGATAGCCCCAAAGAGGCTTGGGTTGAAGTGGTCAGACCAACCCTGTCTGACAAAAAAGGTCGTGCCCTTTTCACCGGCACACCAAAAGGAGTGGGTTCATGGTCGCATGAACTTTTCACCAAGGCCTTAAATGAAAAAGATTGGCAGGCCTGGCAGTTTACCACAGTTCAAGGTGGTAATGTGCCAGAAGAAGAAATTGAAGCCGCCCGTAGAGACCTTGATGAAAAGACATTTCTTGCTGAGTATATGGCAACATTCAATACCTACTCAGGAACTGTCTATTATAATTTTGATTACAAAGGCAATGTCAAAACCTTAGAAGAACCAGAGACTGGCGTCATACATATAGGGATGGACTTTAACTGGGATCCTTTCTGTGTGGTCATTGCTCAGGTCAGAGGTGATCAAATACATATCTTTGATGAATTACAGATCAAAGGTTCTTCTACTGAGGATGTGGTAGAAGAGATACAAAAAAGATATCCCTATTCTAAGGTCGCAGTCTATCCTGACCCTGCGGCCCGTCAGAAGAAAACTTCAGCAGGAGGAAAAACCGATTATAGCATTCTAGTGAATGCAGGTTTCTCTGTTCGAGCACGACACTTTCATACTCCTGTGAGAGATCGTGTTAATGCTGTCAATGCCTTACTTAAGAATGCCAAAGGTGATCGTAGATTACTGATTGATCCTAAGTGTAAGCATACATTAGACAGCCTACAGAGAGTGTGCTACAAAGAGGGCACCACAGTCATAGACAAAGACATGGGCATCGAACACATCTCAGATGCGGTTGGATACCTATGTGACTTTATCGCACCTGTGAAAACCCGCACTGAAACTTTTGAAGAGCCCGCAAGATGGGGCGTCGCAACTAAGAGGCTATAAAGATGTTGAATCCAAAAAATACTACTTCACTAAAACAATGGTTAATGGAGACCCATCCATTGTGGCAACAAAAAGTAGAAAGATATAAATTCTTGATTGACAGTTATCTGGGTGGTCAAGAATATCGTGATGGCAAATACCTCACTGCTTACCTAATGGAAAGCCAAGAAGAATACGAAGGTCGTCTTGATACTACTCCATATGATAACCATGTCAAGGCTATCGTTGCTATCTACAACTCCTTTCTATTCCGTGAGCCTCCTATGAGAGACTTTGGTTCTTTGGCTGGTGATCCTGCCTTAGAAGCATTCCTCAGAGATGCTGATCTTGATGGTCGTTCATTTGATGTGGTCATGCGTGACATTTCAACCTATGCCGCAGTCTACGGCCATTCTTGGGTGATCTTAGATAAGCCCCCTGTTAGTGCCCTTACTCGTGCAGAAGAATTGGCACAGGGAGTGAGACCATATGTTAGCATAGTCACTCCTGAGAATGTATTAGATTGGAAATTTAAGAGACAGTTATCAGGTTACTATGAATTGGTCTATTTGAAAGTCTATGAAGGTCATCAAGATGGTATGGATACATTCCGTATCTATACGCCAGAATCCGTAGAAGTATATTCTATATCAGGTGATGACGGTCGACTAGAAATGTCAATGCCTAATGAACTAGGTCGTATCCCAGCAGTCTGTGTCTATGGACAGAGGTCACCTATGAAAGGTGTAGGCATAAGCCTAGTTGGTGATGTGGCTGATATGTGCCGTGCAGTCTATAATGAATTGTCAGAAATTGAGCAGGTGGGACGGCTGACTAATCACCCCAGCCTAGTCAAAGATGCTCAGACACAGGCAGGTGCAGGTGCAGGTGCGATTATTCAAGTGCCCGCAGATGCAGGTCCTGATTTTGTCAAACCATACCTACTACAACCTAATGGTGCTAGCCTAGATGGATTCTTGAAATCCATGCAGTCAAAGATCGAAAGCATTGATCGTATGGCACACATGGGTGGCATACGAAGCATCGAAACACGCAGACTATCCGGCGTGGCATTGGCTACGGAGTTCCAATTATTAAATGCATCATTGGCAGCATTGGCTGACAACCTAGAACATTCTGAGGAACAGATCTGGCGTTTGTTTGCACAGTGGCAAGGCACCGTCTGGAATGGTAGTGTTAGATATCCAGACTCATTCAACATCCAAGACAAATACAATGACATGAATATGTTGAAGTTGGCCAAAGATGCCGCACCTAAGAGTGATGTGATACATCGTGTGATTGAAGAAGGTATGTTAAAGATTTTAGCAGATGAGGATGAATACAATGAGTATTATCAATTACTTGAAAAAGATTTTGAGCAAATGGCTTCCATGGCTCCAGAAGGCGGAACCACAGCCGGAGCCCAAGAAACGCAGTCGCAAGAAACAGTGACACCACATGAAATGTATAGTCCTGATGGCACAGAAAGTATTCATGTCACTACCTATGCAGAACATCAGAGATTAACATCATTGGGATGGACACATGGAGAAGATGAAAACCATTCTTCGATCTGATCCAGCAGCCTTTGAGGGAGACGAAGTAATCATCTATGAAGATTACGAAACCCTCAAAGAGATGTTTAGTTATAAGATCAGGCCCAATGGCACGCATAAAGAAATCGTCAAACAGATCTCGATCTATATGCAGGAAAATGAGAAGTTCATGAAAAGAAAAAATAAGAAGGCGGCTCGTAGAGCAAGGATCGCCCTGTTGGAACTGTTTCATTTGGTCAGGGCTCGCCGTATAGAAATGTTAGCCATTTACAAGATGGATGATTTCCGAGATCCAGATTTTAGAATTTAAGGAGTGAATTATTATGCCATTGAAAAAAGGTTATTCAAAAAAAACAATATCAAAGAACATAGCCACAGAAGTTCGTTCAGGTCGCCCTGTTAAACAGGCAGTGGCCATCGCCTATAGTGTTGCTCGCAAGGCAGCACCTAAGGCCAAGAAGGCCATGTTCAATCCACCTAAGAGAGGAGGAAGAGCATGATGGCTTATCCAAAGAAAAAGAAAAAAATGCCAGCAAGAAAGAAGAAGAAATATTGATTGGCTAAATAGTTTTGTCAAACTGATCAGTTCAGGATTTGGTGTTGACTCCGTTCACCTAAACAAGGAGGCTTTTTATGAATGAAGAACAGGTAACTGCTCAACCTGCTGTGGAACAAGACTTCACCGCAGAAACGCAGGAAGGAAATAAAGGTTTTACCCAAGAAGATATTGATCGTATTGTCAAGGAAAGATTAGTCCGTGAAAGGGCCAAGATCCTAAAACAGTATGAGGGTGTTGATGTAGACCGGTATCGTAAACTGCTAGAGGCTGAAGAAGCCAAGGCACACGAAGAATCAGTGAAGAGAGGCGAATTTGAAAAAATCCTCCAATCTACAGTTTCTAAGAAAGATACTCATATACAACAACTACAGAAAGAACTACAGGCCATCAAGGTTGACGGCACATTGTTAAATGCGGCATCAAGTCGCAAGGCAATCAATCCGCAACAGGTGGTTAGATTATTGAAAGACCAAATCCGTCTCAATGAAGCAGGTGAGGTCGAAGTGCTAGATGACAGTGGATCTGTGAGATACACTGACAATGGAACTGCAATGAGTGTAGATGAGTTAGTCAGTGAGTTTCTCACCAGTAATGCTCATTTTGTCAATGCAGGACCCGCAGGCACTGGTAGTCAAAGTAGTGTGGCACAGGCCAACGGTAAGATTGGGCAAGTCGATATTTCCAAACTCAATATGAATGATGCGAATGATCGCAAAGTTTATAAAGAACTTATGAAGTCAAAAGGTATACAAATTTAATTTATAAGGAGCCCATAAAATGGCAACAGGAAATACAACTACCTCTACCCTTGCTGGTCTGTTTACTACGATCCAGCAAACCGCATTGTTCACAATGCAAGAAAAGGCGTTTCTACGCCCATTGATCCGCAACTACAACTTGGTTGGTCAACCAGGTAAGGCTGCCCATGTAGGTATCTACCCAACACTAGCAACTTCTTTGGTTACTACTGGTGAAGGCACAGATATCTCCAATGCACAACGCATTGACGCAACTGAAAAGACTTTCACTGCTGATGAAGTAGCAATCATGGCTACTTTAACTGACTTGGCTCGTGACACAACTGCAGATGACTCTGCGGCTGCTATCGGTCGTGTTCTTGGTGAAACTCTTGCTAAGAAAGTTGACGAAGATATTGCTAACCTATTCAGTGGTTTCTCTACTGGTGTAGGCGGTGGTGCTGGCACAGAACTAACTCCAGATGACATCTTAGCAGCCGTGGCTGTTTTAAGAAACAACTCTGTTGTTGGTCCTTATGTTGGTGTGTTCCACCCATATCAGACTTACAACCTACGCAAGGTTCTTGCTAATGCAGGTGCTGCCACAACTCCAGCATTGAGTGACATCGGTAACGAAGTTCTCCGTGCAGGTTACATTGGCACATTGTTCGGTGTTCAGATTTTCGAATCAGCAGTGGTAACTGGAACATCAGCAGGTTCTTATGTTGGTGCAGTTATGCACTCAGATGCTCTAGCATTTGCTCTGAAGAAAGATTTAACTCTTGAAACAGAAAGAAATGCTTCATTGAGAGCCACTGAGATCGTTGCTTCTATCACTTACGGTGTAGGTGAGTTGATGGATGCACACGGTGTTAAGATCATCACTGACGCATCAATCAGCAATTGATAGTTTAACTATCTAATGGCAAAAAGGACCCTTGTGGTCCTTTTTGTTTGACTGTAAAATGTTAATATGAAAAAATACATTGATAGATTTAACAAAAGATATACTATAGAATCTGATGGATGCTGGCGTTGGAATGAATTTTATTTTCCTTGCGGATATGGCGGAATGAGTTATCTTGGTAGAAGTCAATTTGCTCACAGAGTATCTTATCAATTGTTTAAAGGTCCTATTCCTAATGGACTCATAGTTAGGCATCTATGTCATCATTATTATTGTGTCAATCCAGAACATCTTGAAATTGGCACACACAAAGACAATCGCCAAGATGATTTAGATGTGGGCAAAGATTGGTTTTCTGGCAGTAAAAATGTCACAGCAAAATTAAAAGAAGATGATGTAAAATTTATTAGATCTTCAAATTTATCCACTAAAGAACTTCATAAAATTTTTCCACAAATCACAAGATCTCATATACAAAAATTAAAAAGAACAGGTTGGAAACATATCTGATATTTTGGTAAATATTTTGGTAGGTCTTGTCAACCTACAGTCACTTTGTCTCTATAGTGATATTCCTAAAATCGGGTAAGGCTGATACCCTGGGAGCAAACTGAAATACCCACTATTCCCCCAAAGGAGTAGTGGGTTTTTCTTGATTGGCTAAATATCTAGAGAGGGAAGGACCCTCCGCATACACAACCCTAGAGTAGGACTAACAGGAGGCCTTTAAATGGCTTTTGCAACAATATCAGACATACAAGAGTATGAACCAGATGTTTTGAATTATGGTATTCAAAATTTCGATGATGCACTGACCAAAGCACAGGCAGATGTGGAAAGATATCTGCGTATTAACTGGTGGCCAACAAAACAGATTGGTCGTTTCGATATCAGTGTTATCGGCGTTGACAGTGAAATGAATGCCACACTCTTGACTGATAGTCAGTTTACCAGAGCCACAGTATATTGTGCTCTCGGCTATTACATATATCCTAAACTATCTAAGTTTGAACCTACACTAGACATCTTCCAGATGAAATTAGACTACTATAAAAAAATGTATGCGGAGGAAATCGATCTAGTGATCCGTGATGGTGTGGAGTATGATATCAATTCCGACGGAACCGTCCAGGACGCAGAAAAGACCACTAACTACTTCCTCAGACTAAAGAGGTAAAGTATGAGCATCCGTGAAACGGTGATAGAGAACATCGTTGATGTCCTTAAGGATATGAACGATCCCAAACCTGTGTTAGTAAGCCGTGAGCCATTTGATGTAGAAAAATTGGCTATCACGCAATTCCCTGCGATCCTAGTGCAGAGTGGCACTGAAACCAGATTAGATACTGCTATGGGCAAAAGACAAGGAGTGATCAATTATCAGATCCGTGCTTTTATCCGTGGCACAGAATTAGACAAAAAGAAAAATGAGATAGTTGAAAGGATCGAAGAGACCCTAGACACGGATCGCCTGCGTGGCACTGGCACTACCAGTATGAACACACAGGTAGTATCTATAACACCAGTAGATAGACTAGCACCATTAGGTGAAGTCACTATAGGTGTGGAAGTATTTTATAAATTTGCAAGGGGAACCACATGAGAATAGAAATTATCAAAGGTGATCAACGACAATGGATCAAAGAAGATCGCCTACAAAGATTTTTGGAACAAGGTTGGCAGTTGGTTGCTGAACCTGCTCCAAAAAAAGTCAGCAAGGGTGCTAAAGAAAAAGTAGTGGCTCAGGCTGATATTATACAAGAGGAATATACCCAAGAAGATGCTGACTGGGAAGCCCCTCTTATTTCAATGCCAACCGATAACCAATAAGGAGACATATTATGGCAAATTATCAAGGAAGCAATGGTCAAGTAAAGATCAAAAGTGGTGCTAGTTCACAAACTGCAATCGCCGATGTTCGTTCTTGGTCTTTAACATTAACCCGTGAAGTAATCGAAAATACCGCCATGGGTGATGGAGATAGAAAATATCTCAAAGGTCTACAAAGTTATAGTGGATCTATGGAAATCGTTTATAACGATTCCGAAGATGCAGTAGTTAATACAGCATTGAATCCAGATACAGACGCAGCCGTTCAGGTTGAATTGTATGCTGATACTAACAATTCTTCAACTTCTAAATTCGTTGGTGATGTTATTGTTACTTCATTCTCAGTGACTAACTCATATGACGGATTGATGACTGCATCTGTAGAATTTACAGGCACTGGTGCTCCAACTGTAACCAACTGGAAGTTCTAATCAATGTTGTCAATCACCATAACTGGTGTTCCAGACACCGTCGCAGAATTAGAACAAAAGATAGACAAGTTCATTTCTGCGACGGCCCAGGAACTAAAAGATCAGTTGGTGCCAAGGACGCCCATAGACACTGGTAGGGCCCGTCGTGGATGGCAAAATAGACAGTTTGCCAAAACGCAAGTAGTAGAAAACCAAGTGCCATATATTGGAGTTCTTGAAAAAGGAAGAAGTAAGCAGGCTCCCAACGGATTTGTTAATCAAGCCGTATCTGCAACCGTAGCCGAAATGAAAAGGAAAAAACTATGACAGAAGAAGTTAAACAAGAAAAGAAACCTGCTATTGATTTGGTCAAGAAACATTTTCAAGGTCAACTCAGTGGCAAAATGAATCATTACCATGTTGATGAATGGGGATTGGATGTCTATTACAGACCTATCACTACTCTCAAGATGGAAAGTAAGATCGTAGAACTCAGCACACAGGGCAAGAGTGTAGAAGCATTGGTAGAAAGCATCATCCAAAAAAGCCGTGATGAAAAAGGTGATGCTCTATTCAGCCAATATGACAAGAGTGTTCTGATGAATGAGGCTGATCCTACAGTGGTATTGAAGTTAGCCAAAGTTCTAAATGGAGGAGACCTGCCTACCACAGATGAAGCAGAAAAAAACTCCTAAGGGACAGAGATCTCTGGTTCATGATGTATTTGGCCAGAGAACTTGGCAAGTCCCTGGAAGAGTTAATGGAGATGTCCACTGTTGAATTTGTGTATTGGGCCGCATTCTTTCAATTAGAAAAGAAAGAAACAGATAAGAGGATGAAAAATGGAAACCAGCATCGTCGTTAGACTGATTGACGAAACTAGACAAGGTCTTAGTCAGATCCAAAACAATCTAAGAAGCATTGACGATAATGTTTCCACCGTAAGTCGTGGCTTCGCAGCCTTGGGCGGTGCACTGGCGGCGGCCTTCAGTGCAGCCAGCCTAAAGGCAGTCTATGATCTCACAGACAACATCCAAACACTGGATAATAGATTAAGGTTAGTGACCAGTAGCACAGATCAACTGAATGCTACCTACAATAAATTATTATCCATAGCCAATGAAAGCCGAAGCAGTCTAGATGCCACTGCTACCTTATATTCTAAATTGGCATTGAATCAAGATGCTGCCGGTCTAAGTGGTAGAAATCTATTTTCTGTAGTAGAAGCATTCAACAAGACATTGGTCATATCAGGTGCGTCAGCCACTGAAGCCGCATCAGCCACATATCAATTTGCACAGGCTATGCAGTCAGGCAAATTGCAGGGTGATGAATTCCGTGCTATGGCAGAAGCCAACCCAAGATTCTTAAAACTGATATCTGAACAGACAGGTATCGCCACTGGTGAATTGAAACGATTGGCCAGTGAAGGATTCTTGAATGCCAAGATCATTGGCATAGCATTAGAGCAAGGTCTTGGTGATCTAAACAAACAATTCCAGGCTATGCCTATGACCGTAGGTCAGGCCATGGGCACACTGAAAAACGAATTCAATAGTCTGTTTAGAGAGTTTATGAATGGCACTGGTCTTGGACAGACATTCGTAGAAATAATCCAACACATAACTAAAAACCTAGATAACTTTGCCGCAGTGGCCAAGATACTAGGTGCAGCCCTGGCTGCGGCATTGATAGTGTTTGCACCTATGACCAGTGCGGCATTGGCATTGGCTGCGGCATTTGTCTATTTCATAGAACCTATCGGTAAGGTAGCCAAAGCACTGATAAGCCTGTCTGAAGACACGATGAATGCAGTGATGAAGAAATTCAATCAGTTCAGTGCAATGATGCAGGCAGTGACTAATCTAGAAAATCCATTCAAAGCATTCAGCAAGGCTGGTGAAGAATTTGATAAAGCCCTGGCAGACAACGCCAAGACACTGGCTGACAATAAAAAGAAAGTAGATGCATTAGGTAATAGTGTAAATGAATTGTCTGGCACTAAGAAAGGTGCTACCAAAGTCACAGATGAAATGAAGAAGGCCATGCAGGAAAATGGATTGCAGGCCAAACTAAATGAAAACGCCTATACCAAATTAAAAGAAAGCCTGATGGAGCAGATCAGTGCTGCCAAACAAGATGAAGATCAAAGGAAGAAACAGATATTCATCTATCGTGAAATGGAGAAGGTGCAGGAAGATTTCCGCAAGGCTGGCAAAACACTCAGTGAGGCGCAGGTCAAACAGATGAAAGATGAAATTGGTGTGATGTATGACCAATTGATCGCCGCCGAAGATACTACTAAGAAACGCAAACAGGTCACTGATGATTTTTATAACTTTATTAAAAATAATCAAAGCAAGGCTCTCAATGATTATCAGATCTATGAGAGAAATATACAATTGGCTTTTGAGGCTCGTGCCCTTAATGCCAAAATCACAGAAGATGATCTACAGAAATATCTAGACGCCAACAGAGCACAATATAGTGCCAAGTATACTTCGATGATCGAAGCACAGAACTTGGCCAATATGACCAGCACACAGAAATATCTCAAAGAAATAGAACAGTTAGAAGATGACATCCGCAATAACAGATTAAGCAAGGATCTCAATGAAGCAGAAATCCGCACAGCCATTGCTAAGAAATACAATGAAGAATATGTGCGTCTTGCCAAAACAGGTCAAGAGAATGTTCTCACTGACACACAGAACTATCTGAACAAAGTAGCAGAAATAGAAAATGCTTTCAAGATTGGTATCATTACCAGTGAGATAGAAAAACAAAATGCCATATTAGGTGCTAGAAAACAATATGGTGGCGAATGGGATAAGATGGCTCAACAGAGCCGTGACAACAATCTCAGTGCTGAAAATATCTATCTAACTAAGATGACTCAGTTCAATGAAGCCTATAATGCAGGTTTGATCAAGAACGAACAAGATGCGGCTGCGATCCGTAAAAAGATCAATGAAGATTATGCCAAGGCAGTCACAAGTGAATACAGCAATCTCTATGGATTGCTAAATGAAAAATTAGTGGCCATGACTGGTATGACTAACAAACAAGTTGGCATCATGAAAGATGTATTCAAACTGTTTGGTGTTGACACAGATAAGATCCTGAAAGATCTATTTGCACAGGCCATACTTTATATCAAAGGTTGGTTGACCAGTGGTAGCAGTGATATCACTAGCATAGGTGGTGTTATTGAAAGTGTATTTGGTAAGTCGGGATCTAGCACCAATATGGTTGGTAGTTTTATTTCAGGTGCCATAGATCTATTCAAAGGCATGGGATCAAGTGTTGGCGGTATATTTGGTAGTTTGGGATCTACATTGATGAATGCTTTTAGTGGCATTGGTAGTTTCTTAAAAACCAATGTGTTAGATACTATATTGAGCATCGGATCATCTGCATTAGATGCATTGTCTAGTGTGACCAAACTAGGCAGTGCTGGTGGTGGCGGTGGCGGTGGCATTGGTAGTTTAGTATCTGCAGGTTTAAATTATGTCACCGGTGGATTAAGTGGTATCGTAGAATCAATATTTGATTGGTTTGGTAAAGGTGGTGTGTTTAATTCAGGCAATATCGTCAAGAGATATGCCATAGGAGGTGTTGTAAATCGTCCAACAGTATTTCCAATGGCCAATGGTATGGGATTGATGGGTGAAGCAGGTCCTGAGGCAGTATTACCATTGTCGAGAACTAGCACAGGAGACCTTGGTGTTAAGATGGATGGCAGTGGAGGCTCACCTGTAAATGTTAATTTTGTAATACAGCCAATGGATGCCAAAGACTTTGATAGATTACTGATCGAGAAAAGACAGTTCATAACTAATATGGTTCGTTCAGCCGTGTCTGATCGAGGAGGAGTTTTATACTAATGGCATTTCCAACAATACCTTTTACCAACATGAGTCTGCGTAGTGTAAATCCTACCAGAATCACTGCTACCATCAATGGCATTGAACAAAGATCCAGTGTTGGTGCACAATACTACGCATTGACAGTTTCTTTTTCAAATCTAACACAGACCTATCAAAGACAATTATTTGCTTTTGTAGATGAGATGCGTGGACCATTGAGTAATTTTGATATAGCCTTGCCAGATTATCTAGGCAATAGCACAGGATCTTACACAGGCTCAATCACAGTCAATGGTGCTGTCAGTGCAGGTGCTACATCAGTGATCGTGGCCACTTCTGCCAGCAATGGCACAGTGATTTTGAAAGCAGGCGACTTATTAAGATTTGCCAGCCATAATAAATTATATGCGGTCAAATCAGATGTTACCGCAGGCAGTGGAGGTGGGGCAACTATATTGTTGACACAGCCATTGAGATCAGCATTGACCAATAGCAGTAGTGTCACACATCGATCATTGTCAATGAATGTTAGATTTGCCAATGATAATCAAGAATTCCAAATTGATGCAAATCTATATCCTGTGTTTGATATTGAATTTGTTGAGGTATTACAATGACCAGAGGGTTATCAGGCAGTGAGATCACAGTCCTTGAAGGTCAACAATATATCTCCGAAGAATGTATCAAACTGGTCACTGGAACTGGTGTTACCTATAGATACACCACAGGCAGAAACAGCACAGTATTACCTGATGGCACTTACATTCCACAAAGTTATATTTCAACCGTGACCAATGTGGTTGAAAGTTATGAGATAAGACCTGCAGAAATATCAATCGTATTTGAAACATTTAATGCTACCTTTTTATCTGATATCGATAACAGCAGTTATCTAAAAAGCACAGTGGTAGTCTACAAGGTTTTCAAAGACCCTACATTATTTTCAGTCAGTGGACAGTTTAGTATGTTCAGTGGCACAGTCACTGGATTAGATCTCGTCGGTGGTAGAGAAACACAGTCGTTGACTCTAAGATGCACAAGCCTATTCAATAATTTTTCTAGAAGTCGTGGTAGACTGACCAGTGATATTGGTTACACGCCACCTAGGGCACAGATCTATTGGGGGAAGAATTTCCAATGAGTTTTATACCACGCATACCAAATGATTACCTAGCAGTTGATGCCGAACAACCTAAGGTTGACGCCATTGAGATAAATCCTCAAGGTGGTAATGATCCTATACCTGTGGTCTATGGACTGCAGAGAGTAGAAGGACCATTGTTGTTTGTTTCCACGGCTGTGAACAATCCTTTTGTGCTTTATATGGCTGTGGCTCTCAGTGAAGGTCCTTGCAGTAAGATCTATAGGATATTTTTAGATGGTGAATTGGTTCCTTTTTCAGCAGTAGATCCACTACAACACAGAATACCAAACTATCCTACACCAGGAACTAAATTTAGACCAACATCAGCCATAGCAGATCGATTAGTCACAATAGAATTCATGGATGGTCGTTCAGGACAGTTGGCCAGCAGTCTACTGCAAGAGATCAATGGTGCATCCAGTGTAAATCAACCTAATCTATTTCCAGGCATCAGTTATGTGGTGTTGAAGTTAGACAACAGCCGTGGCACATTTAGACAGATGCCCAAAGTCACTGTGGACCTTATGGGTCGTGTGGTGCGTGATCTAAATCAATATTTGATCAACCCCGGTGATCCTAGTTATTGGCCTACACCTATTCGTTCTACTGATCCTGCCGACTGCATATTAGATTATCTAACCAATACCACCTATGGAGCAGGCATTCCAGATTCATTGGTCAACATCAGTTCATTCAAAACTATCAAAGATTATTTTGAAGCCAACACAGTGGTCTATGATCCCAATGTTGGTTCTACCAATCTATACACTATCAATCAGGTCATCGACACCGCCAAGCCTGTGGTAGAGAATCTCAGACAAATGTTAGACCAATACGGACTGTTATTGACCTTTACCAATGGACAGTATAGGCTCAGCATAGATGGTGCTACCAACACTACCTATAGCATCACCGAAGCAGATATCGTCAGTGAAATATCCATACAAAGACCAGATAGTAGTGTCAAGTTCAATTCATTTACTGTGGATTATTATTTCACTGGTGATAGATATGCCTTTGCAGATTTCCAAGTCAAGAGCATAACCTATCCTAACGCAGATGATCTAGCAGGACAATTTAACGCATTTTTAGTGCAGGATGGCAACTTGATCAATGAAGGTCAAATGATGCTACCAGGTGTGACCAATTACAAGATGGCACACCAAATAGCCCGTAGTAGATTACTGCGTTCAAGGAACCAAAGCATCTATAGGTTCACCATGACCAAGGATGCTTTTCAATATACCGTGGGTGATGTGTTGTCAGTGACCACGACCGTGCCAGCATTGACTAACCAATTGATGCGTATAATCAGTATCAAGATCAATGACGATTTTACCTTTGAAGTAGAGTGTGTAAGCCATTCTAATTCATACTTCCCGCCTTTCTCATTAACAGTCACTGATCCACCAATATCTACTATACCACCACAGACACCTAGCCTCAGTGGCACAGTAACACAACAACCTACACCTGCTAGTTCTGGCAGTATTGGAACTGCACCGCCAACAACTTCTACCAGTTATCCTCAACCTGGTGATGCTGGTGGTGTAGGCACTACATCTACTATCGTGCTGACACAGGCTGCCTATGATGTGACTATCACTACCGCAGGACCAAACAATCCTGGTGCCAGTGTTATAGGTAACCAACCTATCCCGCCTTATCTAACCAATGCGGGCAGATCAGGAGGTTACAATCAAGATTTTTATCTAGGTAGGATTGAAAAAGGATTTAGGGTTGGCGAAGCATTACCGGTCAACAATATGTATCGTGTGATCAATCCTAACATCCATAGTGTCAATGAAGGAACCACCGGTGCCAGCAAATACAATTTTGGTGTGGAACATCGTGTGGCCACATTGAGAAATCCAGAAGGTGGCAATGGTTGTTATAGCCTACAGATGTCTCCATACATCACCTACAGATATCAAACACAGACTCCTTTGGATACCAAAGCAGGTAGATACAAAGGAGCCAATGAACTTTACTATGTCTATTCTATCAGCCAAAGCACCAGCACAGGTGTTTATGATTATGGTTTTATAGAAATAGAAAAAGGCACAGGCGCACAGATACAGTATTTTGTTGATCCTCAGACCGGAGTCACTGTAAGACAAAGGAAAGGAACTACCACAGTTGATTTATCAGGTGGACTAGAAGCAATCTATCAAACCAAGATGCCAAGGTTATTTTTTAGACCTAATTTGGTTGCTACCATAACTGGAGGCAGTTATGGTGGTATCACCGCACCCAGTGGTTCGGCCAACAGTTGGTTGACTGCGGTGCAACACAGAGTTGGCATTGCTCCACAAGGAGCACCATTCGTGCCCAATTCAATCAACATCTTGCAAGAAAGCCGTTTCTACGCCACTGGTATACCTGCAACCGCAAATATCTATTTTAAGATCTTCCATAGGAATGGTCCTGGTGATTGGGAATACCTAGGTATAGTGCAGAGCAATTTCTATACCTATGCCTGTTATGAAACCACACGATACGACGGTGTAGGCACTACCACAGATTCGAAAACCAACTGGGACAAGGCCTACACAGGATTAACTAATAAACCAAGCATAGGATTCTAACATGGCCAGTCTAACCGTTTCCGTTCTACAAGGTATTGATGATGGTGGTCTATTACAGCCCACAGACAATGCTTCTTGGAGTGATCTTGGATCTAGTCCCTATGCCACTTGGAGCAATTGGACGACCTGGCATCCAGAACCAAATACCGTGCAGGTCAGGGTAACCGCAGACAGAGAAACTGTAGATTACAGAACACCATTGATACAATTTGAAAGTCAAGGTGAAGTTTCCGTGCAGTTGAAAATATCTGACACAGGCACTTTCGGTGGAGAAGAAACCACTGTGAACATCGTAGAAGGCACAGAATACACCTATGTAGAAGGTCGATACTATCGTTGGACAGTGACTGTGACCACAGACTCAAATCTAACCATTCCTCTGTTGACCACACCAGTGCTGGATTTTGACACTGAAGAAAGACAGGAAATATTCAAAGAATTAAACACCGCCACATTGACAGGCACCATAGATGCTAGAGTGATATCTACTACTATAGGCCTTGCACACACTTTGGTAGCCACAGGTAAACAGGAAGGTGTCACATATTCATCAGGCACATTGAGAGATCGTGTCTATGCCATACCAGATGATTATGTGTTCCAAGAAAATGCTATCATCACCAACATCGTGAGCAAATCACCAGCAACCATCCGTTGTTTTGATTTGAACGGTGAAAGCATTGATGCTGTGGTGGATGTGTTGGTCATAGGTTTACCAAAAATATATCTAACGCCCACAGGTATAAGGGCAATTTAAGGAGAATAACATGGGTTGGGGTAATATCTCAAACATCACTACTACACATTTAGATTCAGCATCAGATGATCCTAGTCAGGCTCGTGTAGAACTTTACAACGCATTGGTTGAACTGCAGGCAGTGGTCAGTGGTCGTGCTTCGGCAAACGGAGTAGCACCATTGAATGGTTCTAGCAAGATCACTGCCAGTTATCTGCCCAACACCATAGGCAGTGACTCAGGATTGGATCTTACATTGGCTCCGGACACTACCAGGGTCACATTACAGAACATCTTAAACCTCACACCAAGGACAGTGAGCCAACTACAGGCAGTGACTGCTTCAGCAGGTGACATAGCCTACTGTTCTAATGGTGACGCAGGTTCTGCTTGCCTGGCCATAAGCAAAGGTGAGTCAGACAGCCAAGGTTCTGTTTGGTATAGGATAGCACTGGGCACTGAAATCTCCGCAACATAAAATCTTCGTCTCTTTTGACAAATAAGGACCCTTCCAGCATACTTGGCCTTCGGAAGGGTTTTTTTATCACGAAACTAAAAAAACACCTAAAACGAATCAAATGGCCTATTTTACAGGTGCCGCAACCGTCTGATCACAGCCAATTTTGATTTCGTGGCATTTTATCAAGGATAACTATCTACATGAAACTACCTTTTGAAGATAATTTTTTAGAACTGCAGAGGAAACATTTAGAATGCCTAGACAAATTGGCCGAATTCGTAGACCAAGGGTTGACACGAATATTCAATCTTATAGTTGGAGTGACCTTGATAACATGGGTCTTCCTCGTGATCATTTTTATCACCGTTTTAACCAAATAGGTCGTGACCGTTGCCCAAACTGTGAGCATGATCACATCGGCATAAAATTGGTTAGACAGACTAGATTGATCAGAGGTTGGGAATGGCGATGCATGGCCTGTAACCAAGTTTGGATGACTCCCAATGTCACACCCGGATTGGGCAAAAAGTATCAGAAGCAGTTAGACAGTCAAGGTCTGAAATCGCCAGATTATGACCCGGTCGTGATCACAGAATATAAATATTAGTGTCATTCGTGACTCGAGTGACTACTCTTACCTAATCGAGGCCATTGGTTAGGTAATCTCCAAGTCGTGCCACCCTTCCTAGGTGGTAGTTGCTATAAAACCCCCGGGACGCCATCCTGGGGGTTTTTCTTTTGGCTGTCAATCACATTGACCCCAGTGTTTTTTTAGTCTATACTAAATAGAAATGCGACGGAGATATAATGGCGGAACATCCTTTAGGCAAATCTGAACTCACACATTATACCAATCTTTGGTGTCGCCAAAGAGGTATTCACGCACGAGATTTAGAAACACATCCTTGTGCCGATGATGTTGTGGCATTGTTAGCCTGGCGTGAAACAATCTGGCATAAACTTAATCGCAGTGAACAGGCAAGTTGGGCAGGCTATTGGAATTCGGTATATCATAAGAAAAATCCTATCAGATCTAAGGCATTGAAGAAATTAGAAACAATAACTACACAGGCAGAACATAGGCATCTTAAAACAATCATTCAAAGAGCAAAGATCAAGGCACTAAGACAGAACCCTATTAACAAATCTGCGGAAAATATGACGGCTAAAGACGCAGACTCTACTCAATCTGTTCCTTGGGATTGAGATCGTAGAGGTGCCGCCCCAGCCTAGTAATAGGTGCCAGTTATACATAGTCAAACTTCTGGTAAATGGGCAAGGAATCGTTAGTGTGATGGGGTCAAGTGATTGACTTTAGAGCAGAACGGGCGACGGTAGATGTAGTGTGATTTTTTTTAAGATCTACTACATTAGCCGTCGTTTGGCTCTAAAGTCAAGTGTCTCTCTTTTAAGGAATCTACGGATGTTCAAATAAAAACATCACGAAGTGAAACGAGTGAGATGTTTTTATGTAGAACAGATCAAATGAACGAAGTGAAGTTGATCTCTTTACTGATATCAGTTATTATGTGTCTATGGAGGTATCGTATGGGAACAAGCAAAAGTGGTAATTGGAGTAAATTAACTTCTATTGATAGATTTATGGAAAAAGTCCTAATGTCTGACAATGGATGTTGGGAATGGCAAAGACAATTAAACAATAAAGGTTATGGAATATTTTGGGATAACTCAAAATGTCAACTGGCTCATCGTTGGATTTATTCCTATTATAAACAAAAAGAAATCGATCGTAAAATTTATATCTGTCATAGGTGTGACAATCCAAAGTGCGTAAATCCAGATCATTTATTTGAAGGAACTGCTTTAGACAATACCAAAGATATGATGGATAAGAAAAGACTAAGAGGTGGAAGAAATTACTGCCACGGATTACCAATACTTAAATAGACAACAATGAAATCAGATCAAGACAGTGGCTTTAGATGGGGTCCGTTTGAACTACATGACCAAGAGCAGTTCAAGGGAAGAAGACCTCTCTACATAGAACAGAAAGGTGGTTGTGTTCACTACCCCTATGCAGTTGACCCCAACAACAAACGCAGTCATCACATCTCAGAGGTAGATACTTCAAAACCCATAATACACAAAGGCAATCACTTTGGCCATTTCACGCACTTCCGTGACTATCCCGAGGATTGTGAAGTCTATTTCTGGGACAACTGCCTACTGCCACAGTTGATGTATCGCAATGAGGCCAATCCCGCAGGTGACAAGAACTGGACACGAATAGTCTATAGGTCAACCATGCCAGGTTGGGTTCATAGCACAGAAGATCGATTGCAGTGGCACGAAGATCGAGTCAATGCTAGGCTGCAGAAAGATAGTCGAGGCCAAATACAGTCGTGGCGTGACATCATCAGAATAGAAACTAGGCAGACAGAAGGTGATCGTGTGTTATTGGCCCTGCCCTCAGACAATGCCCTACTACACTGGTATGGTGTTAGCAGATCTACCATAATTGAGAAGACACAGGCCGTGTGTGATCGTTGGGGTTGGCAGTTAGTGATACGAGACAAACCCCAACGCAGAGACAGAGAAAATGGCGGAAGCATACAGGATCAACTTAGGGCAGACCGATATCGTTGCATGGTCACAGTGAATTCAGCCTCAGCCATAGAAGCCCTATGCCTAGGTGTGCCAGTGGTGGCTCTAGGTGCTCACAGTCTGGGCACACAGGCCATGACATGGGAATTATTTGAAAAGAACTGGTTCTGCCCTCCTGTGGTAGAATGGGTAGATCTACGCATTAGACAACTGCTATGCTTGACTTGGCACAAGGATGAATTACTTGACGGCACCTGGGCACTGAGCCCCGAAACAGGAAACACAGAACCTTTTAACCAATGGGAAATAAACTTATGATAGAACAGATAGGCCAGTGGTGGCTACCCAAACAAGAACAGCACCTTAGAGAATACCTCAAGAACAACAGTGATTACCAAAAGAAGAATCGTGATTGGGCACTGAAAGATCTAGCACCAGGCGGAGTGGGCATAGACATAGGAGCCCATGTGGGCCTGTGGTTGCGAGATATGACAGAATTATTTGATCACTGCATAGCCGTAGAGCCCCGAGATCTACACAGGCAATGCCTGGCTCGGAATGTCTCAAACAAGAACTACACCCTACACCCATGCCTACTAGGAGATCATGAGGGCCAAGCAGGACTTGAAATAGATCCAGAAAACTCAGGCCACACACATCGTAAGCCAGAAGGGGATATCCCCGTGAAGACCTTGGACAGCCTATGCCCAGATGATCGTAATCAGAAGTTGATCCGATTCATAAAGATAGATGTGGAAGGTGATGAACTGCGTGTGATCCGTGGTGGGGAACGGGTGATAAGAACCGCACACCCCCGTATGTGCATAGAACAAAAGGATCATCCTCTAGCACAGAAGGAGGGTAGGTATGCGGCCCGTGATCTGTTGATTAGTTGGGGATATGTGCCCTTGAAACATCACGGTGATGATTGGGTCTTGGAGTGGAGAGGATGATGCGAGTAATTACCTCAGTAAATGAAACTCTATGGCGGGACTATGCAGAAAAATGCACACTGACCTGGCAGATAGAACCAGACATATTCTGGGAGGACAAACCCCATGAAGGCCACAGACCTTGGCAGAACTTCCGTGAAGTATATCAGGCACAGAAAGAACCAGACTTTGCTCTGACCTGGCAGAGATTCTCACACAAGGTAGAAGCACAATGTATAGCCTACAGAGAATACCGTGACACAGAACAATATCTTATTTGGTTGGATGCAGATGTGGTGCAACAGAAAGAGTTTACTTATACTGAACTTGAGCAGTTATTTCCCCAGGGCAGCCTTTGCACTTATCTAGGTCGTGGAGATAATTACCACCCAGAAACAGGCTTTATCTTGTATGACCTGCAACACCCCCGAGCAGGTGAGTTCTTTGAGCAATTAGAAAACATATACACCTCAGGCAGGATATTTGAATTAACCCAATGGCACGATGCCTATGTTTGGGATTGGGTCTGCAGAGAACTAGACATAGCCCGCAGGGATATTGGACCCGGTAGGCCAGGTGAAGCATTTGGCAGATCACCTCTAAGAGATTACTTCCTACACCTCAAAGGGCCCCGCAAGAGTAACATACACACAGGCCAAAGCCCAGAAGAACTAATGAGGAAAGTCCAGAAATAAACCCACTACAATGTAAGCCAATAAAGGAATAAACACAATGTCATATAGAAAGTTAAGCAAAGACCTACACCTAAAGATCTTAGAAGACACCCGCAGATATAAAGACATAGCAGAAACATACGGAGTGCATAAGGACACAGTGGGTCGTATAAAAAGACAACATCAATACAGGAGCACACTATGGCACGAAGCACATACAAGAAAGCAGGACAGAGTAAACTAAGAGGTAGATTCCACGACCTTAACAGTCAAAGAAGATATAGAGGACAGAGCACAGTAGGCTGGGAACAGTATAAGAAAAAGACTAATAATGGTAAGAAAACATACAGAAAGGCTAAGTGATCTAACTCTCAAAGTGTTTAGGGGGGAGCCTAGAGAGCACTTTGATTAGATTGTGCAGAAGAGTGGGCAGGGTGGGCAGAGTGAGTAGTGTATTTAGAGAGCCAACGCAAGGCCCCTCCACCGTGCCAAATTGTCAAGAAATATTTTTGATCTTGTGTTCCACCCCCTAGCCATCCTAGTTCTATCCTGGTTTATTCTGCTGACAACAGTGATTCCATCCTGATCGCCACCCACCCCCTGAGGATTTTTCTAGGATTTTTCTCTGCAATTTTCCACCGAGTCTGACCTTTTTCTTATTCTCTTTAGGGGAATCTCTCAAGGTTTCTCTACGGTTCTCTCAGGATGGCCCTAGGGTGGTGTCTACGGTGGTGTCTACGGTGGGGAGAGAATGGTGATCAGTGTTCTTGACAGTGACCTCTAGTGTGTGTTATACTAGAGAGACCCGTCCTACGCACCGTGGGATCCAGGGTGGGTGACTAGTGCTGTCACTCATCTCACCCAAACTTGGGGATTTGCCTATATAGATCAGCACGAGCCTGATGGAAACGAACCAGTGCCGGGAGGATATTTGGATTGTGTTTAGGTATGTGCCCTCGATCTATCATCCCTTCAAACATATAGACAAAATCAAGGTATAGGTTAAACTTTATCAGGATCTCTTCCACAGTATCTTCTGCAAGTATGAGATTTGGGTGTTTCATTCTTGGGCCTCTTCATATTTAGAAATCATTATGGCTTCTGCGTTTGGATACCATTGTGCTATTTCGTTGCGAGCCTGCTCTTCTGTTTCAGCCCAAGTGGTTTCGTCGTGATCGCCATCTTTGTCCAAAATGTATGCCAAATAAGTGTTCATTCTGTGACCTCTTTGTTAAGGAATCTATTTTGGAGACTTTCTAGGATCAGTCGATCTGAATATTCTGGATATTGGTGGATCATATCCCAACCTGGGCCAAAAAGCCAATCGTCATTTTTGGCATTCTGTTCTGCCAGTTGTTTGAACTCTTCAAAACTAAGTTTTGCCATTTTGCACCTTTCCAGTGCTGTTGAACATAATACAAGTATATGATCTCTAGCCCCAGATGTCAACAGGGTCTCTTGCCAATTTGCGCCGCAAGCCCTTCGGGCCTAGAAAATCCGTCACCCAAAATTCCTCATCCATCTGGGTTCACGGGGTATGTATAGGAATGATATGTATTCACTCTCAAATTCTCGACGATTTTCTTCAGGTAAGGATCTCAGTGCTCTGAGCCATTCTCGGGCAGTGAAGCCCTGGGCTCTGCAGAGGCTATAAGTTGACCACAACCAATCTTCGTAGAGATCTAGGCTTCGTGAGTCTGACCAGGATCGTTCCTGCCAGTCATACTTGATGACAAAAAACAACCAGTGCTTAAGGAAGATCTGTTGGATCTGGACCAGTCTTTGAGTTTTTGAATTCAATTTCGGCTGCACCATCTTCCAGTATCCACCAATCTATTTCTGTCTGCTGATTCCTACGCCAAATCAGTGTTCGGCGATTTTTCACTCGATCTTTGACCACGATGTAAAGGCAGTCTTTCTGCCTTTGTAGATCTCGCACGATCTGTCGCATCAGGATATCGTCGTTGGTGGTGGTGCGTTCCACTCCTCGAGTCAGGGTCTTCTTCATGATCTGCCAACGATTAGCCATTACTGTGCTCTGGTAGTGAATGTGCGACCTGTGGGGGTTGACCATAGTAGTTCTTGTGTGGTCGAGATCTGGGGTGAGTGCATGGTCACTGTGCCCTGGGGCGTATAGCCCTGGCTGATCAGATAGTTGCAACGGTGATCGCCTCCGCAACGAGGATCACTTAGGCTAGTGCAACCTGTGATCAAGACTGTGAGCAGGATCAGTGAATATTTCATTATGAACTCTCCTTGATAAGATCAATTAAAAATCTAGGATCTTGTTCTGCCAATTCTCGAGCCAACTGTTGACAGCACTCTTGTAAAAGTTTAAGGTCTTGTCGTTCAATCTCTTCACGGTGTGATGAAACATAGTTGTCATCAAGTTCATCTGCCAGTTCTTTGAGACATCGGTATTCGTGCTCTGACAGATAACAATGTGAATAATGTCTTTTGGCATAAGATGCAAAATGGCTGGCCAATAAGGCTCGTTGTTGACTTTGATTGGCACAGGGCATATTCATCGAGCCGCCTGAACCCACTGTTGAAGCAAATGTCCAAGGCTTGTCGTCATCATTGTAAAGACCTCTGAGATCGTCAATACTGGAATTAGCCATCAAGATTGCTGAGATTTCTATGGCTACTTGACGGTTAAAGCCATGGCCTTCAAAATGTAGATAATCAAAATCTACAGTAAGATCGATATGTCCAGGAAGTTTCATTTACAGCCTCTGTGTGTTAGTGTTCTTACAGTATATGATCAAATGATATCTTTGTCAATATCCCCGGTATCCAAAATGGCTGTATAGTCACAGCCCAAAAGTATGAGGAAGGTGAAATTTGGATCGTCTTCACTCAAAATCACCCTTCCAGAATGTATGCCCTGATGTATCAGAGGTGTGGGTATCCGTGCTATGATATCAGGACCTCCACTGAGCAGATCAACTAGATACTTTCTTGTCATAGCCCTGTTTCTTTAAAGGCCAAGTCCTTTCAGTCCAATAATATTCACTGCCGATGCAGAGATACTGCTCACGAGTGACTATGAGATGATTTTGTTCTGACCAAGGCTGGCTGGGATCGGGTCTGATCATGCAATAGTCTTCACGACGCATACCTCGGCGATCCCACAAGGGCTCCCAGGCTCGCCACCATTGATCAAAATCAAACTCCCAACCTTCGCCACGGAATTTGGCCTGGGCCTTTTGGCGATTGAAGGCCATCTTTTGATCCGCCAAGGGTAATTTGGGTCGACTCATGTTGTTTTTTTCCTTGAAGTAAGTTATACTGACTAAATATATTTAGTCATAGCCAACGACAAGGAGAAAAAACTATGAAATACATCAAAGACGACGGCAAGAATGCTGACACTTGGTTCGCCAAGATCACTAAAACTGAAACACAGATCCTGAGATCACAGTTGGAAGAACTGTTGGCGGAGATCTGTGAACATTCAGTCATGGACGATCAGGTCTGGCGAACAGCCACCTCAGTGGATCGAGACTTTTTTGGACGAG
>JACCDW011063086.1_pt1 | contig 32262 bp, 33 predicted proteins | sample 7449781 | NCBI WGS metagenome assembly JACCDW01 (sample SAMN15323449, study PRJNA562643) | freshwater metagenome | isolation source: river surface water | place: USA:Blue River Watershed | collected 2017-08-18
ACAGGTTCAGATCTATTTAATGTGGCTTTCCGTTCCTATGCACTTTCAAAGGGATATACACTCAACGAGCATACCATGAAGCCCACGGCCCTTCGTGCAGATGCGCCTGCTCCTCCTGCAATGAAGGCAGAGAAGGATATCTTTGATTTCTTGGGTCTTGAATATGTGGAGCCTTCTATGCGACGTGGTGAGGCTGATATTAAGGCAAAGCCCAGCGAGCCTTTGGCAAAGCCCACCGACCCTTTGGCAAAGCCCGTCATTAAGAAGATTAAGCCTCGCATTGTTGCCAAACTACCTCCTAAGGCAGAAGAAGAGAAAAAGGGTGGCACACGTAGACGCCGTCGTTCCTCCTCACGCTCATCTCGTAGCACGTAAAATAAGTTCAGCAGTCTTATCTGCATATTTCGGTAATGTTAAAATTCCAGTTCTTCTAAACTTACTAAAATCAATTAAATGTTGCGCTTCTTCTCCCGTTTTAATCCATTCATCCAGATACTCTTTTGTTTGTAAATAAGCATCTGTATGATCCATAATTCCAACTTCCATAAGTTTTTTTAAAATCGTAATTGTTTCCTTCAGGCGATCCACCTTTGATTTTTCTTGTTGCCGTTGTCCCTTTGGCATCTAGTTATGGATAGTTTATTGGTTTAAACCAAAGAAATAAATCTTAATAGATGCCCAGGGTTTATTTTGCAAGAATTGGAAGGCTTGGAAATAATATAATTCAATATATGACTGCTTGTGTTTTTAGAATCGTGTTCGGACATGAACTAGTTCCTTATTCAAGTATGTGTACGAATGCTTATGAGATTCATGATAATGACCCTCTTTTTGAAGCCATGAAATACTGTATTTTAAATAATACAGATTATAAAAATAGTTTACAATCACATCCTTTTGCAAAACGTGATATTTTTCTGAACGGGTTTTTTCAACAATCGGATCTATTCATAGTCCTTCGTAAAGAAATCTTAACATTCTTTACAAGTGAAAATAACGATAAAATAAATATTAAACTTCGCGTTTGTGATTTGGTGAACGCAAAGGGGTTATCCAAACCAGATGAAATTGTGGTCCACGTGCGACTTGATGATTATCAAGAGGAGACAAAATCCCATATTCTTCATCCAAAAATGTACTTAGATGTTTTACGAAAAGAGAAAAAACCTGTTCGCATAGTTTGTCAGAAAGTGAAGGCTTATTCTGAAAAAGTATATATATCTTTATTTGAAGAAGCTGCTGCAATATCACAATCAGAATCAATATTAGAAGACTTTGCAACACTTCGTGATGCAACCTATTTATTCTCTTCAAATAGTACATTTTCTTGGTGTGCTGCCTTTCTAGGAAATCATACAAAGAGATTTTTTCCAAAGATTGACAGTTGGGAGAATCAGGATTTACAACCTATTGAATCTACAGATGAATTGCTTGAAACATTTTACCTTTCACTCAATGAATTTAAAAAACCAGTTCATCTTATTCCCCTTGCAGGAGAACACTTTCAAACTCTCTGTGATGTTACAATCCTAACAAAAGAAAAATATGAGTATCATAAACAACTGGATAAATTTGTACCCTCAGAAAAACTTTTCTTTTTTGAAGATGAATGGACTGAGAATCATCCATTAAAAGGATCATCCAATGTATTTGTATATCAAGATTATGCTTCCTCTAAAGAGTATATGCAAAGAATCTGTAAATATTTTACAGATATTCAACTTCTCGTTATACACAATGGTGATATTTGTGTACCGTTTGACTGCTTAGAACTTTTTTTAACAAAGTTCCCATCTGCAACTGTTTATTTACAGAATAATATTTATGATCATCCTCGAATTCATAGTTTACCAATGGGTATTCAAAATAGAATGTGGTGTCAAGTAGAATCTTTAGTCTTAAACTCAAAAGAAGATCTTGAAATTAAAAATAATCTCGTTTTTTGCTCCTGGTTTGGTTCTACGCATCCTGTGCGCAAAGTTCTTCGTGAATATCTTACAGAGAATAGATTTGATGGGCTTCAACTTCTAGATAAAGTTTCTCCAAAAGATTATGAAGGATATTTAGAACGTTCCTTTTTTTCATTCTGTCCCCCAGGAAATGCTCATGATACACACCGTTTATGGGAAACAATCTATGCAAAATCCATTCCAATCGTATTAGATGACCCTTTTATTCAACAACTGCAAAAACGTTTTCCTTCTTTGCTTCTTATTAAACTCAAATCTTTTCAAGAGCCTTGTAAAGACATTCTTGAAAAAACTATAGAACAAATTGATTCTTTTGAAATACCATTCTGTTTACATTATGATTATTGGAAACTTCTTTTTTCAACCTATGCTCGCATCCAAGCATGAAGTGCTACAAGGGCAACATCTTTTTTCAGTCCAAGTTCTCTAAAACTAAAACAATTTGCAAACTTTAATAGTCTGTATGTGTACCGATCACTATGATATTTTAAACAATAATTAAAATAGATTTCATATTCAGACATACCAGACGATTTATAATCCTCAGGATTTACCAAACGAAGCAGAGTTTTCCAAGCCGGTCCTTCATGTATTGACTCTATTTTATCTAAAATTTCAAGCATATCTTCCCGTTTTGTCATCATGTGATGAGTGATCCCTGAAAACTCTGTTTGTTTTTGAAGTCCTGGTAGTACTCTTTCCATATGAATATAATAGGACAGAGTTTCTTCGGTACTAATTGAAAGCAGTACTTTTCCTTCTTGAAAAAAAGCAATAGGTTCTCTTATCATAACATCTGAATCAACTATAAGTACATATTCTGATTCAGGTGGGAGGACTTTATACAAATACATTTTGAGTAGTTGTTGATAATACCATCCAACTCTTTTTTCTTCTGTAATAATTTGTGCTACATCTTCTTTTGTGAAAGGATAAGCCGATTCTGGAATCCAAACAATATCGTCTTCATCAGGTTTTTCTTTGGATATCACATAAATTGTTTTTGCATCTACTAAATGCATTCTGATAGTCTGCACACAATGTGGTAATGTCATTTCATCCTTCGGGTGGTAACAAATAAAAACATCGTAAGAAGGCATAAAAACTCTACTCTATATACAATAATAGATGGAAGATTTATGCCCCTTTATTTTAATTCACATTGGTGATAAGTTGCCACCCTATATGGCGACCTGTGTAAAACAGATTCGTATTTGGAATCCTGAAGCGAAAATCTATTGTATTGCTTCTGAGTGTCATAGGAACAAACTTCCACTTACAGATTGTAGTTTTGTCCCCATATCTTCTCTTGCTGTTTCACCCAAGCGTGTATTTTTTAATCATCGTTCTGCATTGGAAGGATTTTGGAAAGTAACAACAGAACGATTTTTTATTCTTGAAGATTTTATGACTCAATACAATTATGAGCAGTGTTTCCATCTTGAAAATGACAATTTAATCTACTTTTCACTTGAGAATATGTTGCCGATTCTACGTGAGTCTTCAAAAGGTCTATCAGCACCTTTCCTTGGACGGGATGAAATGACATTTGGCGTGCTGTATGTAAAACAAAAATATGCGCTAGAGCAATTAACTATTTATTTGAATTGTCAGCGAGATAATCAGAATGATATGAAACATGGATTTTCTTTTTTCATAGAGAATCGTGATATAACATCTTTCTTGCCTACTTGCTCCAATGAATGTGAAGTTCGTGAATCTGATCTAGACTATACAACAGAAGGAAAAGATTTTTTTCGTGGCTTATGGGATGCTGCTCCATACGGACAGTATCTAGGAGGAACGGATCCTCATTACACTTATATTCCTAATTTTGTTAACACAACTTCAGCATTTCCCTCCAATCAATTCAAGTACAGTTGGTACGTAAATCCAAATGGTTTGCGTATTCCTCAACTTGAGAGACACGGAAACTCGTGGTTATTATATAACTTACACGTTCATTGCAAAGACTTAGAACAATTTTCTTCCTGGACTTCTTAAATAATGGGAGCATCATAACGAGGAACAGCAGGTTTATAGGCCACATTGCCAGAATTAATAATGGGAACAATCGTATTTGTGGATAAATTGGTATAAGTGAAATATCCTTCTGCTACTCGTTGTCTCTGTTCATAATCTGGATAGACAATCTTGATTGTAGATAAGGTGCCAATATTGGTACTAATATTTACAAGTGGCTGTGTCTGCGCCATTTTGTTACGATAATATCCATAATTGGCTTGGGTCTGTAACTTACGAATAATGTCACTTGCATCCATTTCTGTTGTAGAAGAAGAATCTTCGTGGGTCTAAACTGGACGAACAATACTTTACTAAATGTGCGGAATCTGGCTCACGATCGGGATTCGCAACCAGATCTTAGATAACTATCAAGCATGTTTGAAGGCTTTGCATGCAAGGGGTCCTGAAGATCAGAAATTGGTGGACATCAGCGGAATGGCAATGTTTGGATTTACGAGACTTGCTATCAATGGCCTTAATCCTGAAGGGATGCAGCCTATGACAAACGGAAAACTTTGGTGGATGTGCAATGGAGAAATTTACAATTGGAAGCAACTCGCTGCAGATTATGGAATTCCTACTCATAGTGGAAGTGACTGTGAAGTTCTTGGAGAACTCTTTATGAAGGTTGTTGTTCCGGGAACGGATCCTTCTGTCTTTTTTAGATTGCTTGATGGTGTCTTTGCCCTGGCAATTCTGGATTTGCGTAACAATACATTAACTCTTGGAAGAGATCCTTATGGTGTTCGCCCATTATTTATTGGTGAGCGCTTTGGATTTGCACCCAAACAATCTAGTGGATTTGAGATGTATGTCTGCAATATCATGGCAGCCAGTGAAGTAAAGGCCTTGGTCCCCCAGTGCACTACAGTACGACCTCTTGAACCTGGTACATTTGAGGTGTATGACATTAAAACTATGAATAAGATATTTTCAAAGAAATATCACACAATTCCTTTCTTAAAAAATCCTATGTTTCATCCTTCCACAGATAATGGAATTGATTACGCATGCATGACACTGCGAAGAGCCTTAGAGTCTGCAGTACAAAAGCGTATGTTAACAGAACGTCCAGTTGCAGCACTGTTAAGTGGAGGAATTGACAGTAGTCTTATTGCTTCTTTGGTGGCGAAAGAACTTCGCAAGGCTGGGGCTCCTCCTTTGAAGACATTTAGCATCGGTATGTTGGGTTCACAAGACCTTTTTCATGCTCGCAAAGTGGCAGAATGGATTGGTTCCGATCACCATGAAATTATTTTAACTTCAGATGAATTCTATGCGGCTATTCCTCATGTCGTTGGTGCAATTGAGAGTTTTGATACTACAACTGTGCGTGCAAGTGTTGGAAATTGGCTCGTTGCCAAAGCCGTTGCAGAACAGAGTGATTGCAAAGTTGTCTTTAATGGAGATGGAAGTGATGAAGTCTTTGGTTCCTATTTGTACTTTTACAATGCACCCCACAATTCTGCTTATGAAGAAGAGGTCACTCGTTTACTGTCTGAAATCCATATATTTGATGTTCTTCGCTCAGATAGAAGTATTAGTAGTCATGGATTGGAGGCAAGAACACCTTTCTTAGATAAGCAGTTTGTGGCTGTGGCACGTAGTATATGCACGGAATGGTTACGTCCTGTTCGTGGTCGCCAAGTGGAAAAATGGATTCTTCGTAGAGCCTTTGATGATGGTGTGACACTTCCACGAGATGTACTGTGGAGAAGAAAGGAGGCCTTTAGTGATGGTGTGAGTTCTACTGAAAAAAGTTGGTATCAGATTATTCAAGAAAAGGCAGATGCACTTGTTCCTGCAGATTGGAAGGATAGAGCGAGTAAAAATTACGTACACTTGACTCCTCAAACTCCCGAGCAATATTTATATCGTTTTTATTTTGAAGCGGAGTTTGGAAAGACTGCTTGTATGACGATTCCTCATTTTTGGATGCCTCGTTGGACGCCTGGTGCTACAGATCCTTCAGCGAGAACTCTTGCAGTGTATGGTGAAGGAACGGAGACTACTCGGTCTTAGAATGTCCCTCTTCTTCTGGAGCAGGTGCTAGAGAGTCAGTAACAGTTTGCTCGGAAGATGCAACAACTTCATAAGGCTGACAAATCGCGTCGGCATCAGATGATGCAGATGTAGGGTTTGGATGTTGTGCCTCATCTTCAGAACTATCCTCTTCTAGGGAATCTTCCTCAACATTAACACCTGTATTCTCTTCTTGCTTTGTTAGACGAAATCGTGCATTCCAATCTTCTAGAATTTCACTAAAACTTAGTGAAAGAGTTGAAAGAATGCAGAGAACACCAAGGAGGAACATATAGACGCCCTGAGTAGGCTTTCCTTCTAGAAAGAAAGGATAGCCCATTAGATAAGTAAACGTTGCATTCAGAATAGTGCTGCGAGCACGATTGTTTGATTCATAATTCATTGTCATGAGTGCTAGAATATTTGCAATAGCAAGTTCTGGCATGCGGCAGACATTAAAGTAATGAGTTAGTGAGAGCAGAATCGTATTCATTGTATCTTTGTAATCCATTTCAACCTGCATTATTTTATGACGATTCAAGCATCAATTTTTTGTTTTTGATTGGAACGAAAAATTGATATTTACTAAAGTGTAATATTTGGTACACTCAAAAGATGGATACTCGTTGTTTAGCATGGTCTGTTAAAGATGATATTATGGGTTGTTTTCTTGGAGGTCCAAAGTATTACCTTCCCTTTCGCTGTCATGAAACAAAACTTGCAGATCAAGATATCTGTGCAAAATGTTTGCGGAAAAAAGAACTTCCTCTAAGCAACAAGAATCATCCTGCACGTTGGTGGGGACTTGTAACAGAACCTATTGACAATATTAAAGATCAGATTAGTCACTTTGCATTCAGTCCCTGGTTTGTAGAATGGGCTAAAAAGAAACCTCTACCTCCAGAAAGTATGGCACGAGCCAAGAAAGCCATTGAACGAGCACGTGAAGGAATTCAAAATCCTCCACCCCTTCCTTCGGTTCCCATTTTAGACATTAAAGAAACGGCTGTTACTCCTGCACCTGCCCCACCTGCAGTCCTGGAAAAGAAAAAGCCTCGCGTGGTTAAAAAATCTTCTGCTGTTGAGGAAAAATCAAAAGAGACAAAGGAAACGAAACCTCGTAAACCACGTATTTCAAAAAAGACAGTTGCCACTACTGTAGCACCTGTGGTCCAAGCAGTTCTCTCAGAAGAGAGTCCTCTTGAAGTGGAGGACGTAATTGAAGTTGAGGTCAAACCTTTTGAACATGCAGGAAATCTGTATTATATGGATGGTAAAAAATCCAAACTTTATGACCGTCAGAAAGATGGCGGTTGTAAAGGGATTTACATGGGTCGTTGGGACCGTGAACTAGAAAAGATTATAAAAGATGATGATTCTGATAGAGAAGTCTAGTGGATTCCGATAGAGAATTTACTTTGAATCTTCTACCCAACTCTTTGAGAGCGCTTTCCAAGAAACAGGAAATTTATCTTCCATAAGTTTGCTGACCGCTTCAGCATATTCTTGGATTTCTTTTTGTGCGTGAGGATCAAGGCGAAGACCACAAAGTCGCGCGTACGCAGAAAGAGAGCCTGTTTCAATAAATTCTGTATACATGCTCTGAGGAAGTACCATTCGTGCTTGCTCGGGGCAGACTCCTTGTTCCATAAGCGCTTTATAAATATGCATTGTTCGTTCATTTGCTTCATTCATAGCACAAATGCAAATAGCATTATCTTTTACAGGTTCTTGCTTGGAGCCTTGTTTAAGGTTTGGATCCCGTTGACGACAAATTTCAGGAACAAAGAATTCGGGATCTGAATCTACATAACGACGACTAACTTCATTTCGGGCGAATCCAATCTGGTGACGAAACCATTCACGAGCAACAAAGATCGGCATTTTGATGCGAAAACGTACCTGAGGATGAAAGAAAGGGGTAATGTGTCCATTCTTTGCAAGATAGTTAATAAGTTTTCCATCACGTTCTGTCATTTCCTGACTTTCCTTATTAAAACTAACACGAGCAGCATTCACGACTAGGAGATCATCCCCAAAGACGTCAAGGCATTCTACAAATCCCGCATTACCAATATCAATCTTCATTTTCTATGTGTAACTCTTCGCCTACCTTTACGCGCTTTTTTGGTTTTGCGCTTCAATTTTCGCAAACGACGTTTTCTTGCACCTCCAAAAGTATTTACTGACATATTCGGCTCAGGTATTAAACTAACTTCTTGAGAATCTGATACCTCTTTTTGTAAAGTATTCACATTCGTTTTGAGTTTTGTTACTTCCTTTTCTGCAGCATTCGCTTGGGTTTTTGCAGTTTGTTCTGCAACTGTAGCATTCTGAAGTGCTTTCTTAGCAGCATTGACTTTTTCTTTTATATTTTTTTGTTCTTTTACTGCAGAGTTATAATTTGCATTTGCTGCCACCTTTGCTGCTTTCGCATTATTAAGGGCCTTTTGTTTTTCTGTTACAAGATTAGAGGCTTCCTGTGCATTAATAATAGCATTTTCTGCATTTGCTTCACCACCGTACATCCTATTTAATTTAGAGAAAAATACTAGTCTATTGAGGAACCTCGCTCAAAGCCTGTTGCAAACGCGTCATCTTACCATCTGCAAGATTGAGAACTTCTTTGAGGCTCTTTACTGCATTTTGCACTTCAACAAGATTAGTGGGGGCGGCGGGCATTCCACTTTGTAATGCAGCACGACGAGGGGGCATCGCTCTTTGTTGTAAACTAGAGGGAGCGGGTATTCCATTCTCAGAAGCAGCCATAGATTCAACTACCGATGTGTTTGCGGGTTGACGATCCTTAGGTTTCTTTGCTGTCTTTGCGGGTTTCTTTGCAAGTTTAGCAGGTTTAGGGGGCTTGGCTTTCTTTGCTGTCTTAGCAGGTCTCTTTGCAAGTTTAGGGAGTTTTGCTTTTTTGGCTGTCTTAGCAGGTTTCGGACCCTTAGGAGCCTTTGGAGCCTTTGGAGCCTTTGGAGCCTTTGCTGTTCTTGGAGCCTTTGGAGCCCTGGGTGTTTTAGGAAACTTTGCACCTTTACCACCTTTCATCTTCTTTCTGATTATTCCTTAGAATTATCCAAACCGGAGAGGGCCTTTGTTAACTCCCACATACCATCACAACTTGCATTTTCTTTCCACCAAAGTTTACATGCCTTTGACATTGTTTCCCAAGTACCTTCAGAAGTTTCTAAAGAAAGACGTCGAGCATCTTCTGGAGTGTTCGCAACAAAGTAGTGAATTCCTTCAAGGGGAGGGTTTGCATAGTTCTTGATATCCACCTCCGTATTTACAATTGGAACGCAGCCCATAGACATACATTCCACTTCGCGGTGACATTTCAATCCGTATCCTGGTAAACAGAGACCAAAGCGTGCATCTGAAAGTTTATGTAAATATTCTTCCTGTGTAAATGGATACACCTTTTCTGCACCCACTGGCATCTTAAATTCCGAACATGCAGAAGCCCATACCGCACCACTGCGACGTTCTTTCTGGATAGCGTTTTCCACTTTTCCATACAAAACTAATCTCTGTAATCTCTCCTTAAAAGCCTTATCACAAACACCTTCTTTTACAAGTTTCTCTACAAGTTCAGGACGACGAGGCCAGAAAGACCACGCTTTTGCATTCTCACCGCGAGGGGCTGGATTTCCAAACAAAGCCATGCGCCAACGCTTTTCTTCTACAGGAGAACGGTCTAGCCACTCATACGTTGGGCGATCATAGAGTAAGACATTTCCAATTCCGTTCATCCAAATATGCGACACTGTTTTATCACTTACAACACGTACATATCCCTTGTCTTCCCAAAGTTTCACCATCTCACGGAAACTATCTCCAGCATGATGGTAAAAACTAGATTCGGGTTGGTTAGGCATGTAAATAACTGGAAGAGATTTGTCTACTTGAACTTGGACGGGCTCCAAAGAGATCCGCTCAATAATTTGTTTTTGAATTGCCGCAGACATAGAACCCTTAGGAGCAATTATGAATCGGTGTTGAAGCCCACATGCAGATGCCATTTGTAAACAATCTCCACTTGGTTCCATTTCATTTTGAATTTCAACAACTTTTGCATTCTTAGGCAACAGCCAAAGCCAAGACCAACATTGAATAGAACTGGTACAAATCACTTGTGATGCACCACGCATTTTCAATGCGATAACTTCCGCAGTTGTGCGACCAGGATAAATCACTTCAATATTCTTATCCGGATTACTATCTTCAAAATCATTGATAAAAGAATTCGTACAGTATTTATCATCTGCAAACAGAATAATGCGTTTCTTTTCTTCATCAATTTCAGACATCCATCCACCAAATCGCAGATGATTACGCAAAGCCATCACTCGTTCAACAGTAATAAGATCATCATCACGAGGTAACATCATATAGGCTTTCTTACACCAAACTTGTATCTGCTCGTCGCGTGGAAGAACAGGAACTTCTTTGCGTCCCCAATTAAATAACTGTAAAACATCCAAAAAGGATCTATCTCTTGGTGACCAGAATTCTCCTTGTCCCTCGGCAAGTTCACGTAACATTAAAATATTGGTTAAGTAATTGATCATATATTTTTCAGGTGTTTTAGCATCTTCATCTGTTAACGGTGCAATAAGGCCTACTTCTAAAGCAATGGAAGGAGCGAGGCCTGTAATATTAGATTTCGACCACATTTCTGATGCCTTCTTTGAAGAACCAACAAAGAGTGAATTATAATTGTAAGCAAGGCCATGTGCAGTCTGGAATGCATTTGTAATTTTGTAAATAGGTACAGGAGAAGGATTGAAAAGATTTGCATCATCAACAGATAAATTATATCTTTCTTCCCTCTTCAACATCGTACAGAATGTCTTTCCCTGCTTTGTATCTTTGCAAACAACCTTGCGAGAAAAAGATTCTCCACTTCGTTTTTGAAGAACAAGTTCTTGAGGTACTGATGTAATAGGTTGCATGTCATGAATACCTGTAGGATGAATATAGAAATACATCGGTTTGTCAACAATATCTTGTGGATCATATGTACGAATTTCACTGGCGTGAACGTGATAGGTTTTTAGAGAAAGAGCAGGATTGGCAATTAAGAATTTTGAACGCAACATTTCTACATTGATGGCGTTATCACATCCAGCACGACCAAAGGAAAAATCAAGTGCCTTCATATCTAATTTTGTTTTCTTTACACTATCGCTCAAAACAACCCAAGTATCTTGACTGTCAGGACGAGGACCAAATAATTTAGCAGTTTCTTCCGTACCATTTTCTGTCATATCATATCGCAATAAACTTAAGAATTTATTTTCCATGTTAACCGACCAAAGAATTCTCCAAGAAGAATCCAAATAAATATCACTATTTGCAAAAACAACATATACATTTTCAGGAACATTTGTTTGAATCCATCCAAGTACATCTGCGTAAGTTAAACGGTGTCCGATGATTTCTTGCTTTAGTTTAGGACTTTGAACGGGAAATTTAGAAGTAAGATCTTCCTCATTGAGTAAAATAATCTTATCAATAAATTCACATTCTACATTTTTCTTAAGACAGTGTGCCACTTCACGAGCACGTTTTGCACGAGAAGGAATATAATACTGAGAAATCATCCAAAGTTGTTTCGGCTGGACCCTTTCTTCCATAGCAGAAATGGCACGGTTTTCCTGAGGTTTGAGACCCATAACAGTGTGTTCACGTAAAAGAAGAGAAGCAAGAAGACCTGCGTCATTTTGTGATCCATCCCACCCTGAACCTACAAAGGGGTACATTTCACGAATCTCATCCAAACAAATCATATTGGATACTCTTAGTTCTTTGAGTTTTTGTTCACCCACCAGATTTAACAATTCCTTGGATGCAAAAATAATCTTGGCATCATGAGTATTTCCATCAAGAATCCATTGTTTATCTTCTTGAATCTGTTCTTGATTACAGAGGATAAGTACATCAGTATTTTCATTATAATTTACAGAGCCAAATACACCCACATCATAACGAGACCACAACGAATCAGTTACCTTTGCATTAAACCAGACAATTGTTTTCCTGTCTCTATGAATACTTGTTTCTGTTTGAAGAATACGAATAGGTTTTCCAGTTTTGGGGTGTGTTCCTATCATCTGTAGAAAAAACGAGACTACTATTTAAGCAATTAATTAGAAAAAGAAGAAGTATGGAACGTATTGATGTTGCCTATCTTATCAATACAACCCCTAAATATTTCTATTTGCTCCCTTTGCACTTAATGCTTCTTCGTCGTTATGCGTCTACTTGTCAATGGCCTATTTACCTTGCTACTGAAGAACCCAATCATCCTAAGTTGGGTGGATTAGAAGATCAGTATAACATAACTATACTAGAACTTTCTCAGGAAGAATCTGGTTTCCTAGAAAGTCGTGCAGCATCTCTTCAAAAACTACCTCCTCACATTCAATATGTGTTGCCTATGCAGGAAGATTTCTTATTGGAAAGATTTGTGGATAGTGCAAGTATTGAAAAAAGTTTAGAGATTTTAGATGTATCTGGAAATGTAGCCTCGCTACGTTGGATGCCCTGTCCTGGTCCTGTTGATCCCACACCTGTTCTAGATAGATTTGCAGCCATAACAGAAAAAGATACATATAAATATGTTTTTCAGGGTACTCTTTGGAGAAGATCTATTGTAGAACAGTGGTTCACACAACTTGTGGAAGAATTTAATAAAGAGTTTCCTAAAACTATGCCTATGAAAGAGAGAATGTTCCATCAGATTCGCGCAAATTATGCCGAGAATCAGAGGGGTCAAGAAAAATTTTGGAATTGGTTCGGTCACTTGAAACACTTGGCGTGGATTCGTGCTCATAAAGCACCCAATGCCGTTTATATGAGTCCTTGGCCTTATCGTCCAACTGCAGTTGTGAACGGTAAATTAGAGGAATGGGCTGTGGAAATGGCCAAGCGTGAAGGCTATGTACTGAAAGAAACGAGTTAAGGGAACGTGTACATGCTATTGACTTGTTGTGCTAAGACTTGGTCTATTGTTAAATGGAGACCTTTATAAAGACCAGAAGTGGAAAGAGTAGATGCGGTTATTTGTAATGTATTAGATAAAGAACTATTATAAGGATTTTGCGTCTGGAGAATTGTGGTGTAATTGATGGAAATATTGTTGCGTTTTGTCGGATCGATATACCCTGCATATGTATTGTAAGGTATGTAGATAGAAGGACTGGATGTTTGACCTTGTGACTGTTTTAAGGTGAGTTGGACTGTTCCAGAACTTGTGGCTTCATAATTATCTGTATAGAGTGACCCTTTGATATTCACATTGTAGAAACTGGGAACTTGAAGAGGAATATTTGTTTGGACGGTCAAAGGAGATCCAGAAGCATCAAAACTGAAATCCTGCATTGTTCCCCGTACAAAGTTTTGTCCCACAATGAAAGGTTGCGTAATGGTACTGGTATTCATCCAAGACGTCCCTCCAACACCATCTCCCATAAGAACAAAACTGCTTGGAATATAGGCATTGCTTGTTCCGCGAGCATAAATTGTCCGTAGAGTTATAATATCCGTATCAAGGGTTTTTCTAGCAGTAGAAGACATATCTCTAACTTGGGATTGGTAAATTTGTTACCGTAATAAACACAGAGTTGTTTGTTCCGTAATAAATTCCTACATCTGCGGTTGCTAAGCCAACCGTTAAGTTAGAAGTTAAACTATCAGGCATTCTGTGATATAGAGTATAAGGATTGGAGAAAAATCCTGAAGAATTGGCTGTAATACCCAAATTCCCTCCAGTAAAGGCTATGCGGATCGGTGTTTGATACACATTGGAGATTCCAGTTGTAAATTGATTACCTACTAAATAACTTGTATTGGTAACATATGATGACTTTGACGTACTTACAAATCCACTTCCATATTGAATAAGTGTACTGATTGGATAAACCTGTGTAGCATTTCCACCACCCACCATATTTACATTTTTGAATGTAAAAAGAGGATATGCATCAACAACTACATAACTGCTCGGAACCAAAAAGTTAGAGTGGACGTTAAGATTTAAATTTGCGCTTGTAAACAATAAATCACGAGTTCCTGTGGGATTTGAAGCAGTGATAGCCCCTGTACTACCCGTGTAGATCATGGAAGATAAATAAAAGGAACTCAAAAAGGCAAGATTTTCTAAACTGCTAATTGTAACTCTTGAATTATATACATTAAGATTGCCTGCTCTATCTACATTGATATTGCGAGTGAGATTATCATAAGTTCCTTGTGTTGTACTAAAAAGTTGTGAAGTACTGACATAACCAATCGTTCCAAGAGAACTTACAATTGTATTGCTGGCTGTAAATGCGTTTAAATTCAAACCCACTACTGTACTGCGAAGTTGTGCGGAACTTATATACGTAGCAGATCCAAGATTGCGAACTGTTGAGAATAGAGAAAGACTACTGACATAACCAGGTGTAGTTCCAAGATGTGTTATATTGCTGTCAGTATAATAAAAAATAGAAGAAACAGTGCTTTGAAGTGAGAGGGAACTTACATAACCACCTGTTCCAAGACCCACATAAGTACTGACTAAAGAACTGGGAAATGCAAAAGGTCCTGTAAGAAATCCGTTTGTTGTACTGATTAACATTGTAGGCGAAACATAATTTGGAGGGCTGTAAATACTAGATACAGTGCTTTGAAGTTGAGCGGATGTTATACTACCCGGTATACCACCATTACCAATCATAACTGAGAGATTTGAGTAATTTACAGCATCTTGCGTGGAGAGAGTGCTAAATGTTGTACCAGTGATTGTGGAAAGAGTTAAAAGTTGGGATGAAAATGAGTAGATTGTGGAAGGAAGATATGGGATGGGTGCACCAATAATGCCTGAATAGGATGAAATATTGGTAAAAATATCTTGCCAGTTCAAACCTCCCATTCCATCCGTTCCCAAAATATAAGTGCTAGACACTGGTAAGTTCGTATTGGAATTAATAGCAAACAGACTCCGGAAGATAATTAAGTCTGTATCTAGTGAACGACCATTTAGTGCGAACGGATCCATACTATCTAATCTCTAGATGAAATAGTATGGTCGGTGGCGGCGGTTTACTTCAATTAGTTGCAATCGGTAAACAAGATATATATCTTACAGGGAATCCTCAAATAACATGGTTCAAAATGGTTTACAGAAGATACACAAACTTTTCTATTGAGTCACAGCCGATGTACTTTGATGGAGACCCTGATTTTGGAAAGCGTTTAAGTTGTCTTGTTCCTAGAAGAGGTGATTTACTCGGTCCAGTCATACTAGAAGTCACATTACCAGCACTCACAAATACAGATGGAACACCAGCGAGTTATGTAAATTCAATAGGGCATGCGCTTATTGAAGAAATCAGTGTTGAAATTGGGGAACAGGAAATTGATAGACAAACTGGTGAATGGATGGAAATCTGGTCTTCTTTAACAACTACTTCAGAACAGAAAGATGGATTTTATGACATGATTGGAAAGGTGGATGGATACAATCCTCCAAATCTAACAGGTCAAGTGAAACTCTACATTCCCTTGCGATTCTGGTTTAATAAGAATCCTGGACTCTATCTTCCTCTCCTTGCACTTCAGTATCACCCTATTCGTATCAACGTCAAATTAAGAGATTTACAAAAGTTATTTTATTCTCCTGTTCTTATCAACAACTGTGATACCGCACAAGTCAATCAAGCAAAGATTGTAAATATGCAACTTTGGGGAGATTACTACAATCTTGATGTAGAAGAACGTAGACGTTTTGTATCTTCAACACACGAGTACTTGATCGAACAAGTGCAGTATACAACGCCTCTCTCTATTCCTGCCGCTTCCACAAATACGAATGTTCGTATTGAATTCAACCACCCTATTCGTGAATTTATTTGGGTTCTCCAGCGCTCTGTCATGACTCAGTATCACGAGTGGTTCAACTATAGCAGTTTGGCTATGCACGAAACTGGTGTTCGCAAAGATTTACTTCAAAGTGCCAATATCCAGTTGGATGGACAAGACCGATTTGAAACAAGAGATGCAGGTTATTTCCGTCTCGTACAACCTTGGCAGTTCCACACGGCCATTCCTAGTGATAAATTTATCTATCTGTACAGTTTTGCCCTCCGCCCTGAAGATTTACAACCCAGTGGAAGTATGAATGCTTCTCGTGTTGATTCTATCAATCTTCTCTGTGGCTTGACTCCTGATGCAAACTTATCGCCTGTTCGTGGAAATGCCACAATAATCGTGTATGCAACAAATCATAACATTTTACGTGTTGTGAATGGATTTGGTGGACTTGTATTTACTGTTTAAAAATTGAAACATGGCTGTGGACGAACGTGCGTAGGCAGCAAATGGAATCTATTCAGAAAATATTAGTGAACAATGAGAAATCTCACGATATTCTTACTCAAAAACGGATTCATCATTTACTTTCTAGAGTAATTGATGAACTTGATTGTAAGTATTTCAAGGTTCCTCAACTTGTTGAGAGTGAATACTCTGCAGGAATGATTAATACTGATATGGAATACTGCACGGAAATCATTAATACACATAATTCTATCTATATTGGAATGCTTTCTAAGAATGAAAACTACAATGAATATCTAAATGAACTTTGTACCATCTGGAAAACTATGTGGTATCAAGGATTTGCGTTGTATGATTTTGATCTCTATATGCAACATGATGGAACAATCTACATAATGGACTTTGGTAAGACTGGTTTCCGGATGACAACAGGTCCTACTCTCTTCTCATTTCCGTTTGAATTTCAAAATCAGGAGTATTTCTTTGAACATCCTTGTTTCCCAAATTCGTTTATGAAACGACTTTTCGGGGCAGATGATTTCTATCAAACTCTTAAAAATTATCCCTATCGTGAAAAGGTAGAAACAAGAAACCCAACGTAAAATAGCAATGGACGCTTCTGCATTCTTACCAAAGATTCCAGTTTGGGTATATAGATTATTAGCCGCATTTCCTCCAACGGGTATGGTGGGTATGGATCACTTTGCGATTGGAAGCAAAGAAACTGGAATGGCAAAAGCACTTATCAATATGTTAACACTTGGCTCATGGTATTTTTTTGATGTAATACAGAGTTTTGACTCTGAAAAAATTGCAGAAGAAGGGTTGGCCATTCCTTTTTATGGGGATGCAGGAATTGGTCGAGGAAAATTCGGTGAAGGCCTTTTGGGTGGAAATGATCCTTCTACCAAGTTTTGGCTGAATATCTTATTTATTTTTGCAGGATTTACGATTGCTGCTGTTGCAGGTATTTTTATGTCAAAGCCTGATCCGACTGGTTCTATTGCGAAAGCCATTGGTGGTGTTTCTGGTGCAATCGCTGCAAGTATAGCAGGGGCTACTGTCTACTCTCAATTTAAGAGTTTTGCACCGACAAATTTGGGAAGTATGGGAAACCTTGTTTCTGGTTTAGTTCTTAAAGGTGGGGGTGCAGATGAAGCACCTTCTGGACCATCTTTTGTTGAAATCTTAACACTTGGCACATTGGCAACTTTAACTGTTACAGGATTTGTTTTGCATAGCGTACGAAATTCTACATAAACATTTCTTCTTATGTTAATCCATATGGAACATCTTGTGAGTCAAGATTTATTTGAAACCTTTTTGGGTATCCAGCCTTCTGATAAACCTGTTCCCGGTTTTATTATTATTTGGTTTTCTGCTCGCTGGTGCGGTCCTTGTCGCAGAGTCAATGAATCTTTACTCCTTGAAGAAATTACTGAGGCAAAGTGGTACAAATGTGATGTAGATGAAAATTCGTATACCACAGGTTTTTGTAATGTGAAAGGTATCCCAGCCTTTATTGCTATTTCAAATAAGAAAATTATTGGAACACTTCAATCCTCTGATACATTGAGAATTACGGAGTGGGCCAAGGATCTTCTAAAACAGATTAGTAATTAGAGATGGGGGAAAAGGAAAAAAAATATGATTATCTTATTCTTGGGGGTGGTCTAGCAGGGCTATACTGCGCACGAGAAATCTTAAAAGCACATCCTTCTTTATCGGTTGCTCTAGTTGAAAAATACAAAATGTTAGGGGGGAGGGCAGTTACCTTTTCCAAGGAAGTCCCTGGCGCTGGAAAGGTACAGTGGGAAATTGGAGCAGGAAGAATATCTAGTAAACACGTACACGTTCATAAATTACTTCGAGAATACAACTTGAAAACATTTCCTATTTCTGGTGATCTTGTCTATAAGAAAGATGGAATATCTGAAGTTGAGCCCAATCTCTTTGAACCATCCATTGATGCACTTCTCGTACCACTCAAAGGGTTATCAAAAGATATTCTTGCCAAACACACGTTACAAGAAATCCTTACAAAACTTCACGGATCTGCAAAGACAAAAGAATGGATGGACAGGTTTCCTTACCATGCTGAAATGGTAACGTATCGTGCAGACGTTGCATTGCAAGAATTTACAGGAGAAATGAAAACACATGAGGGATATTCTGTAGTTGCAGATGGATTAAGTGCTCTTTCTGAAAAAATGGCAGAAGATATTGTGGGAAGAGGAGGTATTTTATTGACAGAAAATGAAGTTGTGGACCTTGGTGGAAATAAGAAAGAGACTTGGGTTGACATGCGTGTAGGTTCACCCTTTGGGCCCGAGAAAGCACATAGACCTATTAGACGTATTTGGAGCAAAAAAGTTATTTGCGCTCTCCCCTATGACGCATTGAAGAAACTTCCATTTTTTGCACCATTTTCTGCTTTGAAGAAGGTAACAATGGAACCTCTCATCCGCATGTACGCAGTCTTTCCATTGGTGAAAGGAAAGGCATGGTTTTATGACCTACCTCGTGTAGTGACTACATTGCCAATTCGGTATATATTACCCATTGATAAAACAAAAGGGACTATAATGATTTCTTATACAGATTCCAAATTTTCAGAACACTTTATGAAACTTCATAAAAAGGAAGGTGAAGAAGGTGTTGAAAAGGAGGTGATGAAGGAAGTGAGAGAGTTATTTCCTGATAGAAAAATACCTGATCCCCTTTATTTCAAGATTCATGAATGGCCTGCAGGAGTTTCATATTGGTTACCAGGATCTTATGATCCATCCAAGATTTCTGAAGAAGTTCTTGTGCCATTTCCTGAAAAACATCCAAATGTCTATATCTGCGGAGAAACATTTAGTCTTCGGCAGGGCTGGATAGAAGGGGCATTAGAACATGCAGAATTACTCTTAAGAAAAAGAATCCTTCATTAGAAGATGAATAACCATATTATTCTAGCATCCTTTCACATACTTGTAGTTGTTCCATTCTTTCTCTATGTAGGGTTTACACGCGCAGCAAATCCTGAATGGATCTATAATGTGTTACTTGGACTCGGTCTCTTTATCTTTGCCTATCATGCCTTCAAATCCGCTGTACGTTATATTGCTCGCTCTCCTTACATCTGGGTGAACTTGTTCCATGCCCTTTTAATTGCACCTCTTCTTGTTTTCATTGGTATCTATGGAAAAAAGACACCCCGTGCAGGGTATGAATTACTTTTGATAGCAGCCTTTGCAGCACTTGGCTATCACATGTACAACTTATTCCTTGAAATTAATGTTCTAAGTGACAGAGATTAAAGTATCCAACATATCTCGCTTAACCTTATCTTGAATTGAAATACATGAGGCTGCGTGATAATGAAAGGCAGTGCTTGATTGAAAGGGTTTCTTACAAGCAGTGCAACAGAACTTTTCATTAGTATGTTGAAGAATTCGCTGAATATCTTCAATACAATGAATCCGAAGAAAGTGAATTCTTACATTTCCTTTCCTCATATCTTGGAAAGGACAATTTGGAATAGGACATTTGAATTTCTGTGCCTTTACTTTCTCATTATCTTCGCAATGTTTGGAAAGATGATGGAAATCTAGACTACTTTGATAAAGAAATTCCTTTTTGCAAATGTTACACTGAAAGGGAAGTTGTCCTTCATGGCGTTTCATGTGATAATGCATTGTATTTTGATTTACTTCCACTTGTTTACAACGGGGGCAAACAAAGTGACCTCGTTCATTGCGAATATATTCATATACCATAAGTGCTGATTGATTTTTTGGCATCCAAAGTTTCAATTTTTTCAACGTACTTACCCATCTAAACTTTTGATAGGTAAACAATTGTAGAATGTCAATAACAATTCTTACATTAGTGATTGGACCTGATTATACGAAAGCCTTGAAGAAAGCGCTTGATTCTAAAAAGAACTATGCAGAAAAGCATGGATATACTTACATTCAAGGTGGCGACGAACACTGGGATAGAACTCGTCCGATTCCTTGGTCCAAGATCCCTTTTATTTTGTCACAACTCGCAAAACTACCTGAAGGCGCACTTGTATGGCTTTCAGATGCAGATGTCTTAATTACAAATCCCGAAATCAAACTTGAACGACAAATGATACCTTATTTACCTGAAGGAAAAGATTTACTAATGACGATTGATGCTTGCGGACATATTAACTCTGGAAATATTTTGATGCGCAATACGGAATGGGTAAGAGATTACTGGAAACGTGTTGGAGAACAGAAAGAGTTATTGTATCATATTTGGTGGGAAAATGCTGCAATGATAAAACTCTTAGAAACGAATAAAAATGATTTTAATCACACAGAAATAACAAACAAACACAAACTCTTCAATGCGTATTTGCGTGGAATTCCTGGTGAACCTTTGTGGGAACCTGGTGATTTCTTAGTTCATATGGCTGGAGTCTACGATGTGAAAGAAATGACTAAATTGATTGACCGAATTTTAAAAGGAGAAATTCCTCGGCTTGAAATGTAAAAAATCTACGCAATATATATAGAAATGAACGGTAACGGCAATAACAACGCTAACGGTGCTAACGGTGCTAACGGTAACAGTAATGGCAATAACTCTGCCAACGCGACTCGTCGCAGACGCGGAAATCGTCAAGAGGGCGGTGCCAAGATTCCCGCTGTTGGAACTAAGGCTCAGGTTTGGCACGGAACTGCCAAGCACACTTCCGGTGGCTTAACCAAGAAAGACTTGATGAAGACCAAGAAGGGTCGCATCGTTTCTAAGAAGAAACACGCTGCCGGTCAAAAGGCTATCAAGCAATTGAAGAAGGCTGGTTATGTCGCTAAGAAGGGTACCTTTAAGTTATTTAAGAAGCAATAAATGACATATTTATTGTAAATTAACACCTAAATACACACGCACTTCTATACCTTAGATTAAGGCTTAGAAATGCACGATCAAGCCAGACATTTTATTCATTTTGTGAGACTTTCCCTTGGACGGTATTTCGTTGGAAAGAAGGTATTGGATGTCGGTTCAGGGGATATCAACGGAAACAATCGTTATATCTTTGAACGCTGCGAATATGATGGAAATGATGTAGTACCTGTAAATAATGTTACGATAGTTTCTAAAACAAAGGATTTACCTTTTCCTGATAACACGTTTGATACAATTGTCTCGACAGAATGTTTCGAACATGATCCTGATTTCAAACTCTCTTTACAAAAGATTTATAAGATGTTAAAACCTGGTGGACTTTTCTTTTTTACATGTGCTTCTACTGGAAGACCCGAACATGGTACACGAAGAACAACCCCTTTTGAATCGTTTGGAACTATTGGACTCATTCCAGATATGGTAGATTATTATCAAAATGTGACTGAAAAGGATCTAAATGATGCATTGCCTCTAAAAGAAAACTTTTCAGTTTGGGATACCTATTATAATGCAGAATCAAAAGACCTTTATTTTTTGGGGATTAAGAATGGATATCATGAAAGTATTTCTTTACCCAACTATGCAGCGAGCATGGTGGAAAAAACTAGTGAAAAAATTTGAAGTGGATCCTTGCTGGAAAACTATATACCACAATGGATACCAAGTATAAGATCGGTGATAAGGTAACATACCAAGATGTGGATATGGAGTATTATTCTCGTGGATATGGTTTGTCCTATGAGAGAAAGACTGCTACAGTTGTCAGCATTGTTTACAAGTTAAGCAATGGTGAAACTGTGGAAGAGAGCAAACTTACAAAGATAGAGGATACTATGCCTAAGAAAGAAACTTCCACAAAGGATTAAGCCAGAAACTTGGCTTTCAGGAACTCAGAAACCTCTTTCAAATGATCGATAGCCTCCCGAGGATCAAACTGAATACTTGTTGCAGTATCTTCAAGATCATTCCAATAGACACTTCCAGATTTATCTGATTCTCCAATGGAGGACCAAACAAGTCCCACATCAGACGCTTGTAGTTCACGTAGTACAGAGTGAATGTTTAATTTTTGTACTTGTGATTGTCCCATACGAGGAGTTAATCCATCTTCAATAAAACTCTGAGAAAGAGTTGGATGATAGAAAATGGCATTCCATGTGGCTCTAGGATTTTGTGTAGACGCAACAATGAAAGTAATATCATTGCTCGACATTGCTGTCATAAGAGCAGAAGGAGGTTCATCTCCAATCCAAACAACTCGTACTGGTTTGTTTGCATTTTGAATATATGTTGCTGCTAGACGTAAATCGAGTGCATCACGAATGCGAAATATTGCATCCCACTGAATAGACTGAGACCAGCGAAGAGAAATATCTCTTTGATTTTGAATTATAAGAACTTTACGACCTCTATTCAAAAGTTCCTCTTCAAGTGTAGCCAAACGATTGAGGATCTGTTTTCCAAGCGTATCTCGTGTTCCACAGATCCAGATTTTTTGTCCTTTGAGGGGTGCCGAAAACCCTTCCAATCTCACCTCCGCCATCTATCCAAGAAAAATAGTGATAATTGGTAGAACAACCGCATGAAGATTTTTGAAAAGATTGTGATGAATGCTATCTTATTAGCCCTTTTGGATATACCTTGGCTAACCATTAGCAAGGGATTCGTAAACAATATGATTGTGGATATCCAAGGAGCACCTCTTCGCTTGAAGATTGCTCCTGCGATTGTTGTGTATTTAGCGATGGGTTACCTTGCGACAATTCCAAAGACTGCTCTTGATGCATTTGCAATTGGGTTTGCCACGTATGCAGTCTACGATGGAACCAATCTTGCCACACTCGCCAAATACGATTGGCGTTTCGCTGTTGCTGATTCTTTATGGGGTGGTATCTTATTTTTGATGTTGTTTGTAATAAAACAACAGTTATCTTTATAAAAAGGGATCGTAAGCCCAATGTAAGAGTGCTTGTCTCTGTCTTGGACGACACTGCAAGTCACCTTTCTTACAATTGGCCTTAATGGCTCCTGCATGTCTGCGAAATGCTCTCCAGCGTTTGATTTGTATCGCATCTAACTCTGGAAGTCTACGTCCCATCCAATAGCGACAGTACCATTGAAACCATCCTCGTTCATCTGGATTAATCTTGGGGTCTGATAAAGGAGGATATTGGCCTTTATGATGACCTCCAGGAACCCAACCACTTTTAACCCATTGAGACAAAGGAAGTCTTGACATGATTTGAAAGTAATTCGCCTCTATACGAGGCTCTTCGGGATGAAGTTTTCCAAGTGCGCCTGCTCGTAAAAACCATTCTGCAGGAAATTCCAAAAGACAATCATTCAAGTATTTACCTTCAAAAGCACCCATCGCCAGAATCTCACCAGGATCCAAAGCAGGATCAAAGCCTTCTGCAAAGTTCTCACCAGGAGCCTCAGAAAGAACATATGAATATCCTTTTTTCATCTTATTCCAAACATGGATGGTATCTCCTTTCTGAAAAGATGATAAAGGTTTTCCTTTTGATTTTAGAATCTTGAACATATCTTCAATAGAAGATATCTGTAAGACACGTTGGTCCATTCCTATAAGGAACTTGTAAAAATTGGCTGACACCTTTTGTCCTAGGCAAGTAGGACATGTCAACTCATCAAGATAAACTTATTACCGCTTACGATAATTGGAAACATACCATGGAAACGGATGTTCCTGCATATTTAGAATCACTAACAGAACAAGAAAAGGAAGCAGAAAAACTTGCTCGCGAGTTGCTCGGTACTTCTTATTTCATTGAGCGTACACATGGGTTTCTAAAGTGGAAGGCAGCACAAGGGAAGAAATAGATAAGACGATTTCAGAGAAATGTAATCGGATAAATGAAGTTTAGACGATTTCCAACCAACGAACATTAGCGTTCGCACTTGGGTTTGATGTTAAACCACCTACTGCTACAACTAAAACATCAGGAGTTCCCGCAATATCAGAACAAAAAGAAGGGGATGTTATAAGTTCATCAATCGTAAAACTATCAGTAGATGCTGCGGCCTTGGAAACAAAACCAGAACGGATAGGAGTTCCGCCTGATACAGCCCAGGATCCAACAGAACCTGAGTTCACACTATATTCTATCATACTTCTGGAATCTGGGTGTGCAGTATATGAAGGGGTACCTCCAGTCACAGTAGGATTTTTAAACACAGTATAATGGACGTCACCGCTTGAATAGACAGTAACTTCTTTGAGTTTGAAAGTTGCACGACAATGTTTTTGTTGTAAACGAATAAATAAGATAGGTGACAGTGCTGCATTAATACTTGAAAAACCACTGCTTACGAGATTCGTGGGAAGAGTAAATAGGGAACCGAGAGGTGTATATTCACCTAAGACTTGAACGCTCGCGCAGACTGAAGCGGCTGTTGCAGTCGCAGAAGCACCACCTGAAACTTTTTCCATTTCCCAACGAACAGGAAGTTTTGGTAAATGTGTATAGGGACGATTGAGAAGACGGTCATGGAAGACGTGAACAAATATAGGTTTTCCATTGAAAATCACACCCATACGTACAACACCTACTCCTAACCATTGTCTATCAACAATCATCAACATACCTCTATCAGGAGGAGAACGAAGAGTAAATCCAGAAGGAGAGGTTGCGCGAACTCCATTGAGTGTATCCAAGTTCCAATTTGCCTGAGGAATTCTGTTGACATTCAGAACATTATTTGTACTATTCAAACGTTCACAAACAAACCAACTGTTTCCACTCAATTCAAAATAATGTCCCATACTGGGTTGATTTGTTTCAGAAGACTTATCACGATAATCATCAAATAAACCGATACGAAAGGCTACAGAGTTGTCCCATGTTCCTGCATATTGAGGAACCCCTGTTAAATAACAACTCTGAAGTTTTCCAGGTTGATAAAGCAAGTACTCGCGACTTTGACGAACTGCTCTTCCCGTTCCTGTACCCACTTGAAGAGTTATAAGTGTGTTACTAATATCATGGGTTATAACTCCAGAACCTGTGGAAACGTAGTCCATAGTTTCTCGCTGAGTTGTGAATGCGGGGTGTGTTGTAAAGATTGCTGTCGGTGTACAAGTATTAATACGGCCGAATAAATCTAAATTAGGTTGAGCCGAGTTCTGAGCGACATACCCAATTCCCACGTGTTCTCCTGCATGTGCTTGTTGGCCTAAATTCATATTCTCCTGTAGTACTAGAAAAGAAATGGACTTCCCAAAAGTTTCAGGACAAGAAGTCTTAATTCCTCACCAGATGTTTCGTGAACCTCGTGAACGAAAAATACTTGTAGAAGTTAATAGTCGTGATAGAAATACTCGTGCCTATCCTTATCCTCAACAATTCCGCTGGCGTTTTCAACGACCTTTGAAAGATGTAAAATCAGTCACTATCTGTGGTGGAAATATCCCTACTCGTATTTACAATGTAAATGTCCCTTGGAATCAATTTACTCTCTTAGAAGGAAGCACGAGATTTACAATCACCCTGAATCCTGGTCGTTACACACTTTCTTCTCTCGCGATTGAACTTGGCTCACGTATCAATGCTACAACTGGAATTGCGAATCAATATTCTGTTCTATTCAGTCCTACTTCAGATCAAATGACGATTACAAGAGATGTTGGAACTGCTTCTTTCAGTTTTTTATTTGCAACAGGTGATTACACTGATACCTATGACAACAATAACTCTCTTATAATGATCAATACTCCTGCCAAACTCATGGGATTTGTGAGAGCCGATTACAGCGATGGTGGAACAGGAAAAATCACTAGCCCTTATGCAGCAGAGTTAGATTTCTTAGTAAATCGTGTATATTTATATATCAATTCTGACAACAATCAAGATATAAATACTATTGAACGCTCTGTCGGACGTGATGCTCCCTTTGCAATTGTCTACATGGATGAAAATCAGCAAGCGTATAAGTTTTTTGATAAAGTCACTTATGAACCTACGTATATTAGTGCGCCTGCTCCTGTTTCTCGTATGACAACACTCAATGTGGAACTAAGAGACGAGTTTAATCGTTTGATTGATTTGAATGGGCGAGATTTCACAGTATTACTTGAATTCGTCTGCCAGGAAGAAATTGGTGCAAATTTTGATACGCCATTTTAGGGCGTATAGAACAACTATTTATAGTTGGGATTCATACCCTTTTAGTAAGGTTTAATCCAAAACAGTTATCTCCATAAGAAATGTTACAGGACGATTATTCGTATTAATAACATTTCCAAATTCATCTCTCAAACTAACATTAATTGTTCGTATACGTGGAACAACTAATCCAGGAGAAATAACATTTTCATAGGTGTCTTTATTCAAAGATTTTGTTAGATAGGCTACTGAATCTTGATCGGTACAATACAAAATTGCAGAAGGAATTGTTCGTCCTCCTGCAAGTACTACAGAACGAAGGTCAATGGTAGTATCATAATTCATGTAGAGATAGATGCGTTGAATAGGATTGAGATTTACTGGAAACGGTGATGTAATTACTTGTCCCGTCTGATAATAATCTTGCTCTGCAAATCCCATCATGAAGGCAGGATTTCTGATTTTCTGAAGAGCAGGATTATACTGATTGGTGAAGTCTCCTGTTTTAAAAAGAAATCCAAAATTATTAAGACCACTAGATCTTACCGAAAGTTTCTGTGTAATTTGATCGACTGATACTGTATAAGTATTAACCCCATCCGCAGCATTCAAAAGATCTTTGAATTTTGGTGCAAAGAGAAGAGGTGTGTAAAGACCAGGTGGAAAGGTGACAGTTACTTTTCTTGTTCCTGTGTCAAACGTAAAAGAATTATAGGGTTCATCAATCGTGTAAATGGGAACAGGTATAGTGCCACCCACAATCACCATAGAAATAACATTTTTAATCGGATAAGGACATACCCATTGAAACTCTGAAGGTTTAGGATAGGTTTTAAAATCACGATCATTACTATTAATTTCAATTCTCATAATCCTTTCTTTACGATTCTTGGGAACTGCTTGCAAAGCAGAACCAGAACCGCTTGTTGTAAGTGCCGTCGGAGCAAGTGCAGATTGCGTAGATTTCGGTGGAGCAAGAGGCGGCCCAGCAGGAATTACTTTGGTATTCGTGTTACTCATCTCTTCTATTCAGCATAGAAAAGTGCTTAGGCTTACGCTGCATAAAGATATCCTATAGGCTCGATCGTAAATGCACATCTAAAATAGTTTGAGAAAGTACCACCATTGAATGCGCTTTTTAAATACAGATTAGCATAAATATTATCATCATTTCGAATACCTACATTGCGGAAAATATCCATATAGGAACCAGATAAAACTGTTGTAAAATCATATGAATTCGAAGTATATGATGCTACTGCTGGACTATTTGTATCAAATACACTTCCAGTATATGTTTCAGTCGTTGTTTGATTATACAATGTAAAATACCAACTTACTGAATCAGCAAAGTCAGTTCCCGTCCAACTTACATGAATACGATAACTACTTGCAGGAGATTTTCCATATGAATCTTTCCATACAAAAATTGTTTGCGTAAGAATTTGAGTAAACTGATCGTTTCGTATTGTGGCAGTATTGTATTGTATGCTACTTGCGTATCCTGGCATACTTGGTAAATTCGCTGTGGTGTTGGAGCCTGTTAATACTAATGAACCATCCTGGACTTTGAGTGAATAAGTACTATTTAGATTGTTAATGAAATTTAATGTTGATACTTGTACGTTCATAGAAGATATATTCGCTGTAGTAATACCATTTGTTCCCAAAATGGTTGTTGTAGAACCAACATATATATTTTTTAGAATTCTTGCTGAACCAAACACATCTACTGAAAGTGGTTCAGGATTGGGGTCATTACCCAATACATATGAATTTGAATTCCATGCTGGAACATTTTGAGGAGACATATTCACCAAAATAGAACTTACAAGTAAACTACTAAATGTTACATCGCCAGCATTTGTTAGAAGTTTATTAGAATTCCAATACAAATCTGTGGTTGTTGCATCGGTAGTGAGTTGCCCTGCTGTAATACCACCTAGATCTCCAAAGTACAAACTACTCAAATAAAGGTTAGCAGGATTAATGGATACACCATCTGAACGTCCTATGATAAATGAACTAATTGTTCCTGTAGCAGATTCACCTGCTCCAATAAAATAAACTTCAGATGTAGTGGAGGTATTAAATCCCAGTGTTCGTCCTATATGCAAATCTCCATATCCACCATTCGAGTCAACTATATTTACAGTTGCAGCACGAAGATTTAAGGGTGAAGCAGGATTACTCATTTGAATACCAACATTTGTATTGAAGACTAAATTAGATGTAGCAGGATATCCAGACCAATTTTCTATGTTGCTTTGAAGTTGTACTGTTGTTGAAACTAACTCTGCTGTTACAACCCCACCACCACCACTATTAATATATCCAATTTCCTTTGTTGTAGTATTATAACCAAGTGCATAATCATTTGTACCAGTAATGTTACGAAGAGGGGCAACATAGAAACCTGTGTTTGCAGTATCAAGCGCAGTTCCTGTTGCATTCAATATAATGCTATTAGCAGCTTGGTTGTTGGATCCTGCCAAGGTTCCAATCGCGATGGAATATTGTCCTTGATAGGTTTCACCTGCACTTGTTCCAATTGCAATTGCATTACTATCCTGAGCATTACCACCAGCAAATTTTCCAATTGCAATAGCGTTACTACGTTGAAGATTGCTTCCTGCTAATTGTCCAATCGCAATCGTATTTGACCCTTGACCGGAAGTTCCTGCTTGATATCCAATACTTATCGCATAGGCTTGTTGAGTTCCGCCTCCAGCACTTGTACCTATAGCGATTGACTGCTCTTCTTGAAATGTGTTTCCTGCTTGATAACCTATGGCGATAGTTTGTGTTGACTGTGATGAACTTCCTGCAGATGAGCCAATCGCTATAGCATCATTATGCTGGTAAGCATATCCTGCATTTGATCCAATGGCAATTGCATTGCTTTGTTGACTTTGCTGTCCAGCAAATGTTCCTATGCTTATAGCATTGTCAGTTTGGTTTGACATACCTGCACGATATCCAATAGCGATGGCTAGACTAGATTGATTCTTATATGCGGCTTCATAACCAATACCGATAGCATTACTATTTTGATTTGAATTCGCAGCATATACTCCAAGTGCAATACTTCCATTAGATTGATTTATATTCCCTGCCCAACCACCAATTGCAATTGCAAGAATACCTTGATTTGAATTTCCTGCTTGATATCCTAATGCTAAGGCATTATAGTTTTGTTCATAACGCCCAGCTTCATTACCTATGGCTATAGCATCTGTTTGTTGATTTGTTACACCAGCATTTAATCCAATGCGTATCGTTGAAAATTGGTCTGATTGATACAAGGTAGAAGCAATTTGATAATCATAAAAGACTCCAGGACCTCCACCTCCACCACCTGTACTGAGATAAACTTGGCCTAGTCCATCAGTTGTACTTTTCATAGCAGTGATTACCGATGAAGGCATAAGAATATTATAAAGACTTGCACCATCACCTATGAAATTTCCAGAAACTACTGCAATAGTACTTACAGTAGAGGCTTGAATGTCTCCAAACAATAGATAACCATCTCCGCTACCAAAACTTATAGAACTAGCAAAAATTGAGGAGGTAATGAAGATTCTAGCATAGGATGTAGAAACAGTAGAAATGGCAGTCGACCAGTTCTGAAGATTATTTTTGTAGTAGTTGGATGTATTACTGGTAAAGAGTGCAACTGTAGAAAGGCCAGTAGAAACAGATCCTTGCAAAGAATTTATGGGAGTAGACCAATCATTGATAAAAATATAATAGTTGAAGAATCCTACAAAAGAATTAGAGGCATTGCTTGTAAATTGTGCAGTTGTAGAGATATAAGTAGAATAATCCTGTAAGAGATTACTGTAGTAATTTGATGAGGCTACTCCAGTATTAGAGGTGTTAGAAGTAAATAAGGCAACTGTAGAAACTGCAGTAGAGTAGTCCTGTAAGAGGTTACTGTAGTAATTTGAGGTGTTGGAAGTGAAGAGACCAACTGAAGAAACTGCAGTGGAGTAATCTTGTAGGAGATTACTGTAATAGTTTGAAGTTGCGATGAGAGTATTAGAGGTATTGGAAGTGAAGAGACCAACTGAAGAAACTGCAGTGGAATAGTCCTGTAAGAGGTTACTGTAATAGTTTGAAGTTGCAATGAGAGTATTGGAGGTATTGGAAGTGAAGAGACCAACTGAAGAAACTGCAGTGGAATAGTCCTGTAAGAGGTTACTGTAATAATTTGAAGTTGCGACGAGAGTATTGGAGGTGTTGGATGTAAACAAGGCAACTGTAGAAAGCCCTGTAGAAACAACTCCAAAAAGAGAAGAAACTCCTGATCCTCCTGCATTATCCATAAAATAGTTAGAAGTATTGGAAGTAAAGAGACCAACTGTAGAAACTGCAGTGGAATAGTCTTGTAATAAGTTATTATAATAGTTAGAGGTTGCGATGAGAGTATTTGAAGTATTGGAAGTAAAGAGGCCAACTGTAGAAACTGCAGTAGAATAGTCTTGTAATAAGTTATTATAATAGTTAGAGGTTGCGATGAGAGTATTAGAAGTATTGGAAGTGAAGAGACCAACTGTAGAAACTGCAGTAGAATAGTCTTGTAGTAAGTTATTGTAATAGTTAGAGGTTGCGATGAGAGTATTAGAGGTATTGGATGTAAATAACGCTACTGTAGAAAGGCCAGTAGAAACAACACCAAAGAGTGAAGAGACACCTGATCCTCCTGCATTGTTCATGAAATAATTAGAAGTGTTAGATGTAAAAAGACCAACCGAGGAAACTGCTGTAGAATAGTCTTGCAGTAAGTTGTTGTAATAATTAGAAGTTGCGATGAGAGTATTTGAAGTATTAGAAGTAAAGAGGCCAATAGAAGAAACTGCAGTAGAGTAGTCTTGAAGAAGGTTCTTATAGTAATTAGAAGAGGCTACCATAGTGTTAGATGTGTTAGAAGTGAATAGAGCCACAGTAGAAAGAGGTGTAGAAAAGTCTTGAAGAATTCCAAGGGCAAAATTAAAAACAGCCTCATAATAATTTGAAGTATTCGAAGTGAAAAGGGCAACAGTAGAAAGACCAGAAGAAACAACTCCAAAGAGAGAAGAAACTCCTTCACCTGATCCAATAGCACCTGCACTTGTACTCAAATAAATATTTCCAAGACCTACAGTTGTACTGATTAACTGTGGACTTGTTACATCTCCACCACCCCCTGCAGTACTAATGTAAATATTTCCAAGTCCCTCAGTTGTGCTTGTTATTGCTGTTATTACTGAGGAAGGCATGAGAATTCCATAAAGATTTTTACCATTGCCTATGAAGTTTCCAGAAACAACTGCAATACTGCTGACTGTAGAAGCCTGAATATCTCCAAACAATAGGTATCCATCTCCAGTACCAAAGGTAATAGAACTAGCAAAAATAGAGGAGGTAATGAAAGTTCTCGCATAGGAAGTGGAAACGGATGAAATTGCAGTGGACCAGTTCTGAAGATTATTTTTATAGTAGTTGGATGTATTGCTAGTAAAGAGTCCTAGTGTAGAAAATCCTGTTGAGACGCTTCCTTGTAAAGAATTGATAGGAGTAGACCAGTCATTTATAAAAATATAGTAATTGAGGAATCCTACAAAATAGTTAGAAGTGTTACTGGTAAATTGTCCTGTTGTAGAGATATATGTAGAGTAATCCTGTAAGAGGTTCTTGTAGTAATTAGAAGAGGCTATCATGGTATTAGAGGTATTGGATGTGAAGAGACCAACTGAAGAAACTGCTGTAGAATAGTCTTGTAGTAAGTTATTGTAATAGTTAGAAGTTGCAATCAGAGTATTTGAAGTGTTAGAAGTGAAGAGGCCAACTGAGGAAACTGCAGTGGAATAGTCTTG
>JACCDW010591845.1_pt1 | contig 32245 bp, 15 predicted proteins | sample 7449781 | NCBI WGS metagenome assembly JACCDW01 (sample SAMN15323449, study PRJNA562643) | freshwater metagenome | isolation source: river surface water | place: USA:Blue River Watershed | collected 2017-08-18
GCAACAGAGTCTGCGGTAGATTTCAATGAAACTACAGGTGAATTTAAAATACCTGTATCTGAAATGTATAGATTAAAAGAGATGGCTGGAAAGTTAGGTATGTCATACGAAGAAATTTCTGAAAGTGCAATAAAAGCCGCAAAACAAACTCAAGTACTATCGATGATTGATTTACCTTCTACTTTTAGTGAAGAAGATAAAAATTTAGTTGCTAGTCTTTCAGAAATTAAAGACGGAAAGGTAATGATTCAAATACCTGGAACAAAGGAGATGATTGATGCATCTAACGTCGGTGCGGCAGAATTGGAAAAATTGAGAGAAAAAGCAGACTTAGAGGGTAAGAGTGCCGCACAGTTACAAGCAGAAATGGTTACAATCGCACAAAATCAATTATCTGCACAAGACAAAGCAAACATTTCATTGGAACAAATTAAAATGAGTTTAATTTTTGCAAAGGGAGAAAAAGGATTAGATGTTTATCCTGATGCTCTTAGAGATATGGCTGGTTCTGCTGATGTTTTTGCTGGTGTAATAAAAAAGGCGGAAGAATCGGTTAAATCTTTAGACGCTTTAGATACTGCAATTAGTAACGTTACAACTTCCCTTAATCAGTGGGCTACTGACGATACTAAGGCATTGTTTGAAGTTACAGAAGCACTTGGTAATTTAAAAGACGCTTTAAGTACCACTTTCCCTAGTGGTTCTTTTGGTACTTCTGGCACTGCAGGTGGAGGAGGAGGAACCTCACTACCTAGTCCAATAAACACAAATGTAGGAGTAAATGATTTATTTATTGGTAAAAGTGATAAAAATAAAGTTGTGACAGGAGGATTTGGAGAATTTTATAAATTAAATACTGGAGATGAATTATTGGCAATGCCAAATATTACAGAATTGATGAGTGACGCTAACACCGCTTTTGAAAGTATTTCTAATTTGGAAGGAAATTTTAATAAAAATACATCAGAAAGTTTTATAAATTTTGTGAAAAATATTTCTTCAAAAGGAGGTGAAATAAAAGAAAGCCCAAAAATTCAAGATTTGATTGGAGGAAATATTGATAGGCTTAATGAAGTTAAATCAACAATTATTAATCAAAATATTACATCATCACAAAAAGTAGAAGGTAATGTTGGTGTAGACGGAAACGTCAATATAAATGTTAATATTCCTAATGGATTATTGAGTACCGCATTAAGTAGCGATAGAGAATTTCAAGGAGCACTCAAAGATGAAATTATGAAAGTAGTTAATTATAGATTGAGTGAAGCTTACAAAAAAGGACAAGGTAATCTTTCATAGATAAAAAAAATACTTTGTATTTAAAAAAATAGTAATCAACCTATTTATTAAAAAAGAGAAAAATAGATGGAGAGTCCGTTATCGTTTAACGCTAGTGAAAATTTTAGAAAAAGACTTTTGTTAAGAAATCTTGAACCTTACAACTCAACAGGTACTCATGCAAGTTCAAATGAAAGACCTGGTGCTGAGGTGGTATTAGTGGATTATTCAGTAATAGATTCACCACCTATTGAGGCTGTCGGTGACTTACAAGAAAGATTTCTTTTTACCCAAAACAAATATACACCTGAAAGTACACTTTTTTATGGTGATACGGTACAAATCAATGTTAATTTAAATACTGAAACAGGTATTGGTAATTATGATTTGAGTGATACTTTTGGTAGTAGATTAGAAACTATTGGAGACACCCAAGAAAATCTTCTTTATATAAAAAACATTTATATACCTGATGGTACGTATGGTAGTTCAAGATATGATATAAACAATGATTTACAAAAAGGTTCTAAAAATGATGTTTACGACTTTTCAGATTCTATTGGTAGTGATTTAGAACAAATAGGGGATTATCAAGAAACATTACATTTCATTAGAAACATTTATGTACCGACATCCAACATGACTGGAGAAAGTGGTGGTTATGGTACAACAAAATACGACATTAATGACGATAAAAATGTTTATAACCCGTTCAAAGGAGACATTTATGATATTACAGACACATACGGTGATGAATTAGAAGTAGTTGGTAACACACAAGAATCATTCTTGTACTTCAAAAATCAATATTTCCCTGTATTACAAGGTAACGAAATATATGGTATCACTAGATGGACAATTAATGATGACTTACAAGAGTTTAGGATTTCAATTGGTGGTAGTATAGGTACAGGTGAGTACACAATTCAAGACACAATAGGTGACGTATTAGAAACTAAAGGTAACTTCCAAGAAGGATTCCACTACAATATGAACCAATACGCTCCACCACAATTTGGAGCAAACATTTATGGAAGTAGTAGATATAACGTAAACGATGATTTACAATTCTTCAGACCGGCATTTTTCCAAAGTTTTGGTGCAAACGTTGGTTCAGGGTTGTATGATATAAACGATACTGTTGGAGATTACTTACAAGTAAAAGGTAACATCCAAGAATTATTCCATTGGACAAAGAACCAATACCAACCGTTATTAGGTCCTGATGTATATGGAAGTAGTAGATACAACATAAACGATGACTTAGAAGCGTTCAGAGTATCTTTTGCACAAGGATTTGGGGCAACTCCTGGTTCAGGATTGTATGATATTAACGATACGGTAAATGATTTACTTGAAGTAAAAGGAAATATACAAGAAGGTATTGCTTATAATATAAACATTTATAAACCGGCAACCACAGGTAATGTTTTTTATGGTAACTCACAATATGACATAAATGACGATTTACAATCACTAAACATAACGACAGGTTACGGTGAATATATTATCACCGCAGCTGCACTACCTTGGATTGAAACAAACGTATTATCAAACTACGCAGTTATAGAACAAATTGATTTATACGGATTTAATCAATACAAACCACCCGCAGTATACTCCCCAATAGAATGGAATATAAATAATGATGTTCAAAATGCTAGAATATCATACGCACAAAGTATTGGTGCAACCCCTGGTTCGGGAGAATACGACAGTGCTGCTGACACAGTAAACTCAATATTAGAAGTTAAAGGTAATATTCTTGAAGGACAGAATTATAATGAAAACCAATATAAACCATTAACAAGTAGTAACATATTTTTTGGAAACACAAGATATGATATTAACAATGATTTACAGTGGTTTAGGCAATCAGCACAAATACCAAATAGTGACGGAATTTATACATTAAACGATACTGAACCAAGTTTATTACAAATTTATGGTGAAAACAGTGGAATAGTAGCATTTACACAAAATTTTTATAAACCTGAGGGCAATAGTACCTCATCTCCTTTTGGTTTAACAAGATATGACATTAATAATAATGAAGTTCTGACAAATAATTTGAATTCAAATCCTGGCGAATATGATAGGAGTGACGCTGATTTTAGTAGAATTGAATTTCCATTATTCAATGTAATACAAACTTTATATGAAATAAATTTATATAAACCTGAAAATGGTGGTGCGCTTTATGGGGGTTATAGGTATGATGTAAATAACAACGAACAAATAACCGTTCTTAGTACACCTGGTACAAATGATAAAGGTGAATACGATCCGTATAATCAAGCAGTGGCGGATAATAGTAATTTAGAAATTATCGCAACAGGAGAACAGGCAGATTATTATGGTTTATATAACAAGTACAATAGTGGTGATGGAAGTTATGAGTTGATAACAATTGATGATTTACCACTTACATTATTAAATGGACCTTATTCGAATACAGACGGATCTACCAAAATATTTATACCATCTGTTTATTCGCCATATTCAATTTTATTACTACCAAATCCAATAGGTAGCGACGGTACTGTTAGTCAGGATTCTACTTTAATGCAAATTGCGAGTAAAAAGTTAAAACAAGAATTTACTTATAGAATATTAGCGGAACTTGTTGAAGATACGTTAGGTAGAACAAATTTGGTTGATGCAAGTGTGGACCCAAACAACCCTACATTATCAGGTATACAAGTTAAACCAAACACGGATCCGGTAGATATTCTAGGTATGGCTACAGGTAACGTACCTGTATTTATCAAAAATTGGAAAATTACGGTTCCTGATAATATTATTGGAAAAACTTTAAATTTTGCTGCAAGACTTGGAGGGTTATCATCACCATGGTCATACATCCCTGACGAATACTTCCCAATAGTAAATCAATATAAAATAGTAGGTAATGATGTTACCGTAGATGGTGTAAATAAATTTTCTTTATTTAAAATCGCAAACGATGGTTTGGTGGGTTCATATAGGTTTATTGAAAACACAGGTAAAGGAACATTAAAAAAATTATTTGATACTTTAGAATATAACTTATATAGGCCTGATTATGCAAATACAGGTGACAGAAATGTTGATAAGTTAGCAATAGCACCAAACTTTTATGTTGGAAAAAGAACAGATTGGATAATTAATTTTACACCTGATACTGCTAAACCTAAAGGTAGATTTGGTAATACTCTTAATATTCCTGTTTATGGGTACGACGCAATGTACCGAGATTTTGAGATACCAGAAGGTGCAACAGGAACTGATTTAATACCTGATATAAAATTTGGTGTAACTTCAAATGAGATTGAATTAAAACAAGCGGGTCAGAATAAATTTAAACAATTCATGTTTAGAGCATACCCTGGTTGGAGTTTACAAGGTGGTTTTACTTGGGCTTCTGATCCTAATACATTACCTGAGATAGGTGTATTAGCGGGTAGATTATATACCCCATACGATTCTAGAGTTACATTCAATACAGGTTTTGAATCAAGCCTAACAAAAACATTATCTAGTAGATTCAAACAAAATTTTACACCTGGTTCTATTTTAGATTATACTCAAAAATTAATTGACAGTGCATCAGGAGCGACAGGATCAGACAGGTTGAAACATGTCGGACACGCCATGAACCAAATATCAAAAGTATTCAACGATGGATATGTTGAACTGACTAAAGGTTCTAGAGTAATAAGGTATTTAACACCCAATGCGGTTCAAGTAAAACCTAATGTAACAAATGTTGAAGGGTATGAATATTGTCGTGTACATACAAAGGACGACCCTTATTACACATTTAATAGATTAGTAAAAACAGAAGGAACCACTGTTGAAAATAGAAGATTTACGTATTCTGTTTTGGACAAGACTTATAATTTGAACATCGCACCAATGAAACCACCTGCTTCAACAACAAGTACAGTAGACTCTACAAATATTGTTGATGGAAAAGTAAAAAAATATATGTTTTCATTAGAAAATTTAGCTTGGAGAACATCTAACAAGGCTGGTTTTAGATATGAAGATTTACCTGTTTGTGAAAAAGGACCAAACGGAGGTAGGATAATGTGGTTTCCTCCTTACGATATTTCTTTTGATGAATCTATTAGTACTACTTGGAATGATAATATTTTTGTTGGTAGAACTGAACCAATATACACTTACGGAAGTACGAAAAGAACAGGTAAATTAAGTTGGAAAATAGTTGTCGATCACCCATCAGTACTTAATGCTATTGTTGATAAAGAGTTAAAAAAGGCTAACGAAACTGAATCACAGTTTACAGAGGTTATTGCATCGTTTTTCGCAGGATGTTTAAAATATGATATCTATGAATTAGCAATAAAGTTTCCTACTTTAGATTTTGTAACTATAGAACAATGTTATGCACTGATTAACGGTAAATTAGAAAAAATAAGTGATAATTGTGAAATTGATCCTATAATAAGAAATTATACACCACCACTTTTAACACCAACACCACCAGCACCAACACCACCACCGTGCACTTGTATCGAATATAACGTTGGTGCTATTTATGGTACTGTTGATTTAGTTTATAGTGGATGTAGTGGTAATTTAGTTGAGGTTTCAGGTATCACTGCGGGGTCTACTGGTTACATAATAGTACAAAGAGGAACAACTCCTACATTTAGTGTAATAGATAATTTAATTACTTGGAAAGTGCTTGAAACAGATGTTTGTCCTACACCGACACCATCACCAACACCTACACCAACCCCGACACCTACACCAACCCCGACACAAACTTTAGGTGCTTGTGATTGTTATAATTTGACAAGTGGTGGTATATACACAGGAAAAACTTATACATATGTCGATTGTTATGGTAACAATCAATCAATTATAGTAACAAGTGATACTAAAGTTTGTTCTCAAACACAACCAATACCTGATGACGGAGATTACTCAACAATCACTAATTTTGGTGCATGTATTTCAGGTAATTGTCCTCCTTGTATTCCTGCTGTTTGGACTGTAGGTGCAACAGCAACTGACGTTACATATACAGGTTGTGATGGAACCGTAGTTGTTTATAATGCCGTAACAAACACGTCGGGTAATCCATGTATCGCCCCAAATACAATTATAGAATTGAATCCTTCAGGGGCAACAGGTAATGGATGGACGGCACAAACAGGACCTTGTGTAACCCCAACACCTACCCCTACACCATCACCAACACCTACCCCTACACCGGGACCTTGTGATTGTTATGGGTTATCTAGTGGAATATATTATAGTGGAAAGGGATATACTTATGTTGACTGTTCAGGAAATAGTCAATCAATTACCGCAACAACATACACAAAAATATGTTCCCAAACTTTACCTGTACCTGATGATGCGGATTATTCAACAATATTTAATTTTGGTGCTTGTATTGCTGGTGTTTGTCCACCTTGTGTTTCAGCACAATGGACAGTAGGTACAACTGTGACTGATGTAAAATATACTGGATGTGATGGAACAGTAATTGTCCTAAATAGTCAATTGAGTAAAACAGGTAATCCATGTATTGCACCGAATACCGTTATTGAATTCAATCCACCTAATGATCCAGGAAATTCTTGGACAATTAATCCGGGACCTTGTGATAATCCATGTAATTGTTTTGAATTAGGTGGAGATAGTGCATATGCTGGACATACTTACTCCTACATCGATTGTAGTGGTAATGGACAAACAGTGACGGTACAAGCAGGAACAACTATTAAAGTTTGTTCGTCTACAACACCAATCAACATAAATAATGAAGTAAGTACTATAAATAATTTAGGAGAATGCGTAAATGGACAATGTGTTGATACACCACCCGATCCATTTGTTGATGTTAAAAAACTTCAACCGGCATTTTATTTTTTCCACGCATACCCATCAAGAATTGGATGTTTAGATTACGCAAATGGATTAATTGGGACAACTTCACAGGGACAAATAAAAGATAAGAGAGTCGGTGACATGTACTATAGTTGGGGAGGTAGTGCAATATCTTCAGACGGTACTCAAAAATTACCAAACGGACCTTTTAAAGATAGAACAGACAATTATTGTAAGGGAGCAACCTTCACACAATCAGAAGAACTTCTTTTAACTAACATTTTACCATATCAAGTATATTTTGAAAGATATAAAATTTTATGGAATAAATTCCAATCTAAATATATTTCAAATGCTAAACCTGGTGATGTTTTAGTTAATGGTGTATATAATTACCCTCCTGTTAAATACATTTACAAACAGGCTAATGGAGAATGGACTACAACTGCAGGTGCTAGAATAAAAACACAAACTTTTCCTAACTCAGAAAAAATTCAAGGAATAACAACTGGAAGTAAAAATAGAATTGGTTTAAACATTCCTGATGCTGATAGATTAGATTGGTATATTGATTCTCAGTATACTTACGTAGAAAATCCTTCAGACGTTAATTTTTATAGAGATTACATAGACGCAACAACGGATGGTATAACAACTTTTTGGAATGATGTGATATTAAAACAATATAATGACATAAACAATATTTTTACCCAAATAGTACAATATTTAAAACAAGGTTATGAAATAGAAGTAAAAACAAAGGCATCATCTTCAGGATCATTAGCAAACCAAAAAGCTCACGAAGAAATATCTAAAAGAAGACATGAGTCGGTATATAAGTTTATTTATAATTTTGAATTATCAAGTGATCCGGCAGATCAATTGTCAACATATATTAATAACAAAAAATTAAAAATTGTTCCTGACAATAAATCTTTTGACGTAAAAATAGATATTGACGATACGTTCAAAAATATTGATTGTGGAAGACCTTTTCCATTAGTTCAAAACGGAGAATCGAGTGGTGCTGAAAACGACATTACAGGATATTTTTCAGTCAATGCTATGGCTTGTAGAAGAGTATATATAAGTGAGATAAATATACAAAGATTTCAACCAACAAATCAATTAAACACAAATAATAGCGGTTCTAATAGTAGTGCTAGTGGTTCAAATGGTGGTGTAAATAATCAAGAAACCGCAGGTAGTTCTGTAATGCCGGGAGGTATAAATACACAAGCAACAAGCCTTACTGGAGGGGCAAATAACACACCTGCAAATTCTGAGACTGCACAGACAGGTAATAGTAATACACAAAATGGACAAAGCACAAATAATGGTGAAATAACTGTCACGCCTGTAAATAATGGTTTAAATAATACATCAGGAAATCAAGCAAATGTCGTTGAACAAAATAAAGTTACATCATCAACTGATGGAGGTTCAGCAACAAGTGCAATTGATAAAGGAAATATTTATAATCCACCTATAAATAATACTACTGAAATATCATCGGACCCAAGTGGTAACGAAGAAATACAAATTGTTAAAACAAAAGAAATTGTAATTGTTAAAGAAACCGTACTTAAAAAATTGGTTAGGGCATTGGTTAGCGAGTGTAACTATTTTGAAATGATTCAAGAAACAAATCCTATGTTTTATAATGGGATGAAAGAAAAATTAAGGTATTTTGAACCGGCATTTCACGCACTAACACCTGAAGGTTTGAATTCAAGACTTACATTCTTACAACAATGTATGAGACCTGGTGATACAATACCTACGGTTACTGAATCAGATGGTGTTAGAACTCTTAATTACAACGATGCTCAAAACAGTGCGTTTGGTGCACCACCAATTTGTATATTAAGATTTGGGGACTTCTTCCACACAAAAATAGTTATAGATTCGTTAAGTATAAATTACAAAGATTCTTTATTAGACTTCAATCCCGAAGGTTTAGGTGTACAACCAATGTTGGCGGACGTATCAATCAGTTTTAGTTTTATTGGAGGACACGGTTTAAAAGAACCTGTATCTAGATTACAAAATGCACTTTCATTTAACTATTATGCAAATACAGAAATGTATGATGATAGGGCAGAAGTGACAGATCCAGGACCTGTTATTACCGATGAACAATTAGAAGAACTTTTAGAAAACTTAGGTATTAACCAAAATAGAGATAGTGAAAATGAAATTGGAGAACCAATAGGTTTAGTTTTATCAGCAGGATTCAGTCCAATAAACGGACAGGCTAGCGGTACAATAGATTATGCTATTTTTATGTCAGAATTAGTAAAATTATCCCAAAGTTATTTAAAAACAACTTATGACTCAATTAAAAAAGTAAATGAGGATTTATTGGTTGGTGGTTTACAAATAATGAGTAACGATAGGTTGTACGTTTCAGGTAAAACTGCTAACTCAAATACAACAATCTTTGGAACACCAAGTGAAATTCAAACAAAAGTTGAAACATTATTTGAAAAAACAAAAGAAGATGTTGATAACGATAGATGTCCTATACTACCTAACTTAGGTACAACTAATAGTGTTTATAGTTTATTAACAACATCAGACAAGAGAAAAATTAAAAGAAAAATAAAAAATTTAATTGATGATAGAAAACAAGACTACTTAACTAAACTTGTAGATGCAACGACAAAAATAAATGAAATTGAATTAAAATTAATTAATGAAATAGATAAGGCTAATTTTGTTGCATCAAGTAGAGATGGGTACAAAACAGAAGCTGGAAATGAAATTATTTACGAACTAACTGATTTCACACCAAGTGCCTACTCATCACTAATTAATGATTTAAACTCTATTAGTAATGAATTAAATCTATATATACAAAAACTAACAGAGTCAAATATATTGAGACCGCAAACAGATTATAATAATTTTAATTTTGAAGTTTATTTTAGCGGTTTAACTAATACATCAGGAACTAGCGGTACATCAGGAACTAGCGGAACTTCAGGAACTAGCGGAACTTCAGGAACTAGCGGAACTTCAGGAACTAGTGGTACATCAGGAACTAGTGGAACATCAGGAACTAGCGGTACAAGTGGAACTAGCGGTACATCAGGTACAAGTGGAACTAGCGGTACATCAGGTACAAGTGGAACTAGCGGTACAAGTGGAACATCAGGAACTAGCGGTACATCAGGTACAAGTGGAACATCAGGAACTAGTGGAACATCAGGAACTAGCGGTACATCAGGAACTAGCGGTACATCAGGAACTAGCGGTACAAGTGGAACATCAGGTACTAGCGGTACATCTGGAACTAGCGGTACATCAGGTACATCAGGTACAAGTGGAACTAGTGGTACATCAGGTACAAGTGGGTTAACATACTTCTTCCAAGATGCATGTTATCCATTCAGTATATTTGAAATCAATAATTGGGATGTCAATAATCCGATTAATGTAGGAGATTCCGTATCAATAGATACCACATCTATGGATACATTCTGTGCAACAAGAGTATCTTCAGGAACACCAGTAAATAGTTTTGACTTTTTTAATTATCAATCATATGTTAATAATGTTATTTGTGTAACTGCTCAATTTGGTGGTTCTTGTACTGGAAATAATGTACCAACAACTTCAGGAACTAGCGGTACATCAGGAACTAGCGGCACATCAGGAACTAGCGGCACATCAGGAACTAGTGGCACATCAGGTACAAGTGGAACTTCAGGAACTTCAGGTGTAACACCAATATCGTTCTTTGACGATTCAGAAATCAGATTTTTCATGATTTTTGGAAAAGAAATATTGGAAGATCCGGTAATATTTATTGAAGAAGTTGTGAGTGTTATTGATACCGATTCTGACAGAAATAATTGGAGGACATATTTACAAATATCAATAGGGTTGAACCAATTACTTAGTAACAACATAACTTTATATTCAAAATATAATAACTCTAAAAATACCGTTGATAAATTTTTTACAAATTTTGAAGGAAACCCATATTTTACAAGAATTAGTTTACCAGCGGCATTTCAACCTTATGAAGATTTAACAAAAAAGAGAACATTTACATATTTAAGTCAAGCACCTGTAGTACAGTCAGATGTTGATAAGTTATTGGATATATATTCTGACAAATCAACAACCGATAAGTCTTTTAACTTGAAAAAGACATTTATTTCGGATTAATAAATTTTATAATTAAATTATATGCAGTTTTACAATAGATATCAGACTTTTTTAGTTGAGGGACAACAGACAACAGTTCCTTTTGTAACTTTACCAAAAAGGAGTTCAGATCAAAGTTACATATATAAAAAAAATAGATCTAGACTTGATAAAATAAGTTTTGAAAAGTATGGAACACCTACATTTGGTTGGTTGATAATGATGGCAAACCCAAAATATGGTGGATTGGAATGGAACATAAAAGATGGTGATCCAATAACAATACCGTTCCCATTAGTACAAGCATTACAAGACTACAAAAGTGCATTAGATACACACTTCTTCTATTATGGCAGGTAAATTTGAAAATAAAAAAGTCTATGTAGAAACAGACTTCAACAATATAATTTTAGTTGATCCTAATAAGTTAGAGGATCCTTTCTATCCTGAAGGAAAACCTAGATTAGTTGATCATGAAGATATGGTTATGTATGCTAACTTGGAAACTAAAATTATACCAAGAACTAAGTTGGCTGTTGGGCAAAGTTTTGACGTAGTTAACACAACAATTGCTAGTTTTGCGGGAGGAGATGAAAACTTAAACTTAAATTTTTTAAGACCAAAAGGTAAAAATGCCTTTGATACCAGTTGGACTGACGAATTTACTGGTAAAGATTCAAGAACCTTTAATGGAACCAATCAAAAAATAGAATATTCCGAAACAGTCAACGGTGAGAAAAAAATTAGAACAAGAATTGATAAGTATGAAGACACACAAACTTTAGGAATAAAATCAATAAGTGTAAAAATAACACCAGCAGGTACACCAACTGTTGATATCAAAATGATAGATGTTGGAGGAAAGGCTTTATTCCAACAAGGAGATAATTCAATATATTCTGTATTTTTTAATTTACCATATCCTGCTTTTTATTTGACAATAAAAGGTTATTATGGAAAAGCCGCAAGATTCCAATTGGTTCTTGTAAAGTTTAATGCCTCGTTTGAACCAAAAGATGGTAACTTTTCAATATCACTACAACTTACAGGAAAACTAAATGCACTACTTTTTGACACCACATTAGGTAACATGAGATATGCCCCAAAAATGTACCCAACAACTTATAGTATAAGTAAAACAGACACATTAGGTAATACCACTAAAGTTGACGTGACAACAACTATGGGACTTCAAAAGTTAAAAGAAATTTATACCGAATACAATAATAGAAACCTAATTGGGTCTGATCTATGGGAATTGGTTAAAACAACACCAATGACATTGGAGGGTTTAGAAAATAAATTAGCTAACTTCACAGAAAATTTAAATAAAAAATTAATTTCTACTGAGTTTACAATTGTTAATGATATTGCCGATTATAGAGAAAACTTAAAAAACATGGACAATATTGTTTATACTGATATGTTAAGTCAGTATTTGGACAAAAGTAAAGTTTTTGTTATAGATGGTTTGATTCACATACCATATAAATCATTTATAAGTAAAGCTGACAGATCAACAATCAAAAACAACGTTTTGTCGGCACTACAGGGATACCTTGAAGGTAAATTAAAAACAAATGTTGCTTTCGGTATTAACGGAACAAAAAAAGTAAAAGACAAAAATAATAAGGACGTAGAATTAGGGGGGCCTATAAAAATTGGTAATACAAATTGGGTTGCTAATAATATGATGAATATGATTTATAAAGAAGTTTCTTTGTCCCCATATTTGAATAGTGGAGATATGGACTCTTTTTGGAAACCAACATATTTTGCAAGAGAAGGTAAGTTACCAACAACAAAAGAACTTAATGATTTCATACAAGAAAACACAGCAACAGGGTTACTTGGTATATATGAATACGACCCAACAAATAATACGTATAAAGAAGTGCCAGTACCATTCTATGTTTATGGAGAACAAGAAAAACTTGGAAATAAAAATATAAAACCAGGGACATATTTAGACATACTTAAAATATCAAATGCTGAATTGGATAAAAAAGAAAGCGAGGCTGAAATAGTTTTAGCAGAAATACTTAGTGATTGGACAGCAAAAAATCCTGATGGTTTAGGATTTACACCAACAATAAGAAATTTGTTTGCGGTTATAATGGCTAATGCTGAAACCTATTATAGAATGATGGATGATGTTCATGAAAGAGCATGGAAACAAAGATATAACCCACAAAGATTAAAAACAATTTTAGAAAATAAAACACCTAATGTTGAACCACAAACAACAAGTTTAGGAACATTAGAAAAAACCAATTTTGTTTATCCTTGGCCTCAATATTACGAAAAAGAAACACAAAAAGATGGAAGAGAACTATATGTTATAAAATATATTGGAGAAACAGACTCTAAAGATTTTGAATCAGGTGCAAACTATGATACGTGGCCTGAAGTTGATTTTACAGAGGAATATTTAGCAAGGACAACAGAAAAAGAAAAAACAGTAACCCCCCCACTAAATACGGAAAATAACGGAACGGCAATAAAATTTGTTTCACCTAATGCTATAGAATTTCCATACGAGACACAACCATATGGTAGTTTGGCGGCATCATCTTTTTTATATGAAATTTGGGAAAGAAGTTACTTAAATTCAAATTATTCTAATTTTGCTAGGATTGGAGTTACAGATTATTCAATCGATCAACTTTATGGTGAGTTTGAAGGAGAAAATGCAAAAATTGCCGCAGAAGGGGATTTATCATTACCTGATTTATTAAAAAATAATGTAACAACATATGAGGAGTTATTAGGACAAATGTATGAAAGCTCTAAAATTAATAAGTGGTCACTGTTTGAAAATGACATATATGTTACTGATTATATAAGTAAGTATTTAACTAATGAAACTGAAATATATAGTGTTGATCAACTTTCAAACACAACTAAAAGTATTGATTATGCTAATAAACTTTCAGAAAATATTGAAAGGTTTTTAAAAGATACAAAAACAAATGATATTAATTTTTTAACTGTATTTCCTTTTAATAATCTTGAGTGGTTGAAAAATAATTTAGCGAATGGTAACTCTATTGGGTCTGTTAGAGATGCTAATCAAACAACAAAATCATTTTCTTACGATCAAAATAAAAAAATAATAGCAAGACTTACCGTAACAAATAATGGTGAGAATAAATTATTTGTTAACAACTATGTTTTACAACCGAATAATACGGGAATATTAATTGATCCTACAGTTAACCCTCCTGTAATTGCAACAACAAGAGAAGCTGTTAAAAATTTTTACCTTAATAAAAATAATAAAAATTTATATTCAACAGAAACCATATACAATATTGGAACATCATATTCTGGTAGTTTAGGTACAAACATACAAACAACTTCTTTACTTAACACACCATTCTTTGCAAATGCTTTCATAGAAGGTGCGTCTTTAAAGAAATCAAACATATCTAATCCATTTGTTGGTTTAGGTTATTTGTATTTGAATTCACTACCATTAATAACTACAAGAGAAAAAATAAAAAACATAAATAATAATATAACAACAGATTTAGATTATCTTTACGCTTCTTTTACTAAATTTTCATCAATACACCAATTACCATATGCTTGGGTATTAAAGTACGGATCGATATGGCATAGATATAAAAAATACATAGAAGGTGGAGTAGATATATTAGATAATATTTGGACAGACTTTGATTTCAAGTATAACTTTGACCCTGATTTTCAAAATCAACAAAAACAATATCAATATACAAACTTTGGTAACCAAGTAGTGAATATTTTTCAACAAACCTCAAATATATTAACAATTCCTACCACAAATATAAACTATACTGCTGATCAAATAAATTTAGGGTTTTATCCTAAATTCATGGACTCATTCTACTATGTGATGACAAATAATACTCTTTTTACTGGGTATAGTGTTAGTGATGTATTTAATGGTTTAAATTTGAAAAAAGTGAAAGTTGGTTTAAACAGTGATGCAAACTTCCAATTACCATTCAGTTCCGACACTAATAATGCCTTTAGAACAATAAACGTAAACAATTATTTTCAATTTGTTGACGGAGAAAATAGTACAGACTTTCCAACCGGGTTCAACGCTTATTTACTTATTCCTTCGTTAGGTGGAATACCACTAAATCAAACTAAATTTGAATGTGTAAATATAGATGGAAAAATAACTGAAGAGTTATTGGATAATAATGGTATGTATAATGGTAGTGTTAGAGGCTTATGGGGTGGATCTCATTTTGGTTATTTTAAAAACATTGGTGGAGTAGCACCCAAAAGACCATTAGTTGATGAGTATTTAAAAATCATAAGTACAAACGTATCTGAACAATCTTCTTTTGATTTGGCAAACCAACAATCAAAATATTCAAAAATAGACGAAATATTTTCTATATTTACACCAGAAACTTTAGACAAATTTGAAAAATTATTTTTAGATTTTTGTAACCCATCAATACCAACAAATAGTCTAACACTTAAAGGTGAGATTAATGATCCTGCTGGTAATATTAAAAATATAACACAAAAAAGTTTAATAAAACAGTTACTAAATATTTTTAGTGTAGAAAAAAATGTAGATGTTACTACTGAACAATTAGCTTCAAAAAATTTAGCAGAAAAACAATTAAATGGAATTAATGGTAAAATTAAAGATTTTTTAGATTTTGAATGTATACTCAAAATAGGAAACCCAACAAACTTTAATAGATTTGTTTTTAATAATTTTTCAGATAATCCTGATTATTTACCAAAAAATAAAACAATATATGAGGCTTATGGTAATAACCTACCACCTAATGTAAATTTTATACAACTACAACAACAAATACAACAACAACCAGATTTTAATGCGGCTTGGAATGAACTTTTAAGACGGGTTGGTGATTCACAAATAAGCGGAATTTCCCTTAGTAATTCGGCTTCTACTGTATTTTCTTTTTTCAGAGACAACAAGATTAAATTTACGCAAGAAAACATAATTGAGTTATCACCATTAATTAAAATGTATGCAACTCAAAAAAATGAAAACCCTAATTTAACCCCATTATTATTTAAGTCTTCATTAACAACATTACTTAATGAACAAAAGATATTACAAAAATCTATGGTTAATAGGACTTTACAGTATTTAAGAAATAATCTTCCAGACACTACAAGTAAAAAAAGTACAAGGACACCTTACAGTGGTAATATAATCAAATTAAATCAATACAGTGCTTTTAAAACGTTTAATGATAAATGGGTTGCTGGTAGTGACTTTAAGGATAAAGTGTTTTTTGAAGATTTTTTATTTCAAGATAGAGCTAATAGCGATATTGGAGATGAGTTAACAATAAGTACAGATGAAATTGCTAGATATTTAAAAAATCAAGACAACAGAACCTTGATGGATTTTATAAGTACAATTATAAGTGATAATCAGTGTATATTCTTTGCTCTTTCATCTTATATAAATTTTTATGGAATACAGGATGCAGTGAAAAAAGGAATTCCAATACCACCTGAAATTCCTAATTCGTTATTTGGTACTTATTTAAATGTTGATTATATAGATTCTAGACCTAGGTTTTTAATAACTTATGTAGGTAAACCATCAGAAAATTTATCGACAAATGATGCTAGTTTTACTAGATTTGGTAACGACTCCTTTGATTTAAGAAGTACAACCAATCCTTTGAGTATTCCAACCAAAGACATTGATTTTAATAAATCTAACAGAGTTGTCGGGTTTAATGTTGATTTTGGTATATTACACCAAAACATATTTTCTGATGTACAGTTAGATATGTCAGAAAAAAAGAATACGGCAGAATCCTTCAAGATATATGAACAATTAGGTGCAAGTGCTGCAGGAGATACAGTAGCACAACAAACAGTTTCTCTATACGACATTTATAGAACCCGTTCTTACACATGTAAAGTTACATCATTGGGTAATGCTATGATACAACCAACAATGTATTTCAATCTAAGATATGTCCCATTATTTTATGGACCTTATTGGATAACAGAAGTTAACCACGACATTTCTCCTGGTAAGTTTGATACAAATTTCACAGGGATTAGAATGCCACTATACTCCTTACCTAAACCTAATGGTTTTACAACATCAATAAATAAACAATTCAAAGAAAATTGGAAAAAAATAACTTTAAAAGAAAGAAAACCGGATGCTGTAATATCAACAACTGCCTATACTAATACTAATTTAACAAGTCTACAAAATACACCTACTCAGGATTGTTACGAAAAAGTACACCCTGAATATGCTTCAATACCATTCACATCAACAACTGCGACAACTATTTCGTTCACTGATTTAGAAACACTTATCAAGACAATTACAACTTCAAAAATATTAGGTTCATATCTATACGGTTTAGCTGCAACACCTTATTTCAACAACCAGTCTTATAATCAAGGAGTTTACACTACATGTCAAAATCATAATCTATATAGTATTTTAACGGCGACACAATGGGGTGGAAGTTTAGATAGTAACATAAAAAAACAAGTTTGTGTCAATTTTGATGGGGTGAACAGACCTATAGTGGCATTTGAAAAATTCGATGAATCAATATCTTTTTTGAATTCTTTTTATACTAATCACCTACCAACTATAAAAAATTTATATAATTTGAATGTCGAAAGCGACATATTAAATGATTCTGCAATTTCAGGTTTAACTAACTGTAGTTCAAATTGTAGTGAAATAAAACAATTGAGATTAGGAGTAACATTATTTCAAATAAAATTCTATTCTTGGGACACACCATATATGTTTGATGGTACAGGGAGAACAGCGAATGAAATTTACAATAAATTTAAGATAGATAGAACAACAATAAATACACCCGCTTATAAATCATTTATTGAAATTTTTACGAGAGCTTCAAAAAATTTCTTAGCAGATACTGAAGTTCCATAGTACTGATATATTTATTATAAAAATATTAATATGAATAACGTAAAAAGTTTATTAGATGATTACTTGAGAAAAGATACAAGAATCAGTGAGAAAGAAATAGATAGTAACCATAAACAAGTTTGTGATTTGGATACAGGTGATTGTTATACTATTAGAATGAAAGACGGATTAATTGAAAGATTTGACAATACCGTTAAAACAAATAGAACATTGAAAGTTGAAACACCTACAGGTGTAAAAACATTACTTAACGGATAAAAAAATATAAAATGAGTTTAGAAAAAAAAATAATTGAAGAACTTAAAAGATTCAATGAAATCAATAGATATGTTCTAAATGAACAACCAGCACCTGGAGATGAGACAACACCAGCGGATCCTGCCGCGGATTTAGGAGACGCAGGTGGCGGTTTAGCACCACCTACACCCCCACCACCATCCACAGGGGACGCAGGTGCCGATCCAGCAGCTGGTGCGGATCCAGCAGCAGGAGGAGACGCCGCAGCATCAGAAGTTCCTGAACCAATTGACATAGCAAATGATCCTGATGTAGAAGAGGTAACGGATGAAACTACTGACGAAGGTGATGAAGGAGAATCTGAAGAAATAGATATTACTGATTTAGTAACAACACAACAAGATATTAAATCTAAACAAGAAGAATTCATGAATAACCTGTTTTCTAAATTAGATGATTTAGAAGGGAAGTTACAACATATGGATCAAATAATGGATAAAATTAATTCATTAGAAACAAAATTTGATAGATATAGAGAAAAAACTCCAGAAGAAAAATTAATGTTGAGATCATTAGACTCCTATCCTTATAATCAAAAGTTAACTGACTTTTTTGACGACAAAAAACAAGAAATGGAAGAGACAGGTAAAAATGAATATGTTCTAACATCTGATGAGGTACAAGAGTACTCACCGAATGAAATAAAAGGAACATTCAATGAGTTCGATGAGATAAAAGAACACAGAATTAGAAGAAGAATTAGATTATAATAAAGAGGGACGGTAAGTCCCTTTTTTATTTGACATTCTTTTAATTTTTATTATAATTGTTGTAGATAAAAGAGTTAAAAATTAAAAACAAAATCTATGGCAAATTCAATCGATGCAGTACTTGCACAGTACGAAAAGAACTCAAGTCCGAGTTCACAAAAACAATCAATTTCACAAGAAGACAGAATGAAAAAGTATTTTTCAGCTATCTTACAAAAAAATGAAAAATCAGCACAAAGAAGAATTAGAATTCTACCAACAAAAGACGGTTCTTCACCTTTTGTTGAAGTGTGGTATCACGAAATCCAAGTAAATGGACAGTGGGTTAAACTTTATGATCCCGATAAAAATGACAACGAACGTTCACCTTTAACAGAAGTTTACAATGAACTTATTGCAACAGGTAAAAAAGAAGATAAAGAATTGGCATCTCAATACCGTTCTCGATTATTTTATATTGTAAAAGTAATTGATAGAGATAACGAACAAGATGGTGTTAAATTTTGGAGATTCAAACACAACTACAAACAAGAAGGTGTGTTAGATAAAATTTTACCTATTTGGAAGGCTAAAGGAGATGTAACAAATCCTGAAAACGGTAGAGATTTAATCATTGAATTAATTAAAGCAAAAACTCCACAAGGGAAAGAGTATACCGTAGTTCAAACAATTATGTATGATGATCCGGCACCGATACATGCAGATAAAGAAATCATGGAAGGATGGTTACAAGATGAATTATCATGGAATGATGTCTATTCTAAAAAACCTGTAGAGTATTTAGAGGCTGTGGCGGTAGGAGAAACACCAATGTGGAACTCAGAACTTAAAAAGTATGTTTATGGAGATGAGGCAGAAATCTCTTTAGGTGGAACACAAAAAGAAGAAACACCAATAGTTGATCCACAAGCCGACGAAGAACCATCAGAAGAGTTACCATTCTAATAATAAAATATCGGGTACCCAATATAGGGTACCCTTTTTATAAAAAATTAAAAAAATGAATAAAATATCAGAAAAAATGTACGAAGCTCTATGTCTTAGATATAGATCTGAAATGGCGGAAGCTGAAGCAACATTATTAATTTATTTCAATAGTTCTGTGGGTATTGGAGAACACCCACAACACTTAGAAGAAATGGATAAATTTGTAGAAAAGATGACTAACGCCAAAGACAAACTTGAAATGTTAGAAACTGTCTACAAGTATAATACTAAAAAGGATGAAAAGTTTGAAATAAATGAAGACATGTTAAAAATTTTAAACGAACAAATAGAGAAAGAAGATGGCAATTAAAAAAAATGATTTCAGTTCTGTAAAAAAGAAGTTTTCTACATCGGCAAAATATAAACCACAAAGATTTTTCGATCTTGGAGAACCTTTTTTAGATGCTGTAGGTTTACCAGGTCCTGCGATGGGGCATATTAATATGTTTTTAGGGCACAGTGATACCGGTAAAACAACCGCTTTAGTAAAAACAGCAGTAGATGCTCAAAAAAAAGGAATACTTCCTGTATTCATAATTACAGAACAAAAGTGGAGTTTTGAACATGCAAAATTAATGGGGTTTGAATGTGATGAAGTTGTTGATACCGAAACAGGAGAGTTAGAGTGGGACGGTTTTTATATTTTCAATAATAACTTTGATTATATAGAACAAATTACAGACTACATTAATGATTTATTAGATGCACAAGAAAAAGGTGATTTGGATTACTCTCTTTGTATAATGTGGGATTCTGTTGGTTCTGTTCCTTGTAAAATGACATATGAAGGCAAAGGAGGTAAACAACACAATGCGAGTGTTTTAGCTGACAAAATTGGTATGGGAATTAACCAAAGAATTTCAGGTTCACGTAAATCTGATTCTAAATATGAGAACACATTGATAATCGTTAACCAACCTTGGGTTGAGTTACCTGACAACCCATTTGGGCAACCTAAAATTAAAGCAAAAGGTGGTGAAGCAATTTGGTTAAACTCATCATTAGTATTCTTGTTTGGAAATCAAAAAGGTGCGGGAACAACAAAAATTACAGCAACAAAAGATAAGAGAACTGTTAAGTTTGCATCAAGAACAAAAGTATCAGTTATGAAAAACCATATTAATGGACTTGGTTTTGAAGACGGCAAAATTATAGTGACACCCCATGGTTTTTTACCTGGCAAAGAGGCATCAGAAGAAAAGGCTTCGATAGAACAATACAAAAAAGATTACGCCGAGTATTGGAAAGAAATAATTGGAGTCGATGGTGACTTTGATTTGAAGGCAGAAAAAGAAGAAGTAGAGTAAGAATCCTGTAATTAACAGAAATGACAAAGACGTTGTTGGTTGACGGAAACAACCTATTAAAAATTGGATTTCATGGTGTTAAAGATTACTTTAACAAGGGTGAACACATTGGAGGTCTTTGGCACTTTCTAAATACATTACGTAGATTTATAGACGAAGAAAACTTCAACAAGGTTGTTGTATTTTGGGATGGAGAAACAAGCACTTCACAAAGAAGGTTAATCTACCCAAAATACAAGCTTAACCGTAAATCTCCCGATAATGAATTGAAAGAAGAGTCTTTTAACAAACAAAAAACAAGGGTTAAAGAATATCTTGAAGAAATGTTTGTTAGACAAATAGAATTTGAAAATTCAGAAGCTGACGATTTAATTGCTTATTATTGTCAAATATCTGAAGGAGAATACAAAACCATTTTCAGTGGTGATAGGGACCTTACCCAATTAATTTCAGATGATGTTACTATCTATTCACCAAACACAAAAAAGTATTACAAAAATGGTGATAATATTAAACTATACGATATCGAGATACCTCATTATAATGTTAAAACATTTAAGATAATTTCTGGAGATAAATCAGACAATATTGATGGTATATATTATTTAGGTGAAAAAACTTTTATTAAATTATTTCCTGAAATACTTGAAAAAAAAGTTTCTTTTACCGACATTTTAACAAAAGGTGAACAACTTTTAAAAGAACAAAAAGACAATACGGTTTTAAAAAATTTATTAACAGGAAAAACAAAAGAAGGTATTTTTGGAAATGAGTTTTTTGAAGTGAACAGCAAAATAGTGGATTTGTCTGAACCTCTAATAACAAAAGAAGGTAGAGATTTAGTCGAGTCTTATTATAAAGAAACTTTAGATCCGGAAGGTAGAAATTCAAAAAATTTAGTCAGAATGATGATACAAGATGGCTTATTTAAATATCTACCTAAGACTGATGACTCTTGGGTTTACTTCTTAAAACCATTTTTAAAATTAAGTAGAAAAGAAAAAAACAATTACAAAAAAGAAAAAAGAAAATTATGAAAGAGAACATTGACGTAACAAAAGTAGAATTTTTAATTACATTAAATGATAATTTTGTTGTACAAAGGTTTTTTAATGTCAAAAACTTCAACAAAGACGCTAAAAATAGCTATGATTTGTATGAGTACATTAAACAACTATCTAACGTTTTACAAACCAAACTTAGAAACAAAAGTGTGGTTTATATGTTAGAAAATAGATATCAAATAGAAGAAGATCCAAACGTGTTAGAAACATCAAATACAGACGGTCCAGAAATATTTAATATTATTTTAAAATTAGGAAATGAGACAATTTGTCATAGAATAGTAGATGCTAAAGTATACCCACCAAAGGTAAGATATACCCTAGACATCAGACCAGACATAAAAACAATACTTAGGGAATTAACTGACATTTTATCAGGTAAAAAATTATCTTTCGAGTACCTAAATTATTCTTTTGCTTAATACTATTTATTTGAAAATAGATTCAAAATCACATAATATGTCAGACAAAAAAAACTTCGGATACTTAGGGAACACTTTCCAAATTCAACTTTTAAACAACATAATTACATACAAAGATTTTTCTAATTCCATCATCGAAGTTATTGATTCACATTATTTTGATAACCAATATTTTAAAATCATTTGTCAAATGATAAAAGAATATTATTCAAAATACGAACATACACCTACGTTTGACACTCTTGAACAATTAACAAAATCTGAAATCAGTTCACCGATGGCTCAAAAGAGCATTTTAGACACATTAAATCAGGTTAAAAACGTTTCGGATGAAGGTTCAATTTTTGTTCAAGAAAAGTCTCTTAAATTCTGTAAACAACAAGAACTCCAAAAAGTAATGACAAAGGCTCAATCAATCATCGATAAAGGTGATTTCGAGAGTTATGATAAGTTAGAAGAAATGGTTAGGGGAGCACTTCAAGTTGGTGAAGTTGATAAAGGGACTACTGATGTATTTTTTAATCTTGATGAGGTATTGGATGACGATTATAGACACCCAATTCCAATCGGGGTACCTGGTATAGACAATCTATTAAAAGGTGGTTTAGCTAAGGGTGAAATAGGTGTAATTTTAGCACCAACCGGTGTTGGTAAATCTACATTTACAACTAAAATTGCTAATCACGCATTTAACTTAGGGTATAATGTTCTTCAAATATTTTTTGAAGACAACTCAAAAATTATCCAAAGAAAACATTTTACACTTTGGACAGGAGTTCATCCTGACGATCTTTCTGAAAACAAAAAAGAAGTTATGGATAAGGTAAAAGAAATTCAATCATCAAGAAAAAATAAATTGATACTGAAAAAATTACCTTCTGATACTGTAACTATGAATCAAATTAAAAATCAAGTAAGAAAGATGATGGCTGAAGGCACAAAAGTAGATATGATTATCTTAGATTATATCGACTGTGTGGTTCCTGACAAAGTATTAGGTGATGAATGGAAAAGTGAAGGATCGGTAATGCGAGGATTTGAGGCAATGTGTCATGAGTTGGATATTGCAGGATGGACAGCAACACAAGGTAATAGAAATTCAATATCTTCAGACGTTGTTACAACGGATCAAATGGGGGGTTCGATTAAAAAAGCACAAGTTGGTCACGTAATTATTACAGTAGCTAAAAGTTTACAACAAAAAGAAATGAATTTAGCAACAATAGCAATTACTAAATCAAGAATAGGTAAAGATGGAATTATATTTGAAAATTGTAAATTTGATAACGGAATGTTAGAAATTGATACAGAACAAAGTGTTACTTTCTTAGGGCACGAAGAACAAAAAGAAGAAAGAAACCGTAACAGAGTCAAAGAGCTGTTAGAAAAGAAAAAACAAAAAGAACAACAAGAATCTTAAAATAAATTATTAAAATTAAAATAAAATGGATATTTCGCAAAAAATATTAAGTGACATTACTGTCTTTATGAAATACGCTAAGTTTCAACCGGAAAAAAACAGGAGAGAGACTTGGGAAGAATTAGTAACCCGAAATAAAGAGATGCACCAAAGAAAATACCCACACATCAAAGATGAAATTGAAGAGGTATATAAAATGGTGTATGACAAAAAAGTATTACCTTCTATGAGGTCATTACAATTTGGTGGAAAACCAATTGAGATATCACCAAACAGAGTTTATAATTGTGCATATATGCCAATCGATCATGTTGATTCATTTTCAGAAACAATGTTTTTACTTTTAGGTGGTACAGGTGTTGGATATTCAGTACAAAAACACCATGTAGAAAAACTACCAGACGTTAAAAAACCAAACCCTGAAAGAACAAGACGATATTTAATAGGGGATTCAATCGAAGGATGGGCAGATGCTATTAAAGTATTAATGGAGTCATATTTAGGTTACAAATCATCAACACCAGTATTTGATTTTTCAGACATTAGACAAAAAGGTGCGATGCTTGTAACATCAGGAGGAAAGGCACCAGGACCTCAACCATTAAAAGATTGTATCCATAATATAACAAAAGTTTTGGATAATAAAAAAGATGGTGAAAAATTAACACCTATTGAGACTCACGATATTATTTGTCATATTGCTGATGCTGTTTTAGCTGGTGGTATCAGACGTGCGGCTCTTATTTCTTTATTCTCAGCAGACGATGAAGAAATGATTTCTTGTAAGTCAGGAAGTTGGTGGGAACAAAACGCACAAAGAGGTAGAGCAAATAACTCGGCAGTACTTCTTCGTCACAAAATCACAAAAGAATTCTTTATGGATCTTTGGAAACGTATTGAATTGTCAGGAGCAGGTGAACCTGGAATCTATTTATCTAATGATAAAGATTGGGGAACAAACCCTTGTTGTGAAATTGCACTCCGACCATTCCAATTCTGTAACTTGTGTGAAGTTAATGCTTCAGACATTGAATCACAAGAAGATTTTGATGCAAGAGTTAAGGTGGCATCATTTATTGGTACACTACAAGCAGGATACACAGATTTCCATTATTTAAGAGATATTTGGAAACGAACCACAGAAAAAGATGCACTTATTGGTGTTGGTATGACAGGTATCGGTTCAGGTGTTGTGTTGGGTTACGATATGAAAAGAGCAGCTAAAATGGTTAAAGAAGAAAACGAAAGAGTCGCTAATCTTATCGGAATCAACAAATCTGCAAGAACAACAACTGTTAAACCATCAGGTACCTCATCATTGGTATTAGGAACATCATCAGGAATTCATGCTTGGCATAATGACTTTTATTTAAGAAGAATCCGTGTTGGAAAAAATGAATCAATTTATTCTTATCTTGCAATTAACCACCCCGAATTAATTGAAGATGAGTTTTTCCGTCCTCACGATACTGCAGTAATCACTATTCCACAAAAAGCACCTGAAGGTTCTATTGTAAGACATGAATCCGTGTTCCAAATGTTAGAAAGAGTTAAAAAAGTCTCACAAGAATGGATTAAACCTGGACATAGAAATGGACAAAACACTCACAACGTTTCTGCAACTGTTTCTATTAAAGAAGACGAATGGGAATTAGTGGGTGAGTGGATGTGGAACAATAGAGATTTCTACAACGGATTGTCGGTACTACCATATAACGGAGGAACTTATACACAGGCACCTTTTGAAGATTGTACAAAAGAAGACTTTGAAAGATTAGTTAAAACATTAACAGATGTAGATCTTACAAAGGTTATTGAACTACAAGATAATACCGATTTACGTGGAGAAGCTGCTTGTGCAGGAGGAGCGTGTGAAATTGTTTAAGTAATGAAAGTACAATGGGGAAATAATATAACGCTAACATATCAAGTATTGTTAGCGTTTTATAATCTTAGAAAGAATAATTAAAATGAATATAGGGGCATCTAAAGATTGGATACAGGAATTATTTGTTAGGGAGTTCATATCACCAAAATTACAACCTACTGACTTTTACTACAATAACGAAGGAAGAATGGTGATGACTGAAGAATATCATAAACGTAGAGGTAATTGTTGCGGTAGTGGATGTCTACATTGTCCCTATGATCCTAAACACCAAAAAGGTAGTACAAAAACTAAAAATTAAATAATACTTTAACTTAAAGTGTTTGTCCCTCAACCGATGTTGAGGGATTTTTTATTTTATTCTATTTATAAGAAAATAAGCTAACCTATATTTATTTCATATGGCAAACAATGAAACTTTTGGTATAAATTTCCCATTCAGACAAAGTTCACTAGGTAAATATCTTTCATTATCTAGAGATAAAGATCAAGAAATACGTTCTAGTCTACTTCATTTAATTCTGACAAGAAAGGGTAGTAGGTTTATGTTACCAAACTTTGGTACTAGACTATATGAATTTATATTTGATCCTTTGGATGGTATTACATTCGATGCCATAAAAGAGGACATACAACAAGCATGTGACGAATTTATACCTGATTTGAATATAATAAGTATAACTTTAACACCATATGTTCTTCTAACAGAAAAACAACAATCAAATAATAAAATTATTTTTAACCCACAAGACTTTGTGGCTGAAGGAACTTTGTATCAACAGTTTGAAACTATAAATTCTGATGAGGAATTAAAGGATGTTGGTATTTATAGATTACCTGGAAAAAATACTGAAGAATACACCGCAAAGTTAAAAATTGAGTATTCTACAGAAAATAACCCATTTGGTTCTAAACAATTTGTGATAATTAACATATAATGGCAGACAGAAAAATATCCTACACACAAAGGGATTTTGTTGGTTTAAGAGACGAATTACTTAACTACGTACAAAATTATTATCCTGAGTTGATACAAAATTTTAACGACGCCTCTGTTTTTTCAGTGTTGATGGATTTAAATGCAGGTATTGCAGATAATTTACATTTTCATATAGATAGAAGTTTACAAGAAACAGTGTTACAATATGCACAACAAAAGTCATCTATATATAACATTGCAAGAACTTATGGATTAAAAATTCCTGGGTATCGTCCATCCGTTGCTGTTGTTGATTTTTCTATACAAGTTCCAGCATTTGGTGACTCAGAAGACGTTAGATATTTAGGAAAAATAAAAGCGGGATCACAATTTTTTGGTGCAGGAAATTCATTCGAAAATCTATATGACATTGATTTTTCAACCCAGTACAATCAACAAGGATTTGTAAACAGAACAAAAGTTCCAACTTTTGATGCTAATAATAAAATTATAAACTACGTTATAACAAAAAGAGAAGTTGTAGTTAACGGAACAACAAAAGTTTTTAAAATAGTAATAAGTCCGTCAGATGTTATTCCTTTTTATAATTTCTTCTTACCTGAAAAAAACGTTTTGGGTGTGAGTAGCATTATTCAAAAAGAAGGATCAACGTTTCAAGGGACACCACCTTTCGCGGATTTTCAATCAGAAAACGGTAGATGGTATGAAGTAGATGCATTGGCTGAAGATACAGTTTTTGTTGACGACAACACAAAACCAGTAGATGCTAATGGAGTAAGGGCAGGTAAATATATACAAACAGATAATAGATTTATTACTGAGTATACACCTGAAGGTTATTTAAAAATACAATTTGGTGCTGGTACAACAACACCAAACGAACAATTAAAACAATTTACAAACGTTGGGGTACCTTTAAATTTGGCTGATTACCAAAATAACATTGGATTAGGATTAACCGTAAAACCAAACACAACAATATTTGTTCAGTATAGAGTGGGTGGAGGTGCCGCAACAAATGTTGGTGTTGGTGTAATTAATCAAATAGGAACAATAGATTTTGCAATAAATGGACCTAACCCATCGACGAACAAAAATGTACAACAATCATTAACTTTAAGAAATGTTACAGCGGCAGTTGGGGGTGCAAATCCACCTACAACCGAAGAAGTTAGAAATATGGTTGCATTTAATTTTGCGGCACAAAAAAGAGCCGTAACTGTGAATGACTATAAATCAATTATAGAGACAATGCCAGGTAGATACGGAGCACCCGGTAAAGTATCGATAACTGAGAAAGACAATAAGATAGTTGTACAAATATTATCATTTGAATCGGGAGGTAAATTAACTCAAGTTGCGTCTAATAATTTGAAAACTAATTTAGCAACTTACCTATCTAAATATAGGATGATAAATGACTATATTGTTATAGACAGTGCAAAAGTTATTGATTTGGAATTTGAGATATCTACAGTTTTAGAATCTGATAGAAGTCAAAACGAAATAGTATCTTCTATAATTGAACAGGTTTCTGATTATATGAATCCTGAAAATAGAGATTTAGGTAGTAGTGTAAATGTTTCAGAAATAAGAAAAAGGATACAAAATTTAGGGGGGGTTTTAAGTGTACCTGAAATTAAAGTATTTAACAAAGTTGGTGGTAAGTATTCATCATCTGAAACTTCACAAAAATATAAAGATCCAATTACTAGAGAAATACAGTTGATAGACGATACCATATTTGCAGAGCCAGATCAAGTTTATCAAGTAAGATTTGATAATACCGACATCAAAGTAAGAACTAAAACATTCAGGGCGGTAGACTTCTCTTAAGTTATTTATTTTAATCCTTTTGATGTTACTTTTTTTGAAAAGTATTAAAATAACTATTTATTGAAAAAGTAAAATGCAAAAAAGTTACAGGATAAAAACCGACATAGGTACTGACAAAAATATAAGATTAAACATAAATCAAGATTTTGATTTTTTAGAAATTTTATCTTTAAAACTTAGACAAGAAGATGTTTATACTAGATTCTGTGCAGACTATGGAGTTGTTGCTGGTAGAGTAATAACAAATGGTGGGTATGGACTACCAAATGTGAACATTTCAATTTTTATCCCATTGGAAACAATGGATGAAAATGATCCTGTTATATCTACATTATACCCTTATAAAAGACCTGATCAAAAAAATGAGGACGGATATAGATACAATCTATTGCCTTATGTAAAAGAATATGGTGGACACACACCTACAGGTACCTTTCCCGATAGAGAAGATATTTTAACAAGAAAAGAAGTACTTGAGGTATATGAAAAATATTACAAATTTACTGTAAAAACAAATGATAGTGGTGACTTTATGATTGTTGGGGTTCCTTTAGGTATGCAAACAATCATTATGGATTTAGACTTGTCAAATATTGGATGTTTTTCTTTAAGACCGGCAGACATGATAAGAATGGGATTAGGGGTTGCTAGTCAGTTTAACGGACCAATGTTCAAATCCTCAAACGATTTATCATCATTACCACAGTTAATAAACGCTCAAAAAGATATTGATGTGGCATCTTTTTGGGGTGAAGAGGATATATGTAATGTTGGAATAACAAGGGTTGATTTTGACATGAGAGATTATGGTATCGAAATTAAACCACAGGCAATTTTTATGGGTTCTATCTTTTCAACAAGCGAAGAGGATTTCTTAAAAAGTAATTGTAAACCAAAGAAAACTACAGGTAAACTATGTGACTTAGTAACTGCACCCGCTAAAATATTAGCACTAAGACAAACAATAAATTATGACGTTAATGGTAATCCTATTTTAGAACAGTTTAATTTACCGGATGGAGGTAACGTTATCGATGATGAAGGTGTTTGGTTAACAGAACTCCCAATGAATATGGATTACGTAACAACTAATGAATTTGGTGAAGAAGTTATCTCAAACGATCCAAAAGTTGGAATACCTACAAAGGGTAAATATAGATTCAGAATCCAATACCAAAATGAAGATGGTATGGAAAATGATATTATGAGGGCAGATTATTTAGTACCTAATGTAAGAGAATACGGATGGAGCCCTAACCCAATAAACGGACCTTCATTTTTTACACCAACACAAACAGACTTACAATTAAAATCTTATGCTTTTAGTTTAGATTGGAATGACTATGCTGATCCACAAGCCGCTATAAATTGTGAAGATACTTTTTATGAGTTTAATTATAATAAAGTTTATACCGTATCAAATTTTTTAGATAGATGGAAATGGGGCTATAATAGAGATAGACATTTAGGGATAAAAGAAATTACAGATAGAACATGTACGTCTAAAATTAATAGATTTCCTGTAAATGACGGGAGTAAAAATTTTGATTTTTTAGTTTTTATATTCTCTATTACATTAATAATTTTAACACCAATAGTTTATACTTTATTTATTTTATTACATGTTTTGGCACTTATTTGGCCGATACTTCAGTTTATAATTAATTTAATAATATGGTTAGTAAACACAGTGGTTTATGGTATATGTGTCGTTGTCTCGTGGTTTTCCAACAGCGTAGAGTGTAAGAAAGAAACAATACAACCGTTAGAGGGAAATCCATTCAAAAAAATACCTTTACCTATGTTAAGTTTTCCTGACTGTGAAACTTGTCCGTGTGAAGAGTCAACACTACCTCCAAGTACTCAAGGAGTTAATCAACAAACAAATCAAATTGTTCTTGACGCAAACCAATCGTTTTTGTTGGATTTAGGTTCACAAGATCCATGGACACCTAATTTCCAAGGGTGTTATCCTTTCGATCAGTCAGTAGATGATTTATCAACTTACTATAATAGTACTAAAAAGTTTGTTGCAGGTGAAGACACACCAGGAATACATTATAAAGTTAACTATCTTGAAAGTACTAGTGATAGTGATCCGGTAATGAGGAAGATGGGGGATGGTATTGCATTAGCTCAGTCAATGAATTTAGCAAATATTAGACCTAGATATTTTGATAATGTAGGTTTGAATTCGGCTCAAAATAAAATAAAAGTAATCCCAAACCCTGCAATTGCAAGTTCTAGTACAAACTTTTACGAAGATATATGTTTAGTATTGTTAGTTGATTCAGGAACAAAAGATAATTTAATAGGAAAACTTTTAACTTTTAATAACCCTGACAATATACAAGATAACAACATAACTGGTTTAACTATTGCTAATCAGTTTAATACTAATACTATAACAGGTAGTACAAATTTATCACCATCAGGATATGACGTACCTGTTACTTATGTTCAAGATAACGGAACACCAATCACAAGACAAATAAAAGTTATATCAACTACAAACGAAAAAGAATATAAATATAAAACCGGTTTAGAGTATTTCCAAGTAATAACAGGAATGACAGTAAACGATGCTCAAAGTACGGTTGGGACTAAGGGGTTGATAAATAAATATTTATTAAAAAATAGACAATATAATACAACAACAAGTAATAATAATTCAATAGTTTGGTATAATGATTATGCAAATCAAGAAGTTTTATTCTTAACAAGAGGTGTGGATCCATACACAGATAAACAAACAATACAGTACGATTTATCTATTTTATTTGGTAGAACTATTGGTGACATTATAGTTGAGGGTGAATACCACCTCAATGTCCCAATACAGCCAAACGGTGGTGGTACTTGGGCACAAGATTATAAAACACCAAGAAAGCATAATTTACTAACAAATAATACTGATCAATATCTATATCACGAACCTTTTAATTTTAATGTAGACGTTGCTGCATTCAGTTCTGTAACAACAACAGTTCCTTATTACTATGTTGCAACAGACAAATCGACAATGACTCTACAACATGGTAGTGTCCCTATGAGTTATTGGTTTTCTTCACCAAACAATTTAGATTTAAATACAAGTGGGGGTAATACCGTGAGAATAAGAAATGGTGTCGGTGATTATGACGTAACAACAATA
>JACCDW011343957.1_pt1 | contig 32243 bp, 26 predicted proteins | sample 7449781 | NCBI WGS metagenome assembly JACCDW01 (sample SAMN15323449, study PRJNA562643) | freshwater metagenome | isolation source: river surface water | place: USA:Blue River Watershed | collected 2017-08-18
CTCGTTGAGAAAATTTCGCTTCCATGGCTATTACCGTTTATACAAATTTAACTTTTAAGCACTTGCTTGTTTATGTAAATTAAACACAAATTTATGCCTGTATGTTTTCGTGGATACTTCGTAAATCATGCCAATCAAGGAATTTCAACCTAGTTATGACAATTTGACTTAATCAAACCATTTATCCACCTTTTTCGCACCTTACTATGTGAACAAATTAAATCATGGAAAGTCTTAAAAAATTGCCGCCGCTAAATTTATTTTGATGGTTCTATGGCTACCAAGACAGGCAATCAATATTCTAAAATAAATAAAATTATTGAACAACAAATCGGACCAGACAGCCTGGGAAGAATGCCGCCACAAGCCAAGGATTTGGAAGAAGCTGTTTTAGGAGCGATGATGCTTGAACGCGATCGAGTACACGAAGTAATCGAAATTTTAACGCCCAAACACTTCTATCAAATTGAAAATCAAGAAATTTTCAAAGCAATACACAGCCTGTATATCAATGGGACGGCCATCGATTTGCTTACCGTTGCCAATGAATTACGAAACCAACAAAAATTAGATTTAGTAGGTGGGGCTTATTATCTGGCGCACTTAACCAACCGAGTGAGTAGCGGTGCCAACTTGGAATATCACGCTCGAATTTTGACTCAAAAATTTGTACAAAGAGAATTAATCCGTGTTTCAGGGGAAATTGCAAAAGAGGCTTATGACGATACTCAAGATTCCTTCCTATTATTGGACGATTCCGAGCGAAAATTGTTTGAAATTAAAAATTCAGGCTTAAAGAGGAATTTTAGATCCATTGATGTACTTATCAACCAAGCAACCAAAGATCTAGAAGCGCGTCAAAATACCGAAACAAACGGTATTACGGGTGTAGCCTCGGGATTCAGTGATTTGGACCGAATCACTTCCGGTTGGCAACCTTCAGATTTGGTGATTTTAGCTGCACGTCCTGCTATGGGTAAAACGGCTTTCGCATTAAGTCTGGTAAGAAATGCCGCCGTTGACTTCGGTAAAAAAGTGATGATTTTTTCGCTTGAGATGGCCGATGTACAGTTGGTAAATCGATTGATTTCAGGAGAAGCAGAAATACCTGCAGACTCCATTAAAAAAGGTTCACTTACCGATCAAGAATGGCAAAGACTACACGATAAAACCGCCAGTTTGAGCAGCGCAGGCATTTTTATTGACGATACACCCCAACTTTCTATATACGATCTTAATGCAAAATGCAGACGTGTGCATTCACAAAGTGGACTGGATATGGTAATCGTGGATTATTTGCAGTTGTTACGCGCCGAAAGCAAAGGACAGTCCAATCGTGAACAAGAAATTGCCTTAATCTCTCGGTCCTTGAAAGGGTTAGCCAAAGAATTAAAAATACCTGTAATTGCCTTAGCCCAGTTATCTCGTGAAGTTGAAAAACGAGGTAATAAGCGTCCCCAACTTTCCGACTTACGTGAATCGGGCTCTATTGAGCAAGATGCCGACATGGTAATGTTCTTGTACCGAGATGAATACTATACCAATATGGGTATGAGCACCGAAGGTGCCGCAGAGGCAGGCGCCGATGGAATGCATAATACGGTGAAAGGATTAACGGAGGTCATCATTGGTAAAAATAGACACGGTGAGACGGGTTCAGCCTTTGCAAAATTTGTAGGGCAATTTTCAAAATTCGTGGATTTAGAACCCGAAGATCGAATGTTAATGGGAAGAGAAGGCGGCAGCGGTTATGAAGGCGGGTATCAAGGTGGATATAATCCCAATAAAACCACAATTCAAACCTTACCCAGTAGAATGAACAACGAAATTAATCCGTTCGAAAACAATTCCCCCGATATAGGTTGGGGAATGGGTGGCGGAATTACACCTAATATTGACGAAGACTTTTAGTCTTGATTTTTCGCTGAGTTTTCAGATTAACTTAAATCTAATCTCCTTCCCCGTTTTCAGAAGATTGTTTATGGGAATATTAAAGTAATAAGAATATAAAACCCCCGATGTTTAAATCCATCGGGGGTTTCTTTTTATACGATTCTATATCTGAAACTAATCCAAAATTAGGATCATTAAGAATCTAATAAACAATTAGGTTGAAAAAATAAATTCTAAAATTTCTATTTCTTTTCCTCTGTTTTCTTAGGCAACTTTACAGCAAATACGCGTTCTAATTTTTCTTTCGTAAATCCTTCTATTGTGATTGCACCTGAAAGAGATTTCAATAGGGTAACTAATCCTTTGGGTGAATAAACCGGTTCGTTATTAACATGGGTAATCACAAAGGACTCGGGAATACCAGCAGACTTAAACAACCCTTTATCTACACTACTCACTTTTACTCCAGACTTTACACCCAATGCTAATTTTTCTTCTCGGGTTACAGTAGAAAGTTTCATTCCCTCGTACGAATCGGACTCACTCACTGCAGCAGTTTCTAACTTTGCCTCACCTTCGGCATTTAACAACGTAGCCGTGATTTCTAATGTGGAAGATTTTCTGCGAATGGTAAACACAACCTTATCCCCAGGTCTATACTTACCCACTTCTTCCTGCAATCGACTTGAAGTATTCACTTCTACTCCGGCCACTTTTAAAATTACATCTCCTTTTTTAATACCCGCCTTCGCCGCAGCGCCTCCGTCTGTAATATCAGCAACATACACGCCTTTTAAATCGGCCAATCCTTGTTCGTCTGCTAAATTTTGAGTAATTTCTTGAATACTCACTCCCAATAAGGCTCGCTGAACTTTACCATATTTCATGATATCATTCACCACTTTTTTCATCAAATTTACGGGTATCGCAAATCCATAACCCGCATAGGAACCGGTTTCTGAAGCAATTGCTGTATTAATACCTATTAACTCACCTGCAACATTTACCAATGCACCGCCAGAGTTACCTGGATTTATTGCCGCATCAGTTTGAATAAAATTCTCAATCGCATATTTGTTTCCTTTAGATCGAATAATATCAATATTCCTTCCCATGGCACTCACTATTCCTAAAGTAACGGTACTATTCAGGTTAAATGGATTTCCTACGGCAACTACCCAATGCCCTACTTTCACATCGTCCGAATTACCTAATTTCAAAAACGGCAAATCCTTTTCTGGAATTCGCAACAACGCTAAATCCGTATTTTTATCGGCACCTAACAATTCCGCCATGTAAGTACGTTTATCGTTTAGCACAACTTCTATTTTGGTGGCGCCTTCTACTACGTGATTGTTGGTAACCACATATCCATCCTCACTTAAAATCACACCCGACCCACTGGCTTGTCTAGGACCTGGATTATCAAACCGAAAACCAGGACCTTGGAAAAATTCAAAAGGATCCATTGGCATTCCGCGTTGTGGTGCTTCTGTGGAACCTTGCGACGAAGATCCAATCGTAGTTTTAATATGCACTACAGCTGGATTTGCAATTTCCGATACCCCCGTAAAATCAAATGCCGGTACCGAATTCAAACTCGCATACCTGGCCAATTGAGCCGATGCATTTTGTTTTTGTTCAATCCCTAAAGGTTGTGATGGAAAAATAAAACTGTAAGCGGTAAGACTCACAACACCGCCCAGGATGCCCGCTGCAAAAAAGGCAAAAGTTTTGTGTTTCTCTAAAAACTGTTTCATACTTGCAAATTTTCAAAAATTGTTCCGATTTTAACGCAAAAACTCATAGTTTCATTTAATTTGTATTACGAATCGTTTACTTTTTTCGATTAACTCGTATTAAGTCGCGCTCAATGAAGCAATCAAACCCAAAAGAAACCAGCATTTTAGGAAGAATCCAGTCTGGTGACCGTGAGGTTCTGATTGAACTTTATAAGGCACACGAGAAAATGACAATTCGACATGTAATCAACAACAGTGGCAAAATCGAGGATGCGCAAGATTTATTGCAAGAAGCCTTGGTGGTATTGTGGCAAAATGCCAGAAAGCCCGATTTTGATCTCACGGTAAAGCCCGCAACCTACCTGAATGCGGTAATTAAGAATTTATGGCTTAAGCAATTATCGAAACGAAAATACCTCAAAGACGAAACCTACATTTCAGGGAAAGAGGTTGCCATAAACCAAGATCCTGTTTCCAATATGGATTATGGTTTGGTGCATAAAGCATTAGACGCTTTAGGCGATACGTGTCGGAATATTCTAATGATGTTTTACTTCGATGGATTTGATATGAAAACCATCGCCGAAGCCAACGGATTTGCCAATACCGATGTGGCAAAATCGAAAAAACATCAATGCATGAAGCAATTAGAAGTGATTATCAAAAAATCCTACAACCCTTTAGACTTTTACCGAGATGGAAATTAATGATCCTCGCATAGAAGCCTATTTCAATTTTGAACTTTCCGCCGAGGAAGCAGCTGCTTTTTTAGAAGAAGCGAAAAAGTCTCCTGCTTTGTGGCGTGAAATTCAGTTTAGGCAATGGATGATTGATGGAATCCAAGACGAAGGAAAAATCGAATTAAAGGAATTTATCAGCAATCGAGTGGCCGAAGAAAGAGAAGAGTCTACCGGTAAATTTTGGTACGCAGCAGCCGCTATCGCCATTACCGTAGTGGTTGGATTTGGAATTGCTTGGCCCTATTTAAATAAAACCAACGAGAATTCTCTAAGCGAATACGCAGCCGATTCATCCTATCGAAAAGAGGCTACAAAATCCGAAGAGTCCGTTGCAGCTTCGCAACAAAATGGAAGTGGCTACACTGTAAACGTAGATACCACCAATTCAACCATCGCAATGAACTCCGATGAAATGCTGATGCCTATGGATGAAAATTCAGCAGCAACTGATGACAGGGTTTATTCAATACAAGAAGGTCCAGGAGAGCCGGCAGCTGCTTCAGAGATTGAAAACAAAACTTACCAGTGGAACCAAAATGATAATCAAATAGAAAATAAACGTAGTGTACCTGCAGAAAATGACGCAATAGCCTCGTATCGAAAGAGAAGTAATTATTCTGGTACAGATGTTCCTGTAGCTGCCACTCTTTTAGACAAAGAGATAGTACAAATAGCTAGCTTTCAAGTTGTTCCAATCGATCCCATCCGTGAAGTAACCAAAACGGACAATTACAAACGAGCAGACGCCATTAACTCAGTTTCTGTGGCAAAGTCGAAATCTAAATTACCATCCGCCCTATCCAATCAGCAAGCGAGCAATTCAAATACCCCAGCCTCCAATACGGCATCGGATACGGTTAACTATAAAATCGCTCGCGAAAACAATAATTTAAATCGATTAAAAAACTCAGCTGTCGTAAAAGATAATTTCACCGTTGTATTAACTCGTTCAGACAATGGGAAACCTACTGCAACTACCCAAAAAGAAGCGTCAGCTCAAGGGTACAACTATACAATTATTTTAAATAATTTCGGCGATGCAAATGCATTGTTATATCGATTAGGCAGCACCTATTATCTGGGTATAGACACCCATTATTACCAAATAGATTTTACCCCAGGAAAAGTTTGGACGCCACAAAAAGTAACCAATAAGGCTATTTTGGAACAATTAAATCCGTAACATGCAATTCACAAAATATCACGGAAGTGGTAACGACTTCATACTCATCGATAACCGTCAAAATCAATGGTCTGATTTTTTGACTCAACACCAAAACCAGTCAATAATCACAGAACACCTTCCAAAAAACAATAAAACATATTCAAAAGAGAATATTACCGTTTACGAATTATGTCACCGCAATTTTGGAATTGGAGCAGACGGACTCATGTTACTCCAACTCAGTGAAATTGCTGATTTTGAGATGGTTTATTTTAATTCCGATGGCCATTTAAGTAGTATGTGCGGCAATGGGGGGCGCTGTATTGCACATTTTGCAACAAAGCTAGGATTAGGTCAAGAGAATAATAACAAAAGAGCGTTGTCATTTTCTGCCCCGGACGGTCTTCACCATGCAGTTATTGATTTAACTACGGATTGGGTTGAACTGTCAATGAATCCGGTATCAGAAATAAAACAGAGTTTAAACTTTCCTACTGCTTGGGTATTAAATACAGGCTCGCCACATTTTGTTGAGTTCTTAAAGGAAGAACCCATGGATTTAATTCCAGCTTTTCGTGAAACTGAAGCTTTTGTTCGATGGGGAAAGAGTATTCGATATAACGAGGAATTTGCCAAAACAGGGATTAACGTTAATCTAGTAAATGAGTTAAGTCAGAATCAAATTTCAATTAGGACTTATGAACGGGGTGTAGAAAACGAAACATTAAGCTGTGGAACTGGAATAACAGCAGCGGCGATTGCCTATTATCAACAATCCTCTATTCAATCCGAAATTAAAACAGAACAAACTCAACTTGTAGTAATAGAGGTAAAAAGCAGGGGCGGAGATTTAACCGTACAATTCGAAACTTCAAACCATAAATACCATAACATTATTTTGGCTGGTCCTGCTGTATCCGTTTTTAACGGGGAGCTATAAGTTTTTGAATTGCATTTTCTATTCCCGGAAACAATGCATTTTCAATTAAATTAGTTAGGTAACCAAATTGAGAAAATACCTTAAAACAAAAGGCTACCCGTTTGGATAGCCTTTTGTTATGGGATGGGTCTATCTTAAATTAAAACGACACCATCTATTTCATTCAATTGTTAGTTTTTAATAATTTTTGCAACCGATTTCTTACCGGCAACATTAACCTCTGCAAAATAATACCCAGCAGTTTTACCTTGTAATGAAACTTCAATGGTGTTTGCACCTACGGCTACATTTACACTTCGTTGTTCCACTATTCTACCCTGGATATCGCGAACGATAACACTTGCTACCCCAGCTCTACCAGTATTATTATATTCTAAATTTACCTGATTAACCGTTGGGTTTGGATATGCACGCAACGCAGTAACTTCTGATTTTGTTACTTTCTTGGTATTTGTCATCAACGAATTAGATTTAAAATATCCTCTTCCGTGAGTACCAACATACATTACCATACCTTCCCAAGGTCTCCACTCATATGCACGAATTTCAAAAACCGGAACACGAGCCATTCCGTTGTTTGCTTCTACCCATGTATTTCCGCCATCTTCACTGGCCCAAATACCGAAATCTGTTCCTAGAATGATTCTCTTATCATCATCCACATCGATAACAGCATCATACACAGGCATAGATGGTAAATTTCCAGTAATATTCTTCCATGTAGGTGTTACATCTAACGCATTCTTCGTTTCGTACACAAACACAGTATTACCATAACCACCTAAGGTAATCACTACATGTTCAGGATTAGATTGATTTACATTCACTGATGTAATTGTTCTTCCACTCATCCCTGAAGGCGTGATATTATTTAATGTAATAGGTGTAGGTACAGTTGTAACACTTGGGTTAGCATCTAGAGTAAATGTTGCAGAGTTGATGCTGTCCAAACGCAATAATTTACCAAACTTACAGATAAACAAATGATCCCCATCAGGAGTATAATCCATTTCTACAATTCTGTCATTACCCAAGTTTTTCGCAACAATGTACCATTCTACATCTTCTGTAAAATTGGTAGGGTTTTTGGCCATCCAAACTTCACTGTTTTTAGCCAAGAATAAGCGGGAAACTTTTGGAGCCGATTCCCACAAACAATACGTTGTATTAAAATCAGACTGAACTTTTCCATCTTGACGTGTATCCCAGAAAGAGGAAGAAGCTTGTCCAGAATTACCACTTCTTACAACATTTCCATAATAAGTACTCATGAAAACGGTATTGGGATCAAATCTTGAAAACTCCACATCAAAGCCGTCACCTCCATAAATAGAAATGGCAGTTTGAGATGGTTTCCCATTGAAAGAGTTTCCTGAAAAATTAATCAGTTGAGTACCATTATCCTGTGCACCACCAACAACGTGTCCTTTTTCATTGGCTGCAACATTATATAACTGTAATGTGGTAAATCCACGGTTTATGCTTGTCCAAACAGATTCATTTTGCGTAGAAAACAAACCACCATCACAACCAACAATTAACGTTGGAGGATTTGTGCGGGTATTCCATTCTACAATATGCTTATCAGCATGCACGTAGCTCACATTCCAAGGTGCCCCAAATGTAGAGGCAACCTCACGATAACCATTAACTTCATCCCAACTAGCCAGTTGAACACCACCCATGATTACACGATTTTTGTTGTTTGGATCTACCCCAACCACATTATCATACCAACCCTGGTTGTTAGAACCGAATAAATCGGTTTGGCTATTTTGATTCACTAATTTAGTCCAAGTAGCACCGCCATCGGTTGTTCTCCAAAGACCAGCAAATGCACCATTCCCAGCCGCACCACAAGCATAAATGTAATTAGGATCTTGAGGCGAAATACCAATGGCAACACGGCCGCCAGGACTCGTAAAACCTGCAACCGCGGTTACTGTAGTTCCATCTATTTTGAACATGGCTCCTGAACCGATTGTAGCCCAAGCTATGCCGTTTTTGTCCATCTTTACTTCTTTCCAATTTCCATTTCTCAAAGAAGTTATTTTTGTTCCTTTGTCGGTAAGGGCAAACAACCCTGTGCTTGTTGCAATTAAAATTTTATCTTCTGTTGGATGTGCAGCCATACCGTTACATTCAAAGAAACGACTATCCTTAGCAACACTCACCAGTGAAAAACTAGTTCCTCTATTATCAGAACTCTTGTAAACTCCATTTCCCATGAACGCAGGAGAACCATTTCTTGTTCCGGATAAATTGGTAAAACCACCTTCACCCGTTCCATAATAAATTGTTCCTTCAACTGATTGTGCGATACAGTTTACATTCAAATTCTCTTGATTATCGTTTACCGGTCTCCAACTCTGACCACCGGTAGTAGATCGAAACAATCCACCACTAACTCCCCCCGCAAACCAAAGATTGCCAGAATCGCGGTGTATCATAAATGCACGAATTCTACCTCCAACGTTGTCAGGACCCATACCTTCCCACACGATAGCTTTGTTTAATCGACGTTGCAAACGCAATGCATCGGCTTGACTAGTAGCCAATTGAACCCATTCTGGCTCGATTGTACCTGTAACCTCGTTCAAACGCATGCTGTACACGGAACGAAGTGCGCCTTCTATAGACTCAGACTCCTTGTCTTTAGACTGCTCGGTTGAGGACTTCACCGAAAGCACAGGCTCCTGATTCACCAGGTAACCTAAACTGGCCGCTAAGACCACCGATAACGTTACTGGAATAGTATTTTTTAACTTCATAAATTTGCTTAAATACGGGTAACTACAAATTAATAGATATTTTATTGTTTATCCAATTGTGTTGGATTTTTTACAAGACAAAATCAAACCGATGACAATAATATGACAAAAAATCAGCAATTACAGCACATGCTTTTCAGCATGATATGAGCTTCGCACCATAGGTCCGCTTTCTACAAATCGGAACCCCATTTGTAGACCCTTTTCTTCATAATATTTGAATTGATCCGGATGCACAAACTCTTTTACATCCAAATGCAATTTAGTGGGCTGTAAATATTGGCCTAAAGTTAACACATCGCAGCCATGACTATGTAAATCTGTCATTAGTTGTTCTACCTCTTCTGGGGATTCTCCTAATCCAAGCATTGCCCCTGATTTGGTGCGTCTACCATACTCTTTGGTGCGCTGAATTTGCTCTAAACTTCGGTGATACTTGGCTTGTGGTCGCACCAATCGATACAGTCGCTCAACGGTCTCCATATTATGACTCACCACATCCGGCCCTGCGTCTAAAACCATGTATAACAAATCCCACTGCGCTTTAAAATCTGGAATTAAAGTTTCAATGGTTGTATCGGGGTTCTGTTTCTTTACTTCCCGAATGGTATCGGCCCATACTCCTGCGCCTTTGTCTTTCAACTCATCCCTGTTGACAGAAGTTATAACACAATGTTTAACCCCCATCAATCGAACGGCCTCAGCAACTCGAAAAGGCTCATCTCTATCATATTCTGTTGGACGTCCAGTAGCGACTGCGCAAAAAGAACAACTTCGTGTACAAATATTCCCTAAAATCATAAACGTTGCAGTGCCTGCACCCCAACATTCGCCCATGTTTGGACACCTACCATCTTCGCAAATAGTATGTAATTTATGTTCTTTTACAATGCGTTTAACTTGGGTATAATTCTCGCCCGTTGGCAGTTCAATTTTTAACCAAGAAGGCTTTGAAATGCCTCTTCTTTCTTTAGAAACTATTGGTAAATCAATCACGGTATGTAGTTTTATTATGGCTTTCGATTGCTGTCGCTCACAAATCCTAATGCAAAAGTAGCAAATACGGATGGGAAGACCTGCCTGTTCATCGAAACATCATGCCAGTTAGGGATTTTTTTTATAAAGGTTGCAGTACTAAATCCTATAGACAACGCATTTGTTAAAAATCGATAATTACCCCATTCAAATTCCATAGCGATTTGTCCACCAACTCCAGGAATCCATTCTCCATCCTTGAATCCTTTAGACCAAGAAGATGTCCCCCCAATCTGATTAGGCAAGTGATTTTGGGGATCATAATCAACATCTACAAAACCATCCGATAAAAAATTTGGCTGGTAGTATAATATATGTACAGGCCAAGAATATGCCAGTGGTAAGGAAAATCCGCTTTTTAATCGAAACCCCAATTCCGACCTTGATTTCCGTTCGCTTACCACCATTAATAATCCAAATTGAGGTTGCACCATCCACGTATGCGATACCTTGTTCAATTTAAACGGCTTGCTACCTGGCAATCGATCATTAATTACCAATATCTCTCCTGGATCGCGTAAAACTCCCAATGACAGTCCTCCCCAGCCTGCTTTATTATTAAAGAACCGCGGCTGTAATTCCGTATGCTTGTAATTACCGTAGGCCCAAACACCCATATCGAATCCAAATTGCCTTGCTTGAACATTCAATCCGAGACTTTGTAAACTCTGAGCTTGAATGAATTTAGACGGATTAAAACCCAGCACAAAAAATAACATCACCCCACATACAACTCCCATATCCTTAGCCATTTTTGGGATAATCTTCCGAATCCAATTCACCCCATACCCATTTCCTAAAGCAATTGAATGCTTTTGTTCACCTAGTGGATTGAATAAAGGGGTTAGATTCATAATTATGCGAACAAACGGGCCATTAGTAATGTGCTCCAGTGACACACGAAAGTAACAATAATATCAAAGTTACGTTTCTCCCACAACTTGATTTTTATTGTGGATAACCAAATATTTTCTTCCACTTTCTCCCACAAGTGCAAAAACCCTTGATTTTATTGAAGTTTTATTTATATTTGAATCCTGCAACCAAATCAGAATTCCCATGAAAAACCCACAAACAACAGCAAGTGTGGTATTTTGTGGAAAAGTGGTGGTTAAAAAGGGAAGAATGTGGGAAATTATGGGAAATTCTGAATTTATTTAGCAGACAGAAAAAACCAGCACTCAATGTCAGCGTTTATTGGTGAGTTTAACTGCAAATTGGACGAGAAAGGAAGGCTTTCCATCCCGTCTAAACTTAGGGCACAATTCCCTGAGGCAGCAGGAAATATGCTCGTGGTAAACCGCGGATTTGAGCAATGTTTGGTTCTTTACACCAAGGAAGATTGGTTGATGGAAACCGCCAAGCTAACCGCCGTTGATGATTTTATGAGCCCTGAGATTAGAAGGTTCAAACGTATTTTCACCAATGGTGCTAATTTGGTTCAGATCGACAATGCCCAACGGATTTTAATCCCCAAAAAGCTATTAGAATATGCCTCGTTACAAGACGAAGTTGTTTTAGTAGCCAATGGTAATAAAATCGAAATCTGGGATCAGGCATTGTACAACTCTGAACTCAATGTAGATCCGGCCGAATTATCGGAGTTAGCAAAACTATTCCACCAACAAAAAAACCAAGGATAAAGAATCGCATGCGCTGGCAACCTCTGTTTGCCTATGTACCACTACCACGAACCCGTTTTACTGCAACCCAGCGTTGATGCCCTGGTTACCAACCCGGATGGCACCTACGTAGACGTTACCTTTGGCGGTGGCGGTCATAGTAGGGAAATACTTTCTCGTCTTTCCGAAAAAGGCAGACTCATCTCTTTTGACCAAGACGAAGACGCTTTAGCGAACCGAATAGACGACGCTCGATTCACGTTGGTCAATCATAATTTCTCCCACTTAAGAGCCTATTTGCAATACTTGAATGCAATTCCTGTTCAAGGGATTCTTGCCGATTTGGGAATTTCTTCACACCAAATCGATGTTGATAATCGAGGTTTTGCCCATAGACTTAATGGTCCATTGGACATGAGAATGTCGCAACAAAGCAGTGTTACTGCTGCTTCATTGTTGAATCAAAGTCCGTTAGAAGAGTTAATTAAAATCTTCCGCAATTACGGCGAGATTCCAAATGCAGGAAAGTTGGCTCAAACTATCGTTAACGCCAGAAAGGGTGAATCCTTTAGCACCATAGAACAATTTAAACAACAAATAAGCAGTTGCACTCCAAAAGCAACTCCCGCTAAATATTTATCGCAAGTATTTCAAGCCCTTCGCATTGCCGTAAACAAGGAAATGGAAGTACTTGAAATATTTTTAAAAGATGCAGAACACTGTATTGCCTCCGATGGTAGACTGGTGGTAATATCTTACCACTCCTTAGAAGATAGACTTGTTAAACACCTATTTCAAACTGGAAATACCGAAGGAAAAAGACATACCAACCTGTATGGAGGTATAGACAAACCCTTTGATGCTCAACCCAATAAGGCTATAGTGCCTACGGACACTGAAATTGAAAGAAATAAACGTGCGCGCAGCGCGAAAATGAGAATTGGAGTACGTAACCCATGGAAAGCAAACAACCCATAAACCCCTTCAATCAACCTTTGGCGGACAAACCTACCGCAAATGCAGCAAGCCCTGCTTCTGCTGGCGCGCGCGATGCCGCAGCAAATGTGATAGGAAATTCTAGTGTAAGAGATTCGGCTACAGCACCATCGGCAAATGGAAATAATACACAAAATTCATCGAATGATGGGAGCAATCAAACGGGAGAATATTCATCAACTACCAACAAAAACTACCACAGCCCCTCACGTCGCAGTTGGTTATTGTTTGGCATTACCTGCTTCTTGTTGATGCTGATATATATATATAATTCTGGACATGCAAATAAAGGGTTACGAACCAAAGAGAAACTATCCAAAGAATTAAAAGAACTCAACTCCGAAAGCATTTCATTGGAAAGTCAAATTACCAATGCTTCCACCCAATCGGCGCTTACCAAGCGCTTGGAGGGCACTGGATTAAAAGAAATCACCACGCCACCAACAAAGTTGGTTAAAAAGAAAAAAGACGAATGAGCAGTCCAAAGGTAAATACCCGTAAATCCATTTTAGTACGCGCATATATTGCGGTGGCTCTTATCTTGGTATTTGCATTATACCTTGTTTTCGGGATAGCAAAATTACAATTTGGAAAAACAGGAGAATTCGCCCAAGCAAGGAAAAATCAAAGCACTCGAGTAAAGGAAATCATAGCTCTACGCGGTAATATTTACGCTGCTGATGGTTCATTGCTAGCAACTTCAGTACCCAGATACGACATTAACATGGACCCCAATGCGGATGGTCTAACGAAGAAACTTTTTGATGAAAAGATTGATAGTTTTTCGGCACTATTAGCCTTACAATTCAATAGCAAATACAAAACAGCCTCTGAGTGGCGCACATTTATTAGTCAACAACGTAAGAAAAAATCCCGTTACATCAGCATTGCTAAAGATGTTGGATTTGAACAAGTGAAAAAAGTAAAAACTTGGCCCATTGCTCGGGAAGGAAAATTTGTAGGTGGAGTTTGGTTTGAAGAAAAAGGAAAACGTATGTACTTCATGGGGGACCTTGCCAAAAGAACCATTGGAAGATCCGAGAATGGAACACAAGTTGGTCTAGAAGGGGCCTTTGACACATTGCTTCGCGGTAAAAACGGCAAACAATTACAACAACGCATGCCCGGGGGAATTTGGAGACCGCTACCTACGGGGAATCAATCAACCCCCGTTAATGGAGCAGATATCGTAACCACCTTAGATGTTCGAATTCAGGACATTACACAATACAGCTTATTGAAAGGCTTACAAGAAGTAGAGGCCCATCACGGCTGCGTGGTTGTTATGGAAACAAAAACTGGAGCCATTAAAGCTATGGCAAATCTCAAACGAGGAACCGATGGGCAATATTATGAATCTCAGAATTATGCTGTGGATGAATTTACCGAACCCGGTTCCACATTCAAAGTATTAGCCGCTATTTCTCTATTAGAAGATAAAAAAGTTACTCTAACCGATAGCATTAATAATGAGTGGGGTAAATGGAAATATTACGATTTGGATTTGGTAGATGCTGTAACCCCGAAAAAGAAGTTCTATACCCTTGCCGAATGTCTACAAAATTCTTCTAACGTAGGTACTGCAAAATTTGTATTACAACATTATAAATCAGACCCCGAAGACTTCACCGATCACGCTGTGAAATTGGGATTGCACATGAAACCTAATTTCGATATTCCCTCTTCCAACTTTCCAACCATTAAAACTCCTGAGAGTAGCGATTGGTCAGCCATTTCACTACCCTCTATGAGTATCGGATATTATGCTAGAATATCGCCATTACAATTATTGATGCTATATAACACGATAGCAAACAAAGGGGTGATGATGCAACCTTACATGGTCTCTGAAATCAGAGCTCAAGGTAAAAAGCCACAAATTATTGAACCAAAAATCATCAACAAGGAAGCTATTTCAGTACAAACAACCCAAGTACTTACCCAGATGCTTACCAATGTTGTGGACAAGGGTACCGCGTCCAATATTAAAAATGAAAACTACAAAATAGCGGGTAAAACAGGCACTGCTTGGCTGTCGTCTGGGAATAAAGGTTACGGAGATAAAAAGGAATTTCAGGCCGCATTTGCGGGATTCTTCCCCGCCGACAATCCTCAATATACTATTATTGTTGTGGTAAACTCCCCCAAAGGAGTTAAATATTCCGGTTCACAGATATCTGCTCCTATTTTTAAGGAAATCTCCGATCGCATTTATGCAACGCATATTAAAACGCAACCGGTAATTTCTCGATATTCTGTTCCCGAAGCCCCAGGCGTATTAAAGGGTGATTATGTTCAAACACGAATGCTATTTAACGAACTAGGAATTAGTTCTCAACTGCTACAATCAGACTCAATTACAGAGATTCCTAAGTTCATCGAACCAAACAAAGAAGCACATTCTGTAAAATTAAAACCTGTAACGTACACCAATTCCCAAGTCCCTGATGTTCGCGGCATGGGGATTCGTGATGCGATGAAATTGCTAAAATCCATGGGGTACCAAGTGACCTTTAATGGTTATGGAAGAGTTACCGAACAAAGTCCTTCTGCTGGATCGTCTCGTAAAAACTCCAGCAACTCTGTACACCTAATTCTTAAACCATTCTAACCATGAACAGACCATTATCCTCACTGTTAGAATCTGTTTCTTTTATTCAATGCTTGGGGGCAGACATTCAATCTCAGTCTATCCAAGACATAACTATAGACTCGCGCAAAGCTTTTAACGGAGTGTTGTTTGCTGCGATAGAAGGCACCCAAGTAGATGGTCATGACTTCATCCCACAAGCAATAGAACAAGGCTGCAGGGCCATACTTTGTTCGGAGTTACCGGCAGAAATAAATCCTGAATGCTGCTATATATTATGTACGGATGTTCGCGAAACGCTTGGAAAAGTCTGCAAAGAATTCCATCACCATGTAATTGACGATTTAATCATTGTTGGAACGACTGGAACTAACGGTAAAACCTCGGTTTCTACTTTATTGTTTGATTATTTTACCCAACAAGGATACCAATGCGGGCTGGTGTCAACGGTAGAATATAGAATAGGAAAAACCATTTTACCAAGCACGCATACAACTCCCGATATCGTAGGGCTACATTGGTTAATGGCCGAAATGGCTAAAGCCGGTTGTACGCATTGTTTCATGGAAGTAAGCTCGCATGCCGCACACCAAAATCGTATTGCTTCCATTCCATTCGCTTTGGGAATCTTTACCAATATTACTCGTGATCATTTGGATTATCATGGCACTTTTGACAACTACCTAAAAGCTAAAAAATCCTTTTTCGACAATCTTCCAGCATCGGCCATAGCAATCACTAACAAGGATGATAAAAACGGGATGGTTATGCTACAAAATACCAAAGCCATACGATATACCTATGCCATGAAACAGTCCGCAGATTTTACGGTTCGGGTGTTAGAGCACGACTTTAACGGCATGCAATTGCAATTAAACAAGCAAGAATTGTGGACACCATTAATTGGAGAGTTCAATGCCTATAATCTCTGTGCGGTTTTTGCAGCGGTTTTCTTGCTTACCGATGGTGACGAAGAAACGGCAGTAAAAATGAGTGCTTTGGGTACTGTAAATGGCCGATTTCAAGTATTACCCGGACCAAAAAGAATTACGGCAATTATCGATTACGCACACACCCCAGACGCATTAGAAAATGTAATTGGAACCATAAACCAAATTCGTAAAAACAGTGCGCAACTCATTACTGTGGTGGGCTGCGGAGGCAATAGAGATCAAGGAAAAAGACCGCAAATGGGGAAAATCGCCGCTAGTCTCAGTAGCAAAGTGATTTTTACATCGGACAATCCTAGAAATGAATCTCCTGAAGCCATTATCGAACAAATGCAAGAAGGGGTTGAACCACATCATTTCAAACGCACCTTGAAAATAACCGACCGCAAAGAAGCAATTAGAACAGCATGCATGCTTGCCCAACCAGGAGACGTAATTCTCATTGCAGGAAAAGGACACGAAACCTACCAAGAAATTCAAGGCGTAAAGCATCCGTTTGACGACAAACAAATCACCCAAGAATCCTTCAATTTAATCGCATAAAGTTATGTTATACTACCTGTTTGAATATTTAAACAAACACCAAATTACGGGAGCGGGCGTATTCAAATACATTTCGTTCCGAGCATCGTTGGCGGGTATATTGGCCCTATTGATTGCACTTATTGTTGGTAAGGGCATCATCCATTGGCTACAAAAAAAACAAATCGGTGAAACCATCAGAGATCTAGGATTAGAAGGCCAATTGCAGAAAAAAGGAACGCCAACGATGGGTGGTATAATTATCATTTTATCGATCATTATCCCTACCCTGTTGTTTGCCAAATTGGATAACGTATATGTGATATTGATGCTTGTTAGTACCATTTGGATGGGCATCATAGGAGGGATTGACGATTACATCAAAGTATTTAAGAAGAACAAGGAAGGAATGAAAGCTACCACCAAATTGATTGGTCAGCTTTTCTTAGGAGCCATCCTTGCTATTGCCATTGATTATACCCACGGTGCAGCAAAAATGGATTTAACTACCAACTTGCCGATCACTAAGAATTTATTAAACTATTCCGACCTAATACCTGGGTCCCATAACGCTTGGTTTATCTATGTTCCATTTATCATTTTTATCGTCATGGCGGTTACCAATGCCGTAAACCTAACCGATGGAATTGACGGTCTAGCTAGCGGAACAACGGCCATTGTTGGTGTTGGCCTAGTTGTACTCGCCTATGCCGCGGGTAACATAAAACTTGCCGATTACTTGAATATAATTTACGTACCTAATTCCGGGGAAGTTGTAATCTTTTTAGCTGCTGTGATTGGTGCCTGCTTAGGATTCTTGTGGTACAACGGTTTTCCAGCTCAAGTTTTCATGGGTGACACTGGATCAATGGCCTTAGGCGGAGCCATCGCATCCGTTGCCATCATCATTAAAATGGAATTAATGATACCCATTTTGTGCGGAGTTTTCTTTGCCGAAAGCTTAAGTGTTATGATCCAAGTAGGATGGTTCAAATACACGAAACGCAAATACGGCGAAGGGAGAAGACTCTTATTGATGTCGCCCTTACACCATCATTTCCAGAAAAAAAACATTCCCGAAAGTAAAATAACCTTACGATTCTGGCTAGTAACCATTGTATTGGTGTTAGCAACCATCGCCTTATTAAAATTACGTTAATCGAAGATGACAAAAAACCTTGTAATACTTGGAGCAGGAGAAAGCGGCGCTGGTGCTGCCGTCTTGGGCAAAACCCAAGGGTGGGAGGTTTTTGTCTCTGATAAAGGTAAAATCGCCCCCAAATACAAACAGGAACTAAACGAATGGAACGTAACGTGGGAAGAAGAAACGCATACAGAAAGCACCATTCTGGCAGCCAATTTAATTGTAAAAAGTCCGGGAATACCCGATACGGCACCAATTGTTAAACAGGCAACGGCATTAGGCATTGAGGTCATTTCAGAAATTGAATTTGGATACCGATACTGCAAGTCTACGATTATAGGAATTACAGGTACAAATGGCAAAACCACCACTACCCTACTTACCTACCATATATTAAAATCCGCAGGGTTAAATGTAGGATTGGGTGGAAATATTGGTGATAGTTTTGCTCGTTCCGTAGCCTTAAAAAATTATGATATCTACGTATTAGAGATCAGTTCCTTCCAACTGGATGGGATTAAAGATTTCCGCTGTCACATTGCCATTCTTACCAATATCACTCCGGATCATTTAGACCGATACGATTACAAATTGGAAAATTACCAAATGAGTAAAATGCGTATTGCAATGAACCAAACTGAGGAAGATTTCTTCATCCATTCTGCCGATGATGAACTTACCCTGTCTGCAATTAACATGATGCCCCCTAAAAGTAAGCATCTTGGATTTAGCCTATTTCAAACAGAACAAACCTCCAATTCAGACTACCAACTGGCAGCCTGGGCAATTGGAAAAATTTTACATATAAAAACAAAAACAACCTTAGAACTCGATATGAAAACATTTACCGTTCGCGGACAACACAACGCTTACAACAGCATGGCTGCGGCCGTTGCAGCAAACCTCTTGGAAGTGCGCAAAGACAGCATTCGCGAGAGTTTTACCAACTTCCAAAACGTAGAACACCGTTTGGAATTTGTAGCAAGAATTACTGGTGTAGAATACATCAATGACTCCAAGGCGACCAACGTGAATTCTGCGTGGTACGCTTTAGAAAGCATGGAAAAACCTGTTATCTGGATTTGCGGAGGCGTGGATAAAGGGAACGATTATAACTCCTTAAAAGCATTGGTGAAGGAAAAAGTGAAAATGATCATTTGCTTAGGAATAGATAATCGTAAAATTCACCAAGCTTTTCAATCGGATGTGGATTTGATCATCAATACCCAATCGGCTAAAGAAGCGGTTCATGTTGCTTCAAAAATGGCAATGACAGACGATGTTGTATTGCTATCGCCTGCCTGTGCAAGTTTCGATTTATTCGATAACTACGAAGACAGAGGAAGACAATTTAAAGAGGCCGTTCGCAATTTGTAATTTACGTTATGGCTAGGAAATACGGTCATTTATTCAAAGGCGATCGCTGGATTTGGTACATCATCATTACCTTGTCTCTAATAGGGATGCTGGCAGTATACAGCGCCACTATTACATTGGCCTTCAACAAACAAGACGGAAACATCGAGTTCTATTTCTTCCGTCATGCTGGATTTTTAGTAATCGGCCTTATTCTCCTTTATGCCACCCACCTAATCCCTTTTCAGTATTACTCCCGGATTTCACAAGTGTTTCTATGGCTATCCATCGGAGCATTGTTTATTACACTCTTTACTGGAAGCGAGATCAACAACGCCACCCGAGTTATCCCTATACCCTTTCTTGGAATAACCTTTCAGCCTTCAGATGCTGCCAAATTATTCCTTATCATGTACATAGCCCGATATCTATCCAAAAAACAAGAAGAAATTGATAGTTTCAAAGTATTCCGACATGTACTATTAGTCATCGTTTTGGTTGTAGGGCTCATATTTCCAGAAAACTTAAGTACTGCGTTGGTGGTGTTCCTCACCAGTGTCTTATTAATGTTTATCGGTAGGGTTAATATTCGATACATCGGATTACTTACTGGCTCCGGCATGTTGCTTATTGCTATTCTAGGCACCATTCTACTTAATGTAAATACCGATGGCTTAGAACATACTCGAATTCCTACATGGAAAAAAAGAATTGAAACCTTTATCGGAAAGGACGACGGTAACGGGAATTACCAACAAACCCAATCCATGATTGCTGTGGCCGAAGGCGGATTGTTTGGTAAAGGCCCTGGGAATTCTACGCAACGAGCGTTTTTACCTCACCCCTATTCCGATTTCATTTTTGCCATTATCGTGGAAGAATACGGAATGGTAGGCGGCATTGTTGTTATGGGTTGTTTTGTGCTACTCATCATTCGATGCATTAAAATCGTAGTGGAAAGTTCCCGAGCCTTTGGAGCACTAATGGCTTTAGGACTGGGGTTAAGCATGTCGATTCAAGCCTTCGTTAACATGGGCGTTGCCGTAGGGGTATTGCCTGTAACAGGATTAACCATCCCCTTAGTAAGTATGGGAGGTACTAGTTTATTCATGAATTCCATTGGATTTGGCGTGATTCTCGGAGTAACGAAATTTATTCAAGACGAGAAAATGAAAGCTTCCACGCAAGGTCCAGGAAGTGTAAGTTCAGAACCTTCAAGCATTCCATCTTCGGCAATAAATAACGCATAAACAAGCATGAATTCTACAAACAATAAACGGTTTATTCTTAGTGGTGGTGGCACTGGCGGTCATATTTTTCCTGCCGTTGCAATCGCTAAAGAATTAATTCACCGATACGGAGAACACACCGAAATCTTGTTTGTAGGTGCTATTGGTAAAATGGAAATGACCAAAGTTCCTGAAGCAGGTTTTCAAATTGTAGGATTACCCGTGGAAGGATTGCAACGATCGCTTTCGTTTAAGAATTTATCGGTACTTTTCAAAGCGGTTGTAAGCATTTTCAAAGCCCGAAATATCATTAAAACATTTAAACCTGACGCTGTTATTGGCACCGGCGGCTACGTTAGTTTACCTGTCTGCTTCATGGCCAGCAGAATGCAAATCCCTGTTCTTTTACAGGAACAAAATGGTTTTGCGGGACTAACCAATAAAGTAGTAGGTTCTAGGGCTGCTATGGTGTGCACTGGATTCCCCAATATGGAAAAGTTCTTTCCAAAAGGCAACTGGCTATTTACCGGAAATCCCATTAGAGATGCCATTATAAAAACAGGAATAGCAAGACAAAATTCCGAACAAAAGGAACTACTTGTTCAAGAAGCATCGCAGAAATGGGGACTAAACCCAACCAATAACTCCACCTTATTCATTACAGGCGGCAGTTTAGGCGCAAGAACCATCAACGAAACCATCTTAAAGCATCTTCCCCAATTACTTTTGGCCGATATCCAAATAATTTGGCAAACGGGTGAACGTTTTTGGAACAGTCACCGTTTGGAAATTGAAGCCCAAATTAATCAGATACACCAAAATGGCAACAGTACCCCTATTTATGTATCGCCATTCATCGATTCCATGGAAATTGCGATGTCAATGGCCGATGTCATCGTATCGCGTGCAGGTGCCATTACACTATCAGAAATTGCCATTATCGGCACGCCTGCTATACTGGTACCTTCTCCTAATGTTACTGACGACCACCAAACCAAAAATGCACAAGTTTTCAGTGGAAATCACGCAGCAATTCTAGTAAAAGACAGTGAGTGTAGAGAAAAGCTATACTCCAGTATTATCGATCTTATTAACCATCCCAACAAACGCACGGAATTCAAAGAAAATCTGAGGGCATTAGCTAAACCAACGGCTACTGCAACGATTGTTGATCAAATCAATCACATAATAAATCCATCATCGCATGCATAATACTATTAAACCGATACACCAATATTCCAAAGCCTATTTCTTGGGAATAGGCGGTATTGGTATGAGTGCAATAGCAAGGTATTTATTGCATTTAGGCTTGGAGGTCTATGGGTACGATAAAACCAGAACACCGCTTATTGACGAATTGCAACGCGAAGGTGCTACAATTGTTTTGGATGATAATCTGAAATTATTACCTGAGGGCTGGGTACATAATCCAGAAGTTCTATGGATTATTACCCCTGCAATACCAGCAGATCACAGCGCATGGAATTATTTAAAATCACAAAAAGTTGAAATATATAAACGGTCCGAAGTTTTGGGCTCCATTGCCAGAAATGGATTTTGCATTGCCGTTGCAGGAACCCATGGGAAAACGACTACCTCAACTTTAATCGCTCATTTGTTACATAGCTGTAACGTAAATTTCACTGCTTTCTTAGGCGGTATTTCGGCCAATTACAATTCCAACTACATTCAAAAATCCGATGGTGAGACTTTGATTATTGACGGCTCGCTAAAAGAAATAATTGTGCTTGAAGCGGATGAATTTGATCGTTCTTTCCATAGGCTCAATCCAAATTTAGCCGTAATTACAGCCATGGATCCCGACCATTTGGATATTTACGGGACCGAAGAAGAATTTAAACATGCATTTAATGTCTTTGTACAGTTGGTTCAAAGTGATAAAACCGATACAACAACAACTAAAGGTCTTGAGAAATCTGATGATTTTGGGAAACCTGAAGATTTCAAGGGAACTGAAGGTATTAGGAATACTGGTGGCCGCCGAGGGGCTGGACTCGTACTGAATGAAAAATTAATTCAACAAATTCAAACTCCTGCCGGGATAGAGTTGATTACCTACGGTGAACAGACTCAATCCCAAGTTCACTACAAAGACGTTGTTATAAAAAATGGAAACTACCATTTTCAATACAAGGAGAAAGATGCAGAGATTATTGAATTTCAATGTGGCTTACCAGGGTATCACAACATCGAAAACGCGTGTGCCGCACTAGCAATCACCCACCATTTCTTACAACTTCCTTTGGATAAACTGCAAGAAGGTATTAAAACTTACCGGGGTGCCAAACGCAGATTCGAATATATTATTCGTAATGAAAATCATATCGTTATAGACGACTACGCCCATCATCCCGAAGAATTAAATGCAATTATTCGATCTGTAAAGGCATTGTATCCAAACAGTCCATTAACCGGAATCTTTCAACCCCACTTGTTCACGCGAACCCGCGATTTTGCCGATGGGTTTGCAAACAGTTTATCGCAACTGGATGAGTGTTGGTTGATGGACATATACCCTGCACGTGAAAAACCCATAGAGGGCATTAATAGTCACTGGCTTTTGAAGAAAATCACAACGAATGCGCGTTTAATGGACGGTGAATCCATTCTACATTCCTTACAACAACAACCTAAAAAACTGCTGCTAATTCTAGGTGCCGGAGATATCGACAAATTAGTATCACCTATAAAAAATATTTACGCTGTGCTATGAATTCATTAAAACTAGCTTTAAATAAAAGACAATGGCTAGTTGTCATCGTACTTTTCTTGATTATTGCGATTTCCATTCTCTGGGGTAAGTTCTCCAGTGCCTCCAAAAATCGAATCGTTAAAGAAACTGAAATTACCATTAATAAAAATGAGGCTACCTATTTTTTAAATACATCAGCCGTAGCAGAAATTCTTCGTAAATCCGTAGGGAATCCATCGGGAATGGCCGCCGCAGATATTAACACCCAATCAATCGAAGCATTATTGATGAAAAATCCTTTCGTTAAAAAGGCTGAAGCCTATATTGGATTGGACGGTGTATTCAAAATAAAAATTGAAGAGCGCAAACCCGTGGTTATGGTGGAAAACACGCACGGCGAGTCCTATTTTCTGGATACACAAGGTGTGATGATTCCAAACCGAAACAATAGTTTTCCCGATGTACTAATCGCCAACGGTCAAATTACCGAAAAACTAAAACCCGGCAAGGAAATTTCGCAACTAACGAGCAAAGAAGTACTGCGTCTTAGCATGTTTATCGCCTCCGATAGTCTGTGGAACGCACAATTTCAACAGTTGTATGTAGATAATTACCAGGAACTAATATTGATTCCTCGCATCGGTAAGCATAGCATTGTTATAGGAAACGCGGAAGAACTCCCCTTAAAGTTCGAAAACCTGCGTCTTTTCTACGATGAAGGCTTCAAAACCGTTGGTTGGGAAAAGTACAGGCAATTGGATATTTCCATAAGGAATCAGGTGATTGGACGCGGTGCTGTACAAAATACTGAACAAAAATAGAAACTTACTGAACAAAAAACTAAACACAAAAACTATTAGATATGGCTATCAATAATAACAACATCATCGTGGGACTTGACATCGGTACAACTAAAGTTTGTGCCATTGTGGGTCAAATGGCCGAAAACGGAAAAATCAACGTTTTAGGCATGGGGAAAGCCCCAAGTTTGGGCGGCGTTGCACGCGGAATGGTGGCAAATGTCAACAAAGCAGTTGTAGCAATACAAGCAGCGGTTGAAGATGCAATCAGACAAAGTCAGGTAGATATTAAAACCGTGTTCGTGGGGATCGCGGGACATCATATCAAAAGCCTGCAACACCGTGGTACATTAAGTAGAAAACAATGGGATACTGAAATCACAGAGGATGAATTAAACAAATTAGAATCTGAAATGGAGAATTTAGCGCTATCACCTGGCGTTGAAATTTTGCATGTTCTGCCTCAAGAATATCGAATAGATGGAGAGGATGGGATTAAAGATCCAATCGGAAGAGTTGGAGTTCGAGTTGAATGTAACTACCATATTATCACTGGAGAAACTCACGCCGCCAAGACTATTATTATGGCCGTGAGAAAAGCGGGCTTGGAAATTGCCGATTTAGTGGTAGAACCAGTAGCATCTGCTGCAGCTGTATTATCGGAACCTGAAATGGAAGCGGGTGTTGCTTTGGTAGATATCGGGGGCGGAACAACGGATATTTGTATCTTCGATGACGGTGCGATCAGACATACGGCGATTATTCCCATTGGTGGCGATCGAATAACCAAAGACCTTCAAGAAGCTTTTAGTATTCTTAAAGATCAAGCGGAATTTGTTAAAGTTAATTACGGATCCTGCTACCCCACAGAAGCAATGCGCAACGAAGTTGTAGTTATCCCAGGATTACCCGGTAGAGCACCTAAAGAAATATCACTGTACGCAATTTCTCAAGTGATTAGAGCACGTGTTGAAGATATCATCCAAAAAGTTGACTTTGAAATGGCTGTTTCAGGTATTAGACATAAGCTTGGGGGTGGATTAGTATTAACCGGAGGTGGAAGTGCTATGAAAGACATTACTCAATTGTTCAATTACCACATCGGCTTAGAAGTTCATATCGGCAGTCCTGGTCAGCATTTAGGCAAAGGAATGATAGACGAAGTTAGAAACCCCATGTTCGCTACGGGTATTGGTTTGGTATTGAAAGGATTTGACCTAGCTATTAAACACGGAATGGGTATTGGTAATACTGTGATTCAAAAGGAAGAAGTAAAAGAACCCGTTCAACAACCATTTTTTGAAGATGTAGTAGCTCCTGCACCCGAGGAAAAAGAAACCAAACAAGGTAAAACACCATTTACTGGAGGTTGGGGTGGTACACTATTCAGTGACTTGAAAAACTGGTTAAAAGATGGTGAAGATTTTCACAATAACTAACGAACTGAAAGGGAAAAACGATGACATATTTCCAACCCGAAATACAAGCAAATAGAAACAACCTTATTAAGGTGATAGGTGTAGGCGGAGGCGGAAGCAATGCGGTGAATTACATGTTTAAACATGGGATTGAAGGCGTTGATTTCTTCATATGCAACACGGATGTACAAGCATTAAATAGTAGTCCCGTAGATTACAAATTGCAATTAGGGATCAATCTAACCGAAGGGCTAGGTGCCGGATCCATGCCAGACATGGGTGAAAAAGCAGCGATGGAAAGCGTGATGGCCATCAGACAAATCCTAGAAAACAATACCAAAATGGTATTTATTACCGCAGGCATGGGCGGCGGAACAGGAACCGGTGCAGCGCCCGTTATCGCTAAAATCGCAAAGGAACTAAATGTATTAACCGTAGGTATCGTTACATTACCATTTGAAGACGAAGGACCTCAACGTATCAACCAAGCTAGAGAAGGTTTGGAAAAACTCAAGCCCCACGTAGACGCATTGATTTCGATATCCAATGACAGAATTGTTGATATGTACGGCGATTTAACAATTACGCAAGCGTTTGCCAAGGCGGACGACATCTTGTGCACAGCAGCACGAGGTATTGCCGAGATTATTACCAAACCAGGTCAAATCAATGTAGACTTCATGGATGTTCAAACCGCAGTTTCTAATAGCGGTAGAGCAATACTTGGAACCGGTATCGCGTCGGGTGCTAATCGTGCCGAAGATGCGGTGAGAACTGCACTTGATAGCCCATTATTGGATAATGTTAAAATCCGTGGTGCCAAACACCTTTTGGTTAATTTCACCTACGGAGATAAAGAACCAGTAATGAGCGAGATTTCCAAAGTAAAACGATATTTACAAGAAGAAGCGGGTCATAGCGCCCACCTCAAGATGGGTATCACCAAAGATGATTCCCTTACTGACGAAATCTCAATCACGGTAATTGCGACAGGATTTGAGGTAAGTAATGCAATAGAGAACCCAAATCACGGCATTCAATCTATGCAATCTGCAATGTCTTTCGGAGGCATTCAACAAGGAATATGGCCCAATGAAATGACGAAATCTACACCTGCTGTTTCTGAGAGTATATCCGCAGTACCCACTGCCAATAATCCAATTTTCCCTGCTCCATCGGCAAGTATTACAGCAGATAATGCACAAAATAAAATAAATGCTGTTGAAAGTATCCAATCTTCCAATGCCAAATTAAACAACGAAATTCCAGGATTATTCAACTCTGCATTTGGTGGTGGAATGAATGGTTATGGGTTAAACAACACCATTCATCCAGGACAAAATCCTTTAGAATCACATAATCATACTGTTAATACCAATCCGGTAAATGAATCACCTGTGAATCATCAAAATGCGATGAATCCGGTAAATCAAGTTCCCGTTCCTTACGAAGCACTAAACGATTTATTTAACGAAAATCCTTTGTCCGATATTTTCAAAGAAAATCACTTAGAAAAACAACGCGGCAACCGCACAAATGTGTTGGATGATTATGATGTTCCAGCGTATTTGCGAAAAGGAATTAATTTACAATCGGCTCCTCCCAGCAATAGCCAGCTGGTATCTAAAATAACAATACAAGAGGAAAACGCCTCTGCAGATAGGGATCTAACTATTAGACCCAACAGACATCTGCATGACAACGTGGATTGATAGCCAATTAATCCCCAATCGAAGAAGGTCGCTCCCCACGGGCGGCCTTTCTTTTTATCCTTCAAAGGAAAAAAATGATATGTCTAAACTCTTTTCAGGTTTTTCAACTTGAATACAAATTATCTGCGCTTTAGAGATTCAAGGATTTACGATACAGTTCACAGTAGCGGTTTGCAACACCCAATGCGCCATATTTATCCACCGCATATTTGCGGTTACGTAAAGATAAGTCAGCCCTGTCCTTATCCCCTAATCCCCCCCAATTCATTATCCACTTAGACATTCCATCTAGATCCATAAACTCACCGCAATAACCTAAATCACTGTTTACCATCTCTGGAATACCGCCCACATTAAACGCCACAACAGGCACCCCCATGCATTGGGCCTCCATGATGGTAGTTGGCAGATTCTCTTCGTGCGATGTAGTTATATATAAATCGACAATCGAATAAACTCTTCTAATCTCTTCGGGCGATTTCAATAACCCCAAAGAGAAAAAAGGCATCTCTAGGTTCACATTTTCCGGCCATCGGTCTCCTACAATCACCGCGCACCAATTCCCTGGTGCCTGCTGTTCTATTGTATTTGCCAATATTGCAAATTCTGCAAATCCCTTTTTTTGATTTGATAAATTCGCTGAAATAAACAATAAAACCCGTTTCGATTCTGGAATACCCCAACCCTGTTTAACACTCTCTAAAGTACCTGCCATCTCCTTAGTAAAAAACTCGGCATCCAATGGATTAGAAATTACCGAAATCCTTCCTGATTCAGCAAAATCGGACCGTTGAATTGCCTGATTCCTCAACCACGTTGAGGGTGTAACCAAATGCAAGTTTTTAGAGGATAAAAGCGATGACTTGTGGTTAAAAACTCTAACTGATAAATCCTGAGGTCCAGGATTAATTAAGTATTGACAATTACCACATCCTTGGGTAAAATTAGTACAGCCACGGGGATGATAACACCCTCCTGTAAACGGCCACATATCATGACACGTCCAAAATACCGGCTTCCCGATTTCCAATAATTCGGCTATGGCACTTAAAGATAAAAATCCCTTATTAACCCAATGCAGATGTATAATATCCGCATCCCGAATCACCTTCCAATTTTTAATAGAAATCCCAGTTCTACCATGACTAAACGCAAATCTTAGACTTTTAGATTTTTCAAATCGTAAAAAATCCAATTTCTCCAATGCGTGCAAAAAGATGGCATACCATTTTTTTATGGATGTATTCGCCCAACGATTAGAATAATCAGAATTATATTCAAAAATCCAATGCTCTGATTTAAAGTCCTCTATTTGATTTACTGCATCTGATAAGCGATTACCGGCAACAAAAGCACCCCCAGAACCTGCAGCGTTAATATGTACAACCGAAATAGATTTCATCAATTGCGAATGTCGAATTTAATACTTTTCGACAAAGCAAGAGCTAAAACAAAGGCAATCATCATTAAAACTCCACCACCAAAGTACGGCAACGACGAATAGTAATCGTATAAAAATCCTGAAATCAGCGGACCAATCGCGCGAGCCAAGGATCCCATACTTTGCAATAATCCTAGTATTTTCCCTTGAGCATCCGGCGGAGCATTTAATGAAACCAATGAATTAATCGAGGGCATTAACAACCCATTAGCGAAAGCAAGAAACATTACCGCTATCACTTGCACAGGATAAAACCAAGTTGCATCGGGAGGTAACGGTATAAGGGTTAAGCCGATTGCAGCCATCGGGCAGCCCCAAATTAGCATCTTTTTAATTCCTAATTTCTTCTGAAATACTCCAATTAAACCTCCTTGAACCACTGCGCTGAATACACCAATCATGGCAAAAACATACCCAATTTCATTGGGCTTGAGATGGTATTTCTCGTCCCATAAAACACTAGCATTGGTTTGCATCATACTAAAAGCAGCCGTATAAATAAAACTCACCAGAAACAACTCCCCTATCACATCAATGCGCCATACAGTTACCATTCCTTTAAAGGTCTCAGATACCTTGCGGTATTCACTTACTTTATCCACTAAACTCTCAGGTAATAATATCCAGGCTAAAATAAAATTTAGGGCACATAAAACCGCTGTAAAAACACCTATAAAATAGAGTCCTTTACCACCGGCTAATTCGCCCATAGCATATAATTCTCCTCCGATAAATGGCCCAAAAACAAATCCCAATCCAAATGCAGCACCAATGATTCCCATTCGTTTTGCTCGTTCTTGCGGAGGCGTAATGTCGGCAATGTATGCTTGCGCAGCGGCAATGTTTGCACTACCAAATCCAGAAACAATTCTGGCCACCATCAACATCCAAAAACTACCTGCGATACCCAATAAATAATATCCAATAATATTGGCAATGATACTCCCCAAGATAATGGGTCTCCTACCAATTCTATCACTTAGACTTCCAAAAATCGGCGCAAAAATGAACTGAATGATTGAAAACACGCCGGCAGCTAAACCTACAGCTACATTGGGAGAAAAGCCAACATGACTTAATTCGGCGAAAGATTTAGTAATAGGCGAAAGATTGGGTATTACAATACCAAAGCCCAATAAATCAATAAAAATGGTGAGGAATAAAATCCCTATTCGTTTATCTTTCATTTAAATTGCAATTTCGAAGCCATCCATGTATCCTCCAACGATAAATAGGTAACTTCCTGTAACTCTTTCAAAGTACTTGCTAACGCATTAAATACTAATGCCTTTGGAGACAACTCCCCCTGATTTAATAAGGATTGTATTTCACCCTGACTTAGAATTTTTGCCGAATTACAATACGATATATTCAATAATAGTCGATTGAAAAAATCTACTCCTGAGGTCTCGGCAAAGGCCTTTAATAATCCAAAAGCTTTATCGATACTACAACCCGACGGCGGCTCTTTAGACTCGTCAACTCCTATAACTACAATGCTACTGTGCAATATTTCAGCGTCAGCAACCAAATCTACACCATGCGCTTGCCAACCAGATACAAATGTTTTTAATTGTTGTAATAAATCCAATTCTTCCGTTTCGGCAAGAAGTCGATTCGACTGAAACACCCAAATTCTAGCAGTGGACGGTAATGCAGCTAGTATCATTTTACTAAGGATTGTTGTACCATTTCCGCTATATCCAGCACCTCTATTTGATCTTCTTTATTAAAATGTTTGGTGCCATCTTTTAACATGGTACTGCAGAAAGGGCAATTGACAGCAACAATTTCAGCGCCTGTTTCCAAAACATCTTCCGTTCGCTCTACATTCACTTCCTTATTTCCATGTTCAGCTTCTTTAAACATCTGAGCTCCCCCAGCACCACAGCATAATCCATTGGTTTTACACCGTTTCATCTCTACCAATTCCGCATCCAATCGTTCCATCACCAATCTTGGCGCCTCATAAATGCCATTCGCCCTACCTAAATAACAAGAATCATGATAAGTAATTTTTTTACCTTTAAATGCTCCACCTTCAATGGCTAATCGACCTTGATCTAACAACTCATTAATTAATTGAGTATGGTGAACAACCTCATATACCCCGCCAAGATTAGGGTATTCATTTTTCAACGTATTAAAACAATGTGGGCAAGCCGTAACAATTCGTTTAACTCCATAATTATTCAATATTTGAATATTTTGCAATGCTTGCATTTGAAACAAGAACTCATTCCCTGCTCTTTTCGCGGGATCTCCAGTACAACCTTCTTCTATACCTAAAATAGCAAAATTCACCTTCGCTTTAGAAAGTATATCCGCAAAAGCTTTGCTAACGCGTTGAGCACGTTCATCATAGCTTCCTGCACATCCCACCCAAAACAATATCTCAGGTACCTCACCGGCAGTAATATAATCTTGTACCGTTCTAATTTTCATATTGGAAATAAGTTGTCCGCAATTTCGTAATTAACACGCTATTTTTTACATTAATTATTTCCACAGAATGGCATAAAAAAAGGGTTGAATCGATCCGATACAACCCTAATTCCTTCATTTCTTTCAATTACACTTAGTAACCTGAGCCCCCAGTCCCCACAATCTCACGATGTGGTACGAGTAACAGAGGAAAACCTGCGTTTTCGCAAACTGTCTGAAAGGTCGACTTCTTCAAGCCGCCTTCCGCATTACTTAAAATAGACAGCCACTTTCTGGGATACTTCATGGAAACATTAACAATTTCCGAGGCAACATCCGCAGTAACATGAACATCTAAATCCTCCACCCGAAGATTTCGGTCTACCATGTAGTTATTGGCTTGAACCAAATAGACACGAAGATTTCGAGCATCTTCTTCCGATTGCTTTTTCATAACTCCGAAATAAGTAACCTGGCTAAAGCAACTAGTAGCAATCCTCGCTACATGGGGTAACTTTTGTCGGGTTTCCGAAGCTGAATCCATCGGCAATAAAATGCGTTCAGGCGGTTGCCATGAAGCATCTGGATTTAAATACAACACTGCACACTTTTGTTTTGTAACCTTACCCCGCATACCAGCATTCAACAATCCTTCCTTTACGATGGCTGATGAAATAACCAATAAATACGGCTCTTCAGATTTTGTTGCAGTTTGCATCGACTCCCAAATGGTACTGTTTACTTCTTGAATGCTCAGGCTGGCCCCGTAGCGCATGCGAAAATGCTGAATCGCATCGTCTACCCCCAAGTTCTCAAATTCACCCGTCTCAGCACTGCGAACCCACACCAACTCTTGGCGTGTTCGCATCGCTAAATAGGTAATCGATTCAAGAACCACAGAACTATTTGCGGATTTGTCGAAAGAAAAGAAAATTTTTGTAGGATTTCTATCCATAGGCAAATCATTAATGACAAACAAATGTGGTAAATATATATTAGAATATCAAGCAGTTGGGGATAATTTAACCAAAAGAAAACAA